>OMAL01001448.1_pt1 | contig 9559 bp, 7 predicted proteins | sample 1644711 | NCBI WGS metagenome assembly OMAL01 (sample SAMEA103958122, study PRJEB25191) | human gut metagenome | biome: human-associated habitat [ENVO:00009003]; feature: intestine environment [ENVO:2100002]; material: feces | place: Germany | collected 2013/2015 | reverse complement strand
TTATAGTAGTAATCAAAGCTGCACGGGTTCTTGCCGATGACGAGCTTTGTGTTGCCGCTCTTGATCGTCACGGTCGTTTCGGTGTTCTCGACCTCCAGTGCGCAGTGTGCGTCGTTCAGCTCGAACGCCGGCATTTTCTGGTTGCTGCCCATAAAGTGGTACGCTTCCGTGCGGATGATATCCGGCACGATCTCGATGATCTTCTGCGGACACGTCTGCGCGCAGATGCCGCAGCCGATGCACTTATTGGGGTCCACCACGCTGGCGCCGCAGCCCAGGCAGCGGGCGGTCTCGGCCTTCACCTGTTCCTCGGTAAAGGCCACCCGGCCATCCTTAAAGGTCTTTCTCAGCGTCTCATTGTAGCCGATGCGCTGGCGGGGAGTATTGTCATAGCTTGCCTCCTCCAGCAGCAGGTTATTCTTATCCAGCTCTATGAATTCCCGCTTGTCCCGGCCGATGGTCAGGGTGGCATCCTGCACCCAGCGGTGCAGAGAAACCGCGCCCTGCTTGCCGGCCGCGATGGCATCAATGGCAAACTTTTGCCCGGTGTAGACATCGCCGCCCACAAATAGATCCGGCTCGGCGGTCTGGTAGGTCACGGGGTCGGCCTTGGCGGTGCCGTTGGGGTTCAATTCCACAGCGGTGCCGGTCAGCAGGCCCTTCCAGTCCACCTTCTGCCCGATGCAGTACAGCACCATATCACAGGGGACTTCCTCGGTCGTATTATCATCAAAGGTCGGGGCAAAGCGGCCCTCGGCATTGCGGACAGAAAGGCACTTGCGGAAGCGGATACCGCTGCACCTGCCGTTTTCGGCAAGGATCTCGGTCTGGCCCCAGCCGGCATGGATCTCAATGCCGTCCTCCTCGCACTCGGTGCGGTCCTCCACACCCATTGGCATGGAATCATAGTCCTCCAGGCAGTACAGCGAAACCTTCTCGGCGCCGCAGCGCAGGGCCGTCCGGGCCACATCGGCACCAATATTGCCGCCGCCGATGACCACTACCCGGCCGGAAAGATTCTTCTTCCCTTCCAGGTTCACTTCCCGCATCAGCTCAATGCCGGCCTTGACACCCTCGGCATCCTCGCCGGGCACACCCAGCTTGCCGCCGCTTTGCAGTCCAATGGCCACATAGAAGCCCTTGTAGCCCTGCTCCCGCAGTTCGGGGATAGTCACATCCCTGCCTACCTCCACGCCGCAGTGGAATTCCACCCCCAGGGCCCGCAGCACATTGATCTCGGCCTCAATGACATCCTTCTCCAGCCGGAATTCGGGGATGCCGTGCATCAGCATACCGCCGGGCTGTTTTTCCTTCTCAAAGACGGTGGGACGGTAGCCCTTTTCCGCCAGGTAATAGGCGCAGGACAGGCCCGCCGGGCCGCCGCCGATGATGGCGATCTGCTGGTCGAACGCGCCGTCTACCTTGGGGATCACCTTCTCCGGCACGAACCGGGTGGCGGCGTCCAGGTCCTGCTGGGCGATGAAGCGCTTCACCTCGTCAATGGCCACCGCCTGGTCCACGGTGCCCCGGGTGCAGGCGTCCTCGCACCGGCGGTTGCAGATGCGGCCGCACACGGCGGGGAAGGGATTCTCCCGCTTGATCAGCTGCAGGGCCTCCCGGTACTTGCCCTGGGCCGCCAGCTTCAGATAGCCCTGCACCGCGATGTGGGCGGGGCAGGCGGTCTTGCAGGGGGCGGTGCCGGTGTCGTAGCAGTTGACGCGGTTCTTGTCCCGGTAGTCGACGGCCCACTTTTCGGGGCCCCACTTCACCGCATCCGGCAGCTCCTGGCGGGGATACTCCACGGGGCCGTCCTTGGTGCACAGCTTCTGGCCCAGCTTCACCGCACCGGCGGGACAGTATTCCACGCACCGGCCGCAGGCCACGCACTGGTCCGTCTCCACCCGGGCCACATAGGCGCTGCGGGACATGTTGGGGGTGTTGAACAGCTGGCTGGTCCGCAGGGCGTTGCAGACGTTGACGTTGCAGTTGCAGATGCCGAAAATCTTCTGTTCGCCGTCGATGTTGGTGATCTGATGGACGAAGCCGTTGTCCTCGGCCTTCTTGAAAATGGCCATGGCCTCGTCATAGGTGATGTATTCCCCGCGGCCCGTCTCCACGATATAGGTGGCCATGTCGCCCACGGCGATGCACCAGCTCTCCGGATCGTCGCCGCAGCCCTCGTTCAGATACTGGCGGCTGGCCCGGCAGGAGCACATGCTCTTGGCGTACTTGCCCTCGTACTTGTGCAGCCAATAGGAGATCTTCTCCAGGCCCACGGCCTCGTTTTCCGTCTCGATGGCCTTTTCCACAGGGATCACGTGCATGCCGATGCCGGCGCCCCCGGGAGGCACCATGGGGGTGATCTTTTCCAGGGGCAGGAAGGTCATCCGCTCGAAGAAGGCCGCCACCTGGGGATGCTCGTCCATCTGGCTGCGGCGCATATTGAAGAACTCGGCGCTGCCGGGGACGAACTGGGGCAGAACATAGCGCTTTTCGTGGTTGGGGTTCTTTCCGTCCAGGTTTTCCCAGTTATACTCGATCAGGCCCACCCAGGCCATCTGGTCCAGCAGCTTCTGCAAAGGTTCCCGCTCCAGCTTGGTCAGCTTCATCAGCTGCCCGATGGTCTTGGGCTTGCGGACGCCCATCTTCAGGGCCACGTCCGCCATTTCGTCGCTGATCAGGTCCGCCAGGCCCCAGTATTCCGGGTCGTTGCCCTTGACGCCCTTGAGCTTGGCGGGCACCCGGTCGGTGATCATGGCCACCAGCTTGGCGATCTTGGGCCGGGGCTCCTCCACCACGGGGATGGTAAAGGGCAGCTTCTCCTGCTCCAGGGGGAACGCGGTGGGCCGGTCGCCGTTGATGTTCTTTCCCATGTGAAATCTCCTTTATCTCCGCCTCAAGGGCGATTTTTCTGCATGAACTCACCCTAATGATACCAATTTCCGGGGCAAAAAGCTATTGACTGTTCTTATAAAGTTATGGTATCCTATTTTATGGTCCTGGTCGGACCAGAAGGAGGGCGACCTATGGATTTCCGTCCCATTGTGGCCCCGTCTATCCGGGAGCTGTTTATCCAGCAGGTGGAGGGGGCGATCCTGTCCGGGCAGCTGAAGCCCGGGGACCGGCTGCCCACGGAGCGGGAGCTGGCCGACACCATGCACATCAGCAAAACCGTGGTCCATGAGGGCCTGCGGGAGCTGCACCGCCTGGGCTTTCTGGATATTGCCTCCCGCCGGGGCGTCACCGTGGCGGACTATGCCCAGACCGGCAGCCTGGAGACGCTGATGGCCATCATGGATTATCACGGGGGCCTTCCCGACGAGAAAACCGCCCGCAGCATCCTGCGCCTGCGGTACTATCTGGAGGCCCCGGCCCTGCGGGACCTGGCCGCGTCCCACACCGCCGCCGATCTGGACACCCTCCGCGCCCTCCAGCGCCAGGCGGAGGAGGCCCCGGACACCGCCGCCCTGGCCCAGGCCCTGTTCCGCTATCACCGGGGGGTGACGTTTTTAAGCGGCAACACCATCACGCCCCTGCTGTTCAACGCCTTCATGCAGGTGAACCTGGAGTTCTGGTCCGGCTACATCCGGTCCGTGGGCCGGGAGGAGAGCCTGCGTACCCTGGCCCGCTTTACGGACCTCATCGCCGCCGGACAGGGGGACCGGGCCGCCCAGCTGCTGGACGACGGCCTGCGGCGGTTTGTGACCACGCTGTAAATTCACATTTTGTTCAAAATATCCGTTTGTTCTTGTGGAAAAGCCATAGATTCCGTTCGGAAAATTCTGCAATTTGCCAATTGTGCTCCCCCCCGGGTGTGGTATAATGATGGTATCTTATATAAAGGAGGCTTTTCCATGAGACGCACAAAAGCTCTGCTTTCCTGTCTGCTGGCGCTGGCCCTGGTGATGCTGACCGCCTGCGGCGCCAGACAGCAGACCGTCCACCGGCTGTCCGCGGATCGGGTGACCCAGGCGGCAACGGTGTCCCAATTGCAGGAGGTCAGCGACCTGATCGTGGTGTTTACCCCGGAGACTCAGGAAAACGTCCTCTCCCGCTACAGCGACGGCAACGTCGCCTCCGGCTATACCAAAACCACCGGCCAGGTGACCCAGGTGCTGAAGGGCCAGGCCCCGGCGCAGCTGGTGATCACCGAGGAGTGCTACACCGCAGACGACGCCCTGTGGACCCAGGGGGGCTATCTGCCTATGGAAACCGGCAAGCCCTATCTGCTGTTCCTCACCGCCTATGACGACGGCTCCGACTATGCGGGGATGTACTATCCCACGGAGCTGGAGCGGGGCAAGTATCCCCTGGGGCAGGACCTGACCACCGCCGACTCCGCCGCCCAATGGCAGGTATACTCCCTGGACGGCGACACCCTGTCCGATTATCAAAGCTGGTACCGGCAGGTATCGGCCCTGTATCCCGATCTGTTCTGACCCGCCTGGCAAATGTCCGCATCCCCTCCGGCCCCGCCGGAGGGGATTTTTCCGCCCGGGGCCGTCCACCGGCGGGATTCGCCTTTCTTCGACTTGAAAAGCCGGGGGAAACGTGCTATACTTGACTATAATTTCGCGTATTGTGCTTTGGGAGAGGGGGAAGCGCCGCCATGGTGGATATTCACTGCCACATTCTGCCGGGGGTGGACGATGGGTCCCCCTCTATGGAAGACTCGCTGGAGATGGCCCGCATGGCGGCGGACTCCGGCGTCACGGACATCATCGCCACGCCCCACTGCAATCTCCCCGGGGACGGCCCGAAGAATTACCGCTCCGCCGCCCTGCGCACGGGCTTTTCCCGGCTGCGGCAGGCCCTGGAGCAGGAGGGCATCCCTCTGCGCATCCACCCGGGGGCCGAGGTGTTCTGCACCCCGGAGCTGCCCGAGCTGCTGGACCGCCGCCAGCTTCAGACCCTGGGCGGCGGGCGGTATCTGCTGGTGGAGTTCTATTTTGACGAGTCGGCGGAGTTCATGGAGCAGTGCTTCCGCGCCATCCGCCGCCGGGGCCTCGTTCCGGTGGCCGCCCACCCGGAGCGGTACGATGCCGTGCAGCGGGACCCCTATATGGTCCGGCGGTGGTTTGAGCGGGGCGTGGTCATCCAGCTGAACAAGGGCAGCATTCTGGGCCGTCTGGGCCGCCGGGCCCAGGACACAGCCCTGTGGCTGCTGGAGCGGGGGCTGGCCCACGCCGCCGCCAGCGACGCCCACCGGCCCACCGTCCGCACCACCCATATGGAGCTGCTGCGCCGCACCCTGGCCGAGGATTTTTCCCCCGCCTGCCCCCGGCTGCTGCTGGAGGAGAACCCCCGCCGTATTTTAGAGGACCGCCCCCTGGTGGGGACGGACGAGCCTATTTTTTCCCCAAGGGAGGACGAGCTATGAGAGCCATCCGCAAAATGCAGCGCGTGATCCTCGCGCTGTTTATCCTGACCCTGCTGGTCTTCTGCGGCCTGCGGATCTATCGCCGCCTCACCGTGGACGTGACGCCCCCGGTGATCACCTGTTCCACCGATTCCATCGACGTCAGCGTCACCGCCGGGGACGAGGCCCTGCTGCAGGGGGTCATGGCCTCCGACGACCGGGACGGGGACCTGACGGACCAGATCCTCATCAAGGGCGTGTCCCCCTCCCTGACCGACAGCAGCGCCCAGGTCACCTACATCGTTTTTGACTCCGCCAACAATATGGCCACCGTCACCCGCACCGTCCGCTACACGGATTACGAGGCCCCCCGCTTCGCCCTGTCTCAGCCCCTGGTGTACCCTGCGGGCCAGACCGTGACCCTGCTGGACCGGCTCACCGCCTCGGACGTGCTGGACGGCGACATCAGCAGCGGCATCCGCATCACCTCCCAGAACGTCATCAACAGCCAGCCCGGGGTATACAGCGTCACCGCTCAGGTGGACAGCCGCCTAGGCAGCACGGTGGTGCTGCCGCTGAAGGTGGTCATCACCGCCGGCGGGCCGCAGCTGATCACCCTGTCGGACTATCTGGTGTACCTGCCCCGGGAATCGGCCTTTGATGCCGCCGGGTATATCCAAAGCGTCACCGCCCCCGACGGAACGGCCCTGTCCGCCGGACAGGTCAGCATCGAGTCCCCGGTGGACACGTCCGTCCCCGGAACGTATCATGTGGGTTACAGCGTCACCGCCCAGGGCCAGAGCTATACCGTCTATCTGGCGGTGGTGGTGGAATAAAGGAGGGATCGTCATGGATGAAAACAATCAGGGCCTGCAATGGTCCCATATCGAGCCCCTCTGCATCCTGCGGGCGCTGGCGCGGCAGCTGTGGATGCTGCTGCTGGCGGCCCTCACCTGCGCCATGGCGGCATGGATCGTGCTGACGTGCTTCGTGACCCAGCAGTATACCAGCTCCACCACCTTCTCCGTCACCACCCGCACCAGCAACCTGTACTATACGAATATCACCGCCGCCGCCGATGTGGCCGCCTCCTATTCCCAGCTGCTGCAGAGCCGGGTCCTGCGCCAGACCATGGAGCAGAATCTGGGCATGCCCCTGAACGGCGCCGTTTCCGCCCAGCAGCTGGGGGAGACCAACCTCATCCGGGTCACCGTCACCGCCGACACCCCCCGTCAGGCCCTGGTGCTGCTCAAGGCCGTGTCCGATAACTACGGGTCCCTGTCGGCCCATGTGTCCTCCACGGCGGTGCTGTCCCAGCTTAACTCCCCCAGCCTGTCCGTGGCCCCCTCCCGCAGCTATAACGTGCCCAGGATCTGCCTGATGGCCGCCATCGCCGGTGCGGCGCTTACCGCCCTGGGTGTTGCCTGGGCCAGCGTCAGCAGCGGCACGGTGCAGACCCAGGAGGGCGCCCGCAGCGACCTGGACGCCAAGATCATCTCCACCGTGCCCCACGAGGGCCGCCGGACCCGGAAGCTCCTGGGCTGGTTCGACGACCGCCGCCGGGAGCGCCGGGCCCGCCGGGGCGGCAAGCGCCTGCGCCGGAACCTGAACATCTCCTCCCCGGCCATCAGCTTCGCCTTTACCGAATCCATCCACCGCATCGCCGAAAAGTTCCAGCATGAGCATGCCAAGGGCCGCCGGGTATTCCTGTTTTCCAGCGTGTCCGCGGCGGAGGGCAAGTCCACCCTGGCCGCCAACACTGCCATTTCATCGACCTGGACCTGCGCCGCCCGGTGCAAAGCGAGATGCTGGGCCTGTCCGTGAAGCAGAAAAACGAGCTGGGCACCCTGCTGACAGAGTCCGCCGCCCCGGAGAAGATCCTCTCCGCCGCCGTCACGGACCCCGCCACGGGGCTGCACTCCCTGCTGAGCACCAAGTCCTATACCGACGTCATTGAGCTGCTGGCCTCGGACCAGCTGGCCAAGGTGGTGGCCCTGGCCCGGGAGCGGTACGACTACGTCATCATCGACTCCCCGCCTCTGGGCTTCTTCTCCGACAGTGAGCTTCTGTCGGACCTGTCCGATGCGTCGGTGCTGGTGGTGCGGCAGGACACCGTCCCCGCGCCGGAGATCAACGACGCCATCGACGCTCTGCGGGCCGGTAAGGCGGAGTTTCTGGGCTGCATCCTCAACGATATGGCCCATCTGGCCGCCTGGTCCTCCGGCTATGGATACGGCTATGGCAAGAAATACGACAAATACGGCTACGGGCAGCACTCCGCCCGTAAGACGCAGTGAGGCGCACTATGGAACAACATACGACCCATACCAATACCGAGGTCCAGCCCATCGACCTGTCCGTCCTGCTGCGGCGGATGCTCCGGGCCCTGACGCGCCTGTGGCCGGTGTGCCTGGCCCTGGTGGTGCTGTGCGCCGCCCTGATGGGCTGGCGCGGCCACCGCAGCTTCCGCCCCATGTACCGCTCCGAGGCGGTGTTCTCCGTGAACCTCAGCTTTGTGGGCGGCACCGACCTCTCCGGCTACAGCCAATATTACAACAAATCCGCCGCCCAGCAGGTGGCGGACACCTTCCCCTATCTGCTGACCTCCGACCGCATGCAGGAGCTGCTGCTCCAGCGACTGGGCGTCACCTATCTCAACGGCGTCATCTCCTCCTCCGCCATCAAGGACACCAGCTTCTTCGTCCTGACAGTGGAAAGCCCCAGCCCCCAGGACGCCTATGACATCCTCTGCGCCGTCATCGACGTGTATCCCCAGGTGAACCGCCTGGTCCTGGGCGAAACGCAGCTGGTGGTGAACCAGGAGCCCTCCCTGCCCGACACGCCGTATAACGCCGATCCCTGGGTGCGCAGCGCCGTCAAGGGCGCGGCCCTGGGCGTGGTGCTGGCGCTGGCGGTGCTCATCGTGGCCGCCGCCCTGCGGCGGACGGTGTCCTCCACCGGCGACGTCAAGCGCCTGGTAAGCCTGACGGCCCTGGCCTCCATCCCCCGCACGGCCCCCAAGCGCCGGAAAAACGGCCCCCAGCAGGGGCTGCTGATCACCCGCATGCAGACCGACAGCGCCTTCTGCGAGGCGTATCGCCTGCTGCGGCTGAAGCTGCTGCGGCAGCTGAAGGACGAGGACAAGGTCATCATGGTCACAAGCTCCATCCCCTCCGAGGGGAAAAGCTCCGTGTCCGTGAACCTGGCCCTGTCCCTGGCCCGGGAGGGAAAAAAGGTCCTGCTGATCGACGGCGACCTCCGGGGCCCCAGCGACAAGGCCCTGCTGGGCATCACCAAGCCCTCCGAGGGTCTGGGCCAGTGCCTGTCCGGCAGCCTGGGCCAGGTGCACTTCCTGCGCTATGAGGACACGTCCCTGTACGTCTTTGCCGGCAGCGAGCCCATCCACACCCCCATGAACCTGCTGCAATACGACAAGCTGGAGGCGCTGATGAACACCCTGCGCCCCATGTTTGACTACATCGTGCTGGACACGCCGCCCTGCGCCATGATGGCCGACGCCCTGGCCATGTGCCGCCATGTGGACCGGGTGATCTACGTCATCCGGGAGGATTTCGCCGCCACCACCCAGATCTTCGAGGGCATCCAGGCCCTGGCCGGGGCCGACGCCCGGATGGCCGGCTTTGTGTTCAACTGCGCCGCCAACGTCCGGGGCTCCTCCTCCGGCTATGGCTACGGCTACGGTTATGGGTATGGCTACGGCTATGGCTATGGCTACGGCAAGACCAAGCGCAAAAGCGCCGAATAAGGATTTTTCCAAGCCTCCGGCCCCGGCCGGGGGCTTCAGCTTGTCAAAAAAGACTTTTTCGACAGTCTCAAGCCCCCGAAAATCTATACAAACCCGGATTTTTGTGGTATACTGTCCTATCCGGTATGTCTGAATTTACAGAAAGTTCAGGAAAGTCCCGGCCGGGGCGGTATAATAAAGAAAAACACCAACGATACTCACAAGTGGGAGGCAAAGCGCATGGCACGCAACATTCTGGTGGTCGAGGACGACCGCAATATCTCCGACCTGATCCGCATGTACCTGGAAAAAGAGGGGTTCGACGTCCGCATCGCCTACGACGGCGGCAAGGCCGTGGAGGAATTCAAGGAAAAAGAGCCCGACCTTGTGCTGCTCGACGTGATGCTCCCCGTGCTCGACGGCTGGGGCGTGTGCGCCAAGATCCGCGAGACGTC
>OMAL01001429.1_pt1 | contig 9704 bp, 8 predicted proteins | sample 1644711 | NCBI WGS metagenome assembly OMAL01 (sample SAMEA103958122, study PRJEB25191) | human gut metagenome | biome: human-associated habitat [ENVO:00009003]; feature: intestine environment [ENVO:2100002]; material: feces | place: Germany | collected 2013/2015 | reverse complement strand
AGATAGCCGGAGATTCCAAAGGCTACTATGACAGGGAAGCAAAGCGGATTGCGGTACAGGAAAACATGAGCGAGAGCCAGACATTAAAGACCATGATTCATGAGGTGGCTCATTCCAAGCTGCACAGCAAGGAAGTGGAGCAGGATGAGCAGATGCGAAAAGACCGCAACACTAAAGAGGTGGAAGCGGAGAGCATAGCTTATACGGTATGTCAGCATTTTGGAGTGGACACTTCCGATTATTCCTTTGGATATATTGCCGGATGGAGCAGTGGCAGAGATACCAAGGAACTGAGAGCTTCCATGGATACGATACGGAGGACAGCTTCGGAGTTGATTACTGGGATAGAGGAACAATTACAGGAATTACAAAGGAACAGGGAAGTATCACAGGAACAGACAAAGGAAAGTATTCTCCTCATACAGAATACGGACCTTTCAGAGTTCAGTCTGCTTGATGTATATGGCATGGACAGACCGGAACTGATGCAGGCATTGTCAGAAATGACAGACGATGACAAGTTGAGCATACAGGCATATTTGGAAAGCAGGGGTGCATGGACAACGGAAATCGGCAATCAGGATTCCAGAGAGTACGGAGAGTATCATCTGGATGTGCGTTATAACACAGATACAGATGAGCTGATTGATATGAAGGAGAGAAAGGCGGTCTATGATAAGGCAATGCAGGAAGAACTTGCAGAGAGTGATTCCAACAGGGAAGCACAGCTCTTGTATGGAAATACTGACAAATATGGCATTTATCAGTTAAAGGATAATCCGGAACTGGATAAGTTTCGTTTTGAAGGAACGGAAAGCTTGAAGCGTATGGGAATAACCAAGGATAATTTTGATGCAGTATTGCCGGAAAATTATAAGCTCGTGTATATGGGAGAACTGGCAGAATTGCAGGGGCAGACACAATCGGAAACATTGGAAGCAATCTATACAAAGTTCAATATTGACCATCCGGCGGATTACAAGGCACATTCCCTGTCGGTTAGCGATATTGTGGTATTACATGAGAACGGGGAAAACACCGCACACTTTGTAGATTCGTTTGGATTTACAGAGCTGCCGAAGTTCATGCTGACACTGGAGGGCAAAGAGAATGAGATAGAGACGGAGCTTGCGGTTCATATCGCAGACCGTTATATCCTGATGCACGAATGTGAGGAGGGATATGATTATTCCATTCTGGATGAACAGTACCATTTGCTGGATGGCGGTGTCTACGATAACCCGGATATTACCATTCGCAGGGCAATGGATATGGTGATTGCAAATTTGAAAGAACCGAGGTTTTCAGCGGTCACAGAGCAGTATTATCGTGATGAATTTTTGCAGGGCGAGGTGTATGCAGGTTCCGAAGCAGAGATTGTTGATTTTGAGGAACTTTCGGAGAAAGCCGAGGAAGTGGAACAGGCAGATTTGGAAGCAAAGCAGGCAGAATTTAGTGAGAACAATCCGGATGTGGTTGCAGATTTCCGGGCAAGGACGGAAGAACTGTTTCACAGTCTGGACGGACAGAGTGCGGAAGATATTGAAAAAACAGTGTATGCTTATGTGCGATCGCAGATTGATGAATACGGTCTGGATGCAGAAATTGTGGATGTGGTGGTATCCGGGAGCCGTTGCAGGGGCATAGAAAAGGAAAATTCAGATTTGGATGTAGTAGTAGAATACACAGGTTCCACCAGAGAAGATGACCTTTTCAATATGCTGCATGAGGACAGCATTTATATCGCAGGCATTCAGGTGGATATTAACCCGATCACAGAGGGCAGAACCGGAACACTGGAGACATATCTGCCGGAGGTGGAAACCTACCTGCAGGAGAAGGCACAGCAGGAGCAGACCAACAATCAGCTTGTCACGCAGGGCAGAGAAAACGCACTGGAACAGCAACCGGAAAAAGAAAAAATGATAGAAGAAAAGACACTTTCAGAATTGGAAAAAGAGCCAGTGGTTGAACCGGAGACAGTCCATATCACATTTACGGTTGCAGAATGTGGCGAATTTCACACTATGGGAGAGTTCCATGAGGGTATTGAAACGATAGAGGAAGCTATGCAACTCTACAATGTCATTGATCCGTCCCGTATGCACGGAATCCCTTCGCTTGGTGTAAATATGCACATTGACGGTACAGAAGAATGGGAAGATGAGGAAGCGGATATTGTCAGAGGAAATTGCATAGATGTGGATTTTCTGAATTACACACCAGAGCTTCGGGATACCCCCACAGTGCAGGATGCCCTTAAAAAACTGATTGCAGCATATCCGGATAAAGAGGTTAATGACAGGGAGACAAAGGAAGCAAAGATACAGACGATTGCGACAGAACTTGACCAGTTATCCTATGATATTGACACTTTTGAATATAGAGACTCGGTACCGGACAGGGAAGCACAGGTTCAAATGATTGCAAATGATATAAGAAGCGGTAATGTGAAGCCATTACAGATTTTTTTGCAGACATCTATTGATGAGGGAATTGACGAGGACAGCGAAAGACAGGCAAAAGAGCTGATTGCTAAGCTGGCAGAATATAAACCGCTTGCCAAAATCGAGGAGCTGGAGGAACAGAATTATAACATGATTGATGACAGGCTTAATAATGGTGTGGAGAAATTCAATCGTGAGGAAGAAAAGAAAGAACAGGCGGAAAAACCGCAGGCTCGTTCTTCCTTAAAGGAGCGTCTGGTGGCTAAGCAGAAGGAAGTGGCACAGGGCAAGAAAGATTCCAAAGAGCAGGAAAAATCAAAGAATACACACAGGGAGATGTAAGAATATGAATAATCCATTTACAGTTGAAGAAACAAATTTGATATGTATTTTCCAGAGTGACAGCAGAACAAAAGTTATAGAGGATATTCATAAGGCTATGAAGCATATCGACGATGATGAGCTTGTGGAATTGTCGGTGCGTGTGGCAGGAAAACTGGAAAGCATAGGTGATGAAGAATATGCCAGATTAGTGTTGGAAGCGGCAGAATAAAAATATGGTAGTCATTAGGTGCCCCTTTTGACTACCGTTTTTTTGTTAAAAATTAAAGAGGAGCCGGATCACTCCGACTCCTCCAAGTATGTGTCCGCAAACACATACCCCAATTGCTATCTATAATATACTATAGGCAGGTAAAATATGCAAGCATTATATGGAATTTTTTAAGATGTTTAAGCGAGAGAACAAATCAGGATGAATCGTGATAGCTGAAACATTCGGGTTTACAGAAGATTCGTATTCTCTTGTAATCTTTTCAAATTCACGGATGAATGATTTGATCTCTGTTTTAGAGACTTTCAGTAATTTTAAGTAGTAACAGATAAGGATAATGTAATCGCCGATAGTCTTGAAATTTATGTACGGCATCCCCATTTCTAAAATCAGGCATTGTTTCATTGGTCTTGAAGGGTCCATTTTTTTGAAACGGGTATCATATACCACATCGTTGTGAGCAATGGCATTTCTTAAATCTTTTAAGGCATATACATATTTATAAAGTAATTCCCGGTAAGTATCACTTGATAGATTGATGCCGATTGCACGGGATACTTTTTCACGCATATCAATGGTCAGGCATGAAAGCAAATATCCAAAATCGCCCATAGTGAGAATTTCAAATATTGCCCATAAAGGAACTTCATTGTAATTAACATTATTGTAAAAATGAGTGATTTTCGGATTCTCTTTTCGGTATGCAGCAGCAATGGCATTTTGTATGGAGCCTTGAAGATTTAGTTTGTTGTTCTGGTATTTCTTTTTTATATCTTCACGGGTTCCGGCTGGTGCATTTTTGTAGCTGCTGATTGCTTTATCGTACATATCATAGATACTGCTGGAATCAATTTCTGACATAATGGTGTTCAAAGCAATATTTTTAAGCGCAGTTTCTATAAACATCATTTTTCCATATAAAAGAGATTTTAATTTTGTATCATATTGAATGGTTGCGTTAATCTCATTATATGAAGTGAATGGAAGTCTGTTAGAGGAAGATACAAAAAAACGGTATCCTTTATATCCATGAAAATATCCGGTATTGATGAGCTGTTGTTTTTGTGAACTTCCTGAGATGGAAATTCCATTATCCCTAAGATGCCGCATTAAAGCATCGGGTGATTTATAATCTGTATTTGCCATAGTCTCTCCTAAACATTTGTAATAATAAATTAAGTATAATACATGCGTTAAACATTAACAAGCTACAAGATGGGATTATTCTTTTTCCTGGACTGCGCTGAGGTAAAATCGGGCTGTGTCTGACCGAGGTATTGATTCAGATTTTCCAGTTTTCGGTTTAATGATTGAACCTCTTTTTCACAGTTCTTGTAGGTGGAAGTCAGTTCATTTTTCTGTTTCATTAGTTCCTGATATTCCGCTTTTAGCTTATCAACATTCAATCCTTTTAAGTTTATCCCAGTCTGCTCAAGTACACGTCGTGCACCGCCATATAGAGTGAGCTGGCTTTCGTATCGGCGGAAATATGCGTCTGGATTCTTTGACTTTTTGTAGGCAATGTGATAGGAGCGGTTGGTTTTGTACTGCTCGGCATATTTGATGATTTCTGCAAGGTCTTTCATGCGGTGTTCCAGTTTCACAACGCTCTGTTTGGCAGATTTTCCGGCTTCGGTTTTCACAGTAATCTGATGCTTCAGATCGGAGAGAGAACCAACTTCATTATAGCTTTGTGCAGCAATCTTCAAATTCTCGATAGTTGCCCATTGCTGAAGTCCGGGACTGTTTTGAAATTTTTCATCCGAGGTATCAATGAGCCTGCGGGCAGAGTAGTCTTTTTTCGGAATAACAGATTTTCGCTCACGCTTCATTTCGATGCGTTCCCGGATACGTTCCTTTGTGTATTCCTTACCAAGCGATTTCGCACTGCCACGGACAAAACGTTCTTTATCCAGAGGACGGAAAGAGATGTATTTGGCAGCACTTTCTTCAAAAGATTCCCCTTTGATTTCATATCCTTTGGCTCTCATTAAAAGTAAAAAATCTTCGTATGTGGAAGCTGACTTGATGCAAAAAATGATGTCCCTTCTAAGCTGGGTTTTCCAAGTAGAGCCATTCTGATCAGACTGCCATTCTTTGTATTTTTTACCACGTTCACCACCCGGAATGATGATGGAAAGGTTATGCTCTTTGCATAGTTCATCACTTAGTTTCCGGATGTGGTAATACGACTGTTTGCAGTCGTGATATTTGTTATGCTCGATGTTATCAGCAGCACAAAATATGATGTGATTATGAATATGTCCTTTATCAATGTGTGTGGTGAGAACATACGAATATTTCCCTTCTAAAACCTTGTCAGCAAGTTCTTTTCCAATGCGGTGAGCTTCCTCATAACTGACTTCTCCCGGAGCAAAAGCCTGTATCAGATGATAGGCTTTGTTAGGACTGTTCTCCCTGCAATGGTCAAGGGTGTACTTAAAGTCAATCGCTGCTGTTTCTGGCGCACACGCATAAGATGAAACATAGATTTGCTCATCTGTTTTGTCGGGATTGCAGATGTAATCTATTGCTTTATCAACGGTTGCTTTGATAGCATGGATTTTTGTGTATGCCATACTTTATTCATCAACTCCTTTACTTCATTCATATCGTCCTGATAGATGTTTCCGGTACTGTTTACCCGCTTTGCAATCTGATTCAGACTGGAGCTGATTCGTCCAAGCTCTGTATTATAATTTCGCAGATAACTGTAATCGACATCATACACATATCCATATAAAATCAGTTTGCGTAAAAAGGCTGACATGCTTTTCATGCCGGATGCTTTGAACTTGGTATTGAGAATGTATTGCTCATCATCACTGAGATAAAATTGCACCGGATTAGTGCGGTTTCGGTTTGCCATTGTGCCACGTCCTTTCTAAATTTGGGTACAAAAAAACTGCTGTAAAATGTTCGATTTTTACAACAGTCTGTTTCATGTTTTATTCAATTTTGGGTGTAATTACCCATAGCAAATTGTAGCAAAAACGGCAGGAAAGGTCAATGCATTTCGACGGTAAAATGAAGAGTAATCGAAGAAAAATCGAGAGAGGGTTAGGGATACTTCCCTATGGAAATTCAACCACACAGGCGATAGGAAAGTGTGGGGGATTTCGCCTGTGTCATGACACAGGCAGTGCTTGCTATGTATCCTTTTAGGCACTCCCAAAGGGTGTGCTATGTATGTATATTCAAAGGGAATAGCTAAAAAGAAAAGGAAAAGTGTACTTAAGAATGGTATCTTAGGAATTCTTTAATAATTTCTTAGGTGGTTAGTTATAAAAAAGTCAAATTATTCTGATATAATAATTATGGAATTATTTTTGAAAGGAAAAGCAAAGTATGAATTATAAAATTCTTGTCGTTGATGATGAAAGTGAAATTGCAGACTTAATAGAAATGTATTTGCAAAATGAAAATTATACTGTCTATAAATCTTATACTGCACAGGGGGCATTAGATTATATTGCGGATATAGAATTTGACCTTGCCATTCTTGATGTTATGTTACCAGGAATAGATGGGTTTCAGATATGCAGGAAAATTCGAGAAAAATATACTTATCCTGTGATTATGCTTACAGCTAAAGACGGAGAACTTGATACAATTACAGGTTTGACAATGGGAGCAGATGATTATGTTACGAAACCATTTAAACCCTTAGCTTTAATGGCAAGAGTAAAAGCACAGTTACGGCGTTATAAAAAATATAGTAATGATGTTGAGACGGAGGCTGCAAAAGAGACAGAATCAATTATTACAACGAGTAATGGTTTGATAGTGAATATAAATGCTCATACTTGTTCTGTTAATGATGTTCCGTTATCCTTAACACCTACGGAGTTTAAAATTGTACAGGCGCTTTGCGAAAAAAAAGGAATGGTTGTGACATCCGAAGAACTATTTAAGGCTGTATGGGCAGATGAATATTATGAAAAGAATAGTAATACCATTACTGTTCATGTGCGGCATTTGCGTGAAAAAATGGGGGATGCGATAGATGAACCTCGATATATAAAAACGGTATGGGGAGTGGGATATAAGATTGAAAACTGAGAGAAATGATTATTCGAGAATGAAGCGAAAAGTGTTTATGCAACTTGTGATTATGCTTGTCATGTCAGGCATAGCAGTATTGCTTTTATATAATTTTCTGCAAGGAAAAATTGGAGTATGGGGAATAGGTTTGCTTTCATTATTGCCGGGAATTGATTATGAGCAGGCATATAAAATCTACGAAATGATTTTTAGAGAACATTGGACTGAATTTATGTTTGCTGCTATGGCAGTCGTTTTTTTGATATTGTTTCATTTTTCACTTACATGGTTTGGAAAATATTTTGACTCTATCAACAAAGGGATCAACGCTCTTTTGAGCCAACAGCCTGAACCGATAAAAATGCCGAAAGAAATGCGTTTCGTAGAAGAAAATCTGCAAACGGTTCAGCGGACATTAGCAGAACAGAGAAAAGAGGCGGAGCTTGCAGAACAGAAAAAGGATGAGTTGATTTTATATTTGGCACATGATATAAAAACACCGCTTACTTCCGTTATTGGTTATTTAAGTATCTTAGATGAAAACAAAGATATGGAGCAGGAACAGCGAGAAAAGTGTATTCATGTAGGATTAGAAAAAGCAACAAAACTTGAAAAACTTATCAATGAATTTTTTGAAATTACGAGGTTTAGACAATCTGATTTTGCTCTTTCAAAAGTAAAAATAGATCTTCACTATATGTTGATACAGCTTGTAGATGAATTTACTCCATCGTTACAAGCAGCTCAGCTTGAAATTGAAATCAATATGCCAAAAGATGTGTATATATTCGGCGATGCGAATTATCTTGCAAGAGCGTTTCAAAATATTATTAAAAATGCAATCGCTTATAGTGATACTAATTCAGTTATTGTTATTTCCGCAGTATACCAAACAGACAAGGTAGTCATTTCTGTAATCAATACGGGAGATACGATTTTACCGGAACAGCAGGAACATATTTTTGAAAAATTTTATCGAGCTGATGAAGCAAGACAAGGAAATACAGGAGGTGCAGGTCTTGGTTTAGCAATCGCAAAGAATATTGTTGCTTTACATGGAGGAAATATTACGGTAGAAAGCGAAAATCGCAAAACAGTGTTCATCATTAGCTTACCGGATATAACCACAAAACAAAAAGGAAATTCTAATGAAAACCTTTAGTGTTTCTTAGGAAATTATCATAATCGACTTAATACAAAGCCTGATGCTTTTCGGTACAATAATACCAAAAGCTGTCAGGCTTTTTACATGAAAGGAGAATTTGTATGGAACTATCTATTGAATGTTTATCGAAACGATTTGGCTCCAAAATCGCCGTAAACAATATTTCTGTTACATTGCAGCCAGGGGTTTATGGATTACTGGGTGCAAATGGTGCAGGAAAAACAACTTTGATGCGTATGGTCTGTGATGTTCTCAAACCTACATCAGGAAGAATCCTATACAATGGAAAAGAAATTGAACAGTTAGGCGAACATTATCGCAGTTATCTTGGTTACTTACCACAGGATTTTGGCTATTATCCGGATTTTACTGCAAAAGAGTATCTGAATTTTATTGCCGCAATTAAAGGAATTGATACTGTAACCGCAAAAAAACAGATAACAGAACTTTTAAAAATTGTTAATTTATCTGATGTGGCAGAAAAGAAAATCCGCACTTTTTCTGGTGGAATGAAGCAGCGACTTGGTATTGCACAGGCAGTTATCAATGATCCGCATATTCTTGTCTTAGACGTAAAATGAGGTATAGATGGTAGGCGTGTATGGAGTGTATACAGTTTGCTTTTAGAGGAAAATAGGTACATGATACACAGATAATGGAAAAGAATGTGTATTCAGTTGAATATAGAAATAAGTAGTAGGTATGAAAGAATAAGATTCTTCCATGCCTTTTTTTATTATAAAGAAAGGATAGGTTGCACAGTATCCGCCCGGTCATTTTAGTAGATCTGCTGAATAGCTTTCTCCCGGAAGTGTGGTATAGTCTTGTGCTTGGAACAGGGAAACGACACAGAAAGGAGAAAACGATATGTCAGTACAGCCAGATATCATCTGGAACGAGCAATGTCTGGGGATACGGATAGGAGAACAGGTATGTATTTATCTGAAAAAGCATAATGCGGAATACCAGAGACTGCAAAAGAAAATACTGGAACTTATAGAGAAGTATCCAGTGATAGAAACATTTATGGAAGCGGCTCAGTCAATCAGTCTGACAGCAGACGAACATCAGGCACTGCACCAATATTTCCAACTGGAGAACGGAAAGGAAATGATAGAAGAAGAATACCATTTCTATATGGGACAGGCACAGATGATTTCGTATGGTGCCATGCTTGGAAAAATCAAAAAAGCAGTGTCAGGAAAGGACGAAAGTGATACAAAGAAATTACTGGAACTGCTAATGGATACCTGGATTGATGAGGTAGAAAATGAACTGAAAGAAAATGCAGTGTACCAGAAAATGCTCGAAAAAATATCAAAATATGAAGATCAGGTTCAGGCAATGGGACTTGAAAAAGAAAAACGAAAAATGATAGATGCATACGTTACGAAAGTAAATGAGAGATGGATTCTATATGCGGAATCCTTGTATCAGGCTGGTATGCAGAAAATCCTGGAATTACTGAATCTGTAAAAGAGACGGATAAAATGGG
>OMAL01001425.1_pt1 | contig 9723 bp, 9 predicted proteins | sample 1644711 | NCBI WGS metagenome assembly OMAL01 (sample SAMEA103958122, study PRJEB25191) | human gut metagenome | biome: human-associated habitat [ENVO:00009003]; feature: intestine environment [ENVO:2100002]; material: feces | place: Germany | collected 2013/2015 | reverse complement strand
TGCGAATGTAGAAGAGCTGTTCTACGACCCGCGCCATCCGTACACCTGGGCGCTGCTTTCTTCCCTGCCGCAGCTTGCGGAGCGGAATACAAAGCTGTTCTCAATTACCGGTACCCCGCCGTCTCTGTATAACAAAATTATCGGAGACCCGTTCGCGCCGCGTAACCAGTACTGTCTGAAAATCGACACACTGGAAGAGCCGCCGATGTTCAAAGTAACGGATACCCATTACGCCAAAACCTGGCTGCTGGATCCGAGAGCACCAAAGACGGAGAAGCCGGAGGCAATTCAGAATATTCACGAAAAATTATTAAAAGCATACAACTTGTAAAACCAAGGGGATCAAGGTCGAAAAGCCGACGCAAGCAAAGCTTGCACGAGGGTTTTTGAGTTTGAGACCTGCAAAAACATGAGCAAGTAGCCATTTTTCGGAGAAAAATGAGCGGATTGCGAAAGTTTTTAAGATTGCGAAGCAATCTGGTGTTACAGGAATCAACTAATAGGAGAGTTTGAAAGTGTCTACAAAGCAGGAAAGCAAGACCACTGTTTCGCATCTGCCGGAGCATGGTCCGATTGACGAAAATGGAAGAGAAATCTTACTGCAGGTAAAAAATGTAGATATCACTTTCGGCAAGGGCGATGACGCAGTCAAAGCGGTAAAAAATGCTTCTTTTGACATCTATAAGGGAGAAACCTTCTCCCTCGTAGGCGAGTCCGGTTCCGGAAAGACCACGATGGTTCTCGAAAGCCTGATTCCGGGGCTGCAGGCGCAGCTGAACGGAGAGCATCTGCCGAAACATGTGAAAGATCTTTCGGCAGAGGGCATCGCCCATGTGAAGCTGATCGATGCGTCACCGATTGGAATCAATGTCCGTTCCACGGTCGCAACCTATGCGAATGTACACGACGAACTCCGGAAGATTTTTGCCCGGACCGCGGATGCGAAAAACCGGAAATACAAGGCGGGCGATTTTTCCTATAATACCGGAAAATTAAAGTGTCCGGTCTGTGACGGAACCGGACAGATCAGCCTCGATGTGCAGTTTCTGCCGGATGTGGATGTGCCGTGTCCAGAGTGCAATGGTTCCCGGTATGCAAAAGAGGCATGGGAGATCGGCTATGAAAACAAACAGGGAAACCGCTATTCCCTGCCGGAATTGATGGAGATGGATGTAAATACCGCTTTGCAGGCAACCGCGGATTTAAAGGTTGTGCATCAGCGGCTGGAAGTGCTCAAAAATCTGGGACTGGGCTATCTGACGCTGGGCGAGGAAACGCCGAGCCTTTCCGGCGGAGAGGCACAGCGGCTGAAACTTGCCAGCGAAATGGGAAAAGGACAGTCGGATTCGGTGTTTGTGTTTGATGAGCCGACGATCGGGCTGCATCCGCTGGATGTGCAGACGCTGCTTAGCGTGTTTGATGCGCTGGTTGACAATGGGGCGACGGTGCTGGTCATTGAGCACGATCTCGATGTGATCTGCAACGCCGATTATATCATTGATATGGGGCCGGGCGGCGGAGATGACGGCGGCCGGGTGATTGCAACTGGGACCCCGGAGGAGATTGTGGGAAATGAAGATAGTGTTACGGGACGGTATCTGTGAAATTTGCTTTTGTAGAGTAAATCAGCCATGTGTATTTTGGGGAATATGCATGGCTGTTTTTATGGCTTATGGTCTAAAAATAATGAATATCGGGTGACTATTGAGCTTGTGCAAAAAAATTCGTTACATAAAAAAGAAAATCCGGAAAATCTGCCAGAACACTTATCACAATACCAAAACATGAACCGATCAAAAAAGTATATGTAGAAATGGTAAGGCAGATTGTAGAAAGCGAGGCGGAGAATGATGAAGACGCTGAATGATTATATGGCAATGTCCTATCGTATGGAAATTATAGAAGATAAGGATGAGGGTGGATTTGTGGTTTCTTATCCGGATCTGCCAGGGTGCATTACCTGTGGAGAAACTGTAGAAAGTGCAGTAGAAAATGCGTTAGATGCAAAAAAGGCATGGCTTGAAGCTGCATTAGAAGATGGTGTAGAGATTCATGAGCCAGATAGTCTGGAGGATTATTCCGGGCAATTCAAATTGAGAATTCCACGAAGTCTGCACAGATCGTTGGCAGAACATTCCCAGAGAGAAGGAATCAGCATGAATCAGTATTGTGTATATCTTCTTTCCAAAAATGATGCGGTGTTTTCAAAATAAGATGATGCAGCAAAAATGTAAATGAAATGCTTTTCAGTTGCGTGAATTGATGAATATAGATTGCAGATAAGAAACAGAAATCAGCAAATCAGCGGGTACAATATGCCCGCTGATTTTTTCGCAAAAGAAAGTTACAAACTGGAATATCATCATTTTTCAATGACGCGATGATTTAACCATTTCCGGGAGTGGAAACGGATGGAGAAAATGATCGCGCGCAGCGTCCAGTCGGAAAACATACCGATCCAGACAGCAATCGGGCCGAATCCCCATACCCGGCAGAGATAAATGCACAGGCTTACCCGGCACAGCCACATGGTGCAGCAGGAGGTGATCATGGAGAATTTTACGTCATCTGCAGCGCGCATGCCATAGGGTGGGATAAAGGAAAGTACCCAGGAAACTGGCTTTACGATCGTGATGAAGCTTATCATGAAAAAGCACAGTTTTGCGCTGGCAGGTTCCATTCCGGCAAGCATGGTAATCGGTTTGGTCAGTGCAAAAACGAGCAGGCAGCTTGCGATGATGACTGCCTCTGACAGCCAGGACAATTTCTTAATATAATAGATGGCCTCATCTTTGCGCCCTGCACCCAGGCACTGACCGACCACGGTCATCAGTCCGATTCCGATGCCTATGGCAGCAATACCGTTTAAGTTTTCCAGAATATTGGTCATTGCCTGCGCGGCAATCGCTACGGTTCCAAGTGTGGAAACCGTAGACTGGATGGCAAGTTTACCGAACTGGAACATACTGTTTTCAATACCGGACGGAATTCCGATAAACAGGATTTTTTTAATCAGATACCAGTCGGGGCGGATGGAAAAATAATTGCGGATACAGATCGGGGCATTGTCATTGCGCAGCTGCCAGATAACGACGATGGCACAGAAAATACGTGATACCAGAGTGGATATCGCCGCACCTTCGACGCCCATGCCAAGTACAAAGATCAAAATCGCATTTCCGCCAATGTTCATAAAATTGGAAATAACCGAGATGATCATCGGATTGCGGCTGTTGTTCTGGGAGCGCATAATTGAAGCACCGGCATCGTACAGTCCGATAAACGGAAACGATAACAGGGTAAAGAAGAAATAAATCCGGGAATTGGTCATGACATCGCGTTCTACTTTCCCAAAGATTACATGAAGCAGCGGATCACGGAATATCAGACAGAAAACGGATAAAGTTACAGACAGAATGACCATGACAAACAAAACCTGCCGAGCAGAACGGTTGGCATTTTTTTTGTTCTGGCTGCCGAGATACTGGGAGCACAGGATCGCGCCCCCGGCAGATAAGGCAGACAGTGCCTGAATGACAAGAATATTGATGGAATCCACCAGGGAAACGGCAGAAATTGCGGCAGAGCCGACATTGCTGACCATCATGGTATCGGCGGTCCCCATTAAAGAAGAAAGCAGTTGTTCCACAATAATCGGGATCAGCAGCTTTCGTAAGTCCAAATTGTTATATAAATGCTGTGTGTTATCGTGCATAAATGAAATCCTCTTTTCTTACTTCCAGATATATTTTAGCACGATATTTTTCAATGGGAAAGGGAGTATTCGATTAATGATTGCATTGCCCGGTGTGCGGTGCGGAGTCAGTTATAATTTTGCGACTTGACAAGTATGATAGTTTCATCCTATTCTTAAATACAGGCAATTGCGAAACCGGTGCAGCGCATAACGTTCGTACCTGTTTCGCAATCGCCTGTATAGAAACGAAGAGGAAGGAACTCCCATGGAACAACATAAAACCGGCACACTTTATCTGTGTGCCACCCCCATCGGAAATCTTGAGGATATTACGTACCGCGTACTGCGGACACTCAAAGAGGTGGATTTGATTGCGGCAGAGGATACGAGAAACTCCATCCGGCTGCTCAACCATTTCGAGATTAAGACGCCGATGACAAGCTATCACGAATACAACAAAATTGAAAAAGCCTACCAGCTTGTTGCCAAAATGCGGGAGGGCAAAAATATTGCTTTGATCACAGATGCAGGGACACCGGGCATTTCCGATCCGGGGGAGGATATTGTGCGCATCTGCTATGAAGAAGGCATTCCGGTCACTTCGCTGCCGGGCGCAGCCGCCTGCATTACAGCACTGACCATGTCAGGACTTCCGACACGCCGGTTTGCATTCGAGGCTTTTCTCCCGAAAGATAAGAAAGAGCATCAGGCGGTACTCGAGGAGTTAAAAACAGAGACGCGCACGATTATTATTTATGAGGCACCTCATCATTTGGTGAGGACTCTGCAGGAACTGCACGATACCCTCGGCGGAGACCGCAGGCTTACCATCTGCCGGGAACTGACGAAGCGTCACGAGGAAAAACTGCAGATGACACTGGCAGACAGTCTATCCTATTATGAAGTCAATGAGCCACGTGGGGAGTATGTGCTTATCATTGCCGGCCGCTCCCGCGAAGAGATGAAAAAGGAGGAACAGGCCGGATGGGAAGCACTTTCCCTGGAGGAACACATGGCGCATTACGAGTCCCAGGGGATTGACCGCAAGGAAGCCATGAAACGTGTTGCAAAAGACCGTGGGGTCAGCAAGCGCGATATCTATCAGGCACTGTTAAAATAAAAAAGATCAATGGACTTTATTTTAACTGATCCCGCACGGTTTCTTCGAGAACGGAAAAAGGCGAAGGACCGGTGCGAAGGATTGCTTCGTGAAATGCAGACACCGAAAAGCTTTTGTTTTCGAGCGCAAGCTGTTCACGCATCTGGCGGAATTTCAGATAGCCAACATAATATTTTAGGTAGTTTCCCGGTTCTTCGAGGATCAGATCCGTGATTTTGTTTACCGTGGCAGTATCATCTACGCCGTATTCGCTCCAGAATGCGGCGGTTTTTTCTTTTTCCCATCCAAAATAATGAATCCCGATATCCGCTGTGGCATAGAGACTGAGTGTTGCAGCCTGGTTGTGCTGTAACAGGGAGGCAAGATCCGGGTTAAGTCCGGCATAATAAAAAGCCTGCATTTCGGTGTAGGTTGCCCAGCCTTCGGTGTAACCAGGATAGTTGAGGAGGGAGCGGACTTCCGGAGCACCATAGGAGGAGGTGCAGATGGTCTGGTACAGATGACCGGGATATCCTTCATGCGCAAGCGTTGTAAAGTAATAGATATCCGTATCATTTTTAGCATCGTTTATGTAGATCCGGTTATGTGAAATATCATCAATCGGAGCCGTAATATAAAAGGCGGGAGCCAAGTACTCACTGAGTGCCGGATCAACGTGGCAGATTTCCACTTCTGTCTGTGGTGGTGCCGGGAAGTCAGTAAGGATTTCTTTTTGCAGCCGGGAAAGCATGGCATTTTCCTCTTTCAAGGCAGCATCGGGTTTCGGAGACTGGGAAGCAAGTTTCGGATTTTTTTCCAAAAGATTCTGACAGAACGTGAGATCTTCCCGCCGGGCTTTGGCAATCTGGGAAAACAGATCTTCCACGCTGTCATCACAGCCCGTATCTGCAGACACGACCGCCTCGTAATAGGCTTTTCCTTCCGGGAAGTTACAAAGCCCCCAGTTGTTATGTCCCCGTCCCAGCAGCATGGTAAGTCCTTTGATCATCTGGCTGTAAGCCGGAATGACATGATCACTCAGAACTTTGGAATGTTGCTTCAAATAAGCATTCTTTTGGGTATCCGTAAGCCCATCCATGGCATTTAACCGATTGGAAAACGTATCGATCAGAAAATTGTCATCGGGATGTTCGGTGAAAACTTCACACCCTTCAATGACTTTTAAGCAGGCTTCATCGGACATGAAAAGTCCTGCATCGGCTTTCTTTTGTTCATAATCTAAAATCCCTAAAAAATAAGTATCCATCTGCGACAACAGTCCGAGATAATCTTTAATATCTCTGGTATTGCGGAAAGTATACTCTGCCAGAAGCACAGGCAGCTGTGAGGTGACACCACCGGAAGGGGTCAGAGGTTCATCGTAATAGGGATAGGCAGCAAGGTTCTGCTGGCGTGAAATATAATCGGAAAGCAGCCGGCAGGTCAAGCGGTCTTTTCCTTTGAGAGAGCGGTGAGAATATTTTTTGAGTTCTTCCGAAAGTTTTTTGAGCTGTCTGGCCTGGTTGTGAGGACTGTCACCGGACAGACTGCCAAGCGTGATCTCATAAGAGTCAATGCCGGCAGCTTTTGGATCTTTTAGCGTAAAGTGCAGATTCATGGTGTTGGATTTCATCTCTTCGCGAAAAAGCGTGGTACAAAATTCAGAAAAAGAACCGGTACTTTTTCCGGCAGGGGAGAGGATGGCTGCATAAATAATGGAGAGCACCGCAGCCAGAAAAATACCCACGGAAAGCATCCGGTGTTTTTTCAAAAGATGTTTCATACCAGAAACTCCTGTAAGAAAACTTAAGAAAATTTATGCAGGGAAAGCCTGGGCTATGCCTTCCCTTTTGGGTTTATCTGGTAATTGCAAAAGGAATATGAAAAAAGCAAAGCCCATACAATGATTTAAGAACGCAAACAGGAGGCGCGGATGAACTATTTATGGGGTGGAATGATTCTTGTCGGGGTGGTGTATGCTGCAATGACTGGAAATCTTGGAGCAGTGACCGACCAGGCACTTGCTTCGGCAAAGGAAGCGGTAAGCCTTTGCCTGACAATGACAGGTGCCATGGCATTCTGGGTAGGACTTATGAAGATTGCGGAAAAAGGGGGGATGGTAAACCGTGCGGCATCTGCAATGGGACCGATACTACGTTTTTTGTTTCCGTCAGTTCCGGAAAATTCCACAGCAGGCAGATATATGGCAACGAATATGGTGTCCAATTTTCTGGGGCTGGGCTGGGCGGCAACCCCGGCAGGGATTTCTGCCATGAAAGAGTTAAAGCGGCTGCAGAAAATGTCAAATCAGGCGACAGACGCGATGTGTGATTTTCTTATCATTAATATTTCTTCCCTGCAGCTGATACCTGTGAATATCATTGCATATCGCAGCCAGTATGGAGCCGTAAGTCCGGCTGCAATTGTAGGACCGGCCATCATTGCCACTAGTATTTCCACGTTGGCAGCTGTCATTTTCATCAAGCTCCGGCAGGCATTTGGGAGGGTGGAAAAATGAATTTGATTCTGTACTTATCCGAGGCAGTCATTCCGATTCTGGTATTGCTCATTGTGGGAAATGGCCTGATGCACCGGCAGCATGTATATGAGGATTTCCTGGAAGGGGCAAAAAGCGGAATCCGCACAGCAGTGGAGATTATGCCGACACTAATCGGACTGATGGCAGCAGTAGGTATTTTGCGGGCTTCGGGTTTTTTGGATTTTATTTCCGGGTGGCTTGGGAAAGTAATGGCGGCGACAGGATTTCCGACCGAGCTGATCCCGGTTGCTGTGGTAAAAATGTTTTCTTCCTCTGCAGCAACGGGACTTTTACTGGATATCTACAAAACACATGGTGCAGATTCGATGCTGGGACGTGCGGCATCGGTTATGCTCAGCAGCACAGAGACTATTTTTTATACCATGTCGGTTTATTTTATGTCGGTAAAAGTAAAAAAGACAAGATATACACTTCCGGGAGCCCTTTTTGCAACCACTGCCGGAATTGTGGCAAGTGTATTTCTTGTGTGGAAAACCTGAAGTTGTAAGAATCGTGTTATTGTTCGCATGGCAACCTGTGTGTAGTAGCAAAATTGTCAAAAAATATCCGGATTATGATAGAAATATGTTGACTTTAAACATATTTTAGTTCAGAATAAAAAGCAGAAGATACAGAGATTTGTATGTTACAACAGAGAGGAAGTATATAATATGGCATTTGGAAAAAAGACAGACAGAGCCGGTCTGCAGGCCGTTCTGGAATTGAAAAATGTAGATTATTCAAAAGATCCGGAGATACAGCAGCTGTATACCCGTCTGGTGAACGGACGCAGCCAGTTTGGTCAGATCCTGGCAAAGAATGCATCCGCATCGTTACAGATCGCAGAGGTTGTGGATGCCGTAAAAGAGTATAATTCCAAGATGGAATCTGTTTCACAGGAGATTGCGCAGGCATCGGAGGACGCTACGCAGTCTGCGTCAGAAAGTTCGCGCGTGGCAGGGGAGGTTTCCAACCAGCATGAGGAACTGACCAATACGATATTGTCTGCATCGGAAGAATCCGCAGCGATTTACAAAAACATCGAAGAGGGACAGCAGGAACTGACGGCTATCCGCGATCTGTCCGATAAGACGATCAGTGAATCAAGTACCATGAAACAGAATATGGAGAAGCTTTTTGACATTATCAGTAATATGAATGAAGTCATTGAAGGGATCAACTCCATTTCCAGCCAGACCAATCTGCTGGCGCTGAATGCATCTATCGAGGCAGCCCGCGCAGGAGAAGCCGGAAAAGGATTTGCAGTAGTTGCGGAAGAGATCCGTAAACTTGCAGAACAGACCCAGAACATGACAGCCAACATGAGTGAGTTCGTGGAGCGTATCAAAGAAGCATCAGCAAAGAGTTCAGACAGTGCAAATACCGCGGTGGAGGCACTTGGGGATATGAGCGAGAAGATTAATTCTGCATGGGAGATCAATGATGCGAACCAGAAGAGTGTGGGAAAGATTTCCGATTCCATCAGTTCCCTGGCAGCTGTCAGCGAAGAGATTTCAAGTTCCATGGATGAGATGGCAAATCAGGCGAACCATATCCAGCAGCAGTGTGAGCAGCAGCAACAGGATGCACAGAGACTGGCAGAACTCCGTGAAAATTTAAAAGATGCAACAACACCGATATACCAGATTCTGGATGACCTGGAGAATGCAAAGCAAATTGCCGGAGAGATGAAGAAAGATGTATTTTATAATACAGAGGCTGTATAGTAGCAACTGGCATCCTTATTATAAGAATATTAAAAATATCAATTTGCCATATAGCACAGAAAATCAGACAGGGGTTGTCACACGGTGACAGCCTCTTTTTTCCCTGTTTTCGGAGAAAGGAGAAAAAATGGAAGCAACGGAACAGTTTTTGCAATGGGTGGAGGAATCGGGCAACATTGTATTTTTTGGTGGAGCAGGGGTATCGACCGAGAGCGGAATCCCGGATTTCCGTAGTGTGGACGGTTTGTATAATCAACAGTATAAGTATCCGCCGGAGACTATTTTAAGCCATAGTTTTTACCGGCAGAATCCGGAAGAGTTCTACCGGTTTTACCGGAACAAAATGCTCTGTCTGGATGCGCAGCCAAATATCACCCATTTCAAGCTGGCAGAGCTGGAAAAAGCAGGAAAACTGAAAGGGGTCGTGACCCAGAATATCGATGGTCTGCATCAGAAAGCCGGAAGTAAAAACGTCATGGAACTGCACGGAAGCGTATTGCGCAATTACTGCGAACGCTGTGGACAGTTTGTCAGCGCGGAAGATATTCTCCACTCGGAAGGAGTTCCGGTCTGTCCTGTCTGTGGTGGCCCGGTGAAGCCTGACGTAGTTCTTTATGAAGAAGGGCTGAACCAGAAAACACTGCAGGATGCGGTATTTTAT
>OMAL01001424.1_pt1 | contig 9728 bp, 8 predicted proteins | sample 1644711 | NCBI WGS metagenome assembly OMAL01 (sample SAMEA103958122, study PRJEB25191) | human gut metagenome | biome: human-associated habitat [ENVO:00009003]; feature: intestine environment [ENVO:2100002]; material: feces | place: Germany | collected 2013/2015 | reverse complement strand
CCATCAAGATCGGCATGGGCAAGCGCAACAACACCATCCTCCAGTCCGCGTTCTTCTCCCTGGCGAAGGTCATGCCCGAAGAGCAGGCCATCCAGTACATGAAGGACGCCGCGACGCACTCCTACCTGAAGAAGGGCCAGGACATCGTCGATATGAACCACAAGGCCATCGACCTCGGCGCCACCGCCTACAAGAAGATCGACGTTCCCGCCGACTGGGCCAACGCCGTGGACGAGGACAAGGCCGAGGTGCTCAAGGGTAAGCCGGAGCTGGTCAAGCAGGTCAAGGACATTCTCGACCCCATCGACCGCATGGACGGCGACAGCCTGCCGGTTTCCGCCTTTATGCCGCACGTGGACGGCCAGTGGGAGCTGGGCGCTGCCGCTTACGAGAAGCGCGGCGTCGCCGTCTCCGTTCCCACCTGGGACGAGACCAAGTGCATCCAGTGCAACAACTGTGCCTACGTCTGCCCGCACGCTACCATCCGTCCCTTCGCTCTCACCGAGGAGGAGGCCAAGAACGCTCCCGCCGCTGCCAAGATCGTTGACATCAAGGCCGGTAAGGGCAAGGGCGTCTATAAGTACACCATGGCCATCTCCCCGCTCGACTGCATGGGCTGCGGCGTCTGCATCGGCCAGTGCCCGGTCGGCGCGCTGACCATGGTCCCGCAGGAGGGCGAGCTCAAGCAGCAGGAGGTCTTCGACTACTGCCTGGACGAGGTCGCGCCCAAGACCGATATGCAGGATACCACCGTCAAGGGCAGCCAGTTCATGCAGCCCATGCTCGAGTTCTCCGGCTCCTGCGCAGGCTGCGCCGAGACCGCTTATGCCCGCCTGATAACCCAGCTGTTCGGCGATAAGATGTATATCTCCAACGCCACCGGCTGCTCGTCCATCTGGGGCGGCCCCGCTGCGACTTCCCCCTACACCACCAACAAGAACGGCCACGGCCCCGCATGGGCCAACTCCCTGTTCGAGGACAACGCCGAGCACGGCTTCGGTATGCTCCTCGGTCAGAATGCTGTCCGCAACAGACTCATAGCAAAGGTCGAGGCTATCGCTGAGTCCGACAAGGCTTCCGACGAAGTCAAGGCTGCTGCTAAGGCATTCCTTGACACGAAGGACGATGTCAAGACCAACGGCGCTGCTGCCGACGCACTTGCCGACGCTATCAAGGATATCGACTGCGCAGACTGCAAGGATATCGTTGAGAACAAGGAGTTCCTCTCCAAGAAGAGCGTCTGGATCTTCGGCGGCGACGGCTGGGCATACGATATCGGTTTCGGCGGCGTTGATCACGTCCTTGCTTCCGGCGAGAACGTCAACATCATGGTCTTCGATACCGAGGTCTATTCCAACACCGGCGGACAGGCTTCCAAGGCATCTCAGATCGGTCAGGTCGCTCAGTTCGCGGCTGCCGGTAAGTCGATAGCCAAGAAGAGCCTTGCCGAGATAGCAATGAGCTACGGCTATGTCTATGTTGCTCAGATCGCTATGGGCGCTAACATGAACCAGACGATAAAGGCAATCGAAGAGGCTGAGGCTTATCCGGGTCCGTCGATCGTCATCGCCTACGCTCCCTGCGAGATGCATTCCATCAAGGGCGGCATGGTCAACTGCCAGAAGGAAATGAAGAGAGCTGTCGAGTGCGGCTACTGGAATATGTTCCGCTTCAACCCGATGCTCAAGGCAGAGGGCAAGAACCCCTTCACCATCGACAGCAAGCAGCCTGTCACCGAAGAGTATCGCAACTTCCTGCTCAACGAGGCTCGTTATTCCTCGCTGACCCGCTCGTTCCCCGAGCGCGCAGAGAAGCTGTTCAGCGAAGCTGAAGTCAAGAGCGTCGAGAGATATGAGCACCTGCTCAGACTCAAGGACCTCTATGCACCGAAGGCTGACTGATTTCTCAGTTAAAATTAAGAATCCCCCGTACAGGAGAAATCCTGTACGGGGGTTCGTTTATGCAGTTGTTTTTTGTTAGCCAATTATAGTCGCATAGTCTAGGGAAAAAAAGTCTATGCCGTCCCAATGTAGTACTTCCATTATTCCTTTCATTTTTATTTTATCACCCTCCTTATAGCTGAGTATAGCTTTCTTATCTTTATCATTAGTTATAGTTGCTGTGACAACATTATCTATTAAATAGCCATTCAATCCGCATCGCATATAAACTAAAACTTCACCATTATCAGAATTGGCAATACTGGTAATAGTCCCGCTCCACTCCGCTACTTGATTATTTAATATTTTGTCGTAATAATCCGGATTTTTATTGTAAGCCTCCGCGAGTTTGTCGCAGTCTATTTCTACTGTTGCCTCAGATCTATCAACATAAGCATTTGAATCTTCTTCCGTAGTTGTCTCAATTTCAATTGAATCACTCGGATTTACTTTTGAAGCGACAAAGTCAGCAATTGCAATCAATAAAACAACCACTAAAATCCAAAACCAAACCCTTTTATATATCGGTTTCTTGTTTTTTGCCCCACACGAAGGACAGTGTTTTGCACTCGATGCTATATCAGCTCCGCAGCTCTTGCACTTGGTCATTTTATTCATGTTTTCCTCTCCTTTATGTTTTTATTCCATTTTATCAAAGCTTTTGACTACTGTCAAGCAATATTTGCATTCTTTCAGCAAGTTTATGTGCATTAAAAGAAAGCATACAATATAATCATATCATTGATTGGAGTATGCTATGGACAAGACATATTCGGAAAAGTATCGCAAATTGGGGCAGAATATCGCCTACTACCGCAAGGACAGAGGGTATACTCAAATGCAGCTTGCCGAGCTGCTCGACATAGACCGCAGTCACATGAGCGCGATTGAAATTGCCAACCGCGGTGTCTCTCTCGACCTCATTTTTAAAATATGCGATATACTGAACCTGTCCGAAAAGGAACTGTTTGATTTCAGATAAAATATAAAATACAGAAACCGGGACTGCCGCGCTCCAAAAGAGTGCGGCGGTTTTTTTGTTCAATTCGTCGGTTTATTTATGCTCGGCGGTGTGATATAATTAGATATATTCCAAGCCGCAAATCCATTGCGGGGACGAATATCAGACAAAAATGCTCCGGCAGCATCGGAGACGCACAGAGAATAAAGCGGGTAATTATTTTGGATAAAGCGAAAAAGAAAAGAATAATAGTTTATGTCTCGACGATAATTTTGTCGATAGTCTATCTGTTCACAGCATACAAAATTGCCATAGGCAACGGCGTTTTCGGCGACAAGGAGGACGTTGTCTCCGTGCGCGCAAAGGTACTGCGCATCACGGACGAACAAGAAACCGTGAGCGACGAGGAGAGCGGCGGAAAAATCAGCATGCAGTACATATTCTTTGAGGCGAAGGCAACCTCCGGCAAGGTGCGCGGCAAGACCCTCTACGCCGTTCAGGAGAAGGATATGCTCTACGGTCTGCCCCAACCCGAGGTCGAGGTCGGTGACAATGTCATTCTCGTCTATGACCCGAACGACGAGGGCACGGCGGACTACTACCTCTCCGACTTCTCGCGAATAACGCCGCTCGTGATGCTCTGCGCGTTTTTCTTCCTGCTGATACTGATTTTCGGGCGCAAGAAGGGACTCGATACGATAATATCGCTCGTGTTCACCTGTCTTGCAGTGTTCATTAATCTGATCCCTGCGATACTCAACGGACAGAATATCTACATTTGGTCGATAGTCACCTGCGTCTATATCACGGTCATGACGCTCGTTCTGATTGAGGGCTTGAATGTCAAGTGCTTTGCCGCGGGAGTCGGATGCGTGGGCGGCGTGCTCGTCGCGGGCGCTCTCGAACTGCTGCTGCGCGATCAGATAAAAATGTCCGGCGTGCTCGACTCGGAGTGGCTGTATCTCTACAATCTCCGCAAGGACAACCCGATCGACCTCAAGGCGATAATCTTCGCGATGATAATCGTCGGCGCGGTCGGCGCGGTGATGGATGTTGCGATGTCGATAGCCTCGTCGCTGTGCGAGATAAACGAAAAATCGCCCGATCTCCCGGCGCGCGAGCTGCTGAAATCCGGGCTCACCATCGGGCGCGACATAATGGGCACGATGGCGAACACGCTCGTGCTCGCCTATATCGGCTCGGCGCTCTGCTGCATGCTTCTCATGGTCACTTACAGCAGCAATGTCAGCCAGATACTCAACCGCGAGCAGATCGCCGTTGAGATTCTTCAGGCGCTCGCCGGCTCGATAGGTATTCTCGCCGCCCTGCCGCTGACCGCGATAACAAGCGTACTCTGTCTCAAGCCCCTGAACCGCATTAAACGAAGCGTTCATTGAACAAATTATCAGCCGTTCATTCTTGCAGGGCGTGGCTATTAAGAGCCCGATTGTCAAGAGTGCACGTGTTGCCCAATTGCACTTTTGCAAAGTTTGAAGTTATCGGCAAGTGTTCAACGACTCTATAACCGATACTGCCACCCAAAAATTGCATACCACTAAAACGACAAAAGCGGCCGTGCATCTGCACAGCCGCTCATTTTTTCTATCAGACTTCGGGGATCTCGAGCTCTATCTCATGGCCTATCTGAGCGGAACGGTAGAGTCCGTCGAGTATTGCCTGATTGTATATGGCCTGGCTCGTCGGGACGGGCGCTTCGCCGCCCTCTTTGACGGCGTCGAGGAACTTTCTGACCTTCCAGTAGAACACGCCCTCCTCGGGCTCTTCGAGCATGGGGACGACCGTCTCAACCTCTGCTTCGCCGATGTTTCTGTATATTTTCAGCGGAGCGTCAATGCTGCCCCAGTGACCCGACGACGGTATCTTCAGTCCGGCTTTTGTGCCGAGAACGACGGTGTCGCCCATGGTGTCGACATTCATCGCCCATGCGGTCTTGAAGTCGATAGTCAGACCGCCCTCGAGGCGGACAAAACCCGCCGCAAAATCGTCAACGCCGAAAACATCCTTGTATTTGTAGTCGTCCGCCTTGCCGAAATAATCGGAGAGGAAGCCCGTGACGGTCAGCGGCTTGGGATAGCCCATGCCGTTCAATACCATGTCGAGCGCATAGCAGCCGATGTCGCCGAGCGCTCCGATACCGCCGGTCTCTTTCTCGATAAAGGTCGTGCCGAACGGGGTCGGGATGCCCCTGCGTCTGCCGCCGCCTATCTGAATATGATAGACCTTGCCGAGCTCGCCGGACTCGATTATGTATTTTATCATCTGCATATTCGGGTTGTAGCGCGGCTGGAAGCCGACTGAGACTATCTTGCCGTTTCTCTTTTCGGCTTTTCTTATCTCGACAGCCTCTTCGAGAGTGACGCACATGGGCTTTTCGAGCAGGACATTGACGCCGTGATCGAGTGCATAAATTGTGCACTCCGCGTGGGTCATGTTGTAGGTGCAGACGCTGACTGCGTCGAGCTCCTCGTTGTCAATGAGTTCCTTGTGCGAATGATAGACCCTGACTCCCTCGGGTGCGTTCCACTTTCTGAGGAACTTCTCCGCCTTGCCGTCGACAAGATCCGCCACGCCGACAAGCTCAACATCGGGCATCTTGAGATATTCGCTGATGTGGCTCTCGGCTATCCAGCCGGTGCCGATTATACCGACCTTGAGCTTCTTGCTCGTGTCGATACTGTAGTTGTCCTGATCCTTTGTGAAGAGGTTCAGGTCGTTTGCTCTTTTGTCAGACATTTTTTAACCTCGCTTATTTTTACGGGCTGCGCCCTTTTTTGCTTATATAATCTCGGCCTCCGAGAATATCATTTTGCGCTCGCCGTCGGTCAGCAGGCGAGCTTCACCCTCCTTGAGCGAATTGTCAAGCTTCAGCGCGCCTATCGCCGTCCGGCGCAGCGCAACAACGCTGTTTTCAACGTACGCGAACATTCTCTTGACCTGATGATACTTGCCCTCGCGTATCTGAACGCGCACCGTGGGCGGCTCATCGCTTATCTTTCTGAGCCTCGCGGGCAGGCACTCCGTGCCGTCGCCGAGCACCGCGCCCTGCCGCAGGGTATCAAGCTGTTCTTCACTTATATCGCTCTCGAGCGTCGCCTCGTAGGTCTTGTAGACATGGTGGGACGGCGAGATAAGGCGGTGGGCAAAGTCGCCGTCGTCGGTGATTATCAGAAGCCCCGTTGTGTCCTTGTCGAGCCTGCCGGCGGGAAAGAGTCCGCGCCGACTGAGCTCGGGCGGCAGGAGATCGACGACCGTCGGGCAGTCGGGATCTTTTGCGGCGCTGAGTACGCCGGAGGGCTTGTTGAGCATTATATAGAGATATCGGCGCACGGTGACTGTTTTTCCGTTTATCTTCAGCTCGTCGGAATTTATGTCAAGCTGCTCGTCGGCCGCAAATATTTTTTTGCCGTTCACCTCGACCGCGCCGCTTCTTATGAGCTGCCTTGCGCCGCTGCGGGAAATATTCATCTGCTTTGCAACTGTTTTATCGAGCCTGTCCAATGCGGCGCCCCCTTCGGTTGATGAAAAAATTTTACCATAAAACAGAGAAATTAACAATATACAAATTAAAAATCATGCATTATACATCCGAACAGCCGAGAAAAAATCCGGCAAATCTCTTTGCCGGACGATTTTTATGCTTCTGTTTTTGCAAAACATTTTCTGAACAGTATATATACAAATATCGGTATCGCCGACAGCACCATCAGAGGAACGACCAATCCACCGTCGGCGCCGGTTATCGCCAGCGACAGCAACAACTCCGGCCACCAAACAAGCGGGAGAAGCAGCAATCCTAAAAAAAGTGATGCTCCCATTCCGAGTGCAAAACCGTTTGATTTCTTTTTTCCCATAACTGCGCTTGTAACGGTATACAGCAATATTAAAGCAGCACTCACCACCGTCCCCGCCGTTGAATAGACGGCATTTCTCAGTTCATCCGGAAGTTTTATGTCGAAAAACACCAGCGCAGGCACAATGCCCGTTACAGTGCGAAACAGCACAATAGAGACGGCCGTCAAAATCTCTTTTTTTGAAAAACTGTTTGAGCTTTTCATTGCAGTCCTCCTGTTTTTGCGGAAAGTCTCAAAAGACCGCGGTATATTTTTATCGTATATAAACACTTCCTGCAATTTGATTTTATCAAATATTTTTTTGCTTGTCAACAATTTTAAAAAGAGAGAAATAAAGTGCTGTTTTTCAGCCTTGTTAAATTAAAAAATTCCGCTTCTAAATGTGCCGAAGCTGTCAATAATAAAACCGAACAGCAGAAATGCGCGGCATTGCCGGCAAAATCTAAAATTTTTATTGCACAACGCCGCCGACGCAGAAAAATGCAGTATAATTTTTTGAAAAAACCCTTTTCAATGGGGCAAAAAGATGATATAATTTAGTGTCGTAAAATGTATTTTATTTCATTCGATTTTTACTGCTTTTTTGATATAAAAACTATATAGGAGTGAACAAATTGGAAAAGTTCGTGCTCAACGGCGGCATACCCCTCAGAGGAGAGGTCAGCATAAGCGGCGCTAAAAATGCAGTCGTAGCTATTCTGCCCGCAACTATCCTCGCTCAGGATGTATGTGTTATTGAAAACATTCCCAACATCAGCGATGTTTATTATATGACAAAAATTCTCGAACAGCTCGGCGCACGCATAAAACGCCTGAGCAAGAGTACGCTCGAGATCGACACAAAGGGCGTCAACTCCTACGTCGTGTCGCACGATATGACGAAGCATCTGCGCGCTTCTTATTATTTCATCGGCGCGCTGCTCGGCAGATTCCACCGCGCGAAAGTCGCCATGCCCGGCGGCTGCAACTTCGGCGTGCGCCCGATCGACCGCCACATCAAGGGCTTTGAGCTGCTCGGCTCAACAGTCACGATAGGCGAAAATGCGATAATCGACGCCGCCGCCGAGAGGCTCGAAGGCAGCTCCGTTTATTTCGACGAGGCTTCTGTCGGCGCGACGGTCAATGTTATCCTCGCCGCAGTCAAGGCGAAAGGGCTGACCGTTATTGAAAACGCCGCAAAAGAGCCGCACATAGTTGACCTCGCGAACTTCCTCAACTCCATGGGTGCGGACATTCGCGGAGCGGGTACGGATACAATTAAAATCCGCGGAGTCGAGCACATGCACGGCTGCAACTATTCGATAATCCCCGACCAGATCGAGGCTGGCACATATATGGTCGCCGCCGCCGCAACGGACGGAAACGTTCTTATCAAGAATGTTATTCCGAAGCATCTTGAATCCATCTCCGCCAAGCTTATAGAGTGCGGCATCGATGTTATAGAAAATGACGACAGCATCAGAGTCTGCGCGAACGGCAGACCCGGCAAATGCACGATAAAGGCTATGCCATACCCCGGCTTCCCGACCGATATGCAGCCGCAGATGACCGCTCTTCTGAGCATCGCGGACGGCACGAGCTTCGTTTCCGAGGGAGTTTGGGATAACCGCTTCCGCTATGTCGAGCAGCTGACCCGCATGGGCGCTTCGATAAAGGTCGAGGGCAAGATGGCTGTTATCGAGGGTGTCGAGCAGCTCAAGGGCGCACCCGTCAGAGCAGACGACCTGCGCGCGGGCGCGGCGATGGTCATCGCGGGCCTCTGCGCCAGAGGAGTCACGCTCGTGGAGGATATCCAGTTCATCGAGCGCGGGTACGAAAACTTCGTCGGCAAGCTGCGTCTTCTCGGCGCGGACATCCGCATCATCGATGAGCCGGATGGCACGGAGCGGGGCACCGCCGCCGCGGGATGACTTTCGTTTCCTTTGCCAGCGGCTCGAGCGGCAACTGCTCGCTCGTGTGCGCGGGCGACACGCTGCTGCTCATCGACGCGGGCATCTCCTGCCGCCGCATCGAGCAGTCCCTCCGCGCGCTGGGGCGGACGCTCGGCGACCTGACCGCCGTATTCATCACGCACGAGCACGCAGACCACGTCGGCGGTCTCGCCACACTCAGCAAAAAAAGCGCTGCCCCGGTCTATGTCACGCGCGGCGTATCCCATATCCTCACCTGTCCCGTCGTCGCCTTCACCGCGGGCGACACGCTTGAATTCGCGGGCTGCACCGTGCGCTCGTTCTCCACCTCGCACGACGCCGTGGATCCCGTCGGATACCGCGTCGACGCCGCCGACGGCTCGCTCGGCATACTGACCGACACCGGCTTCGTCACCGACGCGGCGCGTGAAGCGCTCGCGGGCGTGGATACGCTCCTGCTCGAAGCCAATCACGACGTGGAAACGCTGCAATACGGCCCCTACCCCTATTTCCTCAAGCGCCGCATCCTCGGCGACGGGGGGCATCTGTCCAACGACGCGGCGGCGGAATTTGCGCGGCTTGCCGTGCAAAGCGGCACGCGCGACATCCTGCTCGCGCACCTTTCCAAGGAGAACAACACGCCCGAGCTGGCAGAGTACGCCGTCGCCCGCGCGCTGCAGTCCGCGGGACTTTCCGTGCGGCTCGGCGTCGCGCCGCGCGATACCATGAGCGAGGTACATCTATGCAGAAGGTCACCGTCCTTTGCGTCGGCAAACTGAAGGAGGCATTCTACGCGGCAGCCGTCGCGGAGTATCAAAAACGTCTCCAGCGCCACTGCAAGCTGGAGATCGTGGAGCTGCCAGAGCAGAAGCTCCCCGAGTCGCCCGCCCCCGCCGAGATCGAGCAGGCGCTCGCCAGGGAGGCCGCGCTCATCGAGGAAAAGCTCCCCAAGGGCGGCGCGGTCATCGCACTGTGCATCGAGGGCACGGAGCTGAGCAGCGAAGCGCTCTCGAAAAAGCTGGCGCAGCTCGCCTCCGCGGGCGCT
>OMAL01001417.1_pt1 | contig 9750 bp, 9 predicted proteins | sample 1644711 | NCBI WGS metagenome assembly OMAL01 (sample SAMEA103958122, study PRJEB25191) | human gut metagenome | biome: human-associated habitat [ENVO:00009003]; feature: intestine environment [ENVO:2100002]; material: feces | place: Germany | collected 2013/2015 | reverse complement strand
GTATTCCTCGTAGTGGGTCAGGGCGCACATGATATTGACGCCGATGATGCCGCCGTTTGAGATTTCTTTGGCACGGCGGATGTGGAAGGCGAGGGCGCGGAGATTGGCGCTTAAGGGATCACGCGCGAATTCCGGATCGCGCCAGCCGGGCTGGGCAGCGGAGATGACGCCGATTCCGCCGGCTTTGGCAACGGCACCGGCGAGGGATGAGAGGCTGATGCCGACGCCCATTCCGCCTTGGATGATGGGGTATTTGGCGGTGAGATTTCCTATTTTTAAATTTGGTAACATATGAATTCTCCTTTTTGATAAATGGACGATCCCGTGCCCGCCGCCGCGCCGGGGATGTTCCTCCAGGATGGCGCGGTTTTGGAGGCCAGGAAACTCTAAGGCTTTGGGATTTTGCTAAGGGCGCTTGAAAAAACGGCGAACTCGCTGCGCTCAGACAGTGCCGTTTTTTCAAGCAACGCAAAATTCCATAGCCTAAGAGTTTGCAGGCCTCCTGCAAATGCGCCATCCTGGAGGAACATCCCCGACACGGCGGCGGGCACGGGATCTGGTATTGGTAAAAATGTAATGTTAAAAACCTTACTATATGGTTTTGAAAACTAGATATATAATACTTTGAATATCAAAGTATGTCAAGAGGGAAAATGAGAAAAAGGTGATTGATAGGGGGTGGGAGGTGTGGTAGAGTGGGAGATAGAAAGAAAAGTTAAGACGGGAGGATGAAGAATGATGTTAAAGGATCTGGTATTAAAAAACAGGAGTTATCGTGGTTTTGATGAGTCGGTGAGGATTTCGCGGGAGACGTTGGAAGGGTTTGTGGATTGCGCGCGGCTTTGTCCTTCGAGTGTGAATAAGCAGCCGTTGAAGTATTTTCTGGCGTGGGAGCCGGAAGATGTGGAGAAGGTGCAGGGACTGACGAAGTGGGCGCGGGCGCTGCCGGAGATGGTTTTGCCGCATCCGGGGAAACGGCCGACGGGCTTTGTTGTGATCTGTCAGGATAAGGGGATTGATGAGAATCTGAACCGGTATCAGAAGGATGTCGGGATTGTGGCGCAGACGATGCTGCTTGCGGCTGTGGAGCAGGGGCTTGGCGGTTGTATGATCGGGAATTTTCAGGCGGGCGAGGTGATGGAAGTGCTTGGACTGCCTGAGGAGATCCGGCCGCTTTTGATTGTGGCGTTTGGAAAACCGGCGGAGGAGATTCATCTGGTAGATGTGCCGGAGGATGGGAATACGAATTATTACCGGGATGAAAATGATGTGCACTATGTGCCGAAGAGAACGCTGGCGGATGAGCTGCTGAACTGAAGATAGAAACTGAAGATAGAGCCGGAAAATTCCGGAAAAATGTCGGATGAACCGTCCTAAAAAGTTAGATCTAAAAAATCTGATTTCTTGGGGCGGTTCAAAGAATCCGGCATTTTTTTACTTTACAGGAAACTTTACAGGAAACTTCGTTGAATTTTCCTGTAAAGTAAAAAGCCCTCCGGGCAGGATCGCACTGCGGCGGAGGGGAAAGGAAAGCACAGGCTCTTATTAGTTTCGGTGTAGCCCGAAAAAGGGAAAATGTCCCATACTTTCTGGCAATCCGGGGAGATGTCTGGTGGGCAGAAAATGGTGCAAATAAAGATGTTTTTTCCTGCAAAACAGAACCTTTTTTCTCGAAAGGGATCATGATAAAATGAGAAAAAATGGGGGAATTTTCAAAAATAAGATGGAGGAGGATATTGAAATGAAAATTTATCACGCACAGGTGAATCATCTGGAAAATCCAATGGGGTTCCGAATGGAGAGAACGGTCTTTTCCTGGAAAGTGAAAGACGCGGAAGGAAAAAAACAGAGCTATGCGAGAATCCGTGTAGCATCGGATGCAGCGATGGAGCATCTGCTGTTTGATTCCGGAGAGGATGATAAGGCGAGCAGTCTTTTCTATCCGGTGAAGCTGGATCTGGAGCCGAGAACGCGGTATTACTGGAACGTGGAAGCGGGCAGTGATGCCGGGGAGACGGCGGTGAGTGAAGTACAGTTTTTTGAGACCGGAAAACGGAATGAAGCATGGACAGGAAAATGGATTTCCTGTGACAGTAAGGAGAACCGTCATCCATATTTTGAAAAAGAAATTGTTCCGGCAAAAGAGGTAGCGAAGGCCAGGCTGTATGTCTGCGGACTTGGACTGTATGAGGTGTATGTGGATGAGAAGCGTGTCGGGGATGAGTACCTGACGCCGTACAGCAATGATTACAATGAATGGGTACAGTATCAGACGTATGATGTGACAGAGGAGGTTTCAAAACAGGGAATGCTCCGTGTGCTGCTTGGAAACGGCTGGTACAAGGCGCGGTTTGGATTCAGTGCGTTTGAGGACAAGGGATTTTACGGCAATGAGTGGAAGCTGATTGCGGAGCTGCATCTGACGTATGCGGACGGTTCGGAAGAAGTGATTGGCACGGATGAATCGTGGCAGGTGCGGCGCAGTAAAATTGCATTCTCGAATCTTTACGACGGTGAGCACCGGGACGACACGCTGTCGGAACTGCCATTGGAGAAGGCGGTTTTTTGTGAGGCACCAAAAGGAGAACTGACGGAACGCATGAGCCTTCCGGTGACGATTCATGAGACGTTTGAACCTAAAGAACTGCTTCATACTCCGGCCGGCGAGCTGGTCTTCGATATGGGGCAGGAGTTTACGGGAATTTTCAAGCTGCATGTCAACGTGCCGGCAGGAACCAAAATTCATGTTCAGACAGGTGAGATTTTGCAGCGCGGCAATTTCTACAATGACAATCTGCGGAGTGCAAAATCCGAATACATCTATATTTCCGATGGAACCGAAATGGATCTTGTGCCGCATTTTACGTTCTACGGCTACCGTTACGTGAAGATCGAAGGCATTCCGGATCTGAAAAAAGAGGATTTCACGGGTCTTTCTTATTACAGCAACATCACAGCGACAGGCTGGATGAAAACAGGAAGTGATTTGGTCAATCAGCTCATCAGCAATGTGCGCTGGGGCTTAAAGTGCAATTTTGTAGATGTTCCAACCGACTGCCCGCAGCGTGACGAACGTATGGGATGGACGGGAGATGCGCAGGTATTCTCGCCGACGGCGATGTATCTCGAAGATACGTATGCATTCTATGCAAAATATCTGTACGACATGGCAAAAGAGCAGAGCGTGCTCGGCGGAAAGGTGCCGCATGTGGTGCCATCGTGCGGCATCGAGGATGCAGCGTGTGTCTGGGGCGATGCGGCGTGTATCATTCCGTGGAATCTATATCTGTTTTATGGGGACAAGAGCATTCTGGAAGATCAGTTTGTGAGCATGAAATCGTGGGTGGACTACATCACGAAAGTGGATGGGGACAACCATGGCTGGAGATATGTATTCCACTTTGGCGACTGGCTGGCGCTTGACAATCCGGTGCAGGGCGCTGAGCAGGTCATGGGTGCAACGGACGAGGAGTTTATTGCAAACCTGTATTATGCGATCAGCGCAGGAATCGTGGCAAAAGCGGCCGGTGTGCTGGGATACCGCGAGGAGCAGGAGAAGTATCAGAAGCTGTCCGAGGAGCAGTTTGCTGTGGTACAGGAAGAATATTACAGCGCAACAGGCCGCTGTTGCATCAAAACACAGACGGCGCTGCTGCTGACGCTGAAATACCATCTGTCAAAGAACGAAGAGCTGACAAAACGGCAGCTTCTGAAGCTGTTTGAGCAGAGTAACCACAAACTGAAAACAGGATTTGTCGGAACACCGCTGCTGAATAACGTGCTGACAGACAACGGCATGAATGATCTTGCCTACGAACTGTTGCTGAACGAGGAATTTCCGGGTTGGCTTTATGAGGTTAAGCTTGGTGCAACTACCGTCTGGGAACGCTGGAATTCCCTTCTTGCGGACGGTACGATTTCCGGCATCAGCATGAACAGTATGAACCATTATGCTTACGGCTCCATCCAGGAATGGATGTTCCGTCACGTTGCCGGCATCAACACGATGGAATCCCATCCGGGTGTCAGGACCGTACAGTTTGCACCGACGCTGAACTGGGATTTGAGGTATGCAGAGGCAAAATATGATTCTGCATCGGGAATGTACAGCATTCGCTGGGAGCTTTCCGACAAAGAGCACGTGACCATCACCATGGATGTTCCGTTCGACTGTACCGCAGAGGCCGTACTTCCAATGGTTGCCAAAAGTGAAAAAGAAGCGGTTGCAGAAGTGCTCGGATCAGAAGAAAACGGTAGATACCTGCTGGAGCCGGGACACTATGAGGTAAGCTATCAGCTTTCCGGTTGGAAAGAAAAAACGGCAGTATGTGTGGAATAAAACCGCAGTTTTTTTCAAAAAATAAGAAGCAAGGTGAAAGCTGCAATTTTGCAATGGGACAAAATGAGAAAATTGTTCCAATTATTATGAAAAGAATATAAATAAAAACAAATAATTTGGAAAATATACAAATTCATTTGTCTTATGAAAACGTTTATGGTACAATCTGACTAAGCGGTTACAAAAATGGAAGTGTGTTTTGGAGAAAATGAAACAAGACACAGATCCGAGGGTCCGACAAAAAGAGGCGGCAGAAAGGGACAGGATATGAAGAAGTGGACGGGGATGATTACCAATCTCACAATGTTGACACAATTCGGACTGTCCCTTGTGACGCCTCTTTTTCTTTGTCTGGCACTCTGCTGGTGGCTTTGCGACCGCTTTTCGGTTGGAACATGGATTTATCTGATCGGCTTTTTTTTCGGCATCGGAGGCGGTGCCGTGACAGCCTGGAAATTCGGGCAGAGCGTTCTGCGGCATCAGAAACGTATCGAGACGGAGCCGGACGGAAAAAAGAAGAAAAAGCGGGTGTCTTTCAACCGACATATTTAGAACGTGTCTGAAAAAGTTTTCACAGTTGACGAAGATCAAGTGGCAGAGAAAAGATTTCAGACTGATTTTAAGGGGAAAATCCCTTAGAAAGGAAACAAGGCGATATGAGCAATTTCGGAGACAAGGTCCAACCGGCCGTAAAAAAGGAGACGAAAAATGTTGCCATCTATACTGTTGTCGGCGTGGTTGTGATGTGGGTCGGGTTTCTGATCCTGCACCTGATCTGGCCGGAAAAAATCCCATTTGACTATCGGGTGATCCTCGGGGGAATCGGAGGCGGTGCCGTTGCGGTGCTGAACTTTTTCCTGATGGGCATGGCAGTACAAAAAGCAGTGTCCGAGACAGACGAGGCGGGAGCAAAGCGACGGATGCAGGCAAGCTATTCGCAGAGAAATCTGATGCAGATGCTCTGGGCAGTTCTGGCGATTGTGCTTCCATGCTTCCAGTTTGCCGCAGGAATCCTGCCGCTTTTAATTCCGGGAACGGCCATCAAGCTGATGGGCATAAAAAACAGCATAAAGCGCTGAACCTGATCTCAGGCGAAAGCCGCAAAGACGGGACGGCGTTTTTAAACCGAAACTGCGAAGCAGCGATTCGGTTATGAGCAAGCAGCGAAGCGGATTGTGAAGATCCGCTTTGACAAAAGGTTCAAATTTTTTATTTTATTTCATACAGAGGAGGTGAGAAAAGAGAATGGAGGTTGATATCTCCGGTGCAAAAGTCTTTTTTACGATCCCGATCGATTTCCCGCTGTTCGGGAAAATTCAGATCAGCGAAACGCTGGTGGTAAGCTGGATTGTAATGGCACTCATTACCGGACTTTGCATCTGGCTTACAAGAGATTTGAAGGTGCGGAACATCTCCAAACGCCAGGCGGTGGCAGAAATGATTGTGGAAACCGCAAACAAATTTGTCATCGGCAACATGGGAGAAAAATTCCGCTATCTGATTCCTTTTGTGTCGGCGCTTTTCGCGACCAGCGTTGTCTCGAACCTGATCAGCCTGATCGGACTTCGAAGTCCGACAGCAGATCTTTCCACCGAGGCGGCCTGGGCTGTTGTGGTTTTCATCATGATCACCACACAGAAGATCAAAACCAACGGTTTTGGCGGATATCTGAAGGGCTTCACGACTCCGATTGCGGTTATGACACCGTTTAACGTTTTGTCGGAGCTCGCAACGCCGATCAGTATGGCGTGCCGTCACTTTGGAAACATCCTTTCCGGCGTTGTCATCAATGCCCTGATCTACGGATCGCTGGCACTGGCAAGCGGAAAGCTGCTGGGACTGCTTCCCGGCGTGCTCGGAAGAACCCTTTCACAGATCCCGATTCTGGACGTCGGTGTCCCGGCTGTTCTGTCGGTCTATTTTGACTGGTTCTCCGGCGTGATGCAGGCCTTTATTTTCTGTATGCTGACTGTCATGTACATTGCGAATGCAGCAGAAGAAGGCTAAAGAGATTAAAAAATGAGGTTTACAAAAAGAAAATACAGGAGGAAAACAAGATGGATTTTCAGATTTTAGCAAAAGGTATCGCTCTCGCAGGATGCGCAATCGGCGCAGGATGCTCCCTGATCGCAGGTATCGGACCTGGTATCGGTGAAGGTAACGCCGTAGCAAAGGCACTTGAGGCAATCGGACGTCAGCCGGAATGCAAAGGCGATGTAACAAGCACCATGCTTCTTGGATGCGCGATCGCAGAGACAACCGGTATTTACGGTTTCGTAACCGGCCTGCTTCTGATCTTCGTAGCACCGGGAATGTTCATGAACTTCCTGAAATAGTTGCAAGGAGTAAATGATTGCTAGGAGGAAAGAAACTATGCAGGTTCAGGAACTGGTAGGAATTGTCCCCTGGACTTTTATCGCACAGATCTGCAACCTCTTCATCCAGATGTATCTGATCAAACGGTTCCTTTTCAAACCGATCAATGAAATGCTGGAAAAACGGCGTGCGGCAGCCGATGCGGAGATCACAGACGCAGAGGCGGCAAAAAAAGAAGCCAACGCCATCAAAGAGGAATATGAGCAGAATATGCAGGAGGCCAAGGAAAAGGCCAACGAGATTCTCGAAAGCGCCAGAAAGACAGCAACGCTGCAGAGCGAGAAAATCGTAAAAGAGGCTTCCGAACAGGCAGCTGCCCTGAAAAACAAGGCAGAAAAAGAGATTGTCCAGGAGAAAAAGAAAGCGGTCAATGAAGTCAAAGGCGAGATCGGCGGCATTGCCATGGATATTGCCGGAAAGGTCATTGAACGTGAGATTAATGAAAAAGACCATGAGAAGCTGATAGATGAATTTATATCGAATGTAGGTGAAGCATCATGACAGAAACTGCCAGAGTATACGGTGGGAGCCTGTATGAGCTGGCCCAGGAGGAGCATCTCGAAGAGGAAATCCTTTCCGAGATGAAGGAGATCCGAGCTCTGTTCCGGGAAAACCCGAAGTATCCGCGCCTTTTATCGGAGCCTTCGATTCCGCGAAAAGAGCGGATCGGGCTGATCGACGCGGCATTTGGCAGCCAGGCGGAACCGTATTTGGTCAATTTTATCAAACTGCTGTGTGAAAAAAATCTTCTCCGTGAATTCGGCGGATGCCAGGAAGCATTCCAGCGCAGATACTACGCAGCCCACAATATTGCCGAGGCAGTTGTGACGAGCGCAGCATCCCTGTCGAAGGAACAGGAAGAGCTTCTGAAGAAAAAACTGGAAACGATGAGCGGAAAAACGGTCGTGATGGAACTGAAAACCGATCCGTCCGTTCTGGCGGGTGTCCGTGTGGAGCTCGACGGAAAGCTGTTTGACGGAACCGTAAAGGGACGTTTGGCCGAGCTTTCCAGAAGAATCAGCGATACAGTGGTGTAGGAGGAAAAAATGCAACTGAAACCAGAAGAAATATCCAAGGTCATCCGCAGCCAGATCAAATATTATGAAAATGCGATCCGGCAGGATGAGACAGGCACCGTTCTGATGGTCGGAGACGGAATCGCAAGAGCCAGCGGTCTTTCGAACTGCATGGCAGGCGAGCTGCTGGAATTTGAGGATGGAAGCTATGGAATGGCACAGAACCTCGAGGAAAACAGCGTATCTGTCGTTTTATTCGGTTCCGGCGAGAACATCAGCGAGGGACAGCTTGTAAAAAGAACGGGAAAAGTTGTTTCGGTTCCGGTCGGAGAAGGCATGATCGGACGCGTTGTCAACGCGCTCGGCCAGCCAATCGACGGCGCAGGCCCGATTACGGCAGCAGAGTACCGTCCGATTGAAAGCCCGGCACCGGGCATCTGTGAGAGAAAAGGTGTTAATCAGCCGCTGCAGACCGGTATTAAAGCGATCGATTCCATGGTTCCGATCGGAAGAGGTCAGCGAGAGCTGATCATCGGAGACCGTCAGACCGGAAAGACAACGATCGCAACCGATACCATTCTGAACCAGAAAGGCAAGGATGTGATCTGTATCTACGTTGCCATCGGACAGAAACGTTCGACAGTAGCGTCCTTAGTAGAAAATCTTGAGAAGAACGGCGCAATGGCGTACACCATCGTCGTGGCAGCGACGGCATCCGAAGCGAGCCCGCTGCAGTATATCGTACCGTATTCCGGCTGTGCCATGGGCGAGTACTTTATGTATCAGGGACGGGATGTCCTCATCATCTACGATGACCTTTCCAAGCACGCGGTGGCTTACCGTTCGCTGTCGCTCATCCTGGAGCGCAGCCCCGGCCGTGAGGCCTACCCCGGCGATGTATTCTACCTGCACAGCCGCCTGCTGGAGCGCAGCAGCCGCCTGACCCCCGAAATGGGCGGCGGCTCCATCACCGCGCTGCCCATTATTGAAACGCAGGCCGGTGATGTATCGGCTTATATTCCCACCAATGTTATTTCCATCACCGACGGACAGATCTATCTGGAGACGAACCTCTTTAATGCAGGTCAGCGTCCGGCCGTTAATGTCGGCCTTTCGGTTTCCCGTGTGGGCGGCGCCGCCCAGACCAAGGCCATGAAAAAGGCCAGCGGTTCTATCCGTATTGATCTGGCGCAGTACCGTGAGATGGAGGTCTTTACACAGTTCAGCAGCGACCTGGATGACACCACCCAGGAGCAACTGGCCTACGGCAAGGGCCTGATGGAGGTGCTGAAGCAGCCGCTGTACCGTCCGCTTTCAATGGCGGAGCAGGTCATCACGCTGGTGGTGGCCACCGCCAAGGGCTTTATCGATATCCCGCTGACCGAAGTAAAGAGATACCAGATGGCGCTTTTGGACTATGTGCGGGAGAACCACAGCGAGATCATTGCAGCGCTGGAGGAAACCAAAGCGCTGGACGATACGCTGCGGCAGGCGATCCTGACGGCGGCCGAAGAGTACAAGGGCAGGTGATGGTATGGCAAGCGCAAGAGATATCCAAAGCCGCATAAAAAGCGTGCAGGATACCATGAAGATTACCAACGCCATGTACCTCATCTCCTCCACCAAGGTGAAAAAGGCCCGCCGGGCCCTGACCGAAGCGCTGCCGCACTTTGAGCAGTCGGAGGAGCTGATCGCGGAGATCCTGCGGGACCTGCCGGAGCTGGAGGACCGCTATTTTGGCACCGGGGAGCCGATCCTTGGCGGCAAAAAGGGGTATCTGGTCATCAGCGGCGATAAGGGACTGGCCGGCGCCTATAACCACAACATTTTGAAATTTGCCGAGGGCGTGCTGCAGAAGGAAACAAACCCTGCCGTATGCGTGGTGGGGCGGCTGGGTGCCCTGGCGCTGCAGAAATTGGGCTACGCGGTGGACCGGAGCTTTATCGGAATGGCGCAGCAGCCCAGCGTGGAGCGCGCCAGGAGAATAGCGGCCATGATGTGCCAGAGATTCATGAGCGG
>OMAL01001410.1_pt1 | contig 9790 bp, 6 predicted proteins | sample 1644711 | NCBI WGS metagenome assembly OMAL01 (sample SAMEA103958122, study PRJEB25191) | human gut metagenome | biome: human-associated habitat [ENVO:00009003]; feature: intestine environment [ENVO:2100002]; material: feces | place: Germany | collected 2013/2015 | reverse complement strand
TCGTGCCGTCCGCGCCGAACTCTGCTTCATAAGCATTGATGGCGGCTTCTGCTTCATGGTCGATAGAGCGCAGCGTGTAAATGTGGCGCTCACCTCTAAAGTCCGGCGCTTCGGCAATCGTCACATCATACTTATCGCGCAATCTCTCTACATACATCTCTAAATTGTGCGACGGTATACCGCACATCTCCACACGGCCAGCGCCGGGTATCGCTCTTGTGGTGAGGTTGAGGGCAAGCAGCTCCGCCGCCTGTTTTGCGTCCTCGCCGTACATCTCGAAGAAATCGCCCACCTGAAACAGCACGATGTCGTCCGGGTGGGCTTCCTTGATGGCATTGTAGTCGGTCTGCGCCTGTGTTGGCAGTTCACGCTCCGCTTCCTTTTCACGCTGAAGCTGGGCGTAGCGCTCCTTTTCCCTTGGAGAGAGAAAGCGGTCCTTCTGAATGAGGGCGTCAATCCTTGCGGCCACCTTCGTCCAGCTCAGCTCCACATTGGCACAGCCTGCTTTTTTCAGGACAATGCCGCGGCTGTCGTGGCTTTCATCACTATGGGATGCACCGGAAACGGCATGGGAGCGCCCGCCTATGCCGTACTCATCTTTGAGGAAAGCTGCCTTTTCCTTGCCGGTATGGTCGGCGGTGAAGTATTCGTAGATTCTGCCCTTGCCGCCCTCCACGCCGCTGCCGCGATCCAGCGCGTGGTCGATCTCGTCCTCGGTGATAAAGCGCCCCAGCTCCGGCACTGCGGCCATTTCGGAGGAATACTCCCTGCGGGGCAAGGACAGGTCCCGCAGGCTCTGCCAAATCTGATCGAGCTTGTGATAGTGGAAGCGCAGCAGGCTTCTGTCCTGCTCATGGGCGGCGTAAAACTGTGCGAACTCGCCGGAGAGCGTTTCACGGAAATCTGTGTTTGTCAGTTGCTCCGCCAGCCGCGCCGTTTCATCAGGGAATCCGCCGCCCCGCAGCGTATCCATGCAGGAGAGATAGCCCTGTTCCCGTGCCTCGTCGCTGAGGTCGTGCTTCAGATACCAGAGGGCTTGGGCAAGCTGCATCCGCTCATGCTGCCCTGCCTCGGCAAGCTCCACATTGGAGGCATACGCGCCGCTGTTCATAAGCTCAGAAATGCGCACGGCGGCGTCCTGCCATGCGATTACCTGCGCGCTGCGCACATACTCCGCGCTCCTGCCGGGGGCGATGTGGATGCCGTCTACGGCGTACCACGCGGAAAGCTCGCCCTCCGGCGTCTTAAAGCCGTTACCGCCGTGGAAGGTGTTTTGCAGCAGCGCGGCAATGTCCTCCATAGACTTCTGCTTCTGGAACGCGGCGGCAATGACCATGCGGGTATCGTCCTCGTTGCCGCCCAGCCGCAGCACATGGTCAAGCTGCGCCTGAGAAACGGAAAAAGCGAAGGGCGCTTGTGCGCTCTCCGCTTCTTCTATGGCTGTAATCTGTTCCGCTTCGGTGGGGAAAAAGGATAGCTGACCGCCCCGTGCGGGGTGTTCTGTTATGCGTAGATCAGCTCCGCGAGAATCACTTCCTCCGCCTGCGCCTTGCAGGTGTTCATCAGGCCCACCCATTTCATTGGGTCGCTGGCTTTCAGAGCTTCCGTCACTCCGGCCTCCGACGCCAGCTTCGGCATCATCTGCTCTAAGCGGCTCTGCGCCGCCTGCTCGATCTCCAGCAGGTGCGGGAACAGGGCTTCCTCCAAGATCATCTGGTTCCAGAGGATGGGGCGATGCTCCTTCAGGTACTTCTGGCGCATCCGTCCGTACTTGCCGAGGGGCTGCTCCGGCACCTCGATCTTCAGGTCGGGGATCATGTAATCTCCGTTCATCGTGTAAGTCAGGTTGTTCTCCATGCTCTGCCGTCCTTTCCGCGCTGTGTTCGCGCTCATAATTTCGTATGGTGACTTCGATCTGCCGCAAAACCTGTTCATTGATCTCGCTGACCGCCGTACCGAGTGCCGCCACCGTGCGCGGGGTGTTGAAATCAAAGATGCTGAAAAAATCCTCGTGTTCAAAGTGATCCTCCGGCTGCATCCCGCAGCGGGACATGAGGGAGTAGGTGATGCTGACCGCCGCGGCGTTTTTGAACGCCACCTCGATGTTGTAATCATCATACTCCTCCAGATAGGAATCCGCAACGATGCCGAGAATGTCGCGGGAATGGTCGCGCCAGTATTCCGCAGCAAGCTGAGAAGCGACGCTCTCGAACTGCTCCGCAAGGCCGTTTTTGCCGGAAACGCTGTAATTACGCTCCAGCATGGCGCTCACGCTGTCGGTATGCGCGTCTTTCAGCTCCCACAAGTTGACGCGGCGGGCGTTTTCCTTTCCGCCGGTGTCGGAAACGTCAAAGACGTATTTGAGCCTTGGCTTGTAGCCGGTAGCGTCAATGAGGGCGATGCCCGTGCTGCCGCGCCGGACATAGCGCCCCATTTTCTCGTTCCAGAAGTCATACTCCGCGCAGGCGGTGGCCTCCGGGCGCTGCATATAGATCATGAGCTGCTCGTTGTAGGGGTACTTATACAGCCTTGCGGCGGTGGTCAGGAACGCCGTCCACGCCAGATGGCTGCCGGTGATCTGCCGCGCGGTGCGCTCCGCCTGCTCCGCGTAGGCTTGCAGTTTGTTTGGCATACGCTAAATCCTCCCTTCGTGGTTTTATCGGGGTTTTCATTTTCCAAAGGAAACGCGCCGGACGATACATTCTTCGTCCGGCGCGCTCCAAGCGGCGATGATGTGTTTTTCCGGCGCTTAGCCGTAAAGCGCTCAGAGGTCAAAATCCGGCGTCAGGTCAAGGGCGGCGTACTCCGCGTCGGTAATGTCGCGCAGCTTTGCGAGGGCGCTGTCCGTCAGCTCCCGCAGCTCGGCCTCCTCCGCGTCCAGATACCCCCGCATTTCTGTGAGGGCTGCGATCAGGCCCTCGCGGGTGCCTGCCGCGTTGTAGATGCTCATAAGGCTGACTTCATCGTGGGTGAAATGCTTGTCGTTCATATCAAAGCTCTCTTTCCGCGCTCCGTTTGGGCGCTGTTTTGTTTTTCGACTGCTCCGGCGTCCTTTCCCTGAGCTTTTCCAGCACGGAGGGCTTCTTCTGCTCACGGTGGGAGGCCGCAGCCAGCTCCGTCAGGGAGATGGAAAAGCCCGCCTTGACCTGCGCCTCCAGGTCGGCCACGGTGGGCTGCTTGGGGCCGTTGTTCAAGATGCCGTCTATCATACCGTAGTCGTCCTCCAGCAGCATCTCCGCGTTTTTGAGGTAGTTCTCCGGCTTGAGGAAATTGGGAAGCTCCCGGAAGCCGATGCTGTCAACGTAATGACAGGATACTACGCCGTTTTGCTTCAAGGCAACGATGTCGCTGACCGACAGGCTGTGTCCCTTGAAATCCGCAGGGTGATCCACGTTGAACCGCTGATAAATCATATCCAGATTGGTTCTGGCATTCCCATAATCCATAAACCCCCCGGTGTAGATCGCATCGTAGCCGTCGCGCTCCGGCGTGACGCCCTTGCTCTGCAAGTAGTCATAGTTCATGAAGCGGTAAGCGTCCAGCTCACCGCCGCGCCGAATCTGGTAAATGAGGAAAGCATCCTGTGGGTTTTCCAGAAACAGCTTTTCCGTGTCTGCCTGTTCGCTCAGCGTCACAACGCCGCGCACCGCGTCCCATTCCTCGCGCTCCACGCCGAACACGCCGGTGTGGGAGGAAATATCCTCAGCGTCCAGCGCCATGGCCTCGGTGCTGTCGGCATAGAGCAGGAACACGGGAACGTCCTGCATGAACAGCTCCATGGCGCGCTCCTTGGTCAGCGGCAGCATGGCGTTGCCGTCTGTGTAGCCGTACTGATACATTTCCAAAAAGCCGATGCTGGTATCCGGCATGGGATAGCCTTGCTCCAGCTCCGGCAGGGGCGGCAGCTCATCCACAACATTCGGCGTTTCTGTTTCAATCTCCGGCTGCGGTTCCTCCTTTGCCCGCCATTCCTGACGGAACAGGCCGTTGAAGCGTTCCAGCAGCCCATGAGAGCCGTCGTCGATGCCGATCTCGTCTGCCAGCTTGACGAAATCCTCCAGCTCCTTCCGCAGCTCTGCGTCCTCACCGGCAAGCAGCCTGTCCGCAACCGAAGCCGCTGTGGGTCCTTCTGCGCTGTCGGGAACGTTCAGACCCCGGCGCAGGAACGCCGCGTAGTCGGCGGCGAAGGCCAGCGCGTCGGCGCGGGAGGGCGGGATGGTGACAAGCTCGTATTCCGTGTCCTTGGGAAGCTCGATGCCGCGCTCCTTGCAAACCTCCGCGAAATGCTTTTCCACGTCGGTGATGATGCCGTTTGCGGTCTTGCCGATGGTATCCAGACTGGCACGGAACTCCGGCAGCTCGGCGTTTTTTGACCACGTTGCCACATAGCCGAAGCTGTTCGCGCCGGTTTCAATGCCGAAATAGGCGCAGACCATAAAGGGGATGCTTTCGGCCTCCACCTCCTCGGCATTGCGGCTTTTGGCCTTGCGCTCCGCCACCTGCTGCAAGCCGTAGTTGTGGAGCTTGGCGTGGGCGATCTCATGGACGGCGGCGGATACCGTCTGCACCTCGCTCATGCCCTCCCGCAGCGTGATACTCTGGGATTTGGGGCTGAAATAGCCGTCCATCTCTGCGGACAGCGACTTGAACTCCACCGGCACGGGCGAGGACCGGCGCAGCGCCTCCATGAACGCCTCATAATTCTCCACGCTGCCGGTCAGGTTGGCGACGGGACTGGCCACGCGCTCCGGCAGGGGCTTTCCGTCCGTCTGGGCGTAGTCGAACACCTTTACCGGACGGAACATGGGGATTTCGATTTCCTTTTCCTCGGTGACGATTTTGCCGTCCGCGTCCAGAATGGGCAGCTTGGTGTCCGGGTCGAGCTTTTCCTGCTCGATTTTCTTCTTATACGGCGTGGGCGCGATGATGGTGATGCCCTTCTCGCCCCGCAGCACATGGCGGGAGAACTTGTCCCGCCAGCGGTTGTAGCCCGCCACAAGTGTGGCGTCCGGGCGCTGCAAGTGGATGAGCGCCTGATTATTGAGGGAATAGTTGTGAAACCGGCTCATGGTTCGCAGGTAATTGCGGTACTTTTCCATATCGCCGGATTCAAAGATGTCGCGGATGCCCGCCTCGATGCGGTCGGTGATCTCCTTGAGCTGTTCTCTGTTTTTACCGGGCTTCTCTGGCATTTTTGCCTCCTTTCATCAGGTCGATACGCAGGAGCTGAATCCCCCGCGAAAGATATTCCCGTAAATCCGTTTTTCCGCAGAGATAGCGGATGTCGCCTGCCTTGTCCTGCTCACGCAGCGTCCACAGGTCCGCCGCCCACCGAACAAAAACCGCGTCCGGCGCGTTGAAGGGCTTTTTGCGGCGAAGATAGAGGCTGTGCCGTCCCAGCACCATGATCGTGCAGACGGTATTGACCACATCGAGAGAACATTCGTTGAGAACGGCGATCCCCCGTTCATACGAGGCCGCTTCCAGCAGCTTGCTCAGCGCAGGCTTGGCGTTTTCAATCAATGCCGGATAATCCGCTCTTGTCGGATACGGAGATTTTCGTGTCATAGGCACTTCCTTTCATTTCATGGGCTGCTTACCCCTAAAATGGCAGCGCCCGCGCAGGGGTAGGCTTTCCTGTGCGGGCGCTCGGTTCTTATTCGTTTTCGGAGTATATACTCCTTGCGGGCGGCGTATATCCGGCGTTTTTGGCGCGTTCGCTGGCGGCCCTGCGCCGCTCGTCGCTGAACGGCTCCCGGACGCTGACGCAGCTTTTCGGCACGGCGTAGCTGACCGCTCCGGCATGGACGGCCTTATCCGGGTACACCTTGTCCGGGTATTTCTCCGCAAGGCGCTTGAGCTTGCGCTTCAGCTTGGGGTCGTGGGTGTAGATGCTGGCGGTGGATTCTTCCTCGTTGTAGAGGATGATACTTTCCTGCTCCAGCTTGGAGAGCTTCATGTCCTCGCCCCCTTGTCAAATTCCAAACGGAAGCGGACGCTCTCGCCGGTATCCTCCAGCACGGCGGTGGCGTCATAGGTGCCGCCGGTCTTTTCGGAGTAAAGGCCGGTGAGTTTCACCCGCCCGTCTGCAAGCAGCGCGGCGGCTACCTTTTTTGTCAGAGCGGCGCGCTTGGCGGCAAAGAACTTGTTGTCCCGCCACAGCCCGAAGCGGCAGTCGTTTTTCTCGCAGAAGAAGCCCTTTTTGCTCTCGGTCACGTCGCTGCCGCAGCGGGGGCATTTGCCGATGACCTCACGGCCGGAGGGGAACAGCACCTCCGCGCCGGAGATGACCTGATAGGTTTTCACCAGCTCCGTGAGCATATCCGCAATGCCGGTCATGAACTCGTCCGGGGAAAGCTCGCCGCGCTCCACCTGCTGCAAGCGGTATTCCCATTCTGCGGTGAGAAGCGGGGACTGTAGCTGCTCCGGCAGCACGGTGATGAGGGAAACGCCGGTATGGGCAGGCACAAGGCTGACGGCCTTCTTCGCCCGCTTGCGCTCCACAAAGCCTGTGGCTACCAGCTTTTCGATAATGGCGGCGCGGGTGGCGGGCGTTCCCAGCCCCGTTCGTTCCGCTTCTTCCGGCATATCTTCCTTTCCGGCAGTCTCCATGGCGGAAAGCAGCGTATCCTCCGTATAATGCTTGGGCGGTGTGGTCTTGCCCTCCTTTACGGCGGCTTCGGCGCAATCCAATACCTGCCCCTCCGACAGCTCCGGCAAGGCGGCGTCCTGCTTTTCCTGCGCGAGATACTGCTTCCAGCCGGTATCAAGGACAGTTCTGCCCTTGGCGGTGAACTCGGTACCGCCGCACTCCAGCGTAACGGCGGTTTCTGCATAGCGGTGTGCATCGCTGACCGCACGGAGAAGCTGACCTGCCACAAGGCGCAAAATCTCGCGCTCGCCCAGCGGCAGGACGGAGGTATCCGCCTTGCCCGCACTGGCGGTAGGAAGGATAGCGTGGTGGTCGCTGACCTTGCGGCTGTCGCAGACCTGCCTTGCGTTCACACGCCCCGGCGCGGTGGTTTCACAGATGGCGGCGGCAACGGCTGCAAGCTCCGGCACAGAGGCTTCCAGATCGTCGGTGAGGAAGCGGCTGTCCGTGCGGGGATAGGTGCAGAGCTTCTTTTCATAGAGTGCTTGCAGATAGTCAAGCGTCTGCTGTGCGGTATAGCCGAGGCTGCGGTTGGCCTCCCGCTGGAGCGCGGTCAGGTCGTAGAGCTGCGGCGCTTTCTCCGTTTTCTCTGTGCGCTGCACCGCCTTGACCGTAACCGGCTGACCGGTGCAGGCGGCGGCAAGAGCGTCCGCCTCCGCTTTTTCTTTGAACTTTTCGGACACGGCGGCAAAATCGCCGCAGCGAAGATTTACCGTGTAAAAGGCTTCCGGACGGAACGCCCCGATCTCTGCCTCCCGCTGGACGATGAGCGCCAGCGTGGGCGTCATGACGCGCCCAACATTCAAGGTGCGGTGGTAGAGGACGGAAAACAGGCGTGTGGCGTTGATGCCCACCAGCCAGTCCGCGCGGGCGCGGCAGAGGGCGGACTGGTGCAGCCCGTCGTATTCCCGTCCCGGACGAAGGTCTGCAAAGCCCTTTCGGATGGCCTCGTCCTCCATGGAGGAGATCCAAAGCCGCTTCATAGTCTTTGTGCAGCCCGCCATGTAGTAGACGGTGCGGAAGATAAGCTCCCCCTCGCGCCCTGCGTCGCAGGCGTTGATGACCTCGGTCACGTCCTCCCGGCGCATGAGGTCCCGCAGCAGCTCGAATTGCCTGGATTTGTCCGCTTTCAGCGTGAAGCGCCAGCTTGCGGGCAGGATGGGCAGATCGTCATAGCGCCACTTGGCGTACTTTTCATCGTACACATCCGCGCTGGCAAGCTCCGCCAGATGTCCGAAGCACCAGCTTACAAGGTAGCCGCCTCCCGAAAGATAGCCGTCGTTGCGTTTGGTCGCGCCCAACACGGCGGCGATGGACTGGGCGACGGAGGGCTTTTCCGCAATCACTAATTTATGGTGTGTCATATTCTTTTTTCTCCTTTTCTGCATAGCAAAAAGCAGCCCCGAAGGACTGCTTTTCGTGTCTGTTTTTCTAATCGTATGTGAGTCAGGGCCGTTCAAGGCACCGCTTCCGGTATCGCTCGGCAGCCTCGGCAAAGGCTTTGCGCTCGGCGTCGGTTAGATCCCGTGTTCCATCCAAAAGGCGGCACTGTTCATAGCTTTCCACCGCGCCGGTCAGCCTGTCCAGCAGCGCCTCCGGCGTGAGGCAAATCTCAGCGGTGTCCCAATTTTCACGCCTGTCATCCCATGTGAGGTAGGTATAGCCGTGCCGGGTCGGCACCACCTCCACGCCGGTATCTTCTGTAAGGTGCTCCCTGAATGCCTCCAGCACCCGTTCAAAGCTCAGCATCCGTATCACATCCTTTTCCGCTGCATTTGGTCTTTCATGGGTACATTGTAGCATCGGTGGGAGAATGCGGCAAGGGTCGGGGTCCTAACGCTCCGGCGCTTTTGCCCGCAGCTTCTCCCGCAGGTCGGTGTCACGGTAGCAGGGACGGAGGCAGACGGTGCCGTAGCGGGAACAGCCGCAGCAGAAATGTCCCTCCGGGGCAGGGGTGCGCGGCGTTTCCTCTTTTCCCGGATAGGGGCGCTGCATCATCAGCCGCTCCAGCGGGTTTTTGGTGAAAAGGCTCATGCATCCGCGTCCTCCATTTCCTCCGGCTCGTCCGCATCGTCCTCGTTTTCGTATTCCTCGTCTTCATCCTCATCGCCGTAGTCGTAATCGTCCAAGTCCACAGGTCCCTTTGTGTCAGGCTTTTTCTTGCGGAACTTGAACCAATACAGCGCGCCGCCGCCCGCCATCAGGAGCAGCAGCACAATCACAACAAGACCGCTGCCGGACTTCTTTTCGCCGCCGTCCTTGTCGGGGCTGTCGCTCGTATCGGGCGTAGGGTCAGGCTCCGGCGTCTTTTCCGCGGCCTTTTCCTTGCCCATGCACTCCGTCATATTGTTCTTGCAGACTGCGCAGGCGGTGTTGACCGCACCTGCCTCGCACTTGTCCTTGCAGGAGCAGACGGGGACGGAATCCTCGTCGATGAGTGCAAGCAGGTCGCTTTCGTCCACAAGGTTGAGGAAGTAGGTTTCATACCGTTCGCCGTCCTCGTCCAGCGGCTTATCGTAGTCGATCACCAGATAGAGGGTATGGCCGTTGCGGGTTTCTACCGCGATGAACTGCTTGTTGGTGTGCTTGTCGTAAAGCAGGTCGCGGGTGACGGCGCTGCCGTTTTGGGAAAAGCCCGTCCCTTTCTCAATGGCGACAGGCGCGGCGGTATCGGTGGGCTCCTGTGCTTTCGCCGGCTCTGTGGCTGCGGGCGTCTGTGCCGCAGCGGGCTTTCCCGTGCTGCCGGAGGCGTTGGGAGGCTTTCCTGCACCGGTATTGCTGCCGTTGCTGCCGGTATTGCCGCTGCTGCCGGTGTTGCCGGAGGGCTGCTTCCTGCAATCGCAGTCTGCGGGACAATGGGTGTTGTGCTGCTCCGGTGTGGGGCTGGGCGCAGGCGTTTCCTTTTCATAGAAGGGGTTGGCGATCACCAGATAGCCCGTGCGGTTGCCCGCGTTGTCCACGCCCATGATGTAAAAGTGGGAATCCCGCGTGTTTTTGTCAATGCGGACGCTGAACTCGCCGTTTTGCAGGGTGGTATAAAGCTCATCGTTCACATAGACCCCGGCTATGCCAGAGAGGGTGTCGGCAGCCTCCACGCGCAGCAGCGTACCGCTGACGCCTGCGCGAAGGACCGGCGCT
>OMAL01001407.1_pt1 | contig 9804 bp, 17 predicted proteins | sample 1644711 | NCBI WGS metagenome assembly OMAL01 (sample SAMEA103958122, study PRJEB25191) | human gut metagenome | biome: human-associated habitat [ENVO:00009003]; feature: intestine environment [ENVO:2100002]; material: feces | place: Germany | collected 2013/2015 | reverse complement strand
AGACTCTTACCAACTAGGTAAGAGTCTCTTGTATTTAGTTTTCTAGTCCGATAGGGACGACATCCATGACACTATCTGGATACATACTCCATCCGCCCCAAGCTTTCTTACTACCTTGAATTTCAGCTAGCTTCTGATTAGCGTCAATCATATCTGCTACATAGATAAGCGTATTATCGTTAAATTGGTGTGACTGTGACATTTGCGTAATAATTGTGCGTTGAGTTTCAAAGGAAGCCAAAAAGCTTCTATACTCGCAGGTAGTTAAAAGCATTGCCAATGCAATAATAAGTGCTACTATTGCAGTAAGAAGTGTGCTTACAAGATAGAGTGTACTGTCCCAGCAGCTCTTATTGAGCGCCTTCAACGAGACAACAAAAACGACGATGCAAATGAAAAGAACGATACCCCAGTAAAGCATAATCTATACTCCTTAATCCTTAAATTGAGAGGCAAGCCGTAAGAACGTTAAAGCCAGACTACCGGCAGTAAATCCAGTGAGATAGACGGCTGAAGGAGGAACTATTGTTCCTAAAATAGAGCCAGCAACAATAGTAATCAGCCACAGACTAAAGAAGATAATTTTCATACCTCGTCCTGTGCCTCCTCCATATCCGGCGCGGTTTCAGTCTCTTTGATGATGCCCTCAAGCACTTTGAACTCGTAAGTCTTAGACTTGAAAGCGGTGAAGGTGCGGCGGTTGACGATACGAACCACAACGCCCTCTTTAACATGAGTCTTGCCGATAGGATCGACCAAGTCCTCGAAATACTTGTTAATGCGGTCCTGTAGGTCCTCGGCGGTAGTGAACTTAAAGTTCTCGATTACAGGGACACGATTAAAGCCGTGCTTCTCGCACCAAGCAGTAATCTCGTCAGGAGTCCACTCGCGCTGGCCATTCTCGGAAGTGATGCGGTAAATCCACATATGAGACTCACCGGGCTTGCAACCGTAGGAGAAGATAGACTTTTTACCAAACAGCTTTTGGAAAGCCTTATCTTTTAGCTTGGAGTTATCGCCGATAGGCATGATGGTATCATTCTCAGAGGGGCCGTAGTATCCCACTACCTCGTAGAAGACCTCCATACCAGGATCAAGATGGGGTTTCAATGCCTCATGGTGAGACATACGGAATAGATCATTGCCGTAGTAGCCCTGAGAGTTCTCAGTTACAACACAACGGCGCGTACCGAGAACATAAGCTTGCTTCAGACGCTTCTTCATATGGAATAGACGACGGAAGAAACCATTGGGCAACTCAGCGAAGGTATTCATAGAACGCTGAGAAGTGCCATGCATCTTAAGAGTCATATTCAGCTCATCGCCGGGACGGAACTTATCCAGATTGTATGCAAGCTGCTCGGTGTCAGTATGCATTGCAAACTCAGGATAGGTAATACCCTCTGCCTTACGACCCTTGTAGGAAGTCTTAGGAGTGGTGCTCGGAGTCTTACGCTTAGGAATATACTTACGGCAAAACTCCTTGCCATTGATAGTATTTACCTTATCTCCGTTCTTCCAATGCTGATTGCCGAAAACCTCATAGACACGCTCAAGAGATATGACGATACCAGAACTCTCATTACCACGAAGCTTGATAGCCCGCACATGACCGTTATTCTCCAGATAGCCGCCCTGCTCAGTACCATCCTCATTCTTACGGAACAAGGTAAACTTATCACCAAACCAATGATCGACCTGACCATCGGTCGGCAGGTACAAAACCAGATCGCCGGTCTTCATATCGGGGCCGACGATAACCCCCTCATTGAAGCAATCTGCCAGATACAGACGATCAGAGTTCTCGTCCTTACGGCAGTTCTGCAACTTAGTTACCAAACCAAAATATGCCATATCTTACTCCTCCTCTTCATTCACGTCGTAGCCTTGACTAATCATAACTGCTACAGCCTTATAAACCATGCGCCCTAGACTCTTAGACTTGCCCTTCCGCACAAGCCCCATTTCAATCAGATTGCTGATAAGTCTTGCCATTTTCTGAGAAGTCAACGGCTGAAGAATCATATCTTGGCTTTTGATTTCATCAATCGTCATGGCTTCCTCAGACTCATTCAAGATGCTAAGAATACGCATCTTGTATTCTCCCTCTTTTTCGGGAGAAGGGCGATGAACTCTTACTCTTCCTGGCATTTACTTAACCTCCTTGTAGGAAATGACCTCAAGATTTTCAATCTTTGTGGAGATAGATGCCTTACCAGTATAGACTACTGCAATCTTGGTGTTTCTATCAACGCAGATGACTTTACCAGTGCGACCGTCTCTCACTCTTACGATAGTTCCATCACAAACATAGGGCATCATATACTATCTCCTCTCTTGTTACATCGTAATGTCGATACCTTTTTCATGCAGGATATTGATGCACTCCTGCAAATAAGCATCATCGTGTTCAGGATAAATCATATTACCCTGTTTAGCTGATTCATAAATCTCTTCATACCTAGAATCAGAAATCCATGTATCTTCACCTAATGTACTTCCTCGCCAGTTAGGATTCTTCCAAATCTTATCTGGATGGTAACCACGCTTCTCCATCTCGTCCATAATTAGATAATGATAAGCGACAAGTAGAGCAGGGTCATGCGTAAAAGCGTAGTCTACAGTTGCGTGTTTCTTGCCCCAGCCTTTTCCTCTCAGAGCTGCACATTCTCGATGCTGACCCAAGAGACGCTGACGGTCAAGATAGGGAATAAGTTTTTGATGCCAGATACGAATGGTTATCACTTCTTTCTTCCTTAACTTTCTATATATATTATAATATATTTTATGACATTTTTCAAATAGGTATTTATTTTGGCCAAAAGCTGATATACACTCATTATCATTTTTTAGATAACAATAGAGAAAATAATGAAAGGGGCAGATTGTCTATGTATTCTCAGATGATGAGTGGGGAGAAAATCACTCCCTATCTAGTTCGTCTACTAGTTGATACCGAAGACGAAATTGCCACCCTTCCTACCCACTTTACCCCTGGCAGCACTTGCGAGGTTGTCGCAACTTCTAGCACTTATAGATTGAACAACCAGGGTCAATGGATTAAACAAAAGTCAAGTGGCGGCGGAGGCGGTGGGACAGTTGTCGTTGAAGGCAGCTTAGCCGACATTGCAGACATTGATAAATTATTTGGTTAAGGAGTGATTCCTAATGGCAGTTGCATTAGAAAAGCTTATTGACCTTAACCTTTTATCTCACTATGACACAAAACTCAAAGAATGGGTTAAGGAACAGATTAAAAACGGCGGGAGCATTGAAGTAACTCAACGTTCTGAGCTTCCTGAGGTGGGCGAAGAGGGCAAGATCTACTTTGTAGAAGATGCTATCTTGCAATATACCGCAGAAAATGGCTATCAAGAGATCGGCGGAACTCAAAAACTTGAATGGCATGACTTTTAATTAAAGGGTCGAAGTATTTAATACTTCGACCCTTTATTTTTTTATTTAATTAACATATTAAGGTTGATATTACCAATTTGAGTATATGGAATACGCAATAACGGAATATTGTTTTTCTCACAATATTCATCTTTTAATTTATCTCTCTGCTAAATAGTTTCTAACGAGTCTGACTAAGACCACGTTGCATCGGGTCCTAAAAAATGCTATCTTCCATCAAATTCAATTAACTTATAAAGTTTATTTTCTTTAAAGATAGCAAAATCGAACCTTAATAGACCATTCTTTTCTGTTCTTAAATCATTAAAAGTATATTGCTAAATAAAGTTTATATTGTTTTTTCTTAATAAATCGGCGATAATTCTTTCTCCTCTGGATTTAACGCATCCACAAGATTGAGTTCCTCCACTTTTTAGATTGTTATTTTTTACTTCAATAAAGTTTCCACAATCGCATTGGCACAAAGCCCATCTTATCTATTTATCTCGACTAGCTTCTTTGCGGTATCCTAAATCTTTTATAAAAGTTAAATGACCAAATTTAGTTCCTGGTTCAATAATTCCTCTATTAAAATTTTCTTGTGATAATTGTTCATTTCTTAAACATCCACAAGATAAAGAACGACCAGAGTATAAATCTCTATATTCTTTATATCTTTTTGTGCCACAATCGCACTAACATAAAGCCATTTTTGGGGGTTTCTTAGCCTTACTATTAGGATTTACTGTATCAACCTATAGAACAGTCCATCTTCCGAATTTAGCTCCTACCTTAATAAGCTCAGATTTTTTCATATAATCACTCTCCTTAAAATTGGAGAGACGGACATTAATGTCCGTCTCTCCAAAAGTATATAAAATTTTATGATGGCTCTTTATATTCTTTTGCCCAAGGAGTATCATCAAAATAAAAATTAGGAGATTTATTTAACCACCATTCGTGCTTAAATGTTTTTTCTCCATTCCAACGGTTCCAAATCGTATCTAGCTCTTCAATATCTCGAAACAACATCTCGCAATGAGGTCTCTCAATTCTATCAGAGTGATAATGAGCAAAAAGCCATACTTCCCAATCAACTTTGCTCTTGATGTCCTCAAGCCAAAGTTCCATACTCTTATCCACTTTGGATTGGTCAAGACCAGGGAGAAACAAATCTCTTGGCTCCCAAGAAATGGGACAAGTATGGGTTAGGACAAAATCGTAACGCTTACCCTCAACCCATGCGCCAATTTCATCCATTTCTTTTTTGGTTAGCTGTTCGTCCTTGAACCAGCCAGTCCAACTATCCGTATTTTCTGGACGATCTCCAAGTCGATACCACTTATCTACAGAATACGCTCCGCCGATAACAAGAACAGAGTATCCATGAATGTTGTAGCTCTCTCCATCAAAGAGGTATCTGATATTCGGAAACTCTGGCTCATAATAGACGCCACCATCGACATCTTCATCGTACATTTGCTCCATGAAAAGGTTTTCTGGACGCTCTTCATGGTTGCCGCGGACCGCATAAATGCGGAATCCGGTTGCGTTGACATTTCTCTTGTTCTTCCGGTCGGTCTTATTTAGATAGAAATTAAGACCCATATCGCCAAGGATAATCAACGCAGTTTCATCAGGAGGATACCCAATGTGACTAAGTCTCTCAAGGACTTGACCATGAGTATCTCCTGTAACGAGCCAGTTCTTAATCACTTAGAATCTCTCCTTTCAATGCACTTTTTACGATATTATACTGCACATCATCAAGCAGTTCATCAACTGCGGTATCGAAAGTCTTACCAACTTTTTCGCAGAAAGTATCCGCAGTTTCAATTACATCAGCAATAGCCGCATCTGCGGAAGTGCGGGCCTGCTCAAGGTTAAAATACCCCTGTTTGACTGCTACCAGAAACTCAGGACGCTTAGGATGTAGGCACGCTTCATAGGATTCACCGCTGATGTATCTATGGATATACTCCTGAACCCGTAGGAGATGATGGAGCTGTTTTGGATCGTAGCCATACTCGGCTAGTACTTCCAATTTGCTAGGATATTCATGCTCCATAGCATGATATTTCTCCATAGCGATACCCTTCATGGTCTTAACTGCGCTATATGGAGAGTAGTGAGCAATCTGCTCGCGCGCCGCAGTCAGACGACCCCACTCACTTTCAAAAAGAGGGTTTACCCAAGCATAAGGAGTAAAGAGAATTTCGATGAAGTTGAGATTCTGTTTGCGGAAGGTGGCGAGCATCAATCGAATATCCTTCAGATCGGTATGCTCGTTGTTTGCTCTTACATGAGTGGTGCTGATAGGCTTCTTGTTAAGAACCACTTCATCAAAAGTAGGAGTAACAATCAGCTTCGTATCAACATCGCTCTTAGGGGTTTCAAGACCATAGTTCTGAGAGCCTTGCAAGAAGATACCGACGATTCTTGATTCGTCAAACCTCTGCAAACTTTCATCGAGATGGTCATGGACTCTACTCATAACATCAGTCATCGCCAATAGCCTCCATTTCTTTAATGTATCTTTCGGGGATAGGATGCGCGGTAATCAATGTATCTTTTCCACGCCAGATATAAATGTTGCCTCGATAGACTCTAATAGAACAGGTATTAGTCTGGTTTCTCTTGTTCTGAAGATACGAGAAGAACTTAGGGAACTTCTGAAACTGATTTATAGTTGCCCCAGACCGCTTAGCTTGCTTAGCTAATTTCTTAGCTTCTGCAAAGCTATCGCATCCTTCCGTTCTCTGAACAATCCGCTCCTTACTATGTCTAGTGATTCTACCCATTATTACAACACTTCCTCTCTTTCTGTCGCATCCAGATAGGTTCGAATAACATCAGCCTTACTCTCAAGGCTATTTGCTTCATCGATTAGGTTCTGCGCTTTCCAGTATAGCTGAGTAGCGAATTTGTCTAGGTCTTCTCTTGACTTATCGAAAAGACCCGGATATTCGGCTTCGAGGTCTTCTAAATCTTCCTCTTCATACCATTTTAGATCGAGTTCTGAAAACTTACCCACTTAATCTTTTCCTTCCTTTCTTGGCTCAAGCCACCAATTTGCTCCGTTGCTATCAAATACAAGTATTAAAGGTGTGAAAGTTCCATCTTCATTCTTGAGGACGATACGGGATTCTTTCGTTTTAGATAATAGTTGTCGTCCCAGCCTGTCATATAATTGTACCCAAGTTTTGACCATTATCTAATCTCCCTCCATCCATTCTTCTTTATGATTGCTCTCATATTCTGAACACCGACAGGATTCATACTATGAATATGAAAGCTATATCCTGTATCTACAATGTTTTTAGCTTCTAGCCAATCAAGCAACTTAATATAGTCCCCACCTTCAGACGCATAGTCACCAGCATCATGGTCAAGGTCAATCAAGATATTATCATCTATCATGTTATGTTCATACTGCCAGATCGCGGTTTTAGCTGCTTTTACACTTTTAACCCAGATATATCCGTTCGGTGCCGGCCGCAGGTCATCAATCCACAGTTTCATCGTATACCTTCTTTCTTAGTTAAACAGTTCAGGCATAACTCGCGGATTATATTTGCGAGTTTCAATCAGGTGATTATGATTGTTATGTGCGGCAAGAATGTTCTTACCCTTAGCATCGCCAATAGCAGTCATATAACCAAGACGATCTTTAGCCTCTCTTCTCTTGATTCGGCAAGCCTTAAGCATACGTCCCAGTTTGACGAAAATGATGTTTCCGGGAGAGGTAAACTCAAACTTATGGAGCAAATCTTCTTGCAGCCTATCCTGCTCAGATTGTATAGTAGCATAATATTTCGTGATAGCCGGAATCTTTTCAGCAGCTTTACCGAAGATTTCTACAGCCTGCCGCAGTTCTTCATAAGCAGCCTCGGCTTCTTCTTTTGTTAAAGTAGGAACGAGGTCTTCGCTCTTGCTTTCTTACCATCAAGAGTAAGATATTGCAATTCATGCAGTTTATCTTTTAGACTATTCTTTGCATACTTCTGAGCCGCCTCTAAGGTACTGAATTTACCAGCAGCTTGAACATTATCAGTCCAATGGTTCTCTTTAGCGTAAGCATAATATTTATTTTCTTTAATCCACAGAATAACAAACATTTATCACAAACCCTCTTTCTTAACTTTCTATATATATTATATTATAATTTTTCAAAAAAATAAAGGGGAGCTATATAGATAGCTCCCCTTATTCTTATACCGAGGGCACAGCCTTCGTGGAATCGCTGCTCACATCGGTATTAGTGGCTGTAGTAACAGACCAGTTGTCTCTCGGATATGCTCCTGTAGTACATGGGTTGCAAGTAATCTTGTCACGCCAAAAATCCTCACAGGAACATTGTGACACCCAAGGTGCATTTACCTTATGACACCGAGGGCAAAGCCAACCTTCCATCATCATTGATTTACCTCCTTAAAAATCCCAGCTATTACCATTGATAATAGCTTTCGCGTACTTGTTGTTTGTCATGTCCTTAGCCTCAGACAACTCGTTCTTAAGGATAGACAAGGTATCCTCGTCCATGCCCTTAAGCAGCGAGATAGACAGAACCTCGGACAGATTGCTGATTACCGTTTCGAGTTTCGCAATTCTATCAATAGTACGATAGGAGAACAAGCACTCGATACCAGCCTTATCGGTAATCTCTCTGAAACGATGGCAGAAAGATACCAGATTCTTGTTGTTATCTGCCATAGCCATCTCAATCTTTTCAGAGTAGTCGATGTTCACCATAGCAAAACGGTCAAGACTTGCTCTATCCAAGCAATAGCGACCAGTGTAGTTATTATCTGCACCAGTACCAACCGTGTTGCCAGCGGCGATAACTCTAAAGTTAGGGTTCGCACTAACTTTGCCGTTGGGGGAAGTCGAAGTATCTGTTTGCGATGGCCGCGTTCAAAATAATCAGAGTCTCGGGGATAGATGCGTCCATCTCGTCCAAGAAGAACAGACCGCCCTTCGTAAAGGCCTTATAAAACTGGGTTTCCTGATAATTGCCGTTGGCATCAATAAAGCCAGTCAGCTTATATTCCTGCGTGACGGCGTTAGTGAAGTAAAAATCCAGACCCAAAGCTTCCGCAACCTGCTGACAAATGACATTCTTGCCGGTGCCCGCTTTGCCGGTCAGATAAACGGGAATATCCAGATTGACAATATTGAGAACTTCGTCAAACTTTTCATGCGTAGTACCGCAAATCTTATGGGTCGCAGTCGGCGTCCGCACTTCATGAATCTCCGGCAGGAAACCATAAGTTTCGTGGATTTTCTCGTCAATCTGAGGATATACTTTCGACAGGATTTCATCCACATTGACATCGACAACTGCATCAGTCACCGCCTTCATCATCGCTTCGAGCATTTTATCTCTATTCATATCAGCAAACCTCCATATATTTAAGAATTTCTTCAATATCATTTTCATGTTCAGTAATCCACGCACGGTTAATCACATAGGTATTTTTATCCTTGATAAGAGTTTTCAAAACTTCAAGCTCAGGCGGACGACCATAGCCATGAGAGAAGTCTTCCACCATGCCGGGACAGGTTTCGAGATACTTAAAGCCAATTCGTCTAAACATCGCGGGGTGAATCATCGGAAAGCAGATTTTCTGTAAGCTGAAACGCTCACCATAGCTTTTAATCTTCACAGTCGGGAAGATAATCTGCTTAGTTTCTTTCGTAGGCATGAAGCCAATCGACAACTCAGTTTGTACACCGGACAACTCAATAAGGTTAACGGCGGATACAAGTGCCGCTCCCGCGGACGCTAGAACATCACTTTCTACACCACAACTGCCGCCCGTAGCGTAGATAATAGAGATAGTCTTTCTCTTTTTATGGAGTGTCTCCATTGTAATCATAGATTCCGGCAATCCTCTAAGAGCATTAGGTACATTAGGGACAAATCCTACCACTTTGTTCTGAGCAATAGGCTTTGGAATTGAACTGTAGATTTTACTTGTCAGTTTCTTATTCTTAGCCAAATTGCTCTTGATGCTTTTAACCGGATCTTCGTAGCCATGAATCAAGAGAGACTGAGCCTCTTCATAAGAATTGGTACCACTCCACTCTTCATTTCCATGTTCCTGAGACGAATCCTCATTACGCATGAAGCTATTGTTTTCACGGTTATTGATAGTATTCAGTAAGCTGTAAATACTACCAAAGTCCTCCCGATATAGAGAATAATCAGGAGTAGATTGTGCAGGTGCTTCAAACGAAGATGTAAGCCAAGTCGTGCTAAACGGATTTGGGAATGGCATTTCAAACGGATTCATCTATGTAACTTCCTTTCCTTATCTTATATATTTATTATATCATAAATTAAATTATTTTTCAATAAATAGAAAAGACGGGGAAATGGCAAGAAAATTGCCATTTCCCCGTTTG
>OMAL01001404.1_pt1 | contig 9822 bp, 10 predicted proteins | sample 1644711 | NCBI WGS metagenome assembly OMAL01 (sample SAMEA103958122, study PRJEB25191) | human gut metagenome | biome: human-associated habitat [ENVO:00009003]; feature: intestine environment [ENVO:2100002]; material: feces | place: Germany | collected 2013/2015 | reverse complement strand
GTGTAGAGCACGTGTCGAAATTCTTTGGAGATAAAGCCGTACTGAATGATGTGAATTTGTCTGTCCGTAAGGGCGAGTTTGTAACGATATTGGGACCGTCCGGTTGCGGAAAGACGACGTTGCTGCGTCTGATTGCAGGTTTCCAGACCGCCTCGGAAGGAGTGATTACCATTGCAGGGAAAGACATCACGCAGACCCCTCCCCACCGCCGTCCGGTGAACACAGTGTTCCAGAAGTATGCCCTGTTCCCGCACCTCAACGTATTCAACAACATTGCCTTCGGCCTCAAACTGAAGAAGCTCCCCGCCGCCGCCATCGAAAAGAAGGTGAAACAGGCGCTCCGCATGGTGGGCATGACCGACTATGAAGACCGCGACGTGGACTCCCTCTCCGGCGGACAGCAGCAGCGTGTGGCCATAGCCCGCGCCATCGTCAACGAACCCGAAGTGCTGCTCCTCGACGAGCCTCTTGCCGCCCTCGACCTGAAAATGCGCAAGGACATGCAAATGGAACTGAAAGAGATGCATCAGAAGCTGGGCATCACTTTCGTATACGTCACCCACGACCAGGAAGAAGCGCTCACGCTGAGCGACACGATTGTCGTCATGAGCGAGGGTAAGATACAGCAGACAGGCACCCCGATAGACATCTACAACGAACCTATCAACTCCTTTGTGGCCGACTTCATAGGAGAAAGCAACATCCTGAACGGCGTCATGGTGCACGACCAGCTCGTCAGCTTCTGCGGACATGAATTCGACTGCGTGGACACCGGTTTCGGCGAACAGGCACAGGTGGACGTCGTGATCCGTCCGGAAGACATCTACATCTTCGATCCCTCGGATGCGGCACAACTGACGGGAACCGTAACAAGCTCCATCTTCAAAGGCGTGCACTACGAGATGCTGGTGCAGACCCGCGAAGGCTATGAGTTGATGGTGCAGGACTACCACTGCTTCGAAGCCGGTCGCGAGGTGGGCTTGCTGGTGAAGCCCTTCGACATCCACGTGATGAAGAAAGAACGCACCTGCAACACCTTCGAAGGCAAACTTCTGGACGAAACCCATGTGGAATTCCTGGGATGCAGCTTTGAGTGCAGTCCGGTGCACGACATCCGTCCGGAAACACCCGTAAAGGTGGAAGTGGACTTCCAGAACATCATCCTTGAGGACAACGAAGAGGACGGACGACTGACAGGCGAAGTGAAATTCATCCTCTACAAAGGCAACCACTATCATCTGACTGTGTTCACCGACTGGGACGAGGACATCTTCGTAGACACCAACGACGTATGGGACGACGGCGACAGAGTGGGAATACGAATAGCACCGGAGAATATACGAATCACTAACCACTAACCACTCAAAACAATTTGCCAATGAAAAGTTTCTTCATGCGGCGGCGTAACTGGACACTACCCTACGCACTGTTCCTGCTGATATTTGTGATAGTGCCGTTGCTACTGATTGTGTTGTATGCCTTTACAGATGCCGAGGGAGCATTCACCCTTGCCAACTTCCGCAAGTTTATGATGCACCCCGAAGCGATGAACACCTTCATCTACTCCATCGGCATAGCCATCATCACCACGCTGGCGTGCCTGCTGCTGGGCTATCCGGCTGCCTATATCCTCAGTCAGAAGCAGTTCAACACCTCGCAGACCATGGTGGTGCTGTTCATCCTGCCCATGTGGGTGAACATACTGATACGCACGCTTGCCACAGTGGCACTGTTCGACTTCCTGAACCTGCCGCTGGGCGAAGGCGCACTCCTGTTCGGCATGGTGTACAACTTCCTGCCGTTCATGATATACCCCATCTACAATACATTGCAGAAAATGGACCACAGCCTCATAGAAGCTGCCCAAGACCTCGGAGCCACCCCCTTGCAGATATTCGGCAAAGTGATCCTGCCCCTCTCCATGCCGGGCATCATGAGCGGCATCGTCATGGTGTTCATGCCTACGGTAAGCACCTTTGCCATTGCCGAACTGCTGACGATGAACAACATCAAGCTCTTCGGAACAACGGTGCAGGAGAACATATACAACGGAATGTGGAACTACGGTGCGGCCCTGTCGCTCATCATGCTGCTGCTGATAGGCGTCACCATCCTCTTCACGAACGAGGAGGACAGCGCATCCAATGAAAGCGGAGGTGTGATATGATGACACGTATTCTTGCCAAAGGCTATCTGTGGCTGCTGCTTGCGCTGCTCTACTCGCCTATCCTTATCATTATGATCTTCTCCTTCACCGAAGCCAAGGTGCTGGGCAACTGGACGGGATTTTCCACCAAGCTGTACAGCTCCCTCTTTACGGGCGGCATGCACCACTCACTGATGAATGCCATTTGGAACACCTTTGCCATTGCCATGCTGGCAGCCACCGCATCGACGGCACTGGGCAGCATTGCGGCTATCGGCATCTTCAACCTGCGCACACGCACACGTCAGGTGATGAACTTTGCCAACGCCATTCCGATGATGAACGCCGACATCATTACGGGTGTGTCGCTGTTCCTGCTGTTCGTCAGCTTCGGCATATCGCAGGGATTCACAACGGTGGTACTGGCGCACATCACGTTCTGCACCCCCTACGTAGTGCTGAGCGTGATGCCCCGTCTGAAAAAGATGAACCAAAACGTGTACGAAGCCGCCCTCGACCTCGGCGCAACCCCGTTCCAGGCATTGCGCAAGGTCATCCTTCCGGAGATATTTCCGGGCATGATAAGCGGGTTCATCCTTGCCTTTACACTCTCCATCGACGACTTCGCAGTAACCATATTCACCATCGGGAACGAAGGACTGGAAACGCTCTCCACCTACATCTACGCCGATGCCCGCAAAGGCGGACTGACACCGGAGCTGCGCCCCCTCTCCACCATAATATTCATTACGGTGCTGGTGCTACTGATCGTCATCAACAAACGCGCGGAACGTGCACAGAAGAGTTGAAAACTGAAAGTATAGTCAAAATAAACTTACCGAACAAAAAAATGAAAAGACTGACAGGTATACTCCTTCTCCTCTGCCTTGCCCTTGCCGCCGTTTCGTGCAAAGGTTCAGGCGAAGAGCGCAGCCACGTACTGAAAATCTACAACTGGGCGGACTACATCGACGAAGACGTGCTTGCCGAATTCCCCGACTGGTACAAACAGCAGACAGGCGAGGACATCCGCCTTGTCTACCAAGTGTTCGACATCAACGAAATCATGCTCACCAAGATAGAACGCGGGCACGAAGACTTCGACGTCGTATGCCCCTCGGAGTACATCATCGAACGCATGCTGAAGAAAGACCTTCTCCTGCCCATCGACCGCAACTTCGGCAAGACCCCGGACTATCTGCCCAACATTTCCCCCTACATCCGCCGGGAACTGAACAAGACCAGTCAGCCGGGACGCACCACCACAGACTATGCCGTACCCTATATGTGGGGCACAGCCGGCATACTCTACAACCGCAGCTTCATCACCCCCGACGAAGCCGGCAGTTGGCACTGCCTGTGGAACTCCAAGAACAAAGGCAAGCTCCTGATGAAAGACAGCTACCGCGACGCCTACGGAACCGCCATCATCTACGCCCACGCCCGCCAGCTTGCCGACAGCACCGTTACGGTGGAACAACTCATGAACGACAACTCCCCCGAAGCCATAGCCCTTGCCGAAAAGTACCTGAAAGCCCTGAAACCCAACATTTCCGGTTGGGAGGCCGATTTCGGCAAGGAGATGATGACCAAGAACAAAACATGGCTCAACCTCACCTGGAGCGGCGACGCCGTATGGGCAATTGACGAAGCCGAGGCCGTAGGCGTAGACCTTGCATACGAAGTGCCGCGCGAGGGCAGCAACATCTGGTACGACGGCTGGGTAATCCCCAAATACGCCCGGAATCCCAAGGCAGCCAGCTACTTCATCAACTACCTCTGCCAGCCCGAAATCGCCTTGCGCAATATGGACGCCATAGGCTACGTCAGCGCCGTTGCCACCCCCGAAATCATGGAAGCCAAACGGGATACTTCCATAGAAACACGCTCCGACCTCAGCTACTTCTTCGGTGAAGGCATGGGCGCGGACAGCCTGCAAATCAATCCCGTACAATATCCCGACAGGAAAATCGTGGAACGCTGCGCCATGATACGCGACTTCGGCGACCGCACCGAACTGGTTCTCGAAATGTGGAGCCGCGTGAAAGGCGACAACCTCAACACCGGCATCGTACTGCTGATATTCTCCGTATTCGGAGCACTGTTCGTTTGGCTGGTATACGGCAAGATACGCAAGTACCGGCAGAAGCAACGCCACCGCCGGAGGCGGAAGGGAAGGCCGGCGATTTAAAACACCGGATAAGCCATTTAAAACCCCGGATGTAGGAATTCTGATTTATAATACTTAATTTTGGCATCCGATAAACTTAAAACCTAAAAATGCTTACTCAAATTATAAACGGGCGCATATTCACCCCGCAGGGCTGGCTGAATGAAGGTTCTGTCCTGATACGTGACGGAAAGATTCTTGAAGTGACCAACTGTGACCTCGCACTGATCGGTGCACGTCTCATTGATGCCAAAGGCATGTACATAGTGCCCGGTTTCGTGTGTATGCACGCCCATGGCGGCAGCGGGCACGACTTCAACGAATGTACCGAGGAAGCATTCCGCAGCATCGTGCAGGCACACCTCAAGCATGGCGCCACAAGCTTCTACCCCACCATCTCCTCCTCCCCCTTCAGCAAGCTCCACCAAGCCGCCCATGTGTGCGAACGGCTCATGGAAGAACCGGACAGCCCCATACTCGGGCTGCATATCGAAGGCCCTTACCTCAGCAGGAAAATGGCCGGCGAGCAGTTTGCCGGACAGGTGAAAGAGATTGACGAACAAGAATACAGGGAACTTGTGGAAAACACCCGCTGCATCCGCCGCTGGGACGCCTCTCCCGAACTGCCGGGAGCATTGGAGTTTGCCGGCTACCTGCGCGAAAAAGGCATACTGGCAGCCATATCCCACACCGAAGCCGAGTATGACGACATCTGCGCCGCCTACAAAGCCGGATTCACCCATGCCGCCCACTTCTACAACGCCATGCCGGGCTTCCACAAACGCCGCGAATACAAATACGAGGGCACAGTGGAAAGCGTCTACCTGACCGACGGCATGACCATCGAACTCATAGCCGACGGCATCCACCTGCCTTCCACCATCTTGAAACTGGCCTACAAACTGAAAGGCGTGGAGCACACCTGCCTCGTAACGGACGCCCTCTCCTGTGCCGCAACCGAAGGCAAGGAAACCAGCAACCCCCGCTACATCATCGAGGACGGCGTATGCAAACTCGCCGACCGTTCCTCACTGGCAGGCAGCATCGCCACAATGGACGTGCTGGTGCGCACCATGACACAGGCCGGAATCCCGCTGGGAGACGCACTGCGAATGGCTTCCGAAACTCCGGCACGCATCATGGGAGTGTACGACCGCAAAGGCTCCCTGCAAAAGGACAAAGACGCCGACATCCTGATTATGGACAAGGAACTGAACATACGCGCCGTATGGCAAGCGGGAAAACTGGTGCAGGAAAGCTTCCTGAACTATAAGTAACGACGCGCCCGAAAGCCTGTTTCTAAAAACCTTTTTTAGTAAGTTTCTTATAATTCTTTTTCAATATCGTGCTCGGAGCCAAAAATCTCACACAAGGACCCATCAACCGCCAACTGTTCAGCTTGGCAATGCCCATTATGGCCACCTCCTTCATCCAAATGGCATACAGCCTGACGGATATGGCATGGGTGGGCCGTCTGGGCAGCGAAGCGGTGGCGGCAGTGGGCGCGGTGGGCATCCTCACGTGGATGTCAGGCTCTATCGCTCTGCTGAACAAGGTGGGGTCGGAAGTCAGTGTGGCACAGTCCATCGGGGCGCAGAACCGGGACGACGCGCGTGCGTTTGCCTCGCACAACATCAGCATCGCATTGCTCATCGCCATTTGCTGGGGCGGACTGCTGTTTGTTTTCGCCCGGCCCATTATGAGCCTTTTCGAACTGGAAGCACATATCACCGACAACGCCGTCACCTACCTGCGCATTGTCTCGACAGCATTGCCCTTCGTCTTTCTCTCGGCTGCCTTTACGGGCATCTACAACGCTTCGGGACGCAGCAAGACACCGTTCTACATCAGCGGTACGGGACTTGTGATGAATATCCTGCTCGACCCTCTCTTCATCTTCGGGTTCGGCTGGGGAACCGTAGGGGCAGCGCTTGCCACGTGGCTGTCCGAAGCTGCCGTCTTCCTCATCTTTGTCTATAAGCTCCGGCGAAAGGACGACTTGCTCGGAGGATTTCCGTTTTTCGTCCGGCTCAAGAGGAAGTACAGCAGACGCATCTTCAAACTGGGACTGCCCGTTGCCACGCTGAACACACTGTTTGCCTTCGTCAACATGTTCCTCTCGCGCACTGCAGCCGAGCAAGGCGGGCACATCGGACTCATGGCATTCACCACCGGCGGACAAATAGAAGCTATCACCTGGAATACCTCACAGGGGTTCTCTACGGGGCTCAGCGCCTTCATCGCACAGAATTATGCCGCCGGACAGAAAACGCGCGTGTGGCAGGCATGGAAAACGACGCTCTGGATGACAGGAGTGTTCGGCACGCTCTGCTCGCTGCTGTTCATCTTCTACGGCAGCGAGGTATTCTCCATTTTCGTGCCCGAAGAAGCAGCCTACCGCACTGGCGGCAATTTCCTGCGCATCGACGGCTACTCACAGTTGTTCATGATGCTGGAAATCACCATGCAGGGCGTATTCTACGGCATAGGACGCACCGTACCGCCGGCCGTTGTCAGCATCGGATGCAACTACATGCGCATTCCGGTGGCCCTGCTACTGGTAGAAATGGGTTTGGGAGTGGACGCCATTTGGTGGGCAGTGAGCAGCACCACCATCGCCAAGGGGCTGATTCTGACAGGATGGTTTATCTTTATTAAAAAGAAAATTCTCTAAAAAAACTGCAACAGTAAACTTTTTGATGCCAACAAATGTAATATATACATAAATTTGCATTAGTAAAATTTGAACCAACTAAAAAATAAAAGGTATGAAAAAGATGAAATTTACAGCATTTTTGCTGAGCGGCACTATACTATTGGGTAGTTGCGGAACCATGAACAACACAACCAAAGGCGGAATCATTGGCGGCGGTTCGGGCGCAGCGGCAAGGGCAAAGGCGCGGCTATCGGTGCGGCAGTGGGCGCAGCCGTTGGTACGGGTGCCGGTGTGGCAATCGGCCACAAAATGGACAAAAAAGCTGCCGAAGCCGCCAAGATTGAAGGCGCACAGGTGGAAGTGGTGAAAGACGCCAACAACCTGGATGCCGTAAAGGTGACGTTCGACTCCGGTATCTTGTTTGCTTTCAACTCCTCAACGCTGAGCAACGACGCGAAGGCATCCCTGCGCGACTTGGCCAAGATTCTGAAAGAGGATACTACTACGGACATCGCCATCATCGGACATACGGACAAAGTAGGCACGTATGAAGCCAATATGAAGGTTTCCAAAAATCGCGCTTATGCCGTAGAAAACTATTTGCAGGACTGTGGCGTGTCTCCCTCACAATTCAAGCAAGTGGAAGGCGTGGGATACAATGAGTATGATGAGAGCCTCTCTGCCAGCCAGAACCGCAGGGTGGTAATCTTTATGTATGCCAGCGAACAGATGATTAAGAACGCTGAAGCCGGACAATCGTAATCATCCTTCTCCCATGAAGTTTTCCAACCCCTTGCGGATAATCCGCAATCTGTTGCTCTTCTTCTTTGTATCCACTACTGTAATGGTAGTGGTTTATCGTTTTGTGCCGGTGTACGTCACGCCGTTGATGGTTATCAGAAGCGTGCAACAGGTTTTTAAAGGAGAAAGTCCCGCATGGCATCACGAGTGGGTGCCGTTCGACAGGATTTCTCCCCACCTGCCTATGGCCGTCATCGCATCCGAGGACAATCGCTTTGCCACCCACAACGGCTTCGACTTCATCGAAATACAGAAAGCCATGAAAGAGAACGAAAAGCGCAAGCGGAAACGCGGAGCAAGCACCATCAGCCAGCAGACGGCAAAGAACGTGTTCCTGTGGCCGCAATCCTCATGGCTCCGCAAGGGATTCGAAGTCTACTTCACATGGATGATAGAACTCTTCTGGTCTAAAGAACGGATAATGACGGTCTACCTCAACTCCATTGAAATGGGCAAAGGCATCTACGGGGCACAGGCAGCCGCCCGTTACAAGTTCCATACCACTGCCGCCAAACTCTCTGCCGGCCAATGCGCACTGATTGCCGCAACATTGCCCAACCCCATACGCTTTGACTCCGCACACCCTTCGAGCTACATCCTGAAAAGACAGGGACAGATACTGCGGTTGATGAAGCTCGTAGCGAAATTCCCACCGGAAAAAACTGCGGTTTCCAAGAAAAAAAAGAAATAAACAGCTTTTGCCGATGCAACAAAAAGGAATATTCACTACATTTGCAAAAAGCATATCAGTAAAAAATAGAATATTAAAAATAAAAAGTAGAAAAAAACATAAACTATTAAGTAAATGTAAAAAATCAGCAGATAATGCCATTTACTTAAATGAACAGAATTCATATAATTTAGGAAAAGCGTTTCCATTCATATACTTATTAGATATTGAGCTTTAGCTCTTATTCTCTGTTCTGAAAACCGCCAAATTGAAAGACCGTTGAGAATAAGTAAGTAAAAGTTCACGCTGTGAGGCGTGAACTGTTCGTACTTATTTATACGGTTGGGTGCTTGGCGGTACCTCGGAACAAGATAGGTTACGAATGGTTCCGCCTTTTTTTCATGCCCAGCACCATGATACACATCGGACAAATGATAGAAGCAGAACTACATCGCCAGGAACGTTCCGTCATCTGGTTTGCAAAGAAACTGTATTGTGACCGCACCAATGTGTACTCCATATTCAAACGGCAAAACATAGACACTGACTTATTAATGCGCATCTGCTACATATTGAACTGCAATTTCTTCGATTATTATTCCACTGAGTTCAAAGAAAACCCTCTCTCCCATTCCGGCAAAAAAGACGGCATCAGGAAATAAATTCAACAAATATGTAGAATACAATTCTACACTTTTGTATAAACACCAACGACATCCGGAAAGACGTTTTCTTTTGTAAAGCAACTACCTTTGCCTCGTTTTTAATACTAATTTAATTAAAAAGATAAAATGAAAAAGTTTGAACTTAAATTTTGGCTGTCATGCGTAATGATGGCTTTGTGCATTGGCTTTACAGCTTGTAGTGATGACGACGAAGAAGGCATTGCCGGAGATGCCAAAACACTCATTGTAGGTACTTGGGAATCTACCTGGAGTAAAGGATATGAGATATACGAAGGTGAGAAAGAAGAATGGGACGAGGCCTATACCGAAGATGTGTACACCTTTAAGAACGACGGTAGCGGAACATACAAAGATGTATCAGGAAGCACTCCCTATACGGAGGACTTCACCTGGAGCATTTCCGGAAACAAACTTAAAATCACTTTCAACGGTTATAGCGATGAAGCTACCATCAAAACTCTGAACGGAACCACATTGGTAATCATTGCTCAGGAAAAGGATGAAAACGAAGAGTTTTATGACGAAATCAGTTTCAAGAAAAAATAACCAACCGGAAAGGAACGGATTATAGTTTCCGGTTATCGGGAAAGCATCCATAAAAGCGGGTGTGTCAAAACTATGGCAATCATATCATTAGCTTCGCTCAAAATATCTTTTATTTCTTACGCTAATGTATAGTCTGTCATGCAGAAC
>OMAL01001393.1_pt1 | contig 9910 bp, 9 predicted proteins | sample 1644711 | NCBI WGS metagenome assembly OMAL01 (sample SAMEA103958122, study PRJEB25191) | human gut metagenome | biome: human-associated habitat [ENVO:00009003]; feature: intestine environment [ENVO:2100002]; material: feces | place: Germany | collected 2013/2015 | reverse complement strand
CAGACAGAAACGGAGAAGTCAGCAGAAAACGAGTCTGAAAAAAATGAAAGCAGTAGCAACTCTGCTAGGGTAAGAAATTCTAGAAAAAGAGATATAGTAAATATAGGACAGGAGTTTGAATTAATAGATTGGGATATAAGGTATGGATATGATGAAAATAATAGAGATACATATAATGTTTTCAATGTAACCGTAAAGTCAGTAGATATATCAAGAGAATGTGATTTTGATATAAAAAGGATTGATTATGGTTTGACAAATAAAAAAGACAGCATGGATGATAATAATAATTTCATATCAGACTATTATTATGTAACTGTGAAATTAAATGTTAACAAAGATATTAATGATCATGATGTACCGCCTGATGGAGAAATAAGTATGTTCCAGACAATGTGGTATATAGGAAAGATAGATAGCAATGGAACATTACAGCGTATCAGTAATAGCGGAGCTGTTGGTTCAGATGTACCGGATAAGCATGGAAATGTATATTTTGAAAAAGGGGAAACTAAAGCAATAACATTGTATTTTCTAATAACTGATGAAGAATTTGAAAATGAAACATTAGCAATAGATTTTCATATTTATGGGTCACCGGATAAAGGAACATTAGCAATCGTACATGAACCAGAGACAAATTAGATAGGGCATTTTCATGAAATATTTACCACTTGTGTCAAAAAACGACCGCTTGTGCATGGACTATTGAAATTGATAAATATAAAAGATACATTGAAGCAGACAGGTACTTATGTATCTGATTAAAATCTAAGGAGGATTTCTTTATGGATTTAAAGAAACTAACAGGAAAGCTGACAACAATAGTTGCAGCAGGAGCAATGGTAATGTCAATTGGTGGTGGTGTAGTGTGGGCTAATAATTGCACAGATACTGAAGTTAGAATGTCATTTAATGAGGCAGAGGGAGAGTATCTACATTATACAAGTGGTAGAATGAAACAAGATACATCTTGTGGATATATAAAAGGAGAATCTTCTTCTAATGGGTATTCATTTAATGCATCACTTGTTGGTTCTGATAGATATAGTAATTATTATGAAGATTTTGATTTGATTGATTATGATGTTTTTCCAAGTGATGAGATATGGATGTACAATTATGTAAAAGAAAATGGATATAGTTATGCAGCTGTTAAATGTGAGAGTAATACAGGAAGTGAGTATTCAGTAAAATTTTTATGGAGTCCAGATAGTGTATAAAATCTGATTAAATTGTTTGTAAAAAAGAGATTGTATATCAGATAATAATATACAATCTCTTGATTAAAAAGGGAAAAAATGAAGAAGAAAATAAAAAGTGCAGTAATAAGTATAGCAGTTATAGCAGTATTATTATTGGCAATTCTAATAGGGGTTAAGAATGGTACGCTAGATAAGCTGACAAAAGAAATGCCGACACTTGAAACAAAACAGGAAGAGACAAAGAAGTCAGCAGAAAATGAGTCTCAAAAAAATGAAAGCAGTAACTCTGTGAGAATAAGAAATTCTAGCAGAAGAGATATAGCAAATGTTGGTCAGCAGTTTGAATTAAGAAATAATGACGTAAAATATACATATGATGAGAATAATCGAGAAACTTATAATGTATTTTATATAACTGTTAAGAGCGTCAATATTTCTAGACAATGCGACTTTGATATTAATAGAATTGATTTCGGATTGAGTACAAAAAGAGATAGTATGGATAATAATGATAATTTTATATCGGATTACTATTATATGACGGTTGAATTGGAAGTAACCAAGGATATTAATGACAATGAAATGTTTGCAGATGATTATAATAATTTACAAACATTATGGACTAGTGTTAAGGTTAATAAGGACGGTACATATAATAAAATTAAGGATTATGAAAATGTAGGGTCAAGTTCAGACAATACTCATGGAAATGTACATTTTGAAAAGGGTGAAACTAAAACAATAACATTATACTATCTTATAACAGATGAAGAATTTGAGAATGAAATATTAGCAATAGATTTTTATATTGAGGGGTCACCATGCAAAGGAACATTAGCAATCATACATGAACCAGGAGGAGAAAATGAATAAATTAATTAAAATAGAATTGGAAAGAGCATTTAAGAATAAGATGCTTATAATATCTGTAGTAATAGGATTAGTTATTGTTGGATTTAATATATGGAACGAGATTATTCCTGCAAGAAAAACATTAGATAAACTGCTTGAGATGGGGAAATACAGCGGTATACAGCTTCCGGGACTGTATATGAAGTGGATGGGAGTAAGACCGGGGTCTTATGTATTTCTTTATTACTTTATTATGCCGCTGCTGACAGCATTGCCATATTCTATAAGCATATTGATGGATGTGAAAAAGCATTATGTTAATAATATATTTACAAGAATTGATAAAAAGAAGTATTACAAAGCGAAGCTTTTTGCCCAGTTTATAGTAGGAGGTTTTGTGGCAAGCTTTCCGCTTGTTATATCATTTGTTGTGACAGCTATGATTTTGCCGGCTTTTAAGCCTGAATCGGTTAGTTCACAGTTTAATTTTTCAAAACTGTCAGTTTTTGGAGATTTATTTTTTAAAGCACCGTTTGCAATGGCTGTTATAGTATTTTTATTTGCATTTGTGGGATTTGGACTTATTAACTGTATTGCATACATATTTGCAGACCTTGTAAATAACAGGTTTATGGTCGCACTTACACCATTCATGATGTATTTCTTTTATTATATTGTTTGTTCATCTATTGGAAGAGACGGTCCTATGGAATATCTGACAGCATCAAAACTTCGTTATTCTGAACTGAAATTTATGATAATTGATATGGTGATGTTAATAGTGCTGATAACAGTATCGTATTTTGTACGAAGCAGAAGAAAGGATGCAATCTGATATGAAGAAGAAAATATTAATAATAGCGTTAGTATGTATATTGGCGGGAGTGGCAGCGTTCTATATAGTTAAAGTCAATAAGATGTATCCACAGGGAAGTGTCACTGAATATGAGATTAATGAACAGGTTGAACTTAGCGGATATTCGGCTTGTGTTAACAGCTATAAGGTTATGTCAATTGATGATTTTATGAATGAGTATGGAATTGATAAACGAAAAGACAGAAGTGATACACAGGATGAAATATACGTTATGGTTGCGCAATGTACTTTAGATATAACGGGAGAGATGAAAGGATTTCCTTATGCAGATATCAGACTGGCATCGGGAGCTTTCTCACAGGGAATATCTAATGATTATATAAGAGATATTAACAAAGATGTTAATTTTTCTAAGTTTGAGCAGGGGACAAGCATTACTGTAGATGTACCTTTCCTTATCCACAGCATATCATTTCCTCACAGCATAAATGCTGATAAGCTGAACAAAGAAGAATGGCAGTTGTATTTCTCGGTAACTCCGGGTAAGTATGTGAGAATGGGTAAATAATATGTGGAATGAATTGAGAAGAAGATATGTTAACAGGGAAATGTTGTTCTGGCTTGCGGGAGCAGTTATTTCACAGGAAGTTCTGCTTACGGTTTTCTTAAGAACTTTACAGAGAAATGTGTCGGGAACACCGTGTGTATTAGATGTATTGACCTGTATGTCACAGAATTATGTGTTTCCGCTGATGATGATTATAGCAGCTGTCTGTAATCAGAGAATGATGAAATGCGACAGAGATCCAATGATAATTCTGAAATACAGTTCGAGAGCAGGAATATATCTGTGGCAGAGTATCTGTACGATAGTGTATTCGGCAGTGTTGTCATTAATATATGAACTGGCTGCAATTGCATATGCATCAACTAAGTTTGATGTGTTTTTTAACTGGAACAGTTATTCAAGTTATAAATTAATGAATCTGGATGTATTGCCGGCAGGTGAGGTAACAAGCATACAGGTAATGTTTGTTTACTGGATATTAATGGCTTTGATGATTGCGATAACATGTTTTATAGGAATTATATTTGAAATAATATTTTCGTCAGATGTTATATCAGGTGTGGCTGTTATTATATTTGCAGGAGTAGATATATTTATACCGCTTACCTACCATAAGCTGATTATATTCGGGGCTGCATGGTATAGTTCCGGAGAGTGCGCCAGAAAGCTTGGCATAGCTGCTTTAATTATGGCTGTTCTGATTATTGCAGGTCTTATTCTTCAAAGAAAGCGTGAGTATTATGAATATAAAAAAGAAGATGAGTAACAAAAGTATAAGAGGCGTTATATGGCATGATATTGCAAGAGGTTTCTATGCTGACAGATTCAGATATTTAATCGCTGTTCTTATGCTTGCCGGAGTGCTGATAATATTAGGAAATCATGAATTCGGAATGATGGATACGATATTCTTTATTCAGGGCGGTTATGATCCTGTTCTTATTATTAAGGAGGGAAAGATTGTATTTCCTTTTGTATGGATGCTGATTCAGTTTCTTGTTCCATTCATGATATACAGTTATTGCAATGATGACTGTGAAGGCGTAGGAATTGATTTTCTTATGAAATGCAGAAGCAGAAGGTTGTGGTGGAACAGTAAATGTCTGTGGAACTGCCTGACTGTGCTTTCTGTATATGCAATTCAGTATGCAACAGCATTTGTATATGGATTATGCAATGGAAACCTGAGTATGAAGATTAATTATGAGCTTTTTGAAAAGATTAGTAATAAATCTGTTCCGGATAATGCGGCAAACGTGTGGATTATAGTGTATATGCTTGTAATGCCGGTTGTTGTTTCTTTGGTAACAGCACTGGTTCAGATGACAATCTCCATGTTTACGAATCCGATGATTGGCATGCTCGCAGTTATGGCATGGAATGTTATGTCAGTATTTATAAACAATCCGCTTATGATAGGAAATAATTCGATGGTGGTAAGAAGCAGTGTGTATAATGCACAGAGAATACAGGTATGGCAGTCAGTCGCAGTATGCATTGTTGTGTATATTGTCGTGTATGTGGTTGGAATGATTGGATTTAATAAAAAAGATATTCTTGTGAGGGAGGATTAAAACATGTATATTAAAATAACAGATGTTAATAAAACGATTAAGAAAGCACCAATATTAAGGGATATCAATCTGGAATTTACAGGTGGAAAAGTATATGGATTAAGAGGAAAGAATGGTTCAGGAAAGACTATGCTTATGCGTGCAATATGCGGGCTTATTACTCCGGATTCGGGAATAATTGATATTAATGGAAAGATACTTGGAAAAGATATCTCATTTCCGGAAAGTATAGGCGTGTTAATTGAGAATCCTGCATTTATAGGTAATTATACAGGATTTAAGAATCTTAAGGTGCTGGCATCTATTCAGAACAGAATTGGTGATGAACAGATAAGAAAGGCACTTGAAGATATCGGACTTGATCCGGATGACAAGAGAACTTACAGAAAGTATTCTCTGGGAATGAAGCAGAAGTTAGGAATTGCGGCAGCAGTTATGGAAAATCCTGATATTATTATTCTTGACGAGCCGATTAATGCACTTGATGATGTCAGTGTTGAGAAGGTTCATGATATATTAGAAGAACAGAAGAAAAGAGGAGCGGTAATAATTATTGCATGCCACGATAAGGAAGAACTTGACCAGCTATCTGATGAGATTATAGAGATATCAGATGGCAGAATTATCAATAAAACCTGTTAGTAGTATCATTACATAGTACTGGCGTAATGTTACAAAAATGTAATGTTCCGTAATATTGAACAAACGACACCGGATTAGTTAAGTGGTAAAACATAATTAATCTATATGAAAGGAATTAATTATTATGGAAACAATACTTAAGATTGATAACATTGAAAAGTATTATGGAAACAAATCAAGCCTTACCAAAGCGATTGACAATATTTCGTTTGAGGTTGGAAAGGGAGAATTCGTTTCTATAATGGGAGCGAGCGGTTCAGGAAAGACGACGCTTCTTAACTGTATATCAACACTTGATAAGGTGACTACAGGTAAGATATATGTCGGAGGCAATGAAATTACCCAGTTAAAGGGAAATAAGCTTAACAAGTTCAGAAGAGAGGAGTTAGGCTTTATCTTTCAGGACTTTAATCTTCTTGATACTTTAACAGCATTTGAAAATATTGCACTGGCGCTTTCTATACAGAATGTTCCGGCAAGGGAGATTGAATTAAGAGTAAGACAGACTGCAAGAGAGCTTGGCATTGAAGATGTATTAAACAAATATCCTTATCAGATGTCAGGCGGACAGAAGCAGAGAGTGGCAAGCGCAAGAGCAATTATTACGAATCCAAAGCTTATTCTTGCCGATGAACCGACTGGAGCGCTTGACTCAAGGTCATCAAGAATGTTACTTGAGAGCTTTAATTTTCTTAATACTGAGCTTTCGGCAACAATTCTTATGGTAACACATGACGCATTTACTGCAAGCTACGCAGGCAGAGTGATATTTATCAAGGACGGTAAAATCTTCAATGAGATACGCAGAGGCGAATCTACAAGAAAAGAATTTTTTGATAAAATCATTGATGTTGTGACATTGTTAGGAGGCGACCTTAATAATGCTCTTTAAGATATCTTTAAAGAACATCAGGAAGAGTTTAAAGGATTATACCGTCTATTTCTTCACTCTTATTCTTGGTGTTGCAATATTTTATGTGTTTAATGCAATTGACAGTCAGAGCGTTATGCTTGATGTAAGAGCAAATGTGATGGATATTATCAAGCTGATGAATGACATGCTTTCAGGAGTGAGCGTATTCGTATCGTGCATACTTGGATTTCTGATTATATATGCAAGCCGTTTTCTTATTAAAAGACGTAATAAGGAGTTTGGCATATATCTTACACTTGGAATGAGCAAGAGAAAGATTTCAGTGATTCTTTTCTTTGAGACACTGCTTATCGGCATTGTTTCACTTGTGGCAGGGCTTGTTATTGGTACAATCCTTTCACAGTTTATGAGCGTGATTGTTGCTAATATGTTTGATGCTGATATGACTAAGTTCAAATTCATATTCTCAATGAAGGCATGCGTCAAGACTTTAATATATTTTGCAATTATGTATGTGTTAGTTATGATATTTAACACATTCAGTATCAGCAGATGTAAGCTTATTGATCTTCTCAATGCAGGTAAGAAAACTGAGAAGGTTACCATGAAGAACCCGGTTGTCTGCACAATAGTATTCGTCATAGGTGTTGGTATTCTTTCTTATGCATACTGGATGGTTACAAGGGGTGTTGAGTCAATAAATATTATTAATAAAATAGGCGTTCCTATTGCACTTGGTTGTGTTGCTACATTTTTAATATTCTGGTCAGTCTCAGGTTTTATGATAAGAATATTCACAAGTATTAAGAGTGTGTATTATAAAGGTGTGAACAGCTTTGTGTTAAGGCAGTTCTGCAGTAAGATTAACACTACTGTATTCTCGACAACTGTTATATGTATCATGCTTTTTATTACAATAAGCGTGCTTTCTGCAGCACTTTCAATGAAGGATTCGCTTTCAAAGGATCTGGACAGTATGTGTCCTGTTGATGTACAGCTTGCAAAATATTCATATGATGCGATGAGCGAGGCATATGCCACATCACAGGATATGAATGAAAAAGACAGGGAAATGCTGGAAGATTCCAAATTAAGTATAATAGAAACACTTAATAACAGTGGATTTGATGCGCAGAAGTATTTTAAGGATGTTGCAGAATATAATATATACAACACCGGATTGACAGTTAAAGATACATTAGGGGATATTAATACAGATGATTATCAGTTTATGGCAGATACTATTATGCCGGTAATGACTATTGGCGATTATAATTCTGTTGCAAGACTGTACGGTAATAGTACGTATGAACTTAATGACGATGAATATATTATAGTGGCAGATTATAAGAACATGGTTATGATTAGGAATCAGGCATTAAAGAAAGGAATTATATTATCTGTCAATGGAAAAGAGTATAAACCAAGATATAGTGAATGCATGGATGGTTTTGTACAGATTGGTGTTCAGAATATGAATGACGGGATTCTTGTTGTGCCTGATAACGCGGTAAAACCACAGCAGGTACGCAATATGGGACTTAGTGCTGACTATAGGGCAGACACTAAGGAAGAAAGATATTCTATTGAAACACAATTAGACAATTTAATGAAAAATATATCATTTCAAACGAGCTTCATTAGCTGGAATTCCAGAATTGAACTGGCTGAAAGCAGTGTCGGACTTGGAGCATTAGTTACATTTATTGCCTTATATTTAGGGATTATATTCCTTATAAGCAGTGCGGCAATTCTTGCTTTGAGAGAATTGTCAGACAGTGCAGACAATAAGGAACGATATGGAATGTTAAGGAAGCTTGGAGTTGATGAGAGAATGATTGATATGGCACTTTTTAAGCAGATTGGAATATTCTTCGCATTTCCACTGATTCTTGCACTTATACATTCTGTGTTTGGAATTAAGTTTATTAACATAATTCTTGCAACTATGGGAATGAGTTCAATGGCAGCATCTATTGGGCTTACGCTCGCATTCGTTGCAGTTATTTATGGAGGATATTTCCTTATAACTTATCTGTGCAGCAGAAGCATTATAAGACCGGTAAGATAAGTTTTTCATTATTTCGTTGTTTTTTTTATATGTTTCTGTTATAATCTTCACATAAGGGTTGTTCGTGAACAACATGGAGGAATTTAATATGGAAACTAATATTTTGATAGAGAGTGGAACTAATGAGTTAGAGGTTCTTGAATTCACAATAGGGAATAATCATTATGGTATTAATGTTGCCAAGATTAAAGAGATTGTGCCATATAGTCAGGTTACACCGGTGCCGAATGCACATCCTTGTGTAGAAGGAATATTCATGCCAAGAGATTTAATGATAACAGTTGTAGACCTTGCTAAGGTTATTAAAAGTGCTCCTTCAGGAGATATTTCGAAGGATATGTTTATTATAACTAATTTCAACAAATTGAATGTCGCTTTTCATGTACATACAGTTGTTGGAATTCACAGAGTATCATGGGCTGATATCATTACTCCGGATACAACAATAAGTACTGCAGATAACGGAATTGCCACAGGAATTGTTAAGATTAACGGTCAGCTTATTATTATTCTTGATTTTGAGCGTATTGTATCAGATATAAGTCCGGAGACAGGTCTTAAGACTTCAGATATTCTCAAGCTTGAAGGCAGACCAAGAAGTGAAGCACATATTGTCATAGCAGAGGATTCGCCTCTTCTTATTAAGCTGATATCTGATTCACTTGTTAAATCAGGTTATGATAATCTTACATTATGTCATAATGGTCAGGAAGCATGGGATTTTATATCAGATGCCAAGGCAGGAAAAGTACCGCTTGATATAGACTGTGTTATCACTGATCTGGAAATGCCGCTTATGGATGGTCACAGACTTACAAAGCTTATTAAGTCTGATGATAAGTTAAAGAATATTCCAGTTGTTATATTCTCATCACTCATTAATGAACAGATGAGAGCAAAGGGAGAAGCACTTGGTGCAGATGTCCAGTTGTCAAAGCCAGAAATTGGACTGCTTGTATCAGAAATCGATAAATTACTCAGATAATTTTCTTCATTTTACACTTCCTCTTATGGGACGCCGCCTTACATGGGCGGCGTCCTTTTTGCGCGAGCAGCGATGAGAGAAGATATGGAAAGTTCACAGTTGTGCTCGCGCAAAACAGGTAACGATGACAACCCTCTCAAAAGATGTTATAATCACATTGTTATGAAATGGAGGTACTTATGATTTATAATGATTTAATTGATGATATAAAGAGTGCTGATTATGTACTTTTTGGCTTGGGAAAAGAAATATATTCTTCTGATGATACAGAAATATATGACAATCTGAAAAAGCTGTTTGCATCTATGGAACATGTGAATTA
>OMAL01001392.1_pt1 | contig 9917 bp, 7 predicted proteins | sample 1644711 | NCBI WGS metagenome assembly OMAL01 (sample SAMEA103958122, study PRJEB25191) | human gut metagenome | biome: human-associated habitat [ENVO:00009003]; feature: intestine environment [ENVO:2100002]; material: feces | place: Germany | collected 2013/2015 | reverse complement strand
TTCTTGCCCCTTTGGGACAGCTTCTTGTTGGGGCGTGCCTGCCCCAAACCCTGCTGGAACGAGTACGGCAAACTGGAATTTGACTAATCCTACATGTGCATCATATTACACTCATGTAATTATCCTCTACATAAACAGCTTTTCCATCAGCAAGCTTAATCTCATCTTTGCCGTTCGGTAATACTGTTGTTTCAGAACCATTCCAATGGGGGATAATAGGATTGTCAATAATATGTAATCCATCTGTTAAATTTCCCGCCGCATACATACTTCCTGCACTGATTCCGACATATATAAGTCCGTTTTTAATTGCATTATTAAGTATTCTATCAAAACCAGTTCTAGACATTTCACGACAAAGCACAGATACATCACCACCACTGACAAAAACAGCATCAAATTGGTTTAATTCTTCAAAAGTTAATAGCCTTGTAAGCATAAACGGGGTTGTAACATACGAAGAATAGGTTCTTTGATAGTCTTTTGAAAGAATTAATTCCAGATTGTACACTAATATATTTTCGTACTGAATTCCCATTAGAAAGAGTTCATGAAAACATATTGCAAGCGACTCTCTTGCACCATCTGTTTCAATGCCAGCTGTTGGAATATAAAGCACTTTCACATCCTTCGGACACTTTCCAATAATATCAAAGAATTTCTCTTTCATCTTATCGGTCAACCCTGCAGATGTAAGAAATAGATGTTTTCCATTCATATTCTTTTACCTCGTCAAACTCCGATTTACTGGGCTAAGCCGAGTATACCACACTCCACCATGAAAGAACACCCCGATATAGTGAAATTTTGCCATTTTTCTGCGTACGTGCGTACACGCTCCGCAGGGATTCTAAGGGGCTTGACCCCTTGGCACACAGACTTTGGCACAAAGTCTAGTGTGTTACACCTTGTCAGAGGTGTACAGGCTCCCGGTACGCACGTACGCAGCGACTACCCCCAAACGCGCCATATAGGGGGACGACCAAGTTCGCACAAAGCGAACTTGATTCCGCAAAGCAAAAGGCAGGATACCACCGTCATAGTGATATTCTGCCTTTGTTCGTTTACCGCTCTGCGTACTCTTTCCGCAAAACCTCCGATAAACAAAAAACGTACCCGAACCCTTTCTCGTAAAGAATCGGGTTCGAGTACGAACTGTATGGTGGACGGTACAGGACTCGAACCTGTGACCTCCTGCACGTCAAGCAGATGCTCTACCAGCTGAGCTAACCGTCCATGTCATATCGACTTGGATAGTTTACCACAGCTTTTTACAAAAAGCAAGACCTTTTGTGCTTTTTATGCGTTCTTTTTTTACTTTTCCGGCGAAAGTGCCCGGCGGATGATATCGTACAGCACCGGCTTCATGGCGTCGATGTTGTCCGGCTTGCCCTCCAGAATGCTGGAATAGCACACTGACATACACATACTGCCAAGGGCGGTGATGCGCTGGTAGACCTCCCGCTCACTACGTCCGGCCATCTCCGGGCTGGAAAGCACGATGGCCAGCAGCTTGCGCATCAGAGGCTCGGCTTCCCTGCTGGCTTCGATTTGGTCCAACCCGGGCCAGACGAAGTTGCGCTCCAGAAACCGCAGCACCAGCACATCCTGCCGCAAAGCCTCGATGATATGGTCGATGACGAACACTACCTGCGCGGTAAAGTCGGGCAGCTCGGGGTGCTGCTCGACCGCAAGGCAGGCATCGTTCAGCAGCTGGTAGCTCACCCGCCCCAGCAGCGCCTGCATCACCGCGCCCTTATCCTGAAAATACAGATAAAACGTGCCTTTGCCCACCTTTGCCCGGCTGGTGATATCCTCCACGCTGGTCTTGGCGGTGCCCCGCTCCAGAAACAGCTCGTAGGCTGCATCCAGCAGGGCGCGGCGCTTTTCCTGCTTTTTCCCTTCCACGGTGCTCATGCTCTGGGTAGATTCCTCTTTTCTCTCTAGTATGAATTTGGACGCAGGTATGTGCTGCGTCCGGTCTGTGTACCTTAGTTTAGCAGTCCTTTGCCGTTTGTGCAAGCCCGATTTATTATACAATGTTTTGCAGGTGATAAAAAAACTGACTTTCAGTCACTTTTTCTGCTTGACACACTGCCCGGGCTGAATATAATAGTGTTTGCCCGGAAGATGACCGGCGGTCAGTTTCGCGGGCTTTCCCAATCAACTTTCTATTCTGGAGGGTTCTCATGAAAAAGATCGCACAAGGCATCGTGCGTCTGCGCAAGCTGATCTTAACAGTGGCCGTGCTGCTGTTGATCCCTTCCGCGATCGGCGCCATTGCCACCCGCATCAATTATGACATCCTCACCTACCTGCCGCAGGATCTGGACTCCATGATCGGCGAGGTAGCCCTTGAGGACGATTTCCATCTGGCCTCCACCGGTATGATCACGGTAGAGGGCCTGCCAACCAATGAACTCATCGCTATGAAAAAGGAGATTGAAGCCGTGCCCGGCGTCACCCAGACCTTCTGGCTCAGCGATGTGATCGACCCCAACATCCCCACCGCCATGCTGCCTGCCGATGTGCAGCAGTTCATGTTCGGCAAAAACGATTCCACCATGCTGATCGTCCGCTTTGACGCCCCCAGCGCCAGCGATGAGACCTTGGAAGCCGTCAAGCAGATCGAAAAGCTGCTGCGCAAGGACTGCTTCTTCGGCGGCATGAGCGTCATTCTGCAGGACACCAAGGCGCTGGTCAATCAGGAAATGCCCCTGTACATCCTGATTGCCGTGGGCGCCAGCCTGCTGGTGCTGTTCCTCTCGCTGGAAAGCACCATCACCCCCCTGCTGTTCATGCTGGGTCTGCTGTTCCCCATCGCGTACAACTTCGGCACCAACATCTTTCTGGGGCAGATCAGCTACATCACCGAGGCGCTTGCCACCGTGCTGCAGCTGGGCGTTACGATGGACTTCTCCATCTTCCTGCTGCACCGCTATCAGGAAGAAAAGGAGCTGCGCTCCACCAATGAGGAAGCCATGGTCAGCGCTATCTGCAAGACCATGACCTCCATCTCCGCTTCCAGCCTGACCACCATTGCAGGCTTCCTTGCACTGTGCGCCATGCGTCTGACGCTGGGCCGCGATATCGGCCTTGTCATGGCAAAGGGCGTGGCACTGGGCGTCATCTGCACCGTGGTCATTCTGCCCGCCCTGATCCTTACCTTTGATAAGTGGGTGGAAAAATACAAACACCGCACCGTTATCCCCCGGCTGACCAAGCTGAGCTACTTTGTTTCCAAGCATTCCGTGCCCATCGTGGCTGTCTTTATCCTCATCCTTATCCCCTTTGCCATTGCGCAGAACAAGACCAGCGTGTACTACACCCTGTTCGACTCCCTGCCCCAGGATCTGACCGGCATCGTGGGCACCAACAAGCTGGGCGAGGACTTCGGCATGACCACCAGCCACTTCATTCTGGTGCATGACGACCTGACCGCTACGCAGGTGTCCGACCTGTGCGACGAGTTGAAGGACGTGGACGGTATCACGCAGGTGGTAAGTCTGGATTCCATTACCGGCCCCGGCTTTGACACCGAGCTGCTGCCCGACAGCGTGATGGAGATCCTGCAGTCCGGCGGCTACAAGCTGATTTTGGCCAACAGCTCCTACAAGACCGGCACGGACTCCATCAACAGCCAGCTGGACGAGATGATCGGCCTGATCAAGAACGTAGACCCCGAGGGCGTCATCACCGGTGAAGGTGCCATGACCAAAGACCTGATCGAGGTGGCAGACGTGGACTTCAAGAACGTCAACGTCTGGTCGATCATGGCCGTGCTGGTCATCATCGCCATCTCCTTCAAGAGCATCTCCATCCCGGTGCTGCTGGTTGCCAGCATCGAGGCCGCTATCGCCATCAACATGGGCATCCCGTACTTTACCGGTACGCAGCTGCCCTTCATCGCCAGCATCGTTATCGGCACCATCCAGCTGGGCGCTACCGTGGACTACTCCATCCTGATGACCACCCGTTATCACGAGGAGCGCGCCTTTGGCCGCACCCCCAAGGAGGCTGCCCAGCAGTCGCTGGAGCATTGCAGTCAGTCCATCCTGACCAGCGGCCTGACCTTCTTTGCCGCTACGGTCGGCGTGGCTGCCATCAGCAAGATGGAGCTGCTGCGGAGCATCTGCCTGCTGATCTCCCGCGGCGCTCTGATCAGTATGCTGGTCATTCTGGTGGTACTGCCCGCCGCCCTGATGCTGTGCGACTGGCTCATCCGCCACACCACCCTGAAATGGATGATCCCTGAATCTGCCAACGCCAAGAAGTCTGAAAAGGAGTAATGCGTTATGAAAAAATCGCTTCGTTTCGCCAGTGCGGCGCTGGCAGTTGCCCTTGCCGCCAGCTGTGCAGCCCCGGCTTTTGCCGCAGGCGGCAGCAGCTTTACCAAGTCTGAGACCGTGTACGCTGTGATGAACGCCGATGGCTCCATCCAGAGCACCACCGTCAGCGAGCACGTTTACAGCGCCTCCGGCCTGTCCAAGGTGACCGACCAGAGCACCCTGACCAACATCCAGAACACCGAGAGCAGCGCCGAGTTCACACAGGACGGCGAAAAGCTGGTGTGGAACACCGACGATACCGATGTGTATTATAAAGGTGATACCGACCGCGCCCTGCCCATTCAAGCTACCGTCACCTACGCGCTGGACGGTCAGGAAGCCGCACTGGAAGATCTGATCGGCAAGAGCGGTCATCTGACCATGACCATCGCCCTGAAGAACAACGAGACCGGCACCGTGAACGTGAACGGCACCGACCGCACCATCGTCACCCCGCTGGTCACCGCTGTGGGCGTGATCTTCGGGCAGGATGCCACCAACGTGGTGGCTGCCCACGGTCTGGTGGAAAGTGCCGCCAAGAGCAATGTGGCTGCCTTTGTCACCCTGCCGGGCGTGAAGGACTCCCTGTCCGGTCTGCTGCCGGACGAACTGGATACCATCGAGGACTATCTGCAGGACACCATCACGGTGGAAGCGGATGTCACCGGGCTGACCTGCCCGCAGGTGATGATGGCCTGCGCCACCAGCGCTGCGGCTCTGGGCACTGACAATGTGTTTGACCTGAGCAGCATCAACGACCTGACCGACGGCATCAACCAGCTGAACGATGCCATGAGCCAGCTGCTGGACGGCGCTTCTCAGCTGGAAGATGGTACCAGTCAGCTGGCCAGCGGTGTGCTGGCACTGCTGGACGGCGCCAACACCCTGAACAATGGTGCAGCCGCACTGGACGAGGGTCTGGGGCAGCTGACCAACGGTCTGGACACCCTGAGCGCCAACAACAGCGCCCTGAACAGCGGCGCACAGCAGGTGGCGGACGGCGTACTGGCTTCTGCCAACAAGACCCTGAAAGAGGGCGGTCTGATCGACACCGATATGACTTGGGACAACTACGCCGCCGTCATCGACAACATCCTGACCATGAACGACAAGACGCTGGCTGCCGGCCGCCGCAAGATGGTGCGCACCATCTGGGAGCAGGCTCCCAGCTTCAAGGACAGCCAGCTGGATCTGGCTCTGTACCTTTCCGCTACCAAGACGAACCACGATCTGGAGGCTGCTCTGCACCTGATGCAGAACTACGACCCCTCCATGCTGTGCGGTCTGGTGCAGCTGCTGACCAGTCAGGAGGCTAAGGACACCGCCAAGGCAGAGCTGAAGTATCAGGTGGAGAACAGTCAGGATATCGCCGATGTGCGTGCCCTGAAGGACAGCCTTGCCAAGATCCAGTACTTCGTTTCCAGTGTGGGGCAGTACACCGCCGGTGTGCAGACCGCCGCAGATGGTGCACACTCTGCCAAGGACGGCAGCGCACAGCTTGCCGCTGGTACCAAGACCCTGTACGATGGCGTGAACACCCTGAGCGATGGCGCAAGCCAGCTGAATGACGGCACCCACCAGCTGAACGATGGTCTGAACCAGTTCAACGAGGAGGGCATCTCCAAGCTGACCGGCGCACTGGATCAGGATCAACTGCACGGCCTCAAGACCGTGCTGGACGAGATGAGCGACCGGCTGGAAAACTACACCAGCTTTGCCGGTGCACCCGAGGACGCTGAGAGCAGCGTGAAGTTTGTCTACAAGACCGCCGAGACCGTGGCCGCTGCCGACAACGTTGTGGCCGAGACCGAGACGGTGAAGGAGGGCAACATCTTCACCCGCCTGTGGCAGCGCATCGTGGACCTGTTCAAGTTCTGATAACGCCAACATCCTTCCAGAATCGTATATAGATGCACAAGGAGCGCCCCGCAGCCGAATGACTGCGGGGCGCTTCTGTATTTATAATTCTTTAAAAATCAGCTCATTACTTACTGATCCTTTTCCACCATCATCTTGCTGGCTTTATAGATATCGCCGCAGCCGAGGGTGATGACCAGATCGCCGGGCTGGGCGTTCTGCTTTACCCAGTCGGCGGCTTCCTGCAGGCTGTTCACCAGCACAGAGCCGGGGATCTGCGCTGCCAGCTTTGCGCTGGTAATGGTGGGGTCGTTGGGCTCGCGGCTGCCCATGATGGGGGTCAGCACCGTGATGTCCGGGATCTTGAGCACATCCACAAAGTCGTTGAACAGCATCTTGGTGCGGCTGTAGGTGAACGGCTGATGCACGGCAATGACGCGGTCATAGCCCATCTCCTTGGCCGTCGCCAGCGTGGCGGCCAGCTCGGTGGGATGGTGGGCGTAGTCATCGACGATGACCGCGCCGTTGCACTCGCCCTTGATCTCAAAGCGGCGGCCCGTGCCGTGGAACTGCTCGGCTGCGCGGACGGCGTCCTCGGGCTTGAGGCCCAGCGGGCGCACGCAGCAGCACATGGCCAGCGCATTGTAAATGTTGTGGTAGCCGGGCACGCCCAGCTTGATGTGGGCGAAGTGCTCACCGAGTTCGAGCACGTCGAACTCAAAGAAGCCGGGCTTGTACTCGCCGATGTTGACGGCGCGGAAACGGGCCTCCTCCTCGATGCCGAAGCTCAGGACCGGACGGTCAATGGAGTTCACGACGTCCATCGTGTTCTTGTCGTCCATGTTAAAGACGACGGTGCGGGACAGCAGTGCAAACTTCTGGAACGCCAGCTTGAGCTTGCCCATCGTGCCGTAATATTCCAGATGGTCGTTGTCAATGTTCAGGATGACGCCCACCGCGCAGGTCAGATGCAGGAAGGTCTCGTGGTACTCGCAGGCTTCGATAACGATATCATCGCCCTTGCCGGCCTTGCCGTAGCCGTTGATGAGGGGCAGCTTGCCGCCGATGACGGCAGAGGGGTCGCGCCCTGCCAGTTCCAGCGCAGTGGTGATCATGGAGGTGGTGGTGGTCTTGCCGTGGGTGCCGGACACGCAGATGCTCTGCTTGTACAGGCGGCTCACATAGCCCAGCAGCACGCTGCGCTCCACGGTGGGGATGCCGTAGGAGGCGGCTGCGTTCAGCTCCACGTTATCCTTGGAGATAGCGGCAGAGTACACCACCATGTCCGCACCGACAACGTTATCCGCATTGTGGCCAAGGCTGACCTTTACGCCCATCTCCCGCTCGTAGCGGATGATGCTGCCGTCCAGCACATCGCTGCCGGACAGCTCGTAGCCCTTGGCGGCAAGGATCTGGATCAGCGGGTACATGCCGCTGCCGCCGCAGCCGATGAAGTGGATCTTTTTTACATTGTCCAGCAGATGCTGGTTGTAGTCGGTGTACATGAACATAGTAAGGCAACCTCCCAAATATTAACGGCTGCAGCGCAGACCGATTCCTTCCAAATATGGGGACACACCCTTATTATATAATTTTTGCAGCATAAAATAAACAGGTAAGGCCGAATTTTCGGAAAGAACCATAAATCTTTTGTGGATTTTGTGATATGTGTACAACAAAATCCCGACAGTATTACTTTTTTGCCCGCCGCCGCAGGATCTCGTCCAGAATGGCATCGGCCACGTCTGCCTTGCTCATCAAAGGCAGCTCCCGGGTGCCGCCCGGGGTGATGAAGGTGACCACGTTGGTGTCTACGCCAAAGCCTGCACCGGCCACCTTAAGGTTGTTGGCTACCACCATGTCCAGATTTTTCTTGGCAAGCTTTGCGGAAGAGTTTTCCACAAGGTCCCGGGTCTCCATGGAAAAACCACACAGGAACTGGTGGGTCTTTTGAGGGCCGATGGTGCCCAGAATGTCCGGCGTGCGCTCCACCGGGATGGACAGGTCGCCGTCCTTTTTCTTGATCTTGTCGCTGGCCACGGTCACCGGGCGGTAGTCCGCCACGGCGGCAGCCATGATGAGCACATCGGTGGCGTCAAAGCGGTCAGTCACCGCCTCGTACATCTGCCGGGCGGTGGTCACCGGCACATCGGTGGTGAACTTGACCGGCGGCAGCGCGGTCTGCCCGTGGATCAGGGTCACTTCGGCGCCCCGCATGGCGGCGGCGCGGGCAAGGGCGTAGCCCATCTTGCCGGTGGAGTGGTTGGTCAGGTAGCGCACCGGGTCCAGCGCTTCCTGCGTGGGGCCGGCGGTCACCGCGATGCGCAGCCCTGCCAGATCCTTCGGGCGGGCAATGGTGTGCAGGATGTACTCCAGCAGCACTTCCTCCTTGGGCAGGCGTCCGCTGCCCACATCCTTGCAGGCCAGCACGCCGCTTTCCGAGGGGATGACGGTAAAGCCGTACCGCTCCAGCGTGGCAAGGTTATCCTGCGTGATGGGGTTTTCCAGCATGCCGGTGTTCATGGCGGGAGCCACCAGCTTCGGGCACTTGGCAGCCAGCACCACGGTGGTAAGCATATCGTCCGCAATGCCGTGCGCCATTTTGGCAATCACGTTGGCGGTGGCGGGGGCGACTAAAATCACATCCGCTTTTTTTGCCAGCGAGATGTGGGTGACCTCAAACTTGAAATCCCGGTCAAAGGTGTCCACCATGCACTTGTGGCCGGTCAGGGTCTCAAAGGTGAGAGGGGTAATGAACTGGGTGGCGTTTTTGGTCATGATGACCTCCACATCCGCACCCAGCTTGCGCAGTGCACTGGCCACGTTGGCCATCTTATAGGCGGCAATGCCGCCGCTCACGCCCAGCAGGACGCACTTGCCGTTCAGATCCATGGTTCGTTTACCTCCCGGAAAAACAGTTCTTTTCCACATATCTTACCTTAGTATAATGCAAAACTTCCACCAGCACAACAAAATCTTTGCCGGGAACTTGTATCCGGCGCAAAAATGCGGTAAAATACGCTTGACAAAGAGCAAACCGGTTCTTTTCTTTTATTTTGAAAAGGAAAACAGAATTATGATCTTAGCCATTGATATAGGCAACACCACCGTCGCCCTTGGGGGCATCCGGGACGGACGTGTATGCTTTGTGGCGCGCATGGACACGGTGCGCACCCGCACGGCTGCGGAATATCGTGCCGAAATGGATAAAATATTTGCGCACCGCCGCCACCCGGAGCGCCCCATGCGCTTTGAGGGCGCAGTGCTCACCAGCGTAGTGCCCCAGATCACCGGGGCACTGGCCGAGTGCGCCCGTCACTACACCGGCAAAAAGCCGGTCATCGTTTCGCCGGACATCCGCACCGGGCTGACCATGGGGGTGGACGAGCCCCGCGCCGTGGGCAAGGACCGGCTGGTGGATGCCGCCTATGCGGCGGCAAACTTTCCGCTGCCCATCGTCACGGTAGACCTTGGCACCGCCACCACCTTTAATGTGGTGGACAAGGATCGGGTGTTCCGGGGCGGCGTGATCTGCCCCGGCCTTTCCACCGGGCTGCGCGCACTGGGCGAGCGCTGTGCCCAGCTGCCGCAGGTGCATCTGGGCTCCCCGAAAAAAGCCATCGGCACCAATACCGAAAGCTGTATGCTGTCCGGCTCGGTGCTGGGCACTGCCGTACTCATTGACGGCATGGTGCAGCGCATTGAAGAGGAATTGGGCAGCCCGGCTACGCT
>OMAL01001385.1_pt1 | contig 9961 bp, 7 predicted proteins | sample 1644711 | NCBI WGS metagenome assembly OMAL01 (sample SAMEA103958122, study PRJEB25191) | human gut metagenome | biome: human-associated habitat [ENVO:00009003]; feature: intestine environment [ENVO:2100002]; material: feces | place: Germany | collected 2013/2015 | reverse complement strand
ATAGTAGCGCTCGTAGGGTAGTTCCGCCACAGCGTCCAGTTCCTCGGTGGTAAGGGGCAAAGCGGGCGGGTTCTGCACCAGGTACCGCTCCCCGTGCTTCTGCACCACGGCCCGGCCGGTCACATGGTCCTGCTCCTCCAGCTGAAGGCGGCAGGCACGGGCGTAGGTCTTTTTATCCTGCGATACCTTATCGAAGGAGGCGCAGGAGACGGCGTTTTCCGGCAGGGGGTCGGAAAGGGGGCAAAGATAGCAGGTGCCGCGGATATCCCGCATAGCGGCCGGGGGTTCCCCTCCCGCCATGCGGACGGCAATTTCGGTCATCTGGTGCTCGCCCATGCCGTAGCTGATGATGTCGGCACCGGTGTTTTTGATGGCCAGCGGGGTGCGGTCGTCGGGGTCCACGCTCATGCCGCCGGTGGTAAAGATCAGCTCACACCCTGCGGCCTTGGCTTCCAGAATGGCGGCGGTGATCCCGGCGGGGTCGTCATCGCAGACCTTGTGGAAAACCATCTCGCAGCCGTAGACCGCCAGCTTGCTTTGCAGGATGGGGGTAAATTTATCCTCAATGCGTCCCTTGAACACCTCACTGCCGGTGGTGATGATGCCCACTTTCTTGGCCTGCATGGGCAGCACGTTCAGGATAGGCTCTGCCCCGGCAGCAGCCTGCATGGCGTCCATCTTCTCCTGCTCGATGACCAGCGGGATGATGCGGGTACCGGCCAGCTTCTGGCCCTTTTTCACCGGCAGGTCGCCGTGGATGGTGGCGATCATCATCTGCGGGGTGCTGTTTACAGCCATTAGCGCCCTGCGGTTGATCTTTAGCAGCCCGTCGCAGTCCGCAATCAGCTCGATCTTGCCTTCTTTCGGCGCAGTGCCGTGGATATTTTTGCCCGCAGCGGCCTTGTACAGCAGGGCGGCTGCTTCGTCCTCGTGGAGGATGCCGGGGTGCTTTTCCCAGACGTAGAGGTTCTCCTTGCCGATGGAAAGCAGCACGGGGATGTCCTCGGGCTGGATGACGTGCCCCTTGCGGAAGCGGGCATCCTTGTACTCGCCCGGGATGATCTGGGTGATATCGTGGCAGAGCACCTGCCCTGCGGCGTCAACAGTACGGATCAGTTTCATGATGGCATTCTCCTTACAGCGCGGGCATCTGGGCTTCGATCCAGTCTGCCAGTGCCGGAATATCGTTCAGGTCAAAATCTGCGCCGGGAATATCCCCCACCACCGCCAGCGGCTGGAAGGAGACGGGCGCATCCGAAATGGCGCTGCGCACCACCTCGATCTTCGGCCAGCCGCTGGACTTGAACCCTTCCAGCAGCACAAGGTCATAGCCGTGACGCTCGAACAGGGCAAGCAGATCCTGCTCGGTCAGGCGGAATTCCTCGGTCAGCAGGTAGCGTGTGCCGGAGTAGACCGCCACGCCCTCGGCACCTGCTTCCCGCAGACGGTAACTGTCGGTGCCGGGCACATCCGGGGTAAAATCGTGGCCGTCGTGCTTGATGACGCCTACCTTCAGACCACGGCTGCGCAGCACGGGCAGCAGCTTTTCCAGCAGAGTGGTCTTACCGCTGTTGTGCACCCCGCTGACCGCCAGCACCGCCGGGCGCTTGAGCGCCTGTGTTTCGGCCAGCGCCTGTTTTTGTTCACTGTACAAAGCAAAGCACCTCCACTTCCATACCGGGTTCTACTGCCCCGCTTCCGGCGGGGATCTCCACCAGACAGTTGCAGCCCATCATGGCGGACAGCGCACCGGAGGAGTGCACCTCGGTGCTGCCCGCGCCGGGCAGGGTCACCTTGCCGCCGCAGGCAGTCGCCCGCAGATAGCGGTTGCCCTTGCTGGGTTTGGAAAAGCCATTGGTCAGGGTGCAGACGGTGCGGGCGGGAAGGCAGCTCTCCTCCCGGCGTCCGGCGGCGCGCAGCAGCGCAGGGATGGCGTACTGCTCCAGCGTGGCAGCGGCGGCAAAGGGGTTGCCGGACAGGCAGAACACCAGCTTACCGTTAAGTGTAGCCGCCAGCATGGGGCTGCCGGGTTTCTGGGCTACGCCCTCCACCAGCAGCTGTGCACCCAGCTTTTCCAGCACAAGGGGCAGATAGTCCTTCTGCCCCACGGAAACACCGCCGCTGGTGATGACGGCATCGCAGCGGGTCAGCAGCTCCTGCATTTTGCCGGTGATGACCTCCGGGCTATCGGAGCACTGCTGTCGCTCCACGGCAAAGCCCAGCTGACGCAGCCGGGCGGCGTTCTGGAACCCGTTGGCATCGTAAATTTTACCGGGTGCCCACGGTGCGCCGGGTTCCAGCAGCTCGCTGCCGGTGGAAAGGATGCCCACGTTCAGCGGGCGGCAGACGGTTACTTCGGCGTAGCCCTGCCCGGCCAGCACACCCAGATGGGCGGGGGAGAGCACCGTCCCGGCGGGCGCGATGACCGCGCCTGCGGCCACGTCCTCGCCCCGGAACACCACGTTTTGCAACGGCTTTACGGCGGCATACAGCTGCACGGCGTCCTCGCCGCTGTCGGTCAGCTCCTGCATCAGGACGCAGTCCGCGCCATCCGGCAGGGGGGCTCCGGTCATAATGCGGGCAGCGCACCCTGCGGGCAGCGCCGCAGCCGGGGCATCGCCCGCGTAAAGCTTCATCACCACCGGCAGGGTGACCGGGTTTTCCCGGCTTGCACCGGCGGTATCTGCGCTGTGCAGGGCGTAGCCGTCCAGCGGACTGCGGTCAAAGGGGGGCTGGTCCATCCGGGCGCAAATGTCACTGGCGGCAATGCGCCCGCAGGCGGCTTCCAGCGGGATGGTCTCAGGGGACGGAGAAGGCAGAAGCGCTGCCGCGTCCAGCACGCTGCGCAGCGCCTGAACGGGGGAGCAGAAAGGCTGATTCATTATAACTTCCTCCATAGACCCGCTCTCCCGGCCTGCTATGGCTCAGGCGGGGGAGCAGGGGTATTCTTTTTTCAAAAAAGGCAGGTGAAAAAGAAGCGGAGACGTCTTGACCGGAAAATCAAAACGCCTCCGCAGAATATCCCCACAAAACCGGCTGCGGCAGTTTGCAGTCTGCTACGCCGGTGGCAGCCCTTGGCCATGTGCCGCCCTTGCAGCGGCAGCACACAGCCAAAAAGCACCTGTGAAGATGGGAGGAGTTCTTTTTTTCAAATTGCAGCGTTTCTTCTGCGGGAAGGCGGTGGGGTTTCCCCCGCTACCCTTGAATGCCGGCTTATGCAGCCCTTAGCATTGCGGCGCGGTGTCAGTGCCTGTGTGGTTTAGACACCTTTGCTCAAAGAAGCTCTTATACCCTGATTCAATTGTAGTTTATGGTTTAATCGCAGAAATCGTCCACGTCGCTGATAGCCTTGGCGTAGCGGCGGGTGAGGTGCTTGGTGGAAAAGAGGAACCGCTCGTTCTGGTTGTTGGTCAGCTCCTCGATATCGGCATAGGCGGGGTTTTCCTGCATGGCCTTCCAAGTCTGCTCGACGACCTCCGGCGCAAGGCCGTAGGGGGAGCGCTGGAAGTACTTGAGCGGAGTGGCGCTGGGGTAGATGCGGGCGTTGAACCGCACCATCTCGGCGAACATCACACACAGATCCTTGTCCTCGATGAGCTGCGCGATCATGGCGTAGTTATCGCTCATGTTGGCGTTGGAGTAGTAGTAGGTGTCCTTTGCACCCGCGCGGGTGACGATATCGGTGCACTGGGGGTCTGCGGGCATCTGCGCCAGCAGCTCATCGGCGTTTTCCACTTCCTCCAGCAGCAAAGCGTGGGGGGTAATCAGCGCAGCCGCAGAGCGGGCACGGATGTAACCGGCCAGCTCCTGTGCGGGGGTCAACTCCGGCAGCTCCGGGGCGGTCTTGGTGGGCTGATCCGCAAAGGGATCGTTTTCCGCCTCCGGCTCACTTGCCAGAAAATCCAGCAGCTCCGGCTTTGCAGCATCGGGCTGCGCAGCCCCGGCGGCTTCGGGTGCGGTTTCGGCGGCCTGCTTTGCGGCAAGCTCGGCGGTCTCCCGCTCCACTGCGGCGATCACGTCCTCGCCGGTCTTGGCGGCGCTGCCGTCAAAGGTGCTGCCGGTCTCCTTCAGGCGGCGGGCAGTCTCGCTTGCGGCGTCGATGTCGAACACCTCTGCCTTGGGCTTTTTCTTGGCGGCCAGCTCTGCCTTTTGCAGTTCCAGAACGGCCTGCTCCGGGTCTACGCTGCCATCCACCGTGGTGGTGTAGCCGGGTTTACGTCTGCCAAACAACATGACGGTCTTTCCTCTTTCTGTTGGATTTATTCAGCTGCTGCGGTGTTCTGGGCGTAGATGCCGCGCTTCTCCAGATCATCGGCCATGTCAGCCAGATCATACTTCTCCAGCGTCTCGCGGGTGGGCACACCGGTGGTGCGGTCCCAGCCGAAGATGTCGTAGAACAGATCCTTAGCCTTCTCCATGTCGGCGCGGTCCAGCTTGGTGGTGCCTTCCTCAAATGCCTTGAAGTCGGGGTCCTTATCAAACACCCAATCGCAGATGGCATCGTGCTCCTGACGCAGGTTTGCGCTGCCGCAATTCTGCTGGAAGCTGATGGCGGTCATCGCGCGCAGCATCTGGGTGATGCGGGCACCGTCCTCCTGCAGACCGGCCTGGGTATAGGTCTCGCCGGTAACAGCAGTCATAAAGTCTGCCTGCAGGTCCAGATCGCCGTGGTAGTCGCGCTCCTTGGAGGGAGACTGGGTCATGGGCCACATCCAGTTGCACAGGGTAGCGGAGTCGTGGAAGTTCTTGTCGTTGACGCAGTATGCAGCCAGCTTTGCCTTGTTCTCGTTGATGGGAGTGTAGGCCTTGGCCTTGTCGTAGCAGCCCTCGCCGAAGAAGTCCTCCATGACCTTCTTGGTCACCTCGTACGGAGCACCGGAACCGGTCTCGCAGACGATCTCGTGGATCATGCAGTCACGGTTGTAGACGAGGTTGTACAGCATACCCACCTGCCATGCCTCAGCAGGGCCGTGGTGGTTGGGGAAGCCGTTGTAGATCAGGTTGGAGTTGGTAGCGCCATCGTCGCGGTCCAGCCAGCTCTTGGGCAGGCCGAACTTTTCCATCATGGCCAGCGTGCCCTTGGCGATAACGGACAGGTCGCCCTCGCCGTAAGCCATGCGGCGGATCAGCTCGACCTCCCAGCGGGGATCGCCGGCCTTCTCCCACTCCCAAGGCAGAGAGTCGTACTCGGCTTCGCTGATGTACTTGGTGGCTTCCTCGCGGGGCATCCGCAGGATCCACAGCAGGTCGCGGTTCAGGTTGCCGTAGTTGTCCCACAGGCCCATATCGTCCACTGCATGAGACCATGCCAGATTGATGACCATGGTGCCGTCGCCCTCGTACTTGAAGTCGTGCACGCCGTCCGGGTAGACGCGGGTGCCGTACAGCACGGGCATACAGGTGTTGGAGTTGTGGGTGGGCAGATCGTAATCTGCCAGCGGATCCACATCATACTCGGTGTAGCAGCGGATGGGGCAGGAGGAGCAGCCGCCGTTCTTCACGGTGTACTCGGCAGCCGGAGCGCCGAAGTCGAAGTAGCCCTTGAAGCAGCGCAGAGCCACCTTGTTGATATCGTTGTAGGGCTGCTCGCCGGTATCCACGGGGCCGCCGGGAGCCTTCTTCCACATACGGCCGGGAGCGCCGGACCAGCGGTTCTTGCCGGAGGTAGCGCTGTACTCTGCCCAGCTCTGGGGCTGTGCGGGCACGTTGTGGTTGTTGTTGCCGCCGATCAGGTTGCCCATCATGTAGTTGGACAGCTCCAGCACCTTCTTGGGGTCAGCGACCTTGACACTGCCGGTGCCGCGGATGGCCAGACCCTTCAGCTTCTTGTTGCCCATGGCAGCGCCCAGACCGGCACCGCCGGAGTTGCCGAAGCTGGTGTTCAGGGTGGAGTAGTCCACCAGATTCTCACCGGCGGGGCCGATGGAAGCGGTCTCGAACTCGCGGCCGTTCTGCTCTACCATCCACTTGTTGGCAGCAAAGGTGCCCTTGCCCCAGATCTCGGTTGCGTCCTCCAGAGAGACCTCGCCGTCCTCAATGCGCAGGTAGACGGGCTTCTCAGAGATGCCGCTGACAACGATGCCGTCGTAACCGGCATACTTCAGCATGGAGCCGATGTGGCCGCCCATGTGTGCATCGATAATGGAGTGACCCTTGGACCAGGTAGAGCGGAAGGTCACGTTCATACGGCCGGAGCAGGGCACGCCTGCGCCGGTCAGGGGGCCGACGCCAAAGATGACCAGAGCCTTCTCGTCATAGGGGTCCAGCTCCATGGGAGCTTCCTCATACATAATGCGGTAGGCCATGCCCATACCGCCGATATACTTATGGTACTTTTCGTCATCCTGCGTGGTGATCTCGCCGGTGGTCAGGTTGACGCGCAGGATCTTGCCTGCCCAGCCATAACTTTCAGCCATTGTAGTTCCTCCTTACAGATCCAAGTATGCAGCCTGTGCTGCGCTGGTAACGGCATCCCAATCCACGATGGACAGAGCGCCGGACGGGCAGCCTGCCACGCAGGCACCGCAGGCGATGCACTTGGACGACTTGCCGGTCTCGGGGTTGACGGTGGGCATATGCCACGGGCAGGCATCATGGCAGGCACCGCAGCCGATGCACTTGTCGGTATCCACTACGCGGATGCCGCGGCTGTCGGTGGTGATGGCCTTCTGCGGGCAGGCATTGCCGCAGGCGGGGTCCTCACACTGGCGGCAGGTGTCCGGGAAGTAGACAAAGCAGTTATCGGTGCCGGACAGCAGGCCGTTGCCTGCGCCGTCCAGATTCAGACGGCGCTGGATCTTGACGCGGCTGATGTAAGAGGAGCACACGCCATCGTTGGTCAGGGTGCAGTTGATCTCGCAGCGCTGGCAGCCGGTGCACAGGTCTGCGTTGACCACCAGCAGGCCCTGCGGCAGTGCCCAAGTGGCCACTGCGCCGGAATCCACCTGCTGCTGAGAGCAGCCGAACAGGGACAGCATGGAAGCGGACAGGGTGAGCCCTGCAAGGCTCTTGCCCGAGATCTTCATGAATTGACGGCGGGTCATGTCAGCCGTCAGGAAATCAGTTTTTGCCATAGGTTCCATTCCTCCGTTGAGGTCACTCTGCGCAGAGTACCCCGGTCACATAGAAATACGAGTTGTTGACGATGGTCGTCACAGCCGAAGAGGTGATGGTCGCGCCGGAAAGGGCGTCCACCTCGGTCAGGTCTGCGCTGACGGCACCGGACGCATTGCCGGTAGTGGTCAGGCTGGCCTGCTCCAGACGCACCTTGGACTGCTCTTCTGCCGAGAGATCCGCAAAGGGGATCGCCATCGGCTCGCCGTCCAGTGCGCTCTTGCTGAGCATGGCTGCGTACAGCTTGCGCCGTGCCACGGCCTCTGCGCTGGAATCCAGCGGCGGAGCCAGCTCATCGCCCAGTGCCTCGCCCTTCAAAGCCGAGAGGGTAAGCCCCGCAGCATACATCTTGCGGGTAGCCTCGGCCTCGGGAGAGGTATCGAAGGTGCGCCACTGTGCGGGGTCAAAATCCCCGGCAGCAGCGGGCTGCTCCTCCGCTGCACCGGCAGCGGCATAGGCAGCACCGGTAACGGGATCCGTTACGGTGTAGCTTTTGCCTGCCAGCGTGAAGGGAGCTGCGCCCTGATACTGGGACGTGAACTCCGGGTTGACGCACTGACCGCCAAGGCTTTCCGTTTCGTCCTGAGAGAGGATCTCTACTGCGGAAACATTGCCCTCGGCGTCAATGGTCACGGCAGCCTGTACATCGCTCTGGAAGCCCTTCTGAGAGCCCTCCACGCGGTAGCTGCCATCGTCGAGCTGGTACACTGCGCTGATGCCGTAGGCGGCTGCATCCGCCTCCGACACCGGCAGCAGGGTACCGGCAACCGTGGTGCGTGCGCTTTGCAAGGTGGTCAGACCGACCGCCAAGGCGATGGTCGCAACGCCCATGGCTGCATAGCCCGGCAGCCGCTTGCGCCACAGCGGTACGGGCGCAAACGGGTTGGTTGCCTGCTTCATGTTATCACCTGCCTGTTTTTTATTTTGCCGGGTAACCCCGGACAGCAATTGAGGCCGCTCTGGCTGCTGCAACAGCGGAGCGGTCTCTTCGATAATATATTAACATGCGTGCGCGGAGTATGTCAACAGAAACAGACAGGCTTTTCCGTTTTGTAACTATTGTTTTTGTAATATTTGCTTAAACTTTAGGGATTTTGCGCCCGCACACCAGCTGCAGGCCGTATTCTGCTGCAAGCTCTGCGGATTGCACGGTGGGCATACTTTTGCTTACCAGCACCGGCACCCCGGCGCGGATGGCCTTGCGCACCATATCCAGCGGCACCCGGCCGCTGGTGTACAACACACATTCCGCCAGCGGCAGCCCTGCCAGCACCGCGCAGCCCACGGCCTTATCCAGCGCGTTGTGCCGTCCCAGATCCTCACAGGCAAAAACAATTTCCCCTTTGTGCAGCACAAAGCAGCTGTGCACCGCCCGAGTGGCGCGGTACAGCGGCAGACCGGCGTGCATGGCGGCGGTCAGGCGCTCCACCCATTCCGGCTGCAAATCCAGCCCGGGCACGGGGTGCAGGGGCTGCTGCTCCACCGGACTGCCCAGCGCGATATTATCGGTGCAGCAGCTGGCAACCTCCTGCGCGGCGGCACGGCGGGTGGGCAGCGGGTGGCGCAGATATACCTGCACCTTTGCGCCCTCGGCACAGACGGCAATCTGCTCCACCTCGTCCGCAGACGCGATCCACCCTTCGGTGAGCAGCCGCCCCAAGGCCAGCTGCGGCAGCAGCGCCGGGGTGCATACCACCCGAAAGGCGGGCTGCTCGTTGACATAAATGGCGGCGGCGTGCTCTGCCGGTATGGTGGCTTCGGTGCCGTCCGGCAGGCGCAGGCTGGCAAAGGCCGTCTGCGCGCCAAAGCGGTCGGTGATCTGCAAAGAGGGTGTACTGCGTTTTTCCATAAAGTTTCCTTATATTATAAATGCAATGCTGTGTGTCAGACGGACAGTATCAACATACCGGTTCTGTGTCAAAAAGTCAAGAGCTATCTTGCCGTAAAAACACAACGCCGGACAGCCCGCAGACTGTCCGGCATTGCGATCAAAACGTCAGATTTACAGTTTGCCCTCTCAGGCATCGCTCTCAGAACACCGCCGGGACGATCCGCTGGGCATCCACATCCACGATACCGTAGGTGTTCAGCCGCAGCTTCGGGATGACCGGCAGGCTTACAAAAGCAAGGGTCATAAAAGCGTCGATGTCCTCCGAGATGCCGTGGGCTTTCAGTGCCGCCTTGAGCGCCTGCAGCTTTTCCTCCACGGATTCGGCGCTCTCGGTGCTCATAAGCCCTGCCACCGGCAGCGGCAGCTCCCCTACCACCTGTCCGTTCAGTGCAAAGGCAAGGCCGCCCTTATTTTTGCGCACCGTGTTGCCCGCCAGCACCATGTCGGCATCGTTGGTGCCCGCCACGATGAGGTTGTGGGAGTCGTGGGCAATGCTGGAAGCCACCGCGCCGCATTGCAGGCCGTAGTTGCCCAAAAAGCCCAAGCCCACATGGCCGGAACGGTGATGCCGCTCGAACACCGCCAGCTTGACGATTTTCTGCGCCACGTCCACGCCGGGCGCTGTGCCCGGATGCTGGCAGAACGGAACGATTTTTTCAGTGGTCAGCAGGGCGTGCGGGGTCAGACAGATCACTCGCTGCCGGGTGCCGGTCTGCTTCAGCTGCAATTGCTCCGGGGTGATCTCATCCATGTTGAAGGAATCGAACACCCGCGCAAAGCGTGCCTTGTCCACAGTAAGGGCGGCGGGGTGCAGCATTCTGCCCTGCTGCGCCACCAGTTTGCCCTTTTTATACACCTGCTCCACCGTTGTGTGCTGAATCCCCTGCTTTGCCATCAGTTCAAGCCCAACTGTAATAAGCGCAGTCCTGATGCGCTCTCTATCCTCTTCGGAATAAG
>OMAL01001379.1_pt1 | contig 10043 bp, 8 predicted proteins | sample 1644711 | NCBI WGS metagenome assembly OMAL01 (sample SAMEA103958122, study PRJEB25191) | human gut metagenome | biome: human-associated habitat [ENVO:00009003]; feature: intestine environment [ENVO:2100002]; material: feces | place: Germany | collected 2013/2015 | reverse complement strand
ATAATGCTAAAGGCGAGTATGACAAAATCGTTGCACGTGCAAACGACGATGCAGTTAAGATTAAGCAGGATGCTAAAAAGGCATCTGAGCTTGAAAGCGAAAAGGCACGTCTTGCAGTTAAGCAGGAAATTGCAGAGCTTGCTATGCAGGCAGCAACCAAGGTTGTTGAAAAGGAAGTTTCTCCGGAAACAAATAAAATGCTCTACGACCAATTTTTAAATGAAAGCAGTGATAAATAATGATTCAAAATATTGAAAAATATCTTGACGCACTGTTTTCTGCTCACGCAAGTGTGTCAAGCTTGGAAGAAGCTTTAAATACTGTTAAATCCAATGCTGAGCTCAAAGAAATTTTTAACGACCCTAACGTTACTCTTGAGGAAAAGAAAAACGTTTGTAAGGAGCTTTTTGCCCCGTCTGTTAATGATTTTGTGGCAGAGCTTGCAGCAAGCGGAAAGATTGACAGCTTAGGCGAAATTGTTGAGGCTTATATCTCACAACTCAACAAGCAAAACAATGTTGCAGAGGCAACAATTACCTGCGTAACAGAGCCTGATGACGAACAGTTAAAGGGCATTAAGGAATTTGTTTGCAAGCAGGAAAATGCAAATGATGCCGTAATCAAGGTTGTTAAGGATGATTCACTTATCGGCGGCTTTATCGTAACGCTCGGCGACAAGCAGTTTGACTTTTCAATTAAGAAAAAGCTTGACGGTATTAAGCAAAAGGTTATGAATTCTGCAAGAAACGGCGCTGTAACAAGCGAAAATGTTCTTGCGGTTTTGAAAAAGGATATTAATGATTTTGAACTTAGAACTAACAGCGAGGAAATCGGTACTGTTATTCGTGTAGGTGACGGAATTGCTACTATCCACGGTCTTGACCATGCAATGTACGGCGAAATCGTTGTATTTGAAAACGGCGTTAAGGGCATGGTTCAGGATATTAAAAGACATCAAATCGGCGTAATTCTTTTTGACTCCGATACAGGTGTTGAACAGGGTACAAAGGTTAAAAGAACACATAAAAAAGCAGGTGTGCCTGTAGGCGATGGCTTTATCGGTAGAATTGTTAATTCACTCGGTGAGCCTATCGACGGTAAGGGTGAAATTAAGGCTGACGGATATCGTCCTGTTGAGCAGCCGGCACCGTCAATTGTTGACCGTCAGAGTGTTGATACTCCGCTTGCAACAGGTATTCTTTCAATTGACTCAATGTTCCCAATCGGCAGAGGTCAGCGTGAGCTTATCATCGGTGACCGCCAGACCGGCAAGACCGTCATTGCCACCGATACCATCATCAACCAGAAGGGCAAGGACGTCATCTGCATTTACGTTGCCATCGGTCAGAAGCGCTCTACCGTGGCAAACCTTGTGCAGAGCCTGACCGAAGCCGGTGCCATGGGCTACACCATCGTGGTGTCCGCTACCGCCTCCGAGCTGTCTCCCCTGCAGTATATCGCCCCTTACTCCGGCTGCGCCATGGGCGAATACTTCATGCAGCAGGGCAAGCACGTCCTCATCATCTACGATGACCTTTCCAAGCACGCTGTGGCTTACCGCGCCCTGTCGCTGCTGATCCGCCGTCCTCCGGGACGCGAGGCTTACCCCGGCGACGTTTTCTATCTGCACTCCCGTCTGCTGGAGCGCGCCGCCAAGCTTTCCAATGAGCTGGGCGGCGGCAGCCTGACGGCTCTGCCCATTATCGAGACGCAGGCGGGCGACGTTTCCGCCTACATCCCCACTAACGTCATCTCCATCACTGACGGTCAGATCTTCCTGGAGACCGAGCTGTTCCACTCCGGCGTTATGCCGGCAGTCAACCCCGGTATCTCGGTGTCCCGTGTCGGCGGCAACGCCCAGATCAAGGCCATGAAGAAGGTGGCAGGCACCCTGAAGCTGATCTACTCCCAGTACCGCGAGCTGCAATCCTTTGCACAGTTCGGCTCTGATCTGGACGCCGACACCAAGGCGCGTCTGGCACAGGGCGAGCGCATCGTGGAGGTGCTCAAGCAGAACCGCTCCGCGCCCGTGCCTGTGGAAAAGCAGGTCGCCATCCTGTACGCCACCATCCACGATTACCTTGTCAACGTCAAGGTGCCGGATGTGGCAGAGTACGAGAAGAGCCTGTACGAGTATCTGGACAACGATGCCGCCGGGGCTGCCGTGATGGACACCATCCGTACCACCGGCAATCTGGATAAGGACACCGAGGAGCAGCTCAAAGCCGTGCTGACCCGGTATACCGAAAGCTTTGTCAAGGCGCATTAAAGGGAAGGAGGCGTAACGCATGGCAGGTTCCATGAAGGACATCAAGCTGCGCATCAAAAGCGTAGAGAGCACCATGCAGATCACCAAGGCCATGGAGCTGGTGGCTTCCTCCAAAATGCGCCGTGCCAAGGAGCGGGTCGAACACAGCCGACCCTATTTTGAAACGCTGTACAAGACCCTGACCGAGATCGCGGCAGCGGACCCCCGGGCCCGCAACCCCTACCTGCGCCGCAGCGAGATCAAGCGCACGCTGCTGGTGGTCATTGCCGGTGACCGCGGCCTTGCCGGCGGTTACAACGCCAATGTGCTCAAGCTGGCCGCACAGGAAAGCGGCAACGTGGAGGTGCTGCCCATCGGCAAGCGCTCGGCAGAGTACTTTGCCCACCACGAAGCCGAACTGTTCACGCAGGAAGTGCTGCTGGCCGCCGATGTATCGGTGGGACAGTGCTTCCAGCTGGCGCGCCAGATCACCGAAGGGTACCGCAAGGGCGAGTTTGACGCCGTAAAGCTCTGCTACACCCGGTTCGATTCCATGATGACCCAGACGGCAGTTTCCATCGAGGTGCTGCCGCTGGCTATGGAGCCCACCGAGCAGCAGAAGGCCGAGGCGCGCCGCAGTCAGATTTTGTACAAGCCCAGCAGCGAGGAAGTATTCAGCGCGATCATCCCGGAGTATGTGGCCGGTGTCGTCTACGGTGCCGTGTGCGAGAGCGTAGCCAGCGAGCTGGCCGCCCGCCGCACCGCCATGGACGCTGCCACCAAGAACGCCGGTGAGATGATCGACCATCTCAACCTGTATTATAATCGTGCCCGTCAGGCTGCTATCACGCAGGAGATCACCGAGATCGTGGCCGGCGCGGAGAACTAAAACCCTCTCAGCCGCCTGACGGCGGCAGCTCCCCCGAAGGGGGAGCTTGAGCGGAAAAACCTATCAAGAAGGAGTTGTAGCCTATGTCCGAAAAACATATCGGCAAGGTGATCCAGGTCATTGGCCCGGTGCTGGACATCCAGTTCAAGGATGGCGAGCTGCCGGAGCTGCTCAACGCCATTGAGATCGACAACCACGGCCAGAAGCTGGTGGTGGAGGTCGCTCAGCTGACCGGCGACAATGTGGCACGCTGCATTGCTATGAGCAGCACCGATGGTCTGGTGCGCGGCACAGATGCCGTGGACACCGGCGAGTCCATCAAGGTGCCCGTAGGCGACCAGTGTCTGGGGCGCGTGTTCAACCTGCTGGGCGAGCCTGTGGATAACAAGCCCGCCCCCACCCCGGATGCCTACTGGCCCATCCACCGTCCCGCTCCCAGCTACGAGGAGCAGCAGTCCACCACCGAGATCCTTGAGACCGGTATCAAGGTCGTTGACCTGATCTGCCCCTACGCCAAGGGCGGTAAGATCGGCCTGTTCGGCGGCGCCGGTGTCGGCAAGACCGTTCTGATTCAGGAGCTGATCTATAACATCGCCACCGAGCACAACGGTTACTCGGTATTTACCGGCGTTGGCGAGCGCACCCGTGAGGGCAACGACCTGTACGGCGAAATGACCGAGAGCGGCGTTATCAACAAGACCGCGCTGGTCTACGGCCAGATGAACGAGCCCCCGGGAGCCCGTATGCGCGTGGCACTGTCCGGCCTGACCATGGCAGAATACTTCCGCGATGTGAAGAATCAGGACGTGCTGCTGTTCATTGATAACATCTTCCGGTTTGTGCAGGCAGGCAGCGAGGTTTCCGCCCTGCTGGGGCGGATGCCCAGTGCCGTGGGCTATCAGCCTACCCTGGCCACCGAGCTGGGTGAGCTGCAGGAGCGCATCGCCTCCACCCATGACGGGTCCATTACCTCGGTGCAGGCGGTGTATGTACCGGCCGATGACTTGACCGACCCCGCCCCCGCAACGACCTTTGCCCACCTGGATGCGACTACCGTACTTTCCCGTAAGATCGTGGAGCAGGGCATCTACCCGGCTGTGGACCCGCTGGCCTCCACCTCCCGCATTCTGGAGGCGGACATCGTGGGCGAGGAGCATTACCGCGTAGCCCGCAAGGTGCAGTCCATTCTGCAGCGCTATCAGGAATTGCAGGACATCATTGCCATTCTGGGCATGGACGAGCTGGACGAGAACGACAAGCTGACCGTCATGCGCGCCCGCAAGCTGCAGAAATTCCTGTCCCAGCCCTTTGCCGTGGCCGAAAACTTTACCGGCCTCAAGGGCAAGTATGTGCCCCTGAAGGACACCGTGCGCAGCTTTGCCGCTATTGTGGACGGCAAGGCCGACGATCTGCCGGAGTGGGCATTCTTCAACGTAGGTACGCTGGAGGAAGCACGCGAAAAGGCAGAAAAGAAGCTGGCTGAGGAAAAGGGCGGTGCCGTCTGATGAACAAGTTCATGCTGAGCATCACAGCATCCAGCGGCGAGTTCTATCAGGGTGACTGCGAGGATCTGACCCTGCCCATCAGCGATGGCATCTACGGCGTACAGGCCGGGCATAACCCGGTTCTGGTGGCGCTGCACATGGGCATTCTCCACTTTGTAGTGGACGGCAAAGCCCGGGATGTGCTGGTGGGCGACGGCATTGCTGAGGTGACCCCCGCCTATGTGATGGTGCTGGTGGACAGCGCCGAGAACCCGGAGGATATCGACAAGAACCGTGCCGAGGCCGCCCGCATCCGCGCCGAGGAACGCTTGCAGCATAAGCAGAGCATGCACGAGTATTACCAGAGCAAAATTGCGCTGGATCGTGCCATGCAGCGTTTGCAGACCGCCGCAAAGTATAAGCGTTAAGGCAGCATCCCTATTCCCATATAACAAAACCTCCCCGTGCAGGACAACTGCATGGGGAGGTTTTTTCTGTCTGTCAGCGATGCGAAAATTGTGTCACAGAGTCATTTTTTGGAATCGTCATGCGCACTGCCGTGCCTTATGCCCGCACATCCTCCCGGCGTAAAAGCAGCCATGCCAGAAGGAACATCGTCCCCAGCCAGAAGATGCAGCTGAAGGCAAACAGCCCGTAGCTGCCAGCCAGAGCATCCGCACTTTTGTTGGAGTTCATACCAAGCTGCATCAGGGAATAGGGCCACAACAGCCCATGACCCTTGGAGCTGATAAAGATGCCGGTAATGCCGCCCAGCAGCCCCAGAAAAATGGGCACGGCAAAGCTGCGGATGACCATGGCCAGCACCAGCTGTGCGGCAATGACAGCCAACGCACCCAGCAGTCCCCGCAGTAAAAACAGAGGTAAGGTGACCGGCGGCAGCCCGGGCAGGTGGGCAAATACCTTGCCGCAGAACACGAACAGCGCGAACACAAAGCCGTGGGTCAGCAGCGCCAGCTTTGTCACCACCGCAAACTTTGCGGCAAACAGGGCCAGCGGCGGTACGGGGCTTGCCATGATAAGGTTCCAGTTGTGCCCCAGATGTTCCAGCCGCCACAAGTAGGCAGCATAGGTGGCTACCATGGCAGGGAAGAAGAGCATGGAATAAAACAGGGTGTGCTGGGTCCACAGGCTATACCAGCCGTCGGTGAGGATCTCAAGATTTTGCAGATAATTGAAGGTGCCATAGGTGGCCGAAAGAATGGGCAGCACAAAGAACATTGCCCAGATGGGGGATGCGTGGAGTTTGCGGTTCTCCGCAAGAATACAGCGTTTCAGCATGGTTTTATACCTCCTCGTCCTGTACCTTGCGCCACGCAAGGGCAAACAGCACAGCGCCCAGCGCAAGGGTGAAAGCCAGCAGCCCCCAGTTGAAGGGGCGGGTGCCGTAGGTGACGGTGTGGGTGGCCTGGTCCCAGTTCGCCACTTCGTAGGCGCTCAGAGGAATGTAGTACCCAAAGGGCACAAAATAACTGGCAAGCGGCGGCATAAAAGCAGAGAACAGCCCCACCAGCGCCCCTACAATGCCCACGCAGAGCGCCGGCAGGGGATTGCCCACCCACAGCATCAGCAGAAATTCTCCAAAGAAGAGCATTGTGTCCACAGCCAGTGTGCAGACGAACAGATAGACCAGCTGCCCAGTGGGAAAGGCTTCGGTATAACCATGAACGCGCCCCAGCACCGGAACGCAGGCCAGCTCCAGCACCGTGACCAACAGCACCTCCAGCACTCCAAAGACAGCCTTGCCTGCAAACAGGCTGCGGCGGCTCTGCAGGGTGTAGAGCAGCTTTGCGGTGTTGCCTTTGATCTCCATATCCCACAGCCGGGAGGCCAGCACTGCCATCATCACCGGCATCAGAATGGCTTCAATGACGGGCAGGCTGTAAAGCAGGGCGCTGTAACCGTTGGCGAGCTCCTCCGGGTCAGCTGGGGCAAGGCCGCCCACCCATAGCACAACAATGCCGGGGATGAACAGGCAGAGAGCAAGGTCGTGCCGACGGTGGGCTTTTTGCAGTTCTGCACGGAAAGCTGCCATCTTACGCCACCTCCCCGCTGGTCTGGGTCAGGCTGAGGAAGATGTCCTCAAGGCTCTTTGTCTGCGCAGTCAGACCCACCACACCCACGCCGCTTTCGGCAAGGGTGCAGACCAGTGCCGCCAGCGCTTCGTCCGGCAGCGGGGGCAGCTGCAGGGTGTCCGGCTGGTCTGCCGGTGCAGCGGCTTTTACTCCCTGCTGCTGCAGGACGGCTGCGGCTTTGGGTGCATCCAGCACCCGCAGCAGAATGCCGCCCCGGCTGTGCTTTTGCAGTTGCTGCAGAGAACCCTCGAACAGCAGTTTGCCGTGGTTCAGGATGCCCACCTGATCCACCATCTGCTCGATCTCGCCCAGCAGGTGGCTGGAGATCAGCACGGTGGCTCCGGTGGTCTGCGGCATGGAAGCAATCAGACTGCGCATCTCCTGAATGCCCGCCGGGTCCAGACCGTTGGTGGGTTCATCTAAAATTAGCAGTTTGGGGCTGCCCAGCAGCGCCATGGCAATGCCCAGCCGCTGCTTCATGCCAAGGGAATACTGCCCCACCTTCCGGTCAGCGTCTTTGGTCAGGTGCACGATCTCCAGCACCCGGCTGATGTCCTTCCGGTCCACGTCTTTCAGGTCAGCCACGATGGAAAGGTTTTCCCGGGCGGTCAGGTGCAGGTAACCGGAGGGAGATTCGATCAGGCTGCCGGTCTGCCGCAGCAGGACAATGCGGTTTGCTTCGTTCAGGGTGTGACCCAGCAGTTCCACACTGCCACCGGTGGGGTGTACAAGCCCCAGCAGCATCTTCATGGTAGTGGATTTGCCCGCACCGTTGGGGCCTAAAAAGCCGTAAACACAGCCCTCCGGGACAGTCAGGTTCAAATGATCCACCACCGGACGGCCATGGTAGCTTTTGCAAAGGGCATGGGTCTCAATCACAGGTTTCATAAATGGTCTCCTTTCGCATTCATGGATTTCGGAACGATGCCAGAATACACCCGCTGCCTTAAACTGACCGGAAGCGCAGCTTAATTTACCCTTAAATTTGCAGATGTTTTCCGCTGCGGCGCAAAAAGTGTGGTATAGTAAAGGCGGGAAAGGAGAACTGCCCTTATGGATACCATTTATGATGCAAAGTTTCTCGTTGTGGATGACAACGCCGAGCTGCTGGCACTGCTATGTGAGCAGCTGCTGGGCGCAGGATATGGCCATATCAGAACCGCCCAAAGCTGCGCCGCTGCCCGCGCCTGCTTTGCGGCAGAACAGCCGGAGCTGATGATCCTGGATATCAACCTGCCGGATGGGGATGGATTTTCGCTGTTCCGGGCGCTGCGGGCAAAAGCGGATGTCCCGGCGCTGTTCCTCTCCGCACGGGACGCGGATGCCGACCGTCTGTTTGGGCTGGGTCTTGGCGCAGATGACTACCTGACCAAGCCTTTTCTGATGCAGGAACTGCTGCTGCGGGTGCAGCATATTTTGCAGCGGGCGTACCGGGCAGAACTGTCCCGTACAAAACCGGCACCTTTGCAGCTGGGGGAGCGGTGCGTAGACCTGAATGATGCCATTGTTACCCTGCCGGAGGGCAAAACACTGACGCTGACCGCTACCGAACTGGCGCTGCTGCGGAAATTGGCAGAGAACCGGGGACACATCGTTACCTACGATGCCCTTTGTGCGGCGGTCTGGGGCGCAGATTACTATGGCTACGAGAACAGTCTGGGTGTACATATCCGGCATCTGCGGGAGAAGCTGGAAGCCGAACCCGGTGCGCCGCAGTTTCTGCGGACGGTGCGGGGCATTGGCTATAAGCTGACAAAGGGGGAAGAAGCATGAAAACCTTTGTGCGCCTGATTCGGCGGTATGTGCTGGCGGCGGTGGGCATTGTTCTGCTGCTGTTGTTTTCCGGTGTTGCGGTGCTGGGCTGGCTGGGTTGGCAGGAGGGCTGCCGCCTGCCGCAGCGGGAGTATTCCTCCAGCGAGATCGCGGATTCCATGGTGGAGACCGCCGAAGGGCTTGCCTTTGGGGCAGAGCGCACCCCGCAGGAGTGGATGAACGGCTACGAGTGGGCGATGGTGCTGGACGATGTGGGAAACATCCGCTGGAGCTACGGCCTGCCGCAGGAGCTGAACCATGCCTACACTCCCGGCGATATCGCCAGATTTGCCCGCTGGTATCTGGCGGATTACCCGGTGTTCTGCTGGACAGAACCCTACGGACTGTTCGTCATCGGGCTGCCAAAGGGGAGCCTGTGGAAGTACAGCATTTACAGCTCACCGGACTTTGCCCTGAGCATGGTGCGGGTGCTCCCGGCAGCAGTGCTGGGAATGCTGCTGCTGGGTCTGGCGCTCTGCTTCTGGCTGAGCTGGCGGGGGGCAAAGCGGCTGGAGACCGTGGCAAACGGTCTGGAAGCACTGGCGCAGGGGCAGACCGTCCGGCTGCCTACCGACGGTTTTGCCGGGGAATTGGCAGAAAAGCTGAACCAGACCGGGGCGCAGCTGCAAGCCAAAAACGAGATGCTGGCCCGGCGGGACAACGCCCGAACCCAGTGGATCGCAGGGGTCAGCCATGACGTGCGCACCCCGCTGGCGCTGATCTTAGGCTGGGCGGAGCAGCTGGAACAGGATGCACTTTTGCCGGACAGCTCCCGGCAGAAAGCGACCGGCATCCGTACCCAGTGCGAAAAGCTCCGCACCCTCATTGATGACCTGAACCTGACCAGTAAGCTGGAATACGGTGCCCAACCCCTGCGCCGGAAAGACCTCCGGGCAGGGCCGCTGTTCCGGCAGCTGGTGGCGCAGTTCTGCGAAAGCCCACTGGCAGAGCGCTGCGAGATCACGCTGGAACAGGAAGAACCAGCAGAGCAGACAGTGCTTTCGGTGGATGAGGCGCTGCTGGCACGGCTGCTGGAAAACCTGCTGAACAACAGCGTCCGGCATAACCCAAAGCCGGTGAACATTACCGTGCACACCCGGCAGGTAGGAGAGCGCTTCTGCCTGACCGTGGCAGATGACGGTATTGGCTATCCGGCTGCCGTTCTGGTGGCACTGAACGCTGCGGAGCCTGCCGAAAATGCGCCTCATATCCTTGGCCTGTATGTAGTGCAGCAGATCGCCGCCGCCCATGGCGGCATGGCAGTGTTTGGGCAGAACAGCCCCTGCGGGGCAAAAACAACGGTCTGGCTGCCCGTCCGGGCGTGAGCGGGGCAAAAAAAGAAAATAGCGCAAAAAACAGACCGCTGCTTGCAGTTGTAGCAAACAGCGGTCTTATTGTTATGCGTTTTTGCTTTTATCCAGTGCATCAAACTGCTGCAGGATCTGGGGGTCTTTCAGCTTGATGACCTTGCCGGTGAGGTAGTGCAGGGTGTTCTCCTCCGGGATATCCAGGAAGCT
>OMAL01001376.1_pt1 | contig 10060 bp, 9 predicted proteins | sample 1644711 | NCBI WGS metagenome assembly OMAL01 (sample SAMEA103958122, study PRJEB25191) | human gut metagenome | biome: human-associated habitat [ENVO:00009003]; feature: intestine environment [ENVO:2100002]; material: feces | place: Germany | collected 2013/2015 | reverse complement strand
AATATCTTTACAAATAGATTTTTCGTATCATCTCCCATCTCGACGGGTTCGTAAATCGAATATTTGCCGTGGCTTAACAGATTCAAAGCGCGGGCATACAATACCTCGTCATCCACACCGTGTATACACATGGAGAAATCGCTATATCCGAAAAACGTTGCAGTCTTTTCCATAATACTGCGCAACATATTGAAATGATATGTTTTGATTCGGACATCATGGATTGTCTGATTCTCCTTGGGCAAAAGTCGTTTCAACTCACTCAGTAATGCGACATGATGGAAAAATGGTGTTTCATCCGTTGCACGTAACGTATATCCATCCGCTCCATTTTTATGAAGAAAATATCGTTTACTTTTTCTCTTTTTCAATTCATTGCACATCACATTGAAAAAGAGATGATGATGCGAAGAAATAACGACGTTGACCTTGCCAACACCCCGATGCAGAAGTTTTGACAAATCGCTTGCCACGGCAATCGCATTGTTATCGTCAAGCGAAGATATAGGGTCGTCGATATAAATATATTTCACCCAATCGTAAGACTCCGCGCCGTCGATTACCAGTTCGCAGATTGCAAGGAAGATACACCAAACAAAGATATTTTCCTCCCCGCGTGAAACCTTGATATTGGACTGAACGATCGCCTCGGGTTCGTCGTTATCGGGTTTATACGCCGGATTGGGAATCTCTTTACTAAATGATATCTCCCAATTCTCGTAATCTATCTTGAAATTGAAAGTCGCATATCGTTGTAAGTATTCGAAGATTTTATCTTCAAGGGCCAACTCTCTGAATCCGTTGAAGAAATTCGAATCGGCATTTATTTTCAATACACGATCCGCGTCGTGTTCGAGGTCGTTATCCCAATGGAATAAATCTTCGGTGTAGGCATTGAAATAGAGCGTATCGCGTTTGTCTGATCCTCCCTTTTTTCCTCTATCTTTGAACTCCATCGAAAGGCGAGTCTTGCCGGTTCCGTTATAGGCGTAAAGCAACACGAAATCCAAATCTTTCAAATCGGACCGAAATCGAACGGCAATGTCGGATAGCGATTTGAACTTTACTATTTTGGGTGTATTACTCATTCTTCGTAATCATTTATGTTCGGGAATAGTTGCTGCATCAGGCTTTTTTTGTGATTTTTGAGGGCATTGAGGCGATTGGTTTGGGCTGTAATCAAATCATCCACGGAGGAGAGGCAATCGGCGATTTTTTGTTGCTCTGCAATGGTCGGAGGACAATATATCGGGATATTATCAATAGATGCTTTTGTAACAGCAGGAACCACACCTCCGGCAAAATCAATGAGATTTACTTTCAATAAGGTATAATAGATAAATAAATCCGTCGCCTTTCCTGCAATTGATTTTACCCCAATCGTATTATTATCGATAATACATTCCATGGTTGTAATTACTCGCCGATTTAGTCTAATAGCCTCTCCGATTCTTGCAAAGATAGTTGTTCCTATGGGGATCGTTTTTATTCTTAATGTATTGACATCTTCATCATCCACATAATTTGCAGCAACAGAAATATAATTATTGCCAAGTTGAATTGTCTTGGAAATATCGCTTACTTTATAAAACGGATATTTTCCAATCTCTTTTCCTTGGTATGCTTCGGGGAAACCATAACCCTGCAATGTATCTCCTATGCAGGAAAGAGGAGTCTCCTTCCATATCGCAGTATCTCGAAATTCCGGGAAACGATATTGCGGAACCATTTTCCCTTCGGCGGGGAAGAGTTGCTGCATCAAGCCTTTTTTATGGGCTTTCAGTTTGTCTATTTTATGCTCCGCAGCCTTTATCAAGGCGTCGATCGAAGACAAGCAATCTGCGATTTTCTGCTGCTCTTTTTTATCTTTGGGAGTTGGCAGAATGATATTGAAAAATTCATCTGCATTAATATTTAACAATCCATTGCTACGCGCTCCACTTGTTATGACATTTTGTAATTGTTTTCCGTGATAATTACTATCAAAATATCCTTTAAAAAAGTCCGGTATCACGCTATCATTAAAACGGAAACAAATAAATGCGTTGGGAGCTGCTACTTTATCGAATTCTTCTAATCGATAAACGCATCCTTGGGGATATTTTTTTGAATTTCCTTTATTATAAGCAAATTCGCCCTTGTTTAATTCTATATAATTACGATATTGCTCGCCAGAAATGTCGCGGCCAAATTTCTCTGTTTGAGCAACAAATCCTATTCCTGCACTAATGCTAATCGGCGAAAGTCTGGAATATCCAACTTTGGTGGTTATTCGGGTACAAATTTCTCTTAAATGAGGCATATTCCACTCTCCCGCCTCCGAAAATTCCGGAAACCGCAAGGCTGGAACAATCCCTTGTTTCGTGTCTTTTTCGTTAGTTTTCATAAGCCAAAAGTCCTGATATTTCGTGGCCGTCGGCCAGTCGTTTCAACATGGGGACCAAGTCGTCCATCAATGCCAATTCCTTTTGGGCACGGGCTTTCCAACCCAAGCCGAGTGGAGCCAGCAGGTCGCCGAGTTTCTCACCGTCGAAGATTTCGCGTTCAATGATCTCTTTGACAAATGCGTCCAAAGCAGAAAACTCCAAACCGTATTTGGTTGCTAAAATCGTAATCTCATTTTTATATTTCTCTGCCTTAAACAGTTCGTAGCCTTCTTTTATCTCCTGCTCGGTCTTGCCGTTGATCTCGTCGAGGCTGTTGATGTAGGCGACAATATCGTCTTTCTCCTCCATCAGATTCGCACTCGATGCGACCAATGCGATAAGCTGCTCTTTGGTAATCCGCTTTTTGGCAGTACCCCGATTCGTATATCGGGCGATAAGGCCCATGATATAGTCGTAATCGATAATTGCCGATGCGAACAGCACGAACTCGAAATCAAGGTCCTCAATCTGCTGATTAGCCTCTTTGCCTCCTCTTTTTTCGCGCTTTTTCTTTAGCTCGCGGGCCTTTTCGAGATACATCCCCCTGAAAGCCCGAAGCGTGTCTTCGGGTAACAGCGATTCGATTTTGGCTTTGTCATCCGCCTTTATATCCGTATATTGTTCCAGCTGGGTTTTGAAGCGTTGTACCTCTTTGAAACAGTTGATAAATCCGGCACGCGCTTCATCACCACGGAGATTATTGACCTCTTCAGGTTTGCACTCCAAGCCGTGCGATTGCATATACTCCTCCAGTTTGGAAATGGCCTCCTCGTATTTTTCGATAACCTTCGGGGCCGGATCGACCAGCCAAATCTGTTTCGGGTTGTCGATTTTTTCTCCCGAAAACCGGGCGATCGCCTGATCGACTGCGGCCTCCTGTCCTCGGAAATCGAGGATATTGCCGTAAGGTTTCGTATCGTTCAGAATACGGTTCGTGCGCGAAAAAGCCTGAATCAGACCGTGCCACTTCAGGTTCTTATCGACATACAACGTATTCAGGTATTTGGAATCGAAGCCGGTCAGCAACATATCGACGACGATAGTAATATCGGTCTTATACTTATGCGGAACGTCTTTATTGCTGTATTTCTGCGACTTTATGCGCCCTTGAACATCCTGATAATAAGCATCGAATTCTGCAATTGAATGATTCGTCCCGTATTGTTCGTTATAATCGGAAATAATCGTCTTGAGAGCCGCTTTTTTCTTGTCGGGCTCTTGCTGGTTATCGAAACGCTCTTGGGGCAAATCTTCTTGAATTTGCTGCACATCCTTGTTGCCTTCGGCCGGCGGAGAGAAGATGCAAGTAATATTCAGCGGTTCGTAGTCGGAATCTTTCGTCATTCTTTCCTGCTGAACCCCCTTGAACAGATTATAGTATTCGATGGCATCGTCGATTCGTTCGGTAGCCATAATTGCATTGAATCGGCGTGAATCGGTCGCTGCATCATGCCTACTCAATATGGCGTCTACAACAGCTCGTTTTGTAAGGGCACTTCCTTTCTGTTGATTCTCGCCATCGGGTTTGAAATAATCGATATGGAAACGCAATACGTTTTTGTCGTCGATAGCATGTGTAATCGTATATGCGTGCAACTCTTTCTCGAAAATATCGGCGGTCGTTTTGTATGAACCCTCTTCACCGTCTATTTGCGTATACGTCGAGTTTTCGACGAAAATCGGCGTGCCGGTAAACCCGAATAATTGCGAATTAGGGAAAAACTTCTTGATCGCTTTATGATTGTGACCGAATTGAGAACGGTGGCATTCATCGAAAATGAATACGATACGCTTATCCTTCAATGGCTTCAATCGTTCTTGATAATTCTTTTTATGCTTCGGATCAAGAGCGATTCCCAACTTCTGAATGGTCGTAACAATTACTTTATCGGCATAATCGTCCGACAGCATCCGGCGAACCAGTGTTTCCGTATTGGTGTTCTCCTCGACGCAATTTTCCTGAAACTTATTGAACTCCTCGCGGGTTTGACGATCCAGGTCTTTTCGATCCACGACGAACAGACATTTGTCGATATCCGGATTGTCTTTCATCAGGGTGGAAGCCTTGAACGAAGTGAGCGTCTTACCGCTGCCCGTCGTATGCCAGATATAGCCGTTTCCGCGGTTTTGATGCACGCAATCCATAATCGCCTTTACGGCATAAATCTGATACGGACGCATAATCAACAGCTTTTGCTCGCTCGCGATCAATACCATATAAAGGCTTATCATCTTGCCGAGTTCACATTTGGCAAGCACGGCACTCGAAAAGGCGTCGAGATTGGTTATTTTCGTATTTCGTTCCGTCGCGTACTGATACACCGGAAGGAATTGTTCGTCGGCATTGAACGAGAAATGCTGGTTGTTATTATTTGTGAAATAATATGTATTAGTCTGGTTGCTGACAACGAATAACTGTATGAAACAAAGCAAGGACTTCGTGTAGCCGTTTCCCGGATCGTTTTTGTAATCCACGATTTGCTGCATGGCACGCCGTGGACTGACGTCGTAGGCTTTCAACTCAACCTGCACAACCGGAATACCGTTAATCAACAGTATGACATCATAACGATGATGGCTGTTATCGGTATTCATTCGCAGTTGGTTGATTACTTCGTAATCGTTCTTACACCAATCCTTAATGTTGACCAGCGTGTATTGCAACGGTGTTCCGTCTTCGCGGGTAAATGTGTTTCGCTCGCGCAATCTTTTGGATGATGCAAAAACATCGGGATTGATGATCTCTTCGAGCAGCCGATCGAATTCCGAATCGGACAATTTCACGCGATTCAATGACTCGAATTTTTGCCTGAAATTGGCAACGAGGGAGTTTCTGTCATGAATATCATCACGATAGATATATTTTAACTGTTCGGTCAGCTTCCGAATAAAACTTTCTTCTATCTGTTTTTCTCGACTCATATCGTTTTCGCAGCGTTTACAATACACCCAATTAAGTACAAATATAGTAAATTATTTGGTTGTCACGCAACCATAAGTTGTGAACACTCTGCATAATTATTTCTTTTTTATCGAGTTGGATTTATCTGTTAAATTTTGGTACTCTTCAGATTTTCTTCTTGCTTGTTCTTCGAGTATGATTTTTTGGCGAATGGTTCGTTCGTATTCTTCGACATCCTTTTTCATTTGGTGGATTTTGGCGTTGTCGCGGTTTAGTTCGAATAGCTCTTCCAGTTCGGCAATGCGTTCGGGTAGCGCTTCGCCTTTCATTTTAATATAGCGGTATTTCAGGTCGTTGTCGATGCGGTCGTAGCTCGGGCGGGTGGCGATTTTTGTTCGATAGTTCAGCTTTGATGGTTTTGACCATCGTTTCCTTGAAGTCTTCGTACATTTCGTAGGACATCATATTATTTTCTTTCATAATAAATTACAGTTTCATTTTGGGTTTAGTCGTTTTTCGGTCTCGTAGTTTGCGTTTCCGCTCCATGTAGGCAATCGCCATCGCTTCGGCAGCGGTATTCAGTAGTGCTGTGATGCGGGCAATATGTTCTTCGGGGCTTTCGCCGGATTTGCGTTGGAGTTGGGCCACAGATAATCCGATAGGCGAATCATTGGGTGGCAGCGGCAATGCTCCGATATTACCACCGAAGTTTATCAAACTAATATCTGCTTGGCCCTTATTTCCGCTTCCGCTCATATTGCCGAACAGAGAGGTGAATGTCGACCGATAATTACCAATAGCAGCATTAAAGCTCTTTGCAAGGGCAGTTCGACGTTGGGTTTGTTGTTGTGTCTGTGTAAAGTGCCGGTTCAACTTTAAGTAGCTGAATTGCCGGTCGATTTTCGAGCCGGAGAACTCGAAACTGTTTTTGCTGAATAATACCCCTTGTTTTCGGTCGGTCGAACCGCAATACTTATAACGCATGACAATTCCTTGATTTTTCAGCCGATGCTCCAAATCATTCCAGTTACCGCAATTAGGCAAACTCGTTTTAATCGTATCGTATATCTCATACTTCGTCTTATCCGGTTCTCGCAGTCGTCCCTGTCGTACCGATTCTTTACCCGGCGCAACTGAACACGGTTCAGTAGTTCGATATCGAGCAAGCGAACTTGATTTCTGATTCTTTCGATTTTTTCCATGCTCAACGCCTGCAAGGATTCCCCGTCACGACCGTAATAATGGCCCTGATAATCGATCGGAATTCCCTGCGGAGCAGGCGGTATCTCGAACATCACAACTCTTTTGCCGTTCGTATACCGCAACTCGTGTATTTCGACGAACGTATGTCGGCCCGCAGTCTGATCGGCATTCTTTTTCTTAATCGCATCGAGTGCCGGACGGCTATTCTTGTATTGGCTTCCGACAACCTCGTGCGTATCGTTCTCCACACCGAAGATCAGCCATGCGCAAGGCCTGCCCTTCAAATTGGCTTCGTTGCTCAATGCCGAGAAATATGCCCCAAATCCCGGTCGTCGAAATTCCGCTCCGCTCTCTTGAATTCCACCACTTCCGTTTCTGCGGGCAGGGTCAGCAATGAATCGAGTATATTCGTTAGTTTTTCAACCGTCATCTATTTCCAATTTTCTGTAAAGTTACAATTTATTCGCAAATAATAGGAGTTAAAAACGTATCTTGCAAAGGCGCGTTCGTGATTTTGTTACCACCGTAAATTTTACGGCGGTAATATTTCGAACTACCTGCCGCTGAAATAGGGAAGATTCATCAACTCCATCGCCGTCTGCTCTTCCGTAATCTTGATGTATTTCATAAACTCCTTTTCGGTCTTGTGGCCCGTGATTTTCATGATGGCGATGGTCGGGAGGCCCGCCAAATACATGTTCGTTGCACCGCTGCGGCGTGCCGTGTGGGTCTTTACCAAATCGCACTTCTCGACCAAGTGCGTCTCCTTCTCTCCGTTCTCGACGTATGACACTTCGATTTTTTCCGTGATACCCGCCTCCCGCGCAACCTCCTTGATGAATTTGTTCACTTTCTGTTCGTAGGACTTCGGCAGTCGGTTCTCGTATTTATTCAATATCGCCTGTAATTCGGGTCGGACGGGAATAACGACGTGGTTGCCCGTCTTCTGCTGCTTGAGGTCGATGACCCGCTGCCCGCTCTCCAGCGTGCGGATATTGCCCTCGTTGATGGTCGAGTAGTCGCTGAACCGCTGCGCCGTATAACAGCCGACCAGAAAGACGTCGCGTGCAATATCCTTGTGCTTGTCGCCCGACAGATCGAGGTCGGCAATGGCACGGATTTCCGATTCGGTCAGATAGATATTCTCGACATCGGCGGTCAGCACGCGGAATTTGCGGCTTTCGATCATGCCGTTGTCGTGCAAACCCTCTTCGCGTGCAGCCCGCATGATGATCTTCAGCTCCTTGACGTGGCGGCCGATGGTGTTGATCGAATAATCTTTCGCCGAGAACCACGCCACGAAATCGTCGTAGAATTTCAGATCGATATCGCTGAAATCGAATCGCTTCCGCTTCGCCTTGCAGAACTCGTCGAACTGAATGATGAACCCCTTATAGTTCTTGATCGTCGATGAGCCGTAGCGTAGTTAACCAAATACTGACTATCGGCGTAGAACTGGTTTCCGCGTCCGACCGTAAACAGTATTTGAATCTTGGCCAGCTTATTTTTCTGCGTAGAACGCATGCGATAACAAAAAGCTGCCATAATCGTCGATATTATCTGTTGCAAATGTAATCATTTTTGCAATACATTTGTCATACATCAACGAAATTTCCTAAAATTTCCAGACATCGCAATTAACAAAATTGCGATATAATATATTGAAACACAAATCAAATAAGATAAAATAGAATTAAAATCGATTAGTTTTTGTGGCGTCCGCTCCAGACCCGGGAGCGGACCTTGGCATTCAGCATTCATATGGTGCTTACTTACGGAGTCAGCGTCCTGAATTCATAGGCGTGAGGTCGGATTCACAAGTAAACAACAGTCATTCTATACATGAAAAATACAATTTACTTCAAGAAAAATTGTGTAGGAAAATGCAGATTTGATTCTGTTGCAGGGAGAATCGGATTTGACTTCCGGATGGGATTGTTTCCATATACGGGCGTATTGCCGTCAGCGGTTCCGCCGCCCGCGGCCGGATATGCCCTTCTCCTGTTTGGCGGGGAAGGCCGTTTTTCCCGTTTGCCGCGGTTTCTCCCGTGAGACGATGGCGAAATCCGCCCACTGCTGCTCCCTGTCCACTTTCACGGGAATGACGGGAACGCGCAGCCCTGCGCACAGCACGGAACCATGGTCGTTTTTCCAGCGGCTGGCAAACGCCTCATACACCCAGCGGCCGCCGGGAAGCTTGTCCGGCTTGACCAGCCCCTTAATCTGGAGGCGCGGTATTTCCAGCAGCACGCCGAAGTGGCGCGTTTCCGTAACCAGAGCTTCGTGCACTTCCGGATGATCCGCGTAGCACTGGTCTTCCAGCCATTCGAAGAGCTTCATCCGGTTCGCGTCCTTTTCCGCGCTGGCGGAAATGCGTTCCGTTTCTGAAATGTGTTCCGCGTCTTCCTCCAGCCTGCCTGTACTGCCTGCTCCTTTAGCTCCTTTGGGAGGGCTGGCCAGCAGGGGATTCAGGGAGCGGTGAACCACCAGATCCGCGTAACGGCGGATGGGGCTGGTGAAGTGGCAGTAATTGGGGGTGGCCAGGCCGTAGTGGCCCAGGGGCTCCGTGTCGTACCTGGCCCTCATCAGGCTTTTCAGGAGCGCCAGCTTAAGCAATTGCTCGTCTGGGGAACCCTTGATGGATTTCATCAGTTCATTCAGGTACTGGCGTTGGCCGATATCGTGCACGGGATGACCGTACAGTCTGCACAACTGGCCGAATTCAAAAAGTTTGGCGGAATCCGGTTCTTCGTGGACACGGTAGATGGTGGGACGGTTCCCGTTTTTCAGGGCCAGGGCCACGGCTTCGTTGGCGGCCAGCATGCACTCTTCAATGAGCTGATGGCTTTCATCGTACTCTTCCGTGATGATGCCCGTCACGCGGCCGTCCTTGTCCATAACGGCTCTCACTTCCGGGAAGTCCAGATCCAGGGCTCCCTTGGCGTAGCGGTTGCGGCGCAGAATGGAGGCCAGATTCCAGGCTTCCCGCACCGTGGAGGGAACTTCCCCTTTGTCGTTTCCTTTCAGCATGGCGAAGGCCTCCTGGTAGGTCAGGCGCGCCTTGCTGCGGATGAAAGCGTCAGCAAAGCGGGCACGGAGCATCTTCCCCTTTTGATCAAATTTCATTTCGCATACTTTTGTCAGGCGCACGACATCCGGCCGCAGGCTGCACAAATCGTCGGAAAGGCGGGGCGGGAGCATCGGAAGAACGCGGTCCGGCAGGTAGGTGGAGTTGCCGCGGCGCAGGGCTTCCCCATCCAGCGAGCCGCCGGGCTTGACGAAATGGGAGACGTCCGCAATGTGAACGGCCAGCGTCCAGCCGGACGGAGTGGCCGTGATGGAAATGGCGTCGTCAAAATCCCTGGCGCTTGCCGGGTCAATGGTGATGACGGTACGGTCCGTCCAGTCTTCCCGGCGGGCGAGTTCCCCGGGGGAAGGTGTTTGAGGCAGCGTTTCCAGCTCCCGGAGCACGGAGGCGGGGAATTCCACGGAAAGGCCATATTTTCTGATAACGGCTTCCATGTCCACG
>OMAL01001371.1_pt1 | contig 10086 bp, 10 predicted proteins | sample 1644711 | NCBI WGS metagenome assembly OMAL01 (sample SAMEA103958122, study PRJEB25191) | human gut metagenome | biome: human-associated habitat [ENVO:00009003]; feature: intestine environment [ENVO:2100002]; material: feces | place: Germany | collected 2013/2015 | reverse complement strand
TGCCGGAACTGGGAGGCAGAGCGCACCTTTTCCATGAACGCCGCCTGATTGGAAATTGCAAAGGTGCTGACCGTGCGGATGGTATCCAGAATCAGGGTGCGCAGGGCCTTGGTACTAATATGATGTCCACAGCAAGCGGCAGACCGTTTTTGACCCGCCAATTTGTAAGTAGAGCATTCAAACACATCATAGGGATACGGCTTACTTTCTGTCCCCCTTGACCGTTGATTATACATTTTGGATCCACAATCGGCGCAGTACAAAAGACCGGTCAGCGGATTTGCCTCACCCAACGTGTCGATGCGCTTGGGCGTCTTGCGGAGCTTTTGTGCAAGCTCCCATGTTTCCCTGTCCACAATGGCCTCATGGGTATCCTCAAAGATCAGCCAGTCCTCCCTGGGATTCATCACGGCGTTTTTATCCTTGTAGGACTGCTTGTGGGAGCGGAAATTCACCGTGTGCCCCATGTACTCCGGCTTGGAGAGGATCTGCCCCACGACATAGCCGCTCCAGTTATAGGGATTAGAAAATTCCTCTTTGCTTTTCCAGATGCCCTTGCCCTGCTTACCGAAGTACACAGCAGGCGTCTCCACCTTATCCTCAAAGAGAATACGGGCAATATCGTAGGGTCCTTTGCCCTCGATGGTCAATCGGAAAATGCGCCGCACCACGGCGGCAGCTTCCTCGTCGATCAGCCAATGGTATTTGTTTTCCGGGTCTTTCTTGTAGCCATAGATGGCGCAGTTGGTGGTGGGCTTGCCGGATTCACCCTTGACACGGATGGCGGTTTTCTGCTTGCGGCTCAGGTCGCGCAGATACCACTCGTTCATGATGTTGAGGAAGGGGGCAAACTCATTGCTGTTCTGGTCGTCACTGTCCACGCTGTTGGCGATGGCGACAAAGTGAACACCGTGCTGCCGGAAGAATACCTCCGTGTAAAAGCCGGTTTGCAGATAGTCACGCCCCGCCCGGCTCATATCCTTGACGATCACATGGGCAACCTTGCCTGCCTCAATATCCGCGATAAGCTGTTTCCATGCCGGACGCTCGAAATTGCCGCCGCTCCAGCCGTCGTCCGTATAGTGCCGACAGTTGGTGTAGCCTCTCTGCTGGGCATAGCTTTCGAGGTATTTTTTCTGATTCACGATGGAATTGCTATCCCCGGCGTTGTCATCGTCGCGGGACAGCCGCTCATAGAGAGCGGTAATTTTGCTTTCAGTCTGTTTCACGCTCATGATGCGCTCCTTTCAGACTGTCGGCTCATTTGTGGTGCCTCCATTATACCATAGGTTCCGTCGTTTGTAACCATATCATTGCGTACAATCCGTAAAATTTTATCCTCCATGGTCTCGCCGCCGCTTTCGTTGAACACGACTCTGACCTTGTAGGTGGTGCCGCCGATTCGGCGGATGATAAACTGTTCTCGTTTGTTCTGCTCCATACTGTCCCTCCTTGAAAAACTCATCGTATTTTGGTATACTGATTGTGGTTCCGGCGATTGTAAGCCGAATGTGTCATATCTCTTTTCCATGGCGTTGCCGCGCTCTGCGTTCCTCCTTTTCCTTTGTTCTGCGTTGAGAAAGTAATCCGAGTAACCGAGTGTCAAATTACTTCTCACTAATAGGAGAAATACGGGGTGTAAATCGGAACTGTTTTTGAAAAAAAGAAAAATATTTTTTCGGGGAGGTGAAGCTGTCATGGAACCGTGGGAGGATGAACTGCTGTGGGATGATGATTTTTCCGATGAGGAAGAAGTTGCCGAGGAGCAAATAGAGGAAACCGGTCTTAAAATGGATGAGGACAGCTTTGCCGATTGGGAGGATGCGTCTGACGGTGCGCCGGTGGACGAGACGCTGGAGGAGGCGCTTGCAGAGGAACGTACGCTGGAGCTGGAAAGCGAGCTGGAGCAGGACGAACACCCCAGAGACTATAATGCCGAGCTGGAGGACGAGGAGGAAGAAGCGGCGCCCACCAGTGAGAAGCGGCTCAAGCGTGAAATTCGCGCAGAGGCTCTGCGGCGGCTGGAGGAAGCAGCCCGGACAGAATCCGACTTTCTGACTGTAGTAGACGAGTGGAATAAGCTGGACAGGAACCGGGAGCGCCGGGAACGTGACTATGAGAACCTGCGTGGGGATGTGCCGTTGGAGTTTCAGGCGGTACCTGATCCGAAGATCGCCCCGCTGTGGATGAATCTGCCGAGGTTCCGCCAGCTCTGTCAGGGAAACTTTCTCGACATCATCTTCTCCTGTCCATACGAGCTGCACGAGCTGACTGCGAACCGTTTTCTCTCCAAGCTTTTTTTCGCCCTCAGCGATGAGCAGAAGGAGGTGCTGTATTACCTGTTCGTCAAGCAATACAGCACCACAAGGCTTGCCGCCATCCGAGGGCAGTCCGACCGGAACATCCGAAAGCTGCGGATGACCATTCAGAAGAAGCTGCAAAAGCGGATGTACGAGCATCTGAGCGAAAAGCTGGAAAACGATCATGGCCTTACGCTGCGGGAGCGCGAGTTCATGGAGGAATATGAAGCGTTGCTGCAAACCATGGGCAAGGATGCCGTGATTCGCCGGGAGAACAAAACAAAACCGAGAAAAAAGAAAGCCGCCCTTGACGATGCCAAGGACGGTTGATACAATAGTAATATGGTTAATATATAGATGGATTACGAATTGAGAGGAACAGCGCCATGAACAATCTGTTTGCACAGTCCCGTTCCCATTGGGTGCGGTATGACCGCTATGAGATCAAGACCGGCAAGGACGGAAAACGCTATATCACACCGGAAAAGACGGCAAAGCCCGACATCTATAACCCGCTGAAGGAGTCCTCCGAGATGGTGCTGGAGGCACTGAATGTGGGGATGCTGATGATGAACCGCAGGTCGGAAGATGTGGTGGAAAAGGCAATTCTGGCCTTTGTGAACCATTACGGTCTGTTGGGGCTGATGACGGCACTGTCCACCACACCGTCATTTATGGACTATGAGGCAGTCTATCTGCCGAAGAATCACTTCATCAAGGAAGAAAGCATGGCGACAGAGGATTACCTTGCTCTGTTCTATCCCTTTGACGAGCTGGATGTAGTGAAAAAAGGCGTGGAATCCAACTGGAATGTCTCCAATGACAGAACGATGATTGCCCTGACGATGACCTTCATGGATGAGCCGATGGCGAAGAACATGAGCTTCCAGCGGGAGTATGCTGAGCCGTATGACTGGGTAGCGCAGCAGTTCAAGGATTGGGCGTTCACGCTGACCACCTCTATTTTGTACTATAACGACTACGACAGCATTGATGAGGACACAAGAAATCTTTACCGCAAGGCCATGGCTGCCTTCGGCGGCATTGCGCCTACCTATCATATTGAACTGCTGGAGAAACCGACCATCTATTGGGACTTCCATTCGTTGCTGCTGGGCATCCAGATGATGTTCAGCTTTATGATGGTGGACGATGCAAAACCCCTGCGGCTGTGCAAGCACTGCCAGAAGGTGTTCCTCGGCAGTCGGGCCAATTCCGCATTTTGCAGCGCCCGGTGCAAGAATCAGTATAATGTCTATAAAACACGGGCTAAGAGCCGGGAGGATAAAGAGAATGGATGAGAACATGGCACTTACCCCATACGAAACAAGAGAAATTCTGTTTTATAAAACCGATAACGGCGACGTTAAGGTTGAGATTCTGTTATATCAAGAGAATCTGTGGCTGACGCAGGCAAAGATGGCTGAGCTGTTTGAGGTGCAGAAAGCCGCTATCTCAAAGCACCTGAAGAATATCTTTGCCTCCGGCGAATTGATGGAGGCTTCAGTTGTTTCCGTTTTGGAAACAACTGCGGCAGATGGGAAAAACTATCCCACACGGTACTATAATCTGGACGCGATCATTGCGGTCGGCTATCGGGTGAACTCCAAAAAGGCCACCATGTTCCGCATCTGGGCGAACAGGATACTGAAGGAGTACATCATCAAGGGCTATGTCATGGACGATGAGCGCCTGAAAGAGCCGCAGAACTTCTTCGGGAAGGATTATTTTGAAGAACAGCTGGAGCGCATCCGTGACATTCGTGCCAGTGAACGGCGCTTTTATCAGAAAATCACGGACATATACTCCCAATGCAGCGCAGACTATGATGTGGACAGTCCTGTTACAAAAGAGTTTTTCGCCACCGTACAAAACAAGCTGCATTACGCCATTACAAAGCACACCGCAGCGGAGATCATCTATGACCGGGCAGACAGCACGAAACCGAATATGGGCCTGACAACGTGGAAAAATGCACCCAGCGGCAGAATCCGCAAATCTGATGTTGTGATAGCGAAGAACTACTTGGACGAAACCGAGATGGGGAACCTCAACGAAATTGTCACGATGTATCTGGATTATGCCGAGCGGCAGGCACGCCGTGGGAACATCATGTATATGCAGGATTGGGTCGCACGGCTGGATGCGTTTTTGCAGTTTAACGAGGAAGAAGTGCTGCATCATAAAGGAAAAGTGACGGCGGCCATTGCAAAAGCCTTTGCCGAGAGCGAGTTTGAGAAATACCGTGTCATTCAGGATCGTCAGTATCAGAGTGATTTTGACCGGCTTGTAGCCAGCACCGAGGAAAAGGATTAAAACGCAGAAATGCCCGTTATCGGCCATACAGCCAATAACGGGCATCTGTCATTCATATACGAGCTCAGTCAGGACGATTTCCTCGGCACGGCTGCGGATGTTGTTCATCCGGCGTACCCATTCCATCTGGTCGGCGGCTTTGAGCGCTTCGGTCACACCCTCTTGCTTTGCCATAGCAGAAACGATGATTTCCATACGCTCATTGCAGGCTTGGTCGATCTCGGCAAGGTGCCGATGCAGCGTTCCGCTTGTGAGCAGGTTTGTGTAGAGAATGGGGCGATGTTCTTTCAGATAGCTGCGGCGCATACGCCCGTGCTTGCCGATCTGGTATTCCGGTTCATCCGGCAGCGCAAGGTTCGGGATAAGATAATCACCCTCCTGACGGTAAGTGCCGTCCATTTCCTCAAATATAGATTTCATAGAAAAAAAGCTCCTTTCTGTGTGATTTGCAGCGGTTATAAGGAATTTTTGACTCCTTTCCTACAACTGCTGTTCCATTCACCACAAATGAGCCGCAGTCATATGTATTAGGTGGGAGAAACCACCCTCTACATATTAACTCTTGATTCTGGATGCTGTTGGATTCGTCCTCTTTGCCGCCCTTCTTATCCTCTTTCAAATCTTCCACGGATAAGCGGCAGTAAAGCGCGGTGATTTTATCAGTTGCCCGTAACATTTCTGTTTCCTCCTTCAAAGGGGCAACTGCCAGTACAGGATTGGTTGCTTCTATTGTACCAAGAGACTGCGTATTTGTCATTCAGAATCCTCCATCTTTTCTGTAAACTTTTCGCCCATGACGCGCTCCATCTTTCTATCCAGCGTTTCCACGCCGTCATAGCTGCCTGTGACGGTGTAGACTGTGCCTCCGATTTCCTTTTGCAAGGTGAACTCCGGCAGCCAGAAGGCGGACAAGTTTTTCACGCAAAGATGTCCGTCTTCGTTGAAATAGCAGTTGTGCCGGGGATGATCGGGCGGCAAAGGCTGCGGTTTGAGATACGGGTCTGGATTGGAGAAGTAATATTCCACTGGTTCGTCATGGTCAGCCTTTTCCCATTCCTCGATTTCTGCCAGCAGATCAGGGTCGATTTCGTGTTCAAATTCTTTGTTCTCGTTCATGGTGGTGTCCTTTCTCCGATGGGTTATCGGTCTATATCGTGATGTTTGGTTTTCGTCTTTTGCGGTGCGTCCGCTTTCAGGGCAACATCTACATAGCGGCGTACCTTTTGCAGCTCGGCAACTTCCTCCCGCTGGGCTTTCAGCTTTGCATATTCCGCTTCGTTCTCAGCGGTCAGCGCGGCAAGCTCGGTCTGCCATGCTTTCGGCGTCAGCTTCATGTCCGGCAGATTTGCCCGCAGATAACGGTTCGCTGCATCCCATACTGCAAGATCGGCGCGGTGTGCTTCTGCAAACTTCTCCTGCTTGCCTTTCCAGCGGATTTGCTTGTATTCATCGTGGATGGGCTGTGTCTTTTGGAAGTTCTGCGCCTGCTCAATCAGCTTTTGGAGCTGCTTAATTCTCGCTTCCCTCGGTTTCATAGCACTACGGATTTCGCTTGCCTTGTCATGGACAGCGGACAGGGCTGCATCCAGTTCTTCCAGCGTATAGATGCCTTTCTCCGAAAGAAGATTGACGGCTTTGGAAATGGCTTTGAGCTCGTCTGCTGTGTGCTGTTGCTGCCAGCTTTGGGAATACTTCCCGCTTTTGGCTTTCTGAATGTCCAGATAGCGGAACAACAGCGTGGAGAGGTTGGGGGATTTTGGCTGCGGTGGCTCGGTACGCAAGCTCTCCTTTGCCTTGAACACATCAAGCAGCCATTCTTTCAGCTTGCCGATCTGTGCCTTGATGTCGCGGAGCAGACGATTTGCCGCTTTGATACTGCGGTTCAGTTCGCCGCGCTCGGTAGCGATTCCTTTTTTCTCCATCTGTGAAGCTGCCACGCCGATATGAACGGTGGGGATTTGATCGATCCCCTGCCGCTCATAGCTGCGGTGGTCGATGCGCTCCGGGCGGTTATTCCGTTCCAAAAACTCATTGGCAAGGTCAGCCCACGCCTTGCGCCAGACCTCGGCGTTCTCCTGACTATTCCAGTCCACAAGGTCAACCTTTCGTGTCTTAAAATTTCCGCTGGGAAGCCGGATTCTCTCGCCGCTTTCGTCCAGCACATATTCCTTTTTGGACTTCGGAAGCCACTTGCCCCGTTCGTCCATTGGGCGCATGGTGAGAAGAATATGGGCGTGCGGATTGCCGCTGCCTGTGTCGTGAATGTTGAAGTCCGCACACATTCCTCTGGAAACAAATTGAGAGGAACAGTACGCACGGACAATCCGTACCTGTTCCTCTCTGGATAACTCTATGGGCAGTGCAACCTCCAATTCCCGCGCCAGTTGGGAGTTGCACGCCTTTTCAATTTGCTCCACGCTGTTCCACAGTGTTCCCCGGTCTTGAAAGTCCGGGGGAGCGTTGGGCGGCAGCAGGATTTCCGAATGGACGATGCCGTGCTTTCGGGTGTAGTCATGGATCATGCCGTCCCATTCGTTTGTGATTTTCTCGCCGCTTCGGTAGGCAGCAGCGGCAACGGCTGATTTGCCATTCCCCCGGCTGATGATCTTGATGCTGCAATGATAAATTGCGATAACGGTTTACCTCCGATCTTCGTGATTCAGCCCCATGAAACGGAACAGCTTGCCGCAGCAAGGTGTTCTGTTTCGTGGGGGCGCAAAAGGGTAGACAGCGCAAGCTGTTGCAGGGAAAATGCAGTTTTCCCTGTGCGGTGCAAGCCGCCAATGTGGGCGCGTGTGAACTTCCATGCGCCCACAAGCCCCCGGCACAGAGCGCACGACACCTACGAGGTGTATAAGTGCGCCCTTGTTACCAAGGGTATTATCCGGCTTCCACCCCCTCGGCTCGTTTTTTCAAATACTCCTGTGCTTCTGTACTCTTTGCGATGTGATACAGAAAGTCCTTTCCCTCGTCCTCCGTCATGGTTTTCAGCTCCGGCACGATACTTTCCATAAAGCCGCCAAACAGGAAAATACGGTGATTGCGCTCCTTGCGTTTCTCGACGGACAGCTTGCGGTTGAGCATCTTGTTTCGGTTTTCGTACTGCTGTAATAGCTTCTGTGTGCGTTCCAGTTCGGCATTACATTCCTCGACGGTCTGCGGCAGTTTTTTTCTTGGCATGGGCAGTCGCTCCTTTCCTGATTTTGGGTAAAAGAAAGGCGCAACCGATTTTCGTCGATTGCGCTTTGCTGGGCGGGAATTGTTCTATGAACTTTTTTACAAAATCACTCCTGCTGGAAATACCGCAAGAAAACCTCATTCGTTGCTTGCAGGGATTTGTGATACTCGCGGTAAGCGGGGCTAAGTCTCTGCATTGCGGGGATGAATACATCGTTATAGCCGCTCTCCCTTTGGAATTGCTTTAGATATTCTTGCAGTCGGTAGGCGGGAGATGCCTTATATTCCTCCGATTCCGCAACTGTTTGATATTGTTTGAGCATTTCCTTAGGTCAGTTTACAAGGAACTACACGCAGACCGTGAAACGGGCTGCTGACAACAAACGGCGGTATGCTCCCGGAGAGGGCAGCATACCGCCTGTTTTGTTGTCTGGGGTTTCCAAAGGGGCTTGCTCCTTGGCACACGACTTTGCTTGCAAAGTGTAGTGTGTTATACGCTCTGTCGGCGTTGCCGTGAAAATACCGTTGCCGCCGGGGAGGGCAAGGGCATTTGACGCGGCAGGAAAGCAGGGCTTTGTTTGGGGCTGGTAAGCCGGAAACAAAGGGCTGATTTCAGCAGCAGACAGGGCGTATTATGAAAGCCCCCGTCCCTCGTCCTCCGCCCCCGGCCTATGGGACAAAAAGTCCCAAAGCTCTGGACACCGTGACCAGATGTGTGGCCACACTCCGGGAAAAGTAGCAGGACGGCAGGAAACCGTCAAGGCTGAAATGAATGGGCTGACGCCCGGCCTTGACCGTTCCCCGCCGCCCCGCTGGATGGGTGGACAAGGTGGCCAATCCCTAAAAGTGTTTGGCCGCACTCGTTCATTTTGGGGCCTTTCTTCTCCCAAAATTGAAATGGGCGGGAAAGCCCTAAAATGGCTTTCCCGCCTTGATTACCCATTAGCAAAGACGGGCGAGACTGTCAACGGCGGCGCTGAAAGCGCCGTTCATCTTGACCGTTGACTGGCTCGCCTGGCTTTGCTACTGCCCGTAAGAGATGGAAAAACAAGATGGAAAACAAGGTTAAAAATGGTTGACAAGTCTATCGGATGTGTGTTATACTGTGCGACAGTTTGAGATTGGAAGGAGGCTTACGTGTGTTAATTTGTGTACGCTAATAAGCAATAAAAAGTAGAAGTACCTTTCCACATGATGGTGGGCTTTTTTTGCGTGCGTATGCAAAGGAACACGTAGGTTTGACACGAGCAGTCTTTGAACTGTATCGTGGTGTTTTTTCGTGCTTTGTTGTTATGCAGGCGTCTGCCCTCTCTGTGGGACAACGCCTGCTTTTTATTGCAGAAACAAAGGAACAATGCAATAAAAAAGGAGGTTCGCATTATGACCCAAAACAACAATTCATGGAGAAAAACTTATTTTACACTTCTTGCCGGACAAGCAATATCCTTTATTAGCAGCGGTATTTTGCAAATGGCCATTATCTTTTATTTGGTTGCGAAAACTAATTCTGCAATCATATTGACGGCGGCAACACTGATTGGATTTTTGCCGCAAGCCTGTTTAGGCCCGTTTGCAGGTGCTTTTGTTGACCGGCACAGCCGTAAAAGCGTAATGATTGGTGCGGATTTGATAATTGCCGCCGCTGGCGGTATTCTGGCGCTGGTGGCGTTTTACATGGAATTGCCCGTATGGTCTATTATGGTTGTCCTGTTAATCCGAAGTGCGGGAACTGCTTTTCATTCTCCAGCATTCAGCGCAGCAACACCTATGATTGTGCCAAAAGAGGAACTTACAAAATGCGCTGGTTACACGCAGACCATGCAAGCAGTAAGTGCGATTATCAGTCCAGCTGCCGCAGCGTTTTTATATGCTGTTTGGCCTCTTAATGCAATTATATTGTTAGATATTGTGGGTGCAATCCTTGCCTGTGTGACTGTTGCGATTTCGTCCATACCAACGCCTGAACTATGTCCAGAAACGAAAAGACAACAGTTTTTACAGGATATGAAAGAGGGGTATGTGGTATTAAAGCAAAACAGGGGCCTCTTTGCTCTGCTCTGGATTGGTGTAATTTATATGTTCTTTTATATGCCAATCAGTACGCTTTTTCCTCTCATCTGTATGTCATACTTCAAAGGAACACCGGCCCATGCCTCTGCCGCTGAAATTGCTTTTGCGGTTGGTATGCTGCTTGGCGGAGTCATTCTGAGCATTTGGGGCGGTTTTAAGAAACGGCGGTACACCATCGGTCTTTCCGTTCTCCTGATGGGCGTTAGCAATATGCTCTCCGGGC
>OMAL01001369.1_pt1 | contig 10098 bp, 9 predicted proteins | sample 1644711 | NCBI WGS metagenome assembly OMAL01 (sample SAMEA103958122, study PRJEB25191) | human gut metagenome | biome: human-associated habitat [ENVO:00009003]; feature: intestine environment [ENVO:2100002]; material: feces | place: Germany | collected 2013/2015 | reverse complement strand
CCTGACACTGCCGAAAGAGATTCATGAGGCAGCTGAAATTGACGGCTGCACCCAGGCGAGATTCTTTTTCCAGATTGCACTTCCGCTTTCCAAAGCGATCATCGCAATTCTGGTTCTGTACTATGGTGTCGGTCACTGGAACTCATACTTCTCAGCACTCGTTTATATTTCGGACAAAGCAAAGTATCCGTTGCAGCTGGTTCTGCGTAACATCCTGATCACGAACCAGACCGCGCTGTCCCAGACAGCAACAACTGCGGCAGCAAGAGCAGCACTGCAGGAAAAACAGCAGCTGATCGACGTTATGAAATACTCGCTGATCATCATCAGCAGTATCCCGGTTCTGGTTATGTACCCACTGGTGCAGAAGCACTTTGTAAAGGGTGTTATGATCGGATCCATGAAGGGTTGATTTACAAGAAGAAGTTTTTTTAACGATTTATCTGCCGCACGGGAAACGGCGGTATGTAAATAAAGAGTCCGGACAACGGACAGGCAAAAGCGCTTCCGGCGGGAAAATGCCGCCGGAACAACACAGGAGGGAAAAATCATGAAAAGAAAAGCAGTCGCAGCAGTTTTAACTGCAGTAATGGTGGCATCTATGTTTACCGGATGTGGAAGTGATAATGGAAGCAGCTCGGCAAAGAGTGCTTCTGCAGCATCCGCAGCATCCGCAGCAAACGACACCGTGGATGAGGACGGAAAAGTAAACGGCATTATGTATCAGGAAGGTCTTCCGCTGGTAGACGAGGGAGATTACACCTTCTCTATCTTCTGCGATGATTCCAGCGAATCCGGCGAGTTTATCATGCTCGATGAGTTCAAAAAACAGACCAATGTAGACGTTGACCTGAAAATTTATCCATACGAAACAGCAACAGAGAGACTGAATCTGGACCTGAACTCCGGAGATTACGCGGATGTGATCGGCGGATGGACCTTAAGCGATAATGCAATCCTCACCTATGGTGTAAACCAGGGCGTATTCATTCCGCTGGAAGATTATTTTGAGAAATATTGCCCGAACATTTCTGCGATCCTGGATCTGCCGGGTGTAAGAGAAAAAATGACAGCACCGGACGGACACATCTACACAATTCCGTACGTATGTGCCGATTCAACCGTTGGATACAGCCCATACATCAATACGAAATGGCTGGAGAATGTTGGCATGAGCATGCCGACCACTACAGACGAGTTTGAGGCAGTCTTGAAAGCCTTCAAAGAGCAGGATGCAAACGGCAACGGTGACGCTTCCGATGAAATCCCGTTCTCTACCGACCCGAACAACAAACATATCGAGGCTATGGCCGGTTACTTCGGACTTCCGATGAACAAACTTGGTATTGCAATCCAGAATGAAAAGGTTGTTTACGGCGGTGTCAGCGATACATACCGTGAGTTCCTTTCCTGGTTCCACAAACTGTATGCAGAAGGACTCGTAGACGTAGAGCTTTACACACAGGACAGCTCCACATGGGAAGGTAAAGGAAATCAGGACCTGTACGGCGTTTCCATCGCATACGGAAGCGGAGAGTTTACCGGAATCCCGGCTGCAGAGGAAAGAGGCGATTTCGACTCCATGCCTGTTCTGAACACAGACAAAGACGGAATCTGGCTGCGCGATACGGAAGGCTTCAGCGTATACAGAACCCAGGCTGTCATCACAAACAAGGCAGAGCATCCGGAAATCATCTGCCGCTGGTTTGACAATGCATTCGCACTGGAGAACGGCATCGGCTGCAACAGAGGACCGGTTGGTGTGATTGTAAACAAAGAGGATGACGGATACCATGCGATTGACACCACCACACTGTCTGAGGAAGATCAGGAAAAATATTCCTGGGGCAATCTGTGGCCGCAGTCTCTGCCGAAATATCTGCCGGCAGACTTCGAGTTTGTAGAAGAGCATCCGATGTATGATGAGAAAAAAGCAACAGAGGAAGCTTATGAGGCAAATCTGACCAAAGAGATTATTCCGTCCTACTGGATTGACCTGGATAAGATTGATACCTTCTCTGATACGAACACAGCAATCAAAGATTTCTTTGAGCAGCAGCAGGCGCAGTTCGTATGCGGCGAGCTTGACATTGACAACGATGCTGACTGGCAGGCTTATGTAGATGGTATGTACTCTCTGGGACTTGAGGACTGGGTAGCAACTCAGGGTATCGAGGAAATCGCGAAATAAACAGGAAAAGGTAACGATATTTCCTGTGGCGTGAAAAAAGGCATATTACAGTGTAAAACGGTAATATGCCTTTCTTTTTGGGCAAGAACTGATATAATGGGAAGAAACAATAAAGGGGTAATTAGATCGGATAAAAAAGCTATGCCCGGAGTCTTTTAATCCGGGAGTACAAAAAAAGGAGGAGCTGGAAGATATGATGCAGGACTGGTTTCGGAACGCGAAGCTGGGCATTTTTATCCATTATGGGATTTATGCGGTGGGTGATGTGTCGGAGTCATGGTCGTTCCACAACGGAAATATTTCTTATGAAGATTACATGAAACAGTGTGAGGGCTTTACAGCATCGAAGTTTGATGCGAAAAAATGGGCGGAGCTGTTTCAAAAAGCAGGTGCGCAGTACGTGGTTATGACAGCAAAGCACCATGACGGCGTGGCACTGTTTGATACCGGATACAGTGATTTAAGTGTTGTGAAGAAAACACCGGCAGCGCGCGACCTGGTAAAAGAGTATACAGCTGCCATGCGTGAGGCAGGTCTGAAGGTCGGTCTTTATTATTCACTGATCGACTGGTCGGATCCGCGGTACCGCACGGTTTACCCGGAAGGAATGAAAAAAGAAGACTGTCTGAACGATATCTATGGTTCCCCGGCCGGAAAAGAGGAGGAGCCGGAGAAATGGCAGGAGTTTCTGGAATTCAACAATCATCAGTTAAAAGAACTGATGTCAAATTACGGAACGGTGGATCTTTTATGGTTTGATGGTGACTGGGAACGGAGCGCGGCACAGTGGAAGATGCCGGAATTCAGGGAATATCTGCATACCCTGAATCCGAACGTTGTATTGAATTCGAGAATGCAGGGCTATGGAGATTATGAGACACCGGAGCAGGGAATCCCGCTGTACGGACCGAAAGGCGAGTGGGAATTCTGTACGACAATCAACGATTCCTGGGGATATCGTCCATCGGACAATGATTACAAGAGCAGCGGTCAGATTGTGCGCATGTTCTGTGACTGTATTACCCTCGGCGGAAGAATGCTGCTGGATATCGGACCGAAGGAGGACGGAACGCTGGATGAACGCCAGGCGAAAGTTCTTCTGGATCTGGGCGGATGGATTCATGACCACGAGGAAGCGGTATTTGGAACGGAAAAAGGACTGGATTATAATCATTTCCTCGGCGGAAGCACGATTTCGGCGGATAAGAAGACGATGTATCTTTTCGTCTATGATAAGCCGCAGGAGACACTGTGTGTGAAAGGCATTAAAACACCGGTAAAAAGGGTGACGGTTCTGCATACGGGAGAGGAGCTCCGGTTCTCCTACACAGGTTCACTTCCATGGAGCGGTATTCCGGGAACGCTCTGGATCTGGGCCGGCGAGATGAGCATTCATCCGTTTGCAACGATTGTGAAGGTAGAGCTTGAGGATGAGATCACCTACAATCTGGGACACGGGGAAGTCGTAACCTTTAATGAGTAAAACGATTCGGACAGAGGAGCTTAGGAGATGAAGAGAATAATTGGCTATGTAAATATGGCGGACTTAAATCATATGCGAGAAGAGGATGTGCGGGCACTTACCGTGATCAATATTGCATTTGGTCTGATCCGGGACGGAGAAGTTGTATGGGATGCAAAGGATGCACGGGATGGAATGGTATCCATTCGGAAAAGCAATCCGGAGCTGAAGATTGTATTGTCCGTAGGCGGCTGGGGAGCAGACGGCTTTTCCCAGGCTGCAAGAACAAAAGAGGGAAGAGAGCGGTTTGCTGCGAGTGCACTCGCAATTGTGAAGGAGTATGGTCTGGACGGTATTGACATTGACTGGGAGTATCCGGGCACATCGCTGGCAGGAATTGCGTCGGACAGATCGGATAAAGAGAATTATACGCTGCTTCTGGCGGAGCTTCGGAAGACACTGGATGCGTACAGAGAAGGCATGCTTGTAACGACAGCAGTCGGCGGAGATGTTTACTTTGCACTGCAGACAGATATGAAGGAGGCCTCCCGGTATCTGGATTATGTGCAGCTGATGACGTATGATCTGCAGGGCGGTTTCCAGAAGGTGACGGGACATCATGCGGCGCTGTATCACAGTGAGGGAAATTTGTTTGATGCATGTGTGCAGAAGGCAGTGAACGGTTTTGTAAATGCAGGCGTTCCAATGGAGAAGCTGATTCTTGGCGTACCGTTTTATTCCAGAAAATGGGATGGAGTAAAAGGCGCCGGATGCCGCAACGGGCTTGGAATGGAAGCAGAGACGGTCGGAGGATATGGCGGTGACTATGGCGAGCTCAAAGAGAGCTGGATCGGAAAGAGGGGATTTATCCGGTATTGGGATGAGCAGGCAAAGGTTCCGTATCTGTTTGACGGGGAGACATTTATCAGCTATGAGGACTGCGAGTCGCTTGGGGTGAAAATTGCGTATCTGAAAGAAAAGGGCATGGGGGGCATTATGTTCTGGGAGTATAAATGCGATCCCAGCGGAGAATTACTTTCATTTATAAAGAAAAACATGTAGCGTAGTGGCCCACAGCCGGTATGTGAAAAGGCTTCTTACTCCGGTGTTCCTGAAGAATCGCAAGGAATCCTTTTTTACATGGCGTCTGCCGCCGGTGGGCGGATGTACGTTGTGGAGACGGATAGGAAAAAAGAGAAAGGGATAGATAGAATCATGATCTCAGAAAATTTGAAAAAATATGCAACGGAAAAATTTGAGGGACGGAGAGAGCTTCTGGCTCCGGTGATGCCTGTTATCGAAGAAAAATTGAAACAGTGCAGTGAAGAAGAGGTTGTGCTGATGAAGTTTCTGTATGGTACGATGCCGGTAAGGGATGCGGGAGAATATGGATTTAACCTTTTTCTTTCGTACGTGAAGCATGCGCTGATGCTGCGGGAGAAGGTGGCATGGTGTAAGGAGCTGCCGGAGGATGTGTTTGTAAATTACGTGCTGTATGACCGGATCAATTCCGAGGATATTACGGACTGCAGACCGTTTTTTTACGAGCAGATTATGGGGCGTGTAGCCGGAATGAGTCTTTGGGAGGCAATTCTGGAGATTAATTACTGGTGTGCGGAGCATGCAACGTATGAGGCGACGGACAGCAGAACAGCATCTCCGATGACAATGTATCGGAGTGGAAAGGGACGCTGCGGGGAGGAGTCAACATTTGCAGTTACGGCGTATCGGAGTGTCGGTATTGCGGCACGGCAGGTTTATACACCGAGATGGGCACACTGTGATGACAATCATGCGTGGGTTGAGGTGTTTGTGAACGGCGAGTGGCATTTCCTCGGCGCCTGCGAGCCGGAAGAGGTGCTGGATACCGGCTGGTTTTCCGGTCCGGCGAATCGGGCAATTCTGATTCATACGCGGAACTTCTCGGATTATGTAAAGGAAAGTAATGAGGAGTATCTTGGAAAAGAAGGAGCGCTGCACTATTTTAACCATACGTCTTTTTATGGCAGAACGAAGCTGGTGAAGATCCTTGTGAAGGATGAGAAGGGAAAACCGGCTGCAGGAGCGCATGTTGTGGTTGAAATCCTGAATATGGCAGAGTTTTTCCCGGCTGCAGCGGTAATTGCGGATGCGGACGGAGAAGTTCAGATGACACTTGGCCTTGGCGATATCCGGGTACGGGCATTTGACGGAATACGCCGGGCGGAAGCCATGATGAGGATAGAAGAGGAAGATTCGCTGGAACTGGTGCTGCAGGAAGAGGCGGTTCCGTCAGCGGATGATACGTGGGAGAAGCTGGAAATCCGGGCACCGAAGGAAGTGCCGGTACGGAATGTCGTTGCCACGAAGGAGCAGAAGGAGCGCAATGCGGCACGGATGGCAGAGGCGGAACGGCTTCGGAAGGCACGGTTTGCAGCATGCTTTGATGAGAAAAAGGCTGCTGCGTATCCGGAAGCGGAAGAGATTTTCCACCGGGCAGGAGAGAATTTTGAGGAGGTTTATACATTCCTTTCCAAAGATGAAAATCCGAACCGGAAGAAGCTGCTGTTTTCGCTGGCTTTAAAGGATGCGAAGGACTTGAAGGCATCCGTTTTAGAGGATCATCTCGACTGTGAGCAGGGGGATCTTCCAGAGGAGATTTTCAGGAAGGATCTTCTTTGTCCGCGTATTTTCCTCGAGGAGCTGACGCCATATCGGAGCATGATCCGCGAATTTTTTGAGGAAGAGACAAAACACAGCTTTGCGGAGCAGCCGGAACGGATTCTGGATTATCTTAAGAAGAATATTACCTTCCATGCAGAAGAAGAGTATGACACGATCATGGCAACACCGGTCGGCGTCCTTACGATGAAACAGGGAAGTCCGCTGGCGCAGAAGATTCTGTTTGTGGCAATCTGCCGGAGTCTCAATGTAGCGGCAAGACTGAATCCGGTGACCCTGGAGCCGGAGTATTACCGTGATGGGGAATTCCACAGTGTGGAAACAGAAGCAGCTGTTTTGAAGGAGGAAACGGAAAGTGCGGTTCTGACACTGCGTGCGGAGGATGGAAGCGCATGGAAATACTATCAGACGTGGACCATCGGAAAGTGGAACGGAACGGTGTTTGAGACGCTGAATTACGAAGACATCGCATTCGATGGAAAAACACTGGCTCTGACCCTGGAGCCGGGCTGCTATCGTTTGATTACAAGTATGCGTATGCCGAACGGTGACCAGCATGCCGCATACCGCGTGTTTGAACTGAAGGCGGGAGAAGCAAAAGAGATTTATCTGGAAACCGTGAAAAAAGAGCTGGATGAGCTGTTAGAGCAAATCGAACTGCCGGAGATCACGCTGGAGGATCTGGATGGAAAGGCGCATACCCTGAACGATCTCACCAAAGACGGCCCGATCCTTCTGGCCTTCCTCGGAACCGGAGAGGAGCCGACCGAGCATGTTCTGAATGAGCTGATCGAAATCGCAGAGAAGTGGAACGCAAAAGACGCTGCCATGGCAGCCGTGCTCCGCACGAAAGCCGACCTGGAAAACACGACTTTCCAGAAAGCCCGCGCAGCAATCCACAACATGTCCCTCTACCTCGACCCATCCGACGACGCCCCGGCGATCGCCGAAAAAATGGGAATCGATGCAGAAAAACTCCCACTGCTGATCCTCGCATTGCCGGGAAACATCGGCGGACGCGCTTATGCCGGATATAACGTCGGCAGCGTCGGACTGATGCTGCGGCTGATGGAAGAGGCGGCGAAAGCGTAAGTTAATACTAAAAAACAGGCTGACGCACGAATGCGGCAGCCTGTTTTTTTAAAGAACGCCCAGTTTTTTCAACTGTGCTACGCCATCTTCATATCCCATAAAATGAATTCCATGAATCCCTGCCTGCTCTGCGGCCTCGACGTTTGCTTTGGTGTCGTCGAGGAATACGCAGCGGTCCGGGGTGAGGGAGAATTTCTGGATCAGGTGCTGGTAGATCTCCGGTTCCGGTTTTGTTAAATGGCAGGTGTAGGAGAAGAGGGTTCCGTCCATGTAGGGGAGGAAGGGCATTTTCTCTTTGGTGCGCTCGAAGAGGTCTCCGGAGTAGTTGGAGAGGATGTAGAGGCGGTAGCCTTTTTCTTTTAAGGAGCGTACCCAGCTTTCTGCATACGGCAGCGGGGTGATGGTTTCCTCGCAGTGGGCGAAAACCTCTTTGATTTCTTCGGTGTATTCCGGGGCGAGGGAGCAGAATCCTTTTACAATCTCCTCTGGTGCGAGAATTCCGCGGTCGAACTGGCGCCAGTAAGGGCCTTCGAAGGTTGCGGCGGCGATTGCTTTCGTCTTTTCCGGACCGAAAGCAAAGCGTTTCAGATAGGACTCGTAGTCCCAGTTGACGAGTACGCGGCCTACATCAAAAATAATGGTATCAATCATGACTGTTTTTCTCCTTTGTCTGATTTGTCGTTCTCATCGCGGTGCGACAGAACCTTGGCAACCAGCATCATGGCATAGATGAGCACTGGTGCGGTAATTGCACAGTAGAGGCAGACCGTCAGCGCCTTGTGTGCAAACGGCGTGTCGATAAACGCAAAAATCATGGCGCCAAGCCCGAATCCGATCAGGACCGCGATGGAGAGAAGGGCGCCGATCTGTTTGAGTCGTTTCATAAAAATCTCCGATCGTTTACTGAAAATAAAATATAAAGAAACATAACCAAGTGTAGCACAGTTGAAAAGAAACATCCACCGCAAGTTTTAAGAATTTTTTAGAAAAAATTAATGGCGCTTTCGATTGCTTTTTTCCCTCAAAAGGGATAGAGTATTGGCATATACTTTGAAAAAGGAGAAACGAGAACAAAATGGATAAACTGAAAGAAAAACTTTCCCGCCTGATGTACGGCCGCTACGGCATCGATCAGCTGGGCAATTTTATGATGTGGGCGGCAGTTGCCATGATGATTTTCGGGGCGGTTGTACGGAGCTCCCTTATCTACACCCTGGCACTCGTCCTGATCGTCTGGGCGGATGTGCGCATCATGTCCAAGAACCATTCCAAACGGTATGCGGAAAACCAGAAATTCCTGGAACTGAAAAACCGCGTCGTCGGATTCTTCCGAGGCGGAACCCGTGCATTCAAGGATAAAGAGCACTGCTACTTCCGCTGCCCGTCCTGCCATCAGCAGGTGCGTGTGCCGAAAGGAAAAGGGCACATCGAGATCCGCTGCCCGAAATGCGGAACAAAATTCATCAAAAACACCTGATAAAAAGGAGCAGTGCGATTCATGTTTGGTTATGTGACCATCCGAAAGGATGACCTGAAAGTCAAAGATTACAATAAATATCAGGCATACTACTGCGGTCTGTGTCAGGATATCAAAGAGGCGTATGGAAAAAAGGGTCAGGCGATGCTGACGTTTGATATGACATTTCTTTCCATCCTGCTGACCGGGCTTTATGAGTGTGAGACAAAAGAAGAGGAGCATTACTGCTTTCTTCATCCCGGCAAAAAACATAAATGCCTGCGGAACAAATACACAAAATACTGCGCAGACATGAACGTGCTGCTCGCCTATTACAATCTGCTGGATGACTGGGAGGACGAGAAAAACTACGCGGCGTTTACAGCGGCAAAGGCTTTGAAAAAATCTGTGACACGCATCGAGGCATCGTATCCGCGCCAGACGAAAGCAGTGCAGGATTACCTCGAAAAGCTGCATGCATGCGAGAAGGAAAACAATCCAGACCTCGATCTTGCGGCAGGCTATACCGGAGAGGTGATGGCGGAGATCTATATTCCGGAGGAGGACATCTGGAGCGATGATCTGCGCCAGGTCGGCTTTTACATCGGAAAATTCATTTACCTGATGGATGCGCTTGATGACGTGGAAAAAGATAAAAAGAGCGGAAACTACAACCCGTTTCTGTCCATCGCAGATCAGCCGGACTTCGAGGAAACCGCAGAAAAAATCCTGCTGATGATGACGGCGGAAGCGTCGCGTGCATTTGAAAAACTTCCGATCCTGGAAAATGTAGACATTCTGCGAAATATATTGTATGCTGGTATCTGGGAAAAATACGAAATGCGAAAAAGCGCAAAAGAGCGCCAAAAAGAGGAGAAATAAAGACTGATGACAGATCCATATGAGGTGCTGGGCGTGTCCCGCGGGGCTTCGGACGATGAAATCAAAAAAGCATACCGAAAACTCAGCCGGACGTATCACCCGGATGCCAATATCAATAATCCGAATAAAGCAGAAGCAGAAGAAAAATTCACCGAATCCGCATCTACTTTTTTGAATGAGAGAATAAGTGTCAAACGGATAACACTTGAATAAACCGATTGAGTAATCCGTACGCTCTCCATATAATATAAGCCCTCTCTGTATCTTGTTTATACAAAGAGGGCTTTATCTTTATCATATGATTTCATTAACACGATTTCATTAATCTAACGTGAGCTCGATATAACTCACGTT
>OMAL01001368.1_pt1 | contig 10110 bp, 10 predicted proteins | sample 1644711 | NCBI WGS metagenome assembly OMAL01 (sample SAMEA103958122, study PRJEB25191) | human gut metagenome | biome: human-associated habitat [ENVO:00009003]; feature: intestine environment [ENVO:2100002]; material: feces | place: Germany | collected 2013/2015 | reverse complement strand
GAGGTCGTAGAGGCAGTATATGCTGCAATCAGAGCCGGGAGAAGTGCGTCATACTCCATATATCCGGCAACAATCACTTCCATAGCAAAAAATACAGCTGCCAGCGGGGTCTGGAATAAGCCGCCGAATCCTGCTGCCATACCGATCACTAACATTAATCTTCCATTCTCTGGGAATTTGAATTTTCTTCCGATTGCATGAGATAATGTCGCTCCAATCTGGACAGCAACCCCTTCTCTTCCTGCACTTCCTCCGAATAAATGCGTGATCCAGGTTCCAGACATGACCAGAGGAATTAACAACAACGGAATATCCTCTCTTTTTTTCTGTCCCGTCTCAAATACTAATGTCATCCCCTTTAAGCTTGTCTCGCTGAAATGATAATACAGCCATGTGATCAAAAGACCAGCAAACGGCAGAAACGGTATCAGATACAAATAATGGCCTGTCCGAAAATCAGAAATTGTCAGTAGTCCTCTGCCAAATACTGTATCAATGATTCCAACCAGTACACCGGTTAAAATGGCAAGCAATACATATTTCAGAGATAAAACAATCGTTTGTGATTTGTTTTCCATCCGTTTAATCCTTCGCTGTGCAATTTTTTGCACAAACATCCTTTCTTTATCTGATTATTTTTCGAAATCACAAAAAAAGCTGATACCCCCGTGCAGTCTACACAGAAGTCATCAGCTAAATTTAGCGGTTTCGAATTAATCGTGGGAGAACCTCATTCCCGTTTCATACTTTTTTCTGTAAAATATCATATCTTTCGCGCTATGTCAATAAAAAATATTTTACATTACAACTTTATTGTGATACAGTATTGCAGTAATGTTTCATTCATGATATACTTGCAAAAATTTATATGAACAGACAAAGGAGAGTTTTGTTATGACAGGACAGACAATAGGACTGCTTCTCGTCATGATCATTTATCTGATCCTGATGGTTGGCATTGGTGTACTCTATTCCAAAAAGAACAATGATGTTTCTGATTTTTATCTGGGTGGCCGTAAACTCGGGCCGATTGTAACTGCAATGAGTGCGGAAGCATCTGACATGAGCAGCTGGCTTTTGATGGGACTGCCCGGTGTTGCGTATCTTTCCGGTTGTGCTGAGGCCGGCTGGACTGCGATCGGGCTTGCAATCGGTACCTATCTCAACTGGCTGATCGTTGCAAAACGCCTGCGCCGTTATACCCACAAAGCAAACAATTCCATCACGCTGCCGGCTTTTTTCGAAAACAGATACCGTGATAAAAGCCATGCACTGATGGCAATTTCTGCAATTATGATCGTGATTTTCTTTGTGCCGTATACCGCTTCCGGTTTTGCTGCATGTGGTAAATTGTTTTCTACACTGTTTGGTGTTTCCTATCTTCCGGCAATGATTATCAGCGCGATCGTCATTGTTTTGTACACCACTCTTGGTGGATTCCTTGCCGCAAGCATGACGGATCTGATTCAGAGTATCATCATGACAATTGCACTCTTTATCGTTGTAATTTTCGGTATCCACACTGCCGGAGGATTTGATGCCATTATTGCGAACGCAAAATCCATGAACGGATATTTAAGTCTTTTTTCTTCCTATGACCCTGCAGCCGGCGCATCCGTTCCATACAAAAGTCTTACCATTGCATCAACACTTGCATGGGGACTCGGATATTTTGGCATGCCGCATATCCTGCTTCGTTTTATGGGAATCGAGGATGAGAACAAATTAAAAACCTCCAGAAGGATTGCATCCGTATGGGTTGTTATTTCCATGTTTGTTGCCATTTTTATCGGTATTATCGGTTCTGCAATGACCAAAGCCGGTGCCCTTGCGTTATTTGAGAATTCGGCTCAGTCTGAGACACTGATTGTCAGAACAGCTGTCCTTTTAAGTAATCACGGTGTTTTATCCGTTATCATGGCTGGACTTATTCTTGCCGGAATCCTTGCAAGTACCATGTCAACTTCGGATTCACAGCTTTTGGCTGCATCCTCATGTGTTTCACAAAACCTGTTCTGTGATTGCATGGGATTAAAGCTTTCCAAAAAATCTTCCATGCTTATGGCAAGACTTACAGTTGTTGTGATCGCCATTATCGGTGTTTTCCTTGCCAGAAACCCAAACAGTTCTGTATTCCGCATCGTATCTTTCGCCTGGGCAGGATTTGGTGCGACTTTCGGTGCTGTCATGCTGTTTTCATTATTCTGGAAACGTACCAATCGAAATGGTGCACTTGCCGGAATGATTGTCGGTGGCGTTATGGTATTTATATGGAAATATCTGATTGCCCCACTTGGAGGCCTGTTTGGAATTTATGAACTGCTTCCGGCATTTTTATGTTCTGCAGCTGCGATCGTTGTTGTCAGTCTTTTGACTGCACCACCTTCACAGGAGATCGTTGATGAGTTTGAGAGTGTATAACAGATTTTAAAAAAGATTTATTTTATTTCGATCGAATACATCTAAAAAACGGGGATTACATACTATAGTAACATGTAATCCCTGTTTTTTTCATGATAAAACACTAAGGTTTACGCTTTAACCTCTGTTTTTCCCCTGTTTCCAGCATAAATTCATAAACAGGGCCTTACAATCTTCAGCTTCCTCCGGGTTTACCGCATACATTCCCATCACAACACCGGTAAAACCTCCTGCAACTTCAGAAGATAAGTATTTTGTACGTGCGCTTCCAAGCAGAATTTCTTTTCCGTCCATCACGCCATAAAAATGATACTGCGCCGGATCAGATACCACTTTTAAGGTAACCTCTGCATCATCCGGCAGTTCTATTTCTTTTACCACCATAATCGCATCCCCTATGCGCAGACGTAAGATCAATGTGTGCTTCTTCTCATCACATAAAACAGCCAGATCATAATGATGTTCCTCGGACAGATAAAATGTGATACCCGCTTCTGGCGAATTCCCGGAAAGTCCGACGGTAAGTTCTGTATCAAACTCCGACTGGCGGACGCCTAAAAATGTTGGTGTTTCTGCATCATTTAAGGTAAAACGATTGCCCAAAAGTGTCACACTGTTTTTGGCAAATGCATAACATTCCTTGTGGTACTCACGCAGATGGCAAAAACGCTGCGGCTCATTTTTTAATGTCTCAAAAGAAACATCATAACGTCCGTTTATTTCCTGTGCCGTGGCATTTAACGGCATATCCATCACAGATTCCACGGTTCCATTTACACCTGCAGTGAACCATCCATCGTTATCCCAGGTAACCGGAACTAAAAATACCTCACGTCCTAAATGATGGAACGGCATCCAGTCGCTCTGGATCCGGAATCCCAGACATACCATAAAGGTTTCCCCATAAGGTGTGGTGATAAGATCACCATGACCGATCCCCTGTATATGATTTTCATTGCCGCCTAAATTTCGGTTTGTAAGTACCGGATTCTCCGCATACGCCTCAAATGGTCCGTAAGGATCTTTCGATCTTGCATAAGTCACCATATGTCCGTATTCCGTACCACCTTCTGCAACCATCAGATAATACCAATCACCGAAATGATACATGTGCGGGGATTCGATGTATCGTCCGCCGCTGCCCTTCCAGATCGGTCTGCTTTCCGTCAATCGTTTTCCGGTTGCGATATCGATCTCACACTGGAAAATACAGCCTCTTCCATCTGATTCGTCAGTTCCATTGCTGATAAAATAAACTTTATCTCCCTCAAAATATAAAGATGGATCAATGCCTCCCTGATCCACAAAAACAGGGTCTGACCATTCTCCATAGATATCGTCCGTATAGACATAAAAATTTTTCTGATAGGTATTGTTGTTGGTAACCATATAGAACCGTCCGTTATGGAAGCGGATCGTCGGTGCGAACACCCCGCCGGAACCGGGAACCTGATATAAATTGACCTGGCTTTTTCTGGTAAGGCAATGGCCGATCGGTTTCCAGTTTAACAGATCATCGCTTTCAAATAATGGAACCCCCGGAAAATATTCAAACGAACTGCAGGCAAGATAATATTTGCCGTTTGCACTGCAGATACTTGGATCCGGATAAAAACCACGGACAACTGGATTTTGTACTCTCATGTCGCTCTTCTCCTTCTGCAGCATTCCTCAACAGACTGTCTGATTCAAATTTCTGTCTGCCGAACTGCATTATTTATGATACGGTTCGCCATTCATAATCCGGTAACTGCGGTAAACCTGTTCTAACAGGATCACACGCATGAGCTGATGCGGAAATGTCATTTTCGAAAAACTGAGTTTACAGTCAGCACGTTTTAACAGGTTTTCCGACATTCCAAGTGATCCGCCGATCAGAAACATGATCTGACTGATTCCTGAAGTCCCAAGATTTTCAATCTTTTTTGATAACTCCACCGAATCAAATTCCCTGCCGTCGATTGCAAGGGCAAATACATATGCGCCCTCTTTTGCTTCCTTATCCAGACGCATCAGAATGCGCTCGGCTTCTTTTTCCCTGATCTGATTTTCTACGGTATCACTTGCATTTTCGGGCGTCTTTTCGTCGGCAACCTCTATAATATCTAATTTACAGTAACGGCTTAAACGTTTGCTGTACTCTGCGATCGCATCCCTGTAAAACTTTTCTTTGATCTTCCCGACACATAAAATTGTAATTTTCATAGTTCCTCACATTTTAAATAAAAATTATATTGTTTCCGGAATTATGCAGCGAACTGTTAATAGTCATTCTAGCAAATCCGCTTGCATGCATCTACATTATAATTTATACTAAAATTACTTGAAAAACAATAGATGTTCATACATCTGGAAATGAGGAAAACCATGTCACAGGAACCATTTGATTTTAGCAGTACAGCCGAGAGCGATTTCGCACCGTCTCACGCGTATGTATCGAAGAAAACAAAAAAAGAAGACGTCACATCTACCGCCTACACATTCACCATCGTAAGCGTTGCCGGTTTTATTCTTCTGATCTTGTTTGGACTGGATCTGCTTCCTTTTCACAGTGCTTCATACACGAAAACACTGATTCTTATCGTCATGGGAGTTATGTTTGCCATCTTCTTTTTCATCGGCATAAAATCCTTTATGGAATTAAAAACGCTTTCAAATGCAGCTGATCGTGAAGAAAAGCAGTTTGAAGAGATCTGCCACTGGTTTTTAGATACCTACACAGCAGAAACAATCAATGCTGATGCCGGCATTTCAGACGATTCTGACGAGCAGAATTATTTTCTGCGCTATGAGTTCATGCGCAGTCTGCTCCTTGAAAAATATCCGAAGACAGATGCCTCCCTCTTAGATCACATTATCGAAACGATTTATGATAAAATATTTTTGGCTTAATACTTTTTTCTGTCAGATATATGTGATATAATAGGTAAAATATTTGAATTTATGAGGTGGCTATTGTGAAAATACTTGAAGAGAAGATTCTTTCGGAAGGAATTGCAGTCAATGAAGATATTTTAAAGGTAGACAGTTTTGTAAACCATCAGGTTGATCCTGTTTTAATGCATCAGATCGGTGAAGCATTTGCCGCACACTATAAAGATTGTGGAGTAACGAAGGTCGTAACGATCGAGAGTTCCGGTATCGCTCCTGCTCTTATGACAGCGTTAGCGCTGAATGTTCCAATGATTATTTTAAAGAAACAGCCTTCAAAGGTGTTAAATGATAATCTGTACCAGACAGTAGTCACTTCTTTTACCAAAGGGACAAGCTATGAGCTGACATTATCCCAGCAGTTTATCGATGAAAATGATCATGTGTTGATTGTAGACGATTTCCTTGCAAACGGAGAAGCTGCAACCGGAGCGATCCGCCTGTTGCGCAAAGCACATGCAACGATCGCCGGAGTCGGTATCCTGATTGAAAAATCATTCCAGCCGGGACGCGGAAAATTAATCGAACAGGGTATTGATGTATACTCTCTCGCCCGGATCAGTAAGCTCGGAAAAGATCTGATCGAATTTATTCCGGAAGAAGAATAAATATATGCCTTTGGTGTACATTAAAAGCATGAAAAAAGTCAGTCACATGTTTGTGGCTGACTTTTTTCATGCAATGTTTTCTTAGCTGTTTCCTTACGGATGATATCCAAAATTGACACGGTAGATATCACTGACTAACCCTGTTTTGTTATTTACTGCCATGACAGACAATACATAGTCACCTTCCGGAACAACCAGCGGCTCTGTATAAATCGCTGATTCTGTCGTTGGATCGGTAGAATCCCAGGTGTAATAAATCATACAATCTTTCTGCTGTGCAATGGTCACTGTGGTTTCCTCAGAGAAAAGGCCTCCGTCCGGTGACACAGATGGCAGATCCGGTTTTTTAAACTGAATCTGATATTCCTCTGATACAACGTCACTGTAGATTCCTTTTTCATTACAGCACACTGCATTGATCTCAAAATTTCCCGTCCGGTTTAAAGAAATTCCCCACTGTGGATATGGGATACCATTTTCCTTATCCGGGACAGTACCATCCATCGTATAATAAATATCATTTCCTGCGATCGAATAGATCACAATTGTAACATAGTCATCGTATTGCCCGCCAAGCGGAGAAATAATTGGTTCACCAACTTCATACGCATCAAATAAGGCAAGCACTTCTTCATCCGTAACGTCTTCTTTTAAAGAAAGAATACTTTCATAATCTCCTCTTTCATCATAAATGGAAATCAGATGCTGATATGCCTCCTTATTATTTTTGTCAAGCTGAAGGATTTCCATATATAAAACAAGTGCTGAATCATATTCTTTCTGGCTGGTATAGATCTCTGCCATTGCCTCACGCACTTTGATATCATCCGGCTGCAATGCCAGTGCCGTCTTATAATATCGCAGTGCATTTTCATAATTACGATCCACCAGCTCTTTTTCTGCCATTTCAATCTGATAATCATAGGAATTTGCATTCTTATTATCGATATAAAGTTTTACAGCAATGCCAACAGCCGCACCGGTTATGATAAGACAGCAGCAGACAATAAGTGCCAAATGACTTTTTTTCTTCTTTTTTGTTTTTTTTGGCTCCGGTTCCTTCTCCTGCGGATTTTTTTCACCTTCTCCGTCTTTTAGAAGTGAACGCAGATAATCATCCTCAAGTACGTTGTAATCCGAAACTATCTGTGCTTCGTGGCCACAGACAGAACAGTAAAGGCAGCCTTTTTTTAACTCTGCCCCACACTTCGCACATTTCATGGGATATCCTCGCTTTCGACTTATTAGAATAATCCGGTAATCACACCGTTATCGTCAACATCAATTCCATATGCAGCAGGGTTTTTCGGAAGTCCCGGCATTGTCATGATTGCACCGGTAATGGCAACAACAAATCCGGCTCCGGCTGAAACATAAACTTCTCTCACATTAATGGTAAATCCACTCGGACGGCCAAGTTTTGTCTGGTCGTCAGACAGGGAATACTGTGTTTTCGCCATACATACCGGGAAATCTGACATTCCCATGTCTGCGATACGTTTTAATTCCTTTGCTGCGGCAGATGCATATGTCACACCGTCAGCCCCATAGATTTCTTTTGCAATCGTCTCGATTTTTTCCTCCAGTGACAGATCATCTGCATATAATGGCTTAAAGTGACTCTCTTTTGTTTCTAAAGTCTTTAATACTTTTTCGGCAAGTTCCACTCCACCTTTTCCACCGTTCTCCCACACTTTCGCAAGTGCAAATTCACAGTCTCTCTCACGGCAGAACTGTTCGATATAATCGGTTTCTGCCTTGGTATCGGTTACAAATGAATTTAATGTTACAACAACCGGAACACCATATTTCTGCAGGTTTTCAATATGCTTTTCAAGGTTTACGATACCTTTCTTTAAAGCCTCTAAATTTTCCTCTCCAAGATCGGCTTTTGCAACACCACCATTATATTTTAATGCACGGACAGTTGCAACTAAAACAACGGCATCCGGGTGAAGTCCTGCCATACGGGATTTGATATCGAAAAACTTCTCAGCACCTAAGTCGGCGCCAAAACCAGCCTCTGTGATTACATAATCAGCAAGTTTTAAGGCTGTCTTTGTAGCACGGACACTGTTGCAGCCATGTGCAATATTTGCAAATGGTCCGCCGTGAACGATTGCCGGTGTATGTTCTAAAGTCTGAATGAGATTTGGTTTCAAAGCATCTTTTAACAATGCAGCCATCGCACCGGTTGCTTTGATATCATCAGCGGTAACAGGCTTTCCATCATAAGTATATGCAACAATGATCTTTCCAAGTCTGCGTTTTAAATCATGCATATCGTCTGCAAGACATAAAACAGCCATGATCTCTGATGCAACAGTAATTACAAAATGATCTTCCCTGACCATTCCATCCATTTTTCTGCCAAGTCCAACCACAATATTTCGGAGGACACGGTCATTCATATCCAGACAACGTTTCCAGACAACCTGTCTTGGATCAATGCCAAGTTCATTTCCCTGCTGGATGTGATTATCAAGTAAAGCGGCAAGTAAATTGTTTGCAGAAGTAATTGCGTGGAAATCTCCGGTAAAATGAAGGTTCAAATCCTCCATCGGAACAACCTGTGCATAACCGCCTCCTGCAGCGCCGCCTTGGAAATATCGATTCCCGCCACCTTCGGCCGGTATTCCCTCTCCCGCAGCGTTTTGGCCATCTCCGCGGTATAGTAGCCCTCACCGCAGCCCGCGTCCAGCACCGTCATCCCCTGCCTTGCCGCCGCCAGGCCCTGCTTTATCAGCTCCTGCCGCATCGGGTCATAGTATCCCCGCTCCAGGAAGGCGCTCCTCGCCTTCACCATCCGCTTGTCATCCCCGTGGTGCTTCCGGCCGGTCTGCTGGCTCAGCAGCAGGTTCACATACCCACTCCTTGCCACATCAAAGCTATGCCCCGCCGGGCACACCAGCCGGCGCTCTTCCCGGCACAGCGGCTTTTGGCAGCTTGGGCAGCAGAATATACTCATCGCTTTTTCTCCGCCCCGCCCCCGCGCGCCCTGCGGGCGCGCGGGTCACCGGCCCCGCAGGGGCCGGCGGCTCCGCCGCCCCTCCTTCGCAGGCTTTTCTTCTTCCCCCAGTATAGCACGGGAGCCGCCCGCTTTCCAGCAGGCAGCTCCCTTTTCGTCCATATAAATATCACGAAAGAAAAATTCCCTTAGCGTGCAGCCTGGCCAGGCTCCGCAGAATGGTCATCTCGGCGTTCTGGCACTCCAGCACGCTGTGCTTCTGGCGCAGCTCTTCCTGCGCCTCCGCCAGCGCCCGGCGCTCGCGCTCCTCGTCGATCTCCTCGGGCCGCAGCACCTCTTCCACCATCACCGATACGGTATTCTCGCCCACCCGGGCAAAGCCCGCATCCACCACGGCGGATTGCCACTCGCCGTCCGGCGTTTGCAGCCGCATCGTCCCCGGCACAATGCCGATGACCGCAGCCTCATGGTGCGCCATAATGCCCATCGAACCATCCTGGATGGGCAGCTGCACCTGGCTTGCCTCGCCTTCGTAAAAGACGCGGGAAAACCCGATCACCTTCAGGGTAAAGGTCTCCATTTTGGCACCTCTCCTTTCCGGTCGTTACACGCCTTGCTTGGCCTTTTCTATGACATCCTCGATGGTGCCGACATTGAAGAACGCCCACTCGGGGTATTCGTCCATCTCACCGTCGATGATGGCCTTAAAGGAACGGATGGTATCCCGGACGGGGACATACTTGCCCGGTACGCCGGTAAAGTTTTCCGCCACATGGAAGGGCTGCGAAAGGAACTTCTGGATCTTTCTCGCCCGGTAAATGGTCACCTTATCCTCGTCGGAAAGCTCCTCCATAATAGGGGCAAGCATTTGGCACGGACCGCACCAAACGGCAGAAAAATCAACAACTGCAAGCTTGCTCTTTAATACGTCTGTAAAATCACTGTTTTTAATTTCTTCAATCATTTGTTATTCTCCTTTATTTTGATTTGCGAGGTAGGAAACGGCTGAAAGCGCCGCAACATTCCCCTGCCCTGCTGCTTTAATATATTGATACGGTTTGCCGGCAATATCGCCGCAGGCAAAAAGACCGTTAATATTCGTTTTCATCTGTAAATCAACAATTACGTGTGCCCCATCTGTTTTAAGCCCCGGCACAAGTTTATCGGCGGCGATGCTGTCCC
>OMAL01001365.1_pt1 | contig 10128 bp, 7 predicted proteins | sample 1644711 | NCBI WGS metagenome assembly OMAL01 (sample SAMEA103958122, study PRJEB25191) | human gut metagenome | biome: human-associated habitat [ENVO:00009003]; feature: intestine environment [ENVO:2100002]; material: feces | place: Germany | collected 2013/2015 | reverse complement strand
CATATTTCTTCATCTTTCCTGTGATCCTTTTCAGTCATTTCTCAATTGTCTTTCCACTGTTTTTCTTGCATTTTCTGCGTTTCCCGCAAATACTCCTCGGCCAGATGCTGCATGCTCCTCTGATCAATTTTTTCCAGATATGCATCCGGGCTTCCCTTAAGTGCCCTCCCCAGAATCCGGATCATGTTAATTCCTACCGGCAGTGTTTTTTCTTCTGTTGCTGTTTCCGCATAATCCAACAATCTTCTGATGGTCCGCAGACACGGTACTTCGTTTTCCTGAAGTTCTTCTGACATCTCAATTTTCATCATCATTTTCTGGGCTTTGAAATCATATTTTTGTGCCTCCTGGCGGAACTGCTCCAGTTTAAACCAATACTGTGCCGATCCTTCCCGAAGCACATTGGATATCTTCCGGCGCAGAAGTTCTTCTCCTGTTAACTCCATTTTTTCCTCTTTGTTTTTCTTGCTGTTCTGAATTTTCTGTGTTGTTCTGTTTGCAGTTGTTTTGTTCACAGTTTCTTTTGCAGTTTTCATTTTCATGCTTCTCTCTTTCTTCTGTCTGGAAACGTTTCAGGAAAACAGCTTTTCACTGCTTTCATTAACAAGAACGGTTTCTCTTTGCCTTTCTGCGCTTATTATATCTCCATATTTTGCCGGGACATTCCCTAAATCTATGTGATCTCCGTCTTATCCGTTTTTTCTTCGGAACAGCTTCGATAAATCCGCTCTCCTTCTTTTCCTGCCATCATACTGCAAATCGCGATACGTTCCACTACCATCGGATGCAGCACATGTGCCCTTGCATCTGCCATCTGCAGCAGCATAAGATTCTGAAATTCTTCAAACGAAACTCCCTCCATATAACGTCTGACCCGCGCTTCTCTGACGCTGATATTGTCATCATGGTGACGCACGTAATAAAACAGCCGTTTCACATCCAGGCATGGAATTTTATATCCTTTCCGATCCAGATCCGGAATAATGATCGTATCGATGATTTCCACGCTCTTTTTCGGATGCCCGTAATAGTGCGTATTCCGGTCCTCCGGCCGTTTGCTTCTACATCTGGATTCCGGTTTTCCAATATCGTGAAACAGTGCAGCCAGATAGAGCATGTCGTCCTCCAGGTTTCTTGGAAGATTCACTGCCGTATGCAGAGAATGCATCCATAAGTCAAACCGATGCATATAATTCTGCTGATCATAATCAAACATTACTTTAACCGCCGGAACCAGTTCTCCTATTTCTTCTCTTTTCCTGTCGATATCTTTCGCACACTCTGCGTTTTTCAGCATACTTACCAGCTCGCTAAGATCCATATCGCACTTCCATATTCTGCATTTTTTGTTTTATGCCTTTCTTTTGTCCTTGCATTTCCAAGTTCCCCTGTTGCTGTCTTTATCTCTTTGATACGTCTGATTATAAATCCCTGTCCCTCATTTTCCCTGAAAAAAAAGTTGTGAACTCATCGTCCACAACTTTTCTGCATTCTTAATCTGTTTCTTATTTGTTCCACAAACCGCTCCGGTCCGGTCACTTTTAAGTTTGGTCCAAAAGACAAAATCTGGATCATAATCTCAATTTCATCCTCAACTTCATACGTCACCGCAATCTTATACGTAGTATCATCCAGCTTTTCCGTGATCTTTTCGTATATAGAAAGCTGCATCATCACACGCTCCAATGCCTGCCGCTCATCTTTCAATAATAACTCTACTGTTCTTTTATCATGCATCACGCAATCGAGATTCTTCGTTTGTAAGGGTTCCGTAACATCCATACTTTCACATTTCTTAATTTTCGCAAGATTGACGATTCTCTTCCCTGCTTTTGATGCTGCAATCAGCCGGAATTTATCATCCCGCTGGGAATATTCCAGACGCACCGGATGACACTTAATCCATTTTTCTGTTCCATTTTTCAATAGATACAAAATTTTGACAGACTTCTTATCCTTTATCGCCTTCAAGAGCTCCTGAAAAATTTCGATATACCGTTCCTCCTGGTACGGATCGCCGTCTGAAAACTGGTCAAACAGCACAATATCTTCTGGTAAAAAAAGCGGTTCCACATCCTCCAGACCGCTCTCATCCGGATGAAACAAGGCAATCCTTGGATCGGATAACAGCGATTTCAGCCATCGTTTTTCCAGAAGGGTGAGCGGCCTGTATGTTTCATTTTTGATAAATGCCCGCCCGTGTTTATCTAAAAGCGGCCATCTTCCGGTTTTGGGATTCGTACTGGATTTTCCCCTGCGCAGTGCATCCATGATTTCCAATCCGCTCTCACAAAATGCCTTCTCTTCCACAATTTTTTCGATTTCATTCACGGACACTTTGGAACGGATTGCCTGATCCAAAATTGCGGCAATGGTGTTATAGTAATTGCCATAGATTTCATGAAACAACTGCATCATCGTCACCTCCCAGATACATCGCATACATTTTTTCCATATCTGTACAGAATTTTTTCCCCAGTTCCGGATTGTCGCTTTCCACCCTCTCGATTCTTCCCGTAAAAGTACGTATCCACGGCATCAGTTCCATCGCGTCATACGTGTCCACCACATATTTGTATTTTTCTTTCCCGATTCGTTCTACGTGGCCGTTTCTCTTTTCACGCTCCAGCCGTCTGATCATATATTCTTCGTTTTCTTTTATTCTCATCGTGATCTCCACATGGGTCATATCATCCTCCCTGCCGCAGATCACTCCCCACAAATTCGGTTTTCTCAGCTCATACTCCTTTTCATATTTCTGCCGCTGCTCATTCTTGCACTTCTCTTTTACACAGCGTCTGCTTATTTTTTTTCGTTTACTCTTTGTTGTAATTTCGAGAAACTTCTTCTCATGAATTCCTTCGAGAATGCATTCTGCAACTTCACTCTCCACTGCATACAACATGTAATGATGTTTAAAACAAACGTATGACCGCTTATCCCTTATTTTCTTATGATCCAGAAGAAACGATCCTACAACTCCAACCGGAGAAATTTCTGAGAAAAACGAAATCGCATCAAACCAGGAACTCAGATCTGTCTGATCCGGTGCCAAAGAATAATACTGTGTATTTCTTACTCCGATTCTTTGCGTCAGCAAACCAAGTTCTGTATAATGCTGCAGTTTCGCTCTGACTGGTCTTTCGGCTATCTGAACACTTTTGTCGCTCTCTCTGATCACTTCATCCTGCTTCATTGCATCAAAATATCTTCCCTGCAGCTCCTTTGCCATATCAGAAATCGATATATCTTTCTTTTGAGACAGAATATCCAGAATGAAAAAATGTAATAAAAGATCAAGATCAGTGAAGGATCGCGTCTTAAAAGCCTTATATAAAGGGTTATGTATCACTTCCCGGCTGTCTACCGAAATCATCTGCGCTTTCCCGGATGCAGACTGTCTCGTATACATATACTCTTTCAGCCAGCTTCTGATCTGCCGGTAATGTTCTTCGTAGGTTCTTTTACTCTTCTCTTCGAAGTCCCCACGTTTTTTATATCCATACAGAAAAAAATCCCGGATATAATCCCGCACAACATTAAACTTCTTGATCAGTTCTGTATTTTTATATGCCACCAGAATCCCCCTTCCATTTTTTCAGCTGCTCTTGATACCATACTTTTCCCTCCTGTGCTGCTTTTCTTTCCTGTGTCGTCAGTACTTCACAGATTTTTTTCCTGTATTCTTTCGGAACTTCTATCTTTAATTGTTGAAGTATTCCAAGAATCATAATCATTTCAGAATTCTCTGTCTCCAGTTTTTTCTGCAGATACGGATCATTCATCACATCATATTCTTCAAAATCGGAACACAGTTGTTCCATCTTTCTTCCGGTCAGCGCACGCATTTTTGTCGTTAGTTCCTCCATACCTGCCGGATCACTGGATGCATTCTGATACCGGTTCTGCAGCCATTTCATCTGCTGCACATCAGAAACACTGTCCGCGTATTTTTCCAGAACATTCACTCCCGCCAGATACTCTGCGGCTGCTTTCTGCTTCCGTAGATCCTTCAGTACAGCAATGCTGTTCTCCCATATCACATCGTCCACAGTACACCATTTGATCCCGCCAAAAACAGAAAAACACTGCCGGACTTTTATAAACTCTTTCCTGTGACCAAAATAGTGTCGATAGACACTCCAGGCGTATCTCAGCCAGAATTCCGGCTTCCACTGCTCTTTTCTGCTTATCATGTCCAGATATTCTTCCAGTTTTCTGCATTTTCCGTCTTCCGGCAGTGCACCATAAAGTGTCTCAAAATGAGAAAAAACAAGAATACGGCAGACCGCTTCTTCCCTGTCTGCCATTTCTTCTATCTCCTCTGTAAACTGCACATACATTTCTGTAAAATCATGGTCATCTGAAGAAATTCTTTCTTTTTCTTCCTCTATTTGATATAGGAAATCCGATACCTGATACCAGGCTCCTTTTCTCAATGATTCCCGGGCAAGACGTATCGTTTCCAGAATATTTTCAGATTCCATTTTACTTTTCAGTTCGTTCACCAGCTCGATGTCCGTTTTTTCCGCTTCCGGCAGCGAAAGAACTTTCTGGATTGACGGCCGGTTATCCTGCAGATATTCTTTGAACGCAGCTGCATTGCTCAGATACGCCCGAACCAGTACAGAAAGATATTTGCTTCTTTCCGGCAAATCATCCCAGGACAGTACCATCCGTTCCAGATATCTTGCCAGACTGATCACAAGTTTCTGACTGTTTATTTCTTTTTCTGCTTTCGCATACAGATACCGGGCAAGCGATATCTCGTTCCGTCTGGCATCCATGATATCCACTGCCTGGTTCCATAATTCTTTTGCAAACTCCGTTTTATACTGGTTCCTATATGGACCATATCCCATATTCTTTGTATCGGAGATTTTCCACGGATCATTTCGAAAGATCACATCGTACCAGCTGTCTGCCGGATTGTTTTTACAATGTTCTCCTATTTTTTCAAGAAGAAATGGATGCTTCGATAGATATGGATCCAGCAGCTCTATCGCTATTTTTCCTGTTCCACGCCTCTTTTCAAGAAGGACACCATAAAGACCGGGCATTCTTGCCTGTAGTTCTTCCCACACGGATCGCGTCACAATCGTTTCAACGCCCTGCACAAGAAACTCCGCAAGTTTTTCCACGAACGGAAGTTCAATGTATTCTCGCAGTTCTCCTGTTTTTTCCAAGTAAACAACGCTTTCCAGAACTCTGCTCAAAAATTTCGGATATTCCTCGCTACATAAAATCTTTCTGATTTCACTTGCTTTCAGACTCTGCGCCGTGATGTAATATCCTTTATATTGTTTCAGGCATTCCTGTTTTTCCTCATACCAAGCCTGAAACGAGTCCAGATACACTCTGCCGCATTCTGCAAGCACCATGGGGAATTTTTCCAATATGTACTCACGGTACTCCGTATCTGCGTACTCATACAGGCTTTCCCCGTCTCCTCTGCTTACCGTCAGCAGTGGCATCAGATCGTTGATACAGCCGATTGCATCGAAGGTTACCCCCGTTGAAAAAATATTCCGGCAGATATCATGAATAGAAATTTTCCCGAATAAAGCAATCGCACCCATCACCCGGTACAAGTACTGTAAGCTCATTCCAAAATATCTCTGAATCATTTCCTGAATATAATTTTTTGCAACCGCTTTTGCCGTTTTATGTCCATCCCGATAAATACGATCACCGAAAATCAGATACGGTTTCACATACAAAAATTTATACTCTGCTTTCTGAATCGCCTGGTCAACAATCTCTGCTGTCATCTGTGGCTGATACTTTTTCAGATATTTTCGCAACAGTTCCACGGATTCTTTTGCATGAGAATCTACAGAAATAATTGCTTCCCGGCTCCGCAGTAAGGATTTCACAAAAGAAATTGCCTCTTTTGAGTCCTCCGTCAGGCCACTTTCTTCTTCTTTCCTTGCCGTCATCAGAATAAAAATGTTCTTTGCATAAGCGTTCCGCTCAAAATCTGCCTGAGAAGGCAAATGCCGTAGCAGTTCCATAGTAGAACTTCCAAGCTCGTCGATTCCGTCAATGATAAGAACCAGGCGATTGTCCTCGTACTGCTCGCGCAGCTCATGGCTGTCATCCAGATCCGTGTAAATATCACGATACAGAGATAATAATTCCACCATAGCCGCTCCAGACGTCTTTTCATCCTCCAGCTCTGCTTTCAATTGCGACATGGATTTTGGGTGAATTTCCTGATCCTGTTCATTATACCGTCCGATTGCTCCCTTAACCGGGTGATTCTCGTACAACCCTGGTATTCCTTTACAAAAATCACCAATCACAGGATTCTTCGTGCTTTTTGTAATATAATTCAGGTCTCCCACGTAATATGCCCGCACAATCGCGTTCAGATCTTTCTGCCGAACATTACCCGCATAACGCCCGTCCAGCATTCTGCTAAGTGTTGTTTTTCCCGTACCACGTTCCATCTGCAAAAACAGAATTCCGGACTGCAGCTCATCCATTTTCTGCTTAATTTTTCCGAACAGAAAAACGGCTTCTTCTATCTGTTCAACATTTTTTAAGCATGCAAGTTTTTGTTCGCCCTCACCAGTCATCTCAATCTTATTCGGCCTACGTTTTCTGCTCTTTGAATTTTTTTCACTTTCTTCTGACAATTTTGACAGGTATTTTAACTGTCTGTCCAGCGTTTCAAAGCAAACACTGTTTTTATATTTCTTCGATTCTCCGGCAAAATTGATGAGTTTTACCTCATGTTTTTTTTCATTGTATGAATCAAAGAAAAACAGCTCATTTTTCGATTTCTGCAAGAAAAATCCTGTCTCATATTTCTTTCCGCCTGCATGTAAAACCAGCCGTTCTACGCCTGCCTGTTCCAAAAAGACATTTTGATACAGCTCATTCAGACCACAAAATTCCCTTTCACTCTTGCCTAGATATCTGTTAATGGCGAATAATAAGTCTTTCAGTTGCCTCCAGTATCTTTCCTCATCCATTGTAATGATTCCATGAGCTATTGCCAAATTACGCCAATTTACCACACTATGATACTTTTCCCGACCCTTAACACCGTTTGTAATTTTGGTGTTCGCCAGCTCACAGGTTTTCTTTAGAATCTTTTCTATGGACTCATCAATGAGAAGAACGCTACTTGACTTAATTAACGTATCATTTAGATTCTGCCAGCCACCCATGGTAATGGTCCCCGTCAGTACTAACTTCAGAATCTCTCTCGAAGTTTCCCGCTCCTGTTCTCTGTTACAGATCTCTTCTCCTACTATAAAATCCTTTTCTTTTGTCATATTATGATTCACTATAATGAGGCCCATAATGGCAGAAATCCGTAAGGAAATTTCAACAAAATCCTTTGCACACAGGATTGCCTGATACGAGTTACCACATTCCACAATAATTTTTCGAAGTTCTTCGTACTTTTGGACTATAATGTCCGGGATCCATCTCAATTCCGAAGAAGGAATCCATACGCTTTCTGTTTGTACTTTTTCTTTCCAGGATTTGTTTTCTGAACCCATAAATTTTCTCCTATGACTATGAGGCTTTCATACGCTCTTGCCGCACTTTAAACGAACAGCAGAATCGTGTCAACGTATTTAAAAATCAAATATCATATATTTTCTTCACTCAAAATTCTCAGCTAATCTCTCACCCAAACAGGGGATTCGAAAATCATTTTGAAAAATTACGTATTATAGTGGCATCATCATTTTCCATCTCTTTATCTGCATAATAGCAAAAGCTGATGCTTTTATCATTACAAAACGCTCTGAACAACATTGGCCTTAAAAGTCTGGTTTTATCTGAATTAAATTCACTTCTTTGCCCACCATCTCGATTTCTTCGAACTTTATTACAATAAATCTTATTTGGATCTTCCGAATCACTCTTACTCAGAGACCGAACCATCGCACTTTTTTCCATTTTCGAAGAATTTTCTGACATTTTTGTAGGAATCACTCTTCCTAAGTTTTCAGTGAATTGCTGAAGAATATTTCCAAGATTTTCTCTGTATTCAATTCCAAAATATTCTCTCAATTTCTTGGGATCAACAATTAATTTTTTTACATTTGCCTCAACTTGTAACTCATCTGATAAATTATTCGCTTTCATAAAATGTAATTTTACAAGTGCATATTTATCAATTCGTTTTTCAGTTCCTACAAATCTCTTTACAAGTACAATATACTCTATTTTCTTATATTTAAAAAGGAAGCTGCATATTGTCCATCCCTTGTTTCGCATATCTTCCTTTAATTGTCTTAAATTCTCTAATAGCATATTATCGCTCCTAATGGCATTTACTGCATCATATAAAAATCATTTGTGGCACCGATATAAAATTCTCATTGTTGTTTGTTTTAAGCAGCAAGCACTAATTTTCCAGTCCCTAGCATTTCAACACAACACTACCTGTGGGGTTCCTCCTTTTTCTACCATTTATGGAGTACCAAGAATCAAGCTCATTTCCTATATTTTTTTAACCACAACCTTGCACCGCTTTTTCCAAAATGCAATCCCATATGTCAAAATGTCATTCCGCCCATCTTCTCTGAGTTCCTGATCGTATCCACGATCCTTGATCTGGTTCAACGCTCTTTCGCATACCTGGTCGAGATCGTTGATGGAGCGTGCATATTTTAGCTCCAAAATGATCCCGGTATCTGGATTTTTCGGCTTGATCAGAATATCCGCAAAACCATTTCCTGATTCTCTGTTTGATTTGACTGCCCAGCCGGAATTATTTTTCAGAATCCCAAGCAAAATACCATGATAAAAGATTTCTTTTTCTTCATTTCTCGCCCTTGTATCAAGAATACTGATTGTTTCGCCAAGAAACATAGTCAGCTCCTGCTGAATATCCTCGGTTTTCCCCTCAAGAAATCCGCGGTTGATTTTCTCCGTAGACGCCCTGTCATTTGCAATCACCTGTTCAAACCATTCTCTGATCTGGAGAATAAAGACCTCACGTACTTCTTTATTTGGAATGACGAGTCTGTATCTTTCATCCGTTTCACTGCCGGTCTGTGTAAGATATCCTGTCGTAAACAATACACTCCACATATTTTCGATTCGCTGATTGATCTCATCATACGTCAGATCCAGACGAATTCTCTTTTCTACTGCATTTCCCATGATCAGCTGCTCAATCTCGTCTCTGGTCGTTGTATCGGCCTTTTCAATCAACCGTTTTACAAGATCATTTCCGCTGCTGTTGATCCAGTAGGCCTTGGGCTGTGCTTTGTCATTCCCTGATAAATCATCCACATAATTGATAACATCCCAGGGACAGTAAATATCCGCATTTCCAAAGCGATAACCATCGTACCACTCTTTTACTTCCCCAAAATGATTCTGCAGCCTGTAATCTGTCAGAAGTTTTTCTACCTCTTCGTTTGTAAATCCAAATGCTTCCTCATACCGGACATCGTCTGCAGCATATACTTTAAAATTATTCAATCCGGTAAAGATACTTTCTTTTGAAATTCGAAGGCACCCTGTCAGGACTGCAAACTGCAGGAACTCATTCGTTTTCAGTGCCTGTCCGAATATGCCCCGAATCAAAGATACCATTTGAGGATAATATCCATGCTGGAATGCTTTGTCCAACGGGACATCATATTCATCAATCAGAATCAGCGTTTTCTGACCATAGAAACGGCATAAAAGCTGCGATAAAACTTTCAATGAGAAAACCAGAAATCCCTTATCCATCCAGTATTTTCCATTTTTTATTACGTTAAAAGCATCATACTGTTTTTTCTCAACATCAGAAAGTTTCGTACTTTCCCGCAAAAAAGAGAACCTTGCTGCTTCCCTTCCGATCAATTGTACGAACGCATTTTCCGCTTCTTCATAACTCAGTCCATCGACATCTTTTAGGGAAAGAAAGATAACCGGCCACTGATTCATCCATTTTTTACATAACGCCGGATTTTCCATGATTTCCAGTCCTTCAAACAGTTCCTTGCTGTCTTTTCGTATATCGAAAAAATTTTCCAGCATGCTCATACCCAGGGTTTTTCCGAATCTCTGCAAAGTCGGAAACGCCGACCGGGATGTCAAAATGCTTCATGATTACTCTCATTCCTATACTTACAAACGAAAATAATATAATACGGTAATAAA
>OMAL01001359.1_pt1 | contig 10165 bp, 9 predicted proteins | sample 1644711 | NCBI WGS metagenome assembly OMAL01 (sample SAMEA103958122, study PRJEB25191) | human gut metagenome | biome: human-associated habitat [ENVO:00009003]; feature: intestine environment [ENVO:2100002]; material: feces | place: Germany | collected 2013/2015 | reverse complement strand
GCGGTGCATAATCAATTTATTATAGCATAGGTTTATGGCGAATTGCAAGGCGGCGGGACTGGTTTTGCACCGGCAGTAAAAAAACAAAAATTTGTCCATTCTGTGAATTTTGAATAAAAGGGGTTTACCTTTGCTGACTTTTCCTGTAAAATACCTTGTCAGAAAACCTGCGGTGTGGACGCGGAAGGCAAAGGGACGGTTTTATGAACTTCTTGCAACGTATTGGCAACGCGCTGTCGCGCTTCATGTATGGGCGCAACGGTGTGGACCGGCTGACGCTGACCATGGTCTGGACGGCTCTGGTACTGGATATCATCAACATTTTTCTGCGGGAGAAGGTGCCGCTGGCATACAGCATCATCGGCACCGTGGCCGGGATCATCACCCTGCTGGCACTGTTCCGGATGTTTTCCCGCAATCTGGAGAAGCGCCGGGCGGAGAACGCGAAGTTCATGGAGAAGGTCTGGTGGCCCATCAGCCGACGTATGACCGGGAAAAGGCAGCAGCGGATGGATAAAGAGCACTGCTACTTTACCTGCCCGGGCTGCGGCGCGCCGCTCGACGTGAACGCGAGCGCGCGGTGCCCGTACTGCGGCACGGTGATCCAGCAGCAGGCACAGGACTGGGTCATCAGCGCCATTCGAGGGATCAAGCAGCAGACGCTGTAAAAACCGGATCAAAGGAGCCACGGCGAACGGGATGCGCTGTGTGATCGCGCCCCGGGTTCGGCTGGATCCGGCCGCTCTGCCTGGTCATCAAAAAATACTCCCTGCCGCATGGGCGGCCTCCTGTGTATATAGTATTGGAAAAAAGATGAGCCAGACGGATGAGTTTCATCCGTCTGGCTCTGCGGCATTCTGGAGTTATGCGGGATATTTCATCAAATGTTTTCCTGCCGGATGATCTCACGGCCCATGAGCACGCCCATGACAGAGGCCATCATCAGCCCGCGCGTCCAGCCGGACGAGTCGCCGAGGCAGTGGAGACGGCGGATGTTCGTGTTGAGATCGGCGTCCATCTTCACGCGGTTGGAGTAGAACTTCAGCTCGGGGGAGTAGAGCAGCGTTTCGTACGAGGCAAAGCCCGGAACGACCTGATCGACGGCCTTGATGAAGTTGATGATGTTCGTCATGCTGCGGTAGGGCATTGCGGCGGTGATGTCGCCGGCGACGGCGTCGGGCAGCGTCGGACGGACATTCGACTGCGCGAGCTCCTTTTCCCAGGTGCGCTTGCCGTCGAGAATGTCGCCGTAGCGCTGCACGAGGATGTGGCCGTTGGCGAGCATGTTCGTGAGCTCGCCGACCTTCTGCGCGTATTCGATCGGCTGGTTGAACGGCTGATTGAAGTTGTGGGAGCAGAGTATCGCGAGGTTCGTGTTGTTGCTCTTGAGCTCTTTGTATGAGTGTCCGTTGACAACGGCGAGGTCGTTGTCGTAGTTCTCCTGGCTGACAAAGCCGCCGGGATTCTGGCAGAATGTGCGGACCTTGTTCTTGAACGGCTTGGGATAGCCGATGAGCTTTGACTCATAGAGAACATCGTTGACCTTCTCCATGACCTCGTTTCTTATCTCAACGCGCACGCCGATATCGACTGTGCCGGGCTGATGGGAGATATCATGCTGAGCGCAGAGCTTTTCGAGCCAGTCCGCGCCGCGGCGTCCGGTCGCGATGACCGTGTGATCCGCGAAGATCTCTATGTTCTCGTCGCCCTTGCGGACATAGACGCCCTTGCACTGGTCGCCCTCAAGAATTATGTTGTCGCACTCGTAGCCGAAGAGCATGTCAACGCCGTTTTCGATGAGATACTGCTCGATGGCATAGTATATATCCTGCGCCTTCTCGGTGCCGAGGTGGCGTATCGGGCAGTCAACGAGGCGAAGACCCGCTTTTATCGCGCGCTTTCTTATCTCCTTGACTTCCTCTTCGCGTCCGACGCCCTCAACATGGGTGTCCGCGCCGAACTCGAGATAGATGCTGTCGGCATATTCAATAGTCTTCTGCGCCACATCGTAGCCGATGAGCTCGGGGAGCTGACCGCCGACCTCGGGGCTCAGGGACAGCTTGCCGTCCGAGAATGCGCCCGCGCCGGAGAATCCGGTCGTTATGTGGCAATAGGGCTTGCAGTTGACGCACTTGTTGGTCTTCGATTTGGGGCAGCGGCGCTTTTCAATCGGCTGACCCTTTTCAACCATCATAATTTTCTTGTTCGCGCCCTTGCGGATAAGCTCAATGGCCGTGAATATTCCGGCAGGGCCCGCGCCGATGATAACTACGTCGTATTTCATTGGTACACCTCGTTCTTTATTCGGGAAGAGTTATCTCTTCGTTTATTCTTTCAACGCCGTCCGTGCCGATCTCGTGAAGAGCCGGCAGGAAGAAGAGTCCGGGCGCTCTGCCGGACGGGAACAGATCGAGCAGCGGAACCATCACGAAAGCGCGCTCGTGTATTCTCGGGTGGGGCAGGGTGAGCAGGAAGCTCTCGCTCTTCATGCCCTCATAGAGCAGCAGGTCGAGGTCGAGCACGCGCGGTCCGTCTTTTATCGTCCTCACGCGGCCGTAAGCTCCCTCGATGCCGAGGCATGCGCCGAGCAGCATCTGCGCGGACAGCTCCGTCTCCACTATTATTGCGGCGTTGTAAAACAGCGGCTGTGCCTCATATCCGACCGGGCGGGTCTCATAGACGTGGGAGCACGCCGTTATTTTCGTTTTTGGCAGGCGGGACAGAGAGCGCACCGCGCCGTTTATGTTCTTCAGTCTGTCCCCCATGTTTGAACCGATCCCTATAACTGCCTGCATACAGTTTGCCATAAAATCTACAGTCCTTTCGCTTGATGTTTCTTGCCCGTTTTATGTTTTTATTTTCTTTCCCTGTAAATGCTGACCGCGGCGAAGCCGAAATCCGCCTTCATCGGCGCGTCCGGCTTTTTGCAGGTCACTCTCACGCCCTCAATGGGCGGAAATTCTTCGAGCAGTGCATCGGCAACACGCCGCGCGGCACGCTCAATGAGCTTGTCCTTCTGCGAGGAGAACACCCTGCGCGCGCATTTTATCATCTGCGCGTAGCTGACGGTGTCGTTTAAGTCGTCGCTCTCGCCGGCTTTTGAAAGCGGAATATCCGCCTCAATGTCGAGAATGAAGAACTGCCCGTCCTCCTGCTCCTCGGGATTGACCCCGTGATAGGCGAAGAGGCGAAGCGAATTTATAATTATCTTATCCACCGTCTGCCTCCCCGTATATCTTTTTCAGTGCGTCCGCGACGCGCGCCGACTGGACGGCGGAGAACACATCGTGGGCGCGGATAACATCTGCGCCGTTCAATATGCTCGCCGTGTGCAGCGCCACCGTTCCCGGGTCGCGCTTTGCGGCGTCTGTCTCGCCCGATGCCGTGCCGATAACGCGCTTTCGCGACGCGGCGGACATCAGCGCACTGCCGTCGGTCTTTATCTTCCCGATATCCCTTATCAGGCGCAGGTTGTCCTCGTAGCTCTTTGCAAAGCCGATTCCCGGGTCGAAGCAGAGGCTGCTCGCCGGTATCCCGTGCGATTTTGCGACCCTCGCGGCTCTGCCGAAAAAGTCGAGCACATCGTCGGAGACTCCGTTTTCATAGACGGGGACTGCGTCCGCGCCGGCGGGATTGTGCATGATTATCCATCCCGCGCCGAATTCGCTGACAACCTTCGCCATCTCGTCGCTCGCTTCTCCGCTGACATCGTTGATTATCTTCGCACCGTGCGTGAGAGCCGTGCGCGCGCATTCGGGATAGAATGTGTCAACGCTTATCGGGACGGTTATCCTGCCCTTTAACAAATCGAGCACCGGAATGAGCCTCGCGTTCTCTTCGTCGGCGGAGAGCCTTGTTGAGCCGGGGCGGGTCGACTGCGCGCCGACATCGATGATATCCGCGCCGAGCGCCTGCATCTCGAGCGCGTGCTCAAGTGCTTTCTGCGGCTCGTCCCATTTGCCGCCGTCCGAAAAAGAATCGGGAGTTATATTGAGTATCCCGCACACAAGGGTGTGGGAGGAGGTATCAAAAATAAATCTCTCCATAGTATCGCCTTATTTTGTCAGAAGTGATATTGCCTCGGCGCGCGCCCTCGCGTCCGAGCGCATCGTGCCGCGCAGAGCGGAAGTTCTCGTCTGCGCACCCGACGCACGCGCTCCGCGCATCGTCATGCACAGGTGCTCCGCCTCGATAACGACCGCCACGCCGAGCGGGTCGAGCTGTTCGTCAAGAAAGTCCGCAATCTGCGAAGTGAGCCTCTCCTGGAGTTGGGGTCTGCGCGCGAAGCTGTCAACTATCCTCGCGAGCTTCGACAGGCCTATGACTTTGCCGTCGCGCGGGATATATGCTATATGCGCCCTGCCGATGAACGGCAGAAGATGATGCTCGCACATCGAATACATCGGGATATCGCGGACAATGACCATCTCTTCGTTTTTCTCTTCGTTGAAGAGCTTGACATGGCGTTTCGGGTCGTCCTCGAGCCCCGAGAAAATCTCTTCATACATTCTGGCGACCCGCGCGGGCGTTTCGACAAGACCCTCTCTGTCCGGATCCTCGCCGACCGCCGCAAGTATCTCGCGTACAGCCGCCTCGATTCTCTTTTTATCCATCATTTCACCCCGGTTATACGAGAATAAATTCGATGACACAGTGGGTGTCGTCGGCGATATAATTAATCTGCGTTGTTGAAAATCCGCCCTTGCCCGCGTCGGCGATGCTGAGGAGTCTGTAGATCTCCTCTTTTTTCAGCAGTCCATCAATGGCGCGTTGATAAGCGTCTTCGGAAGAGAACCTGACATCGAGCTTGTCGCCCGATTTATGCCCGCCGAACATATTTGAAAGAGCGGTTTTCGTCTCGGCATTGTAGCCGTCGAACTGCCTGCCGAGTTTGACGAAATAGTTGCTGTCCGTCGCGGTGCAGCAGGCGGACGCATCGGAAAACGTGTGGGTTTTCAGTATCTCTTCGTCCGTAATATTGAAATAGGCATAGCGCTTGTTCTGCGTCACTCCCTCGCCGATGGGATCGTCCCAGGTGAGGTCGAGGTTATAGGGCTTGCCGTCGATAAAGACGACATTCCACATATGTCCCTCGCTCGCGCCGTCCTCGCGCTTCGCCGTGCCGGTGATGACATAGTTTTCTATTCCCGCTTTGTCGAGCAGGAGCTTCGCCGCCTTTGCGTATCCCTCGCATGAGGCGGAGCCGTTGACGAGCACGCCGTAAGCGGAGCTTGCAATGAGCTTGTCGGAGTCGGTATATCTGCACGAGTCTATTATCGCGTCGTGAATAAGCAGTTCCTTGTCAAAATCAGAAGCTTCTTTGACTATCTTTGCGCCGAGCTCATCCGCTTTTGTCTGAAGCTCGGCCTTTTTCTGCTCATACTCGTCTTTGGTCATGGCGTATTCGCAGCTGAACCAGAACTTGCGGTCTCTCGAGACGAGCATACATTCGCGCCCGAGCATTATCAGCTCCGGATTGTCGTACATAACGGCGAGCCAGACTTTTTCGAGCTCTTCGTTGTTGAGCTCGGGAATTTCAATTTCCTCGGGAAACGACTCAATGTCGCGGAGAATGGCGTTGTATGCGCGTTTCTCGTTCTCGTTAAGTTCGCCGAAGTAGTGCTTGAAGTCGCCGAACGCAGACACTTGTTCGGATGAGGGTATATTGTTCACCTTTTTCACCGAGCACCCGGTGAATATGAGCGTCAGCGCCAGCAGAAGCGCCGCAGGACACAGAAGCTTTCTTGCCAAATGACCGCCCCCTTGTTTTATAAACGGTTATTTTCCGCGCTTGCCGGGTGTAACGGTCAGCTCGCCGGCGGAAGAAACGGATGTATATTTTATATCTCCCGCCGCCATCGCGGAAAGAGTGCGCTCACAGCGCGAGAAATCGACTATTGATATGTCGGTGTCCAAAGAGTCGATTATCTGCGAGAAATAGTTGCGCCCGGAGGCGAGATAGGTCTTGTTGATATACTGCGAGAACAGCACACAGAGCAGTTCGCCCTGCTTCTGCGCTCCGCCGCCCGACGGAGTCAGGCAGTAGCGGAAATATTTGAGCAGCGTCTCGCCCTTGACGGTCTGGTTGCCGGGCATGAGCGAGAGCGACAGCTCCTTTGTCTTATAGCTTATGCGCTCGGGCACGGATATCTGCGCGCCGGAGAGCACGTTGATGGCATTCTTGAACTGATTCGCGGTCGAGACGGCGTATTTGTCCGCGGTGAATCCGCAGAGGGAGTCGACCGCTTTCTTGAGCTCTTTCGAGCCGCCGGTCTTGTAGTGACCCATAAGACTGTCTTTGTTGCCGGAGATATCCGCCGAAGTATTCGGATCAAAGGCGCACACGCGCACCTCGCCCGAGTCGAGATCGGCGTTGACTGCGGCGACAAAATACAGCTCATCTTTTTCGTCCGAGACGCAGGCGAACATAAATGTTGCCTTGCCGCCGAGCGGCGCAAGAGCCTCGTCGGTGCTCCCGTCGGAGGATTCAACTTCCTTTTCCGGGAACAGGTCGTTCATTGAGAGATGATGCGATTTGAACATATAGGCTACAGAGACGAGGGCGAACGCGAACAGAAAGCCGACGAATCCGAGCACGAAAAGCCGAAACTGCTTCGTCTTTTTCTCCTGCGTTGTGCGGAACTTCATTCCCTTTCTTTTCGCCATACGATCACCTCCGATTATTTATAAAGTATTGCCGCCGAATATGCGCCGAGCGGGACATTGAGTCCGTCGGCGGCGCTGCCGAAGAGCGTGGATGCGCCCCGCCAGCGTTCGGGGACAGTGTATTCTATCCCGTGGCAGTTCGCGTTTGCGATTATCAGCGCGCTGCCCGATTCGGAATTGCGCTCATATGCGATGCAGCCGAGCGCCGAGGATATGCAGTTGAACTCTCCGTCGATAAACGCGGGACAGAGCTTTCTTATCCCGCCGAGCGTTCTGTAGTGGCCGAGCAGCTCCGCGTTTTCGTTTCTCCAGGGGAAGCAGGCACGGTTGAACGGATCTTCGCCGCCCGCGAGCCCGACCTCGTCGCCGTAATAGACGCAGGGAACGCCGGGGAGCGTGAACTGCAAAACCGAGGCGAGCTTCAAAAGACAAATGCCCCTTCGATATTGTTCGTCTGTCAAAATACCTCTGTCGCGCCCGTTTTCGGGGCGCTCGATATCGCCGCGTCCGAGCCGCGTTATGGCGCGTACCGTGTCGTGGGTGCCGATATGGTTCATCAGCGTGTCGAGCGACGCGCGCGGATAGTGTTCGACTATATTTTCAACGCATTCGCGGAGTTCTTCCGCGTTCGCCGTGCGGACAAAATCTATAACAGCATTTGCAAACGGATAGTTCATCACACTGTCCAGCTCGCCGCCCTCGAGATATCTGCGGCGGTGGCCGTAGCTTATCTTGTCGGTCGCGTCCTCCCAGACCTCGCCGTAGATAAACGCGTCTTTTTTCTCTTTTCTGACCGCCTCGTGGAAGCGGTCGAGAAATTCGTCGGGCAGTTCGTCCGCCACGTCGAGCCGCCAGCCCGACGCGCCGAGTCTGAGCCAGTGCCGCGCAACGCCGTTTTCGCCGGTCAGAAACGCCAGTACGCCCGGGTCTGTCTCATTTAGCTCCGGCAGGATGTCAACGCCCCACCAGCAGGCGTAATCGTCCGGCCAGCAACGAAAATTATACCACGAACGGTAGGGAGAATTTTTGTCGCAATATGCACCCTTGCCGCCGTAGGACGAAAATCTGTCAAAATATCTGCTGTCGGCGCCCGTGTGGCTGAACACGCCGTCGAGCAGAATTTTTATCCCGTGCTCTTCGGCACTCTTGCAGAGAGACTTGAAATCCTCCTCTGTGCCGAGCATCGGGTCGATTTTCATGTAGTCGCCCGTGTCGTATCGGTGGTTCGAGCGCGCGGAGAAAATCGGGTTCAAATATATGCAGGTGACGCCGAGGCTCTCGAGATAGCCGAGCTTCTCTTCGATGCCCTTGAGGTCGCCGCCGAAAAAGTCGTATTTCTCAATTTTTCCGTCGGAGTCGGGCTCCCAGTCGGGCTCTTCGCCCCAGCGGGAGTGATATTCCGCCGCCGGCTTGTTCTCGGGCAGGGAAGTTTTGCCGGAGCGGCAGAACCTGTCCGGGAATATCTGATACATTGTGCCGCCGCGAAGCCACAGGGGCGTGTCGCAGTTTTCGCGGCATACGGTCAGCCGCCAGCGCGAGCCCTCGCCGATGACGGCATTTCCATTAGATTCAAGTGATATTTTTTTTGTGCCCCACGGGGTGTCGTATTCAAAAAAGTACCAGACTATCCCCGCGTTTTCGGGTGCGGCGGTCTCGAGCCGCCACCATTCCTCGTTTTCGCCCTGCATTCGCTCCCACGAGAAAGAAAAATCTTCTCTCTCGCCGCCGTCCGTCTCAAGAATGAGGCGAACCGCGCTGCACTGCTCCGAGCGGGGCAGAACTATCCTGAAAATCATATCCTCACCCGAGCGCACAGCCGCGCCGGGCGAGAGATGATATTTTTTTCTCGAGTTGTAGGGGATAAAATGCATTTAAATCTGCCTTTATTTCGTGAGGATATATGTGCTGTCGGTGTTTGAAGCCGAGCTCTTCATTTCAATGACCTTCTTCGAGGCGGGGAAATTGCGCTGGGCGTCCGCCTTGAGGGAGCTGAGATCGACCGCAAAAGCGGAGGCGTTCGCGCTCCAGAGAGAGCCGTTGTATATATCGCTGCTGCCGCCCGCAGCCGCTTCGCCCTTCATCGCGCAGATAACGGGAGTGCCGGAGCACGCGGAGACGCAGGAGTTGACGAAGTTCACGAGCACGGCGTTTCTCGATACCGAGCCCTCGCCGTCAAATGTCGCAACGTTAGAATTTAAGTCGGGGAACTGCACGCCGTCGAGCAGTATTGCATCAACGCCGAGGTTCTTCACTTCCTTGACGACCTCGAGCAGATAGTTCTGAGCCGTCTGCGAATAGGGGTTGAGCCACGGCTTGCCGCCCTTGGAAGCCTCGTTGTCGAGCCAGATCATCTGAGTTTTGTTGTAGTGAACAGCCATGGTGCGGTCAATGCGCGGCATCTGGGTATCTTTGAAGCAGTATATGCGCGCAACGACTTTTATGCCGGACTGCTGAATTTTCTTGACGCTCGCGGCGGCGTTCGCCTGAGCCTTTGATGACGGAGCTTTGTCTTTTACAGCCGCTATAGACGAGGGATAGCTGAGATAGCCGGACGCATCTTTGAAATCGATGACAACGGCGTTCTGACCCGCGCTCTTGAGCGAGGATACGAACTGGTCGAGTCCGCTGCCGCCCGCGAGCAGGGAGACATTGCCGACGCGCGCCTTTATTTCAGCTGAAGTCTGCTGATTATCGGCGGGAGCGGTCGTGTCGTTCTTGCCGCCTTTGTTGTTCTTGTCTTTGTTGCCTTTGTTGTCCTTTTCGGCCTTCTGCGTGGTTTCGACATTCGCGTCGGAGATGCCGAGGAGCGTATCGGTGACGAAAAATGCCGCAGTGAAGACAACTGCCGCGCCGAGAATGCACGCGAGGACTATTCCGACTATCTTATTGCGCCTGCGCTCGGTGTAGCTCTTGCGGCGCTTCGAGCCGCCTGCCGCGTGCTTGCTGAACGCGGTTATGCTCCTGTGAGGGCCGGGAGAAAAATACTTGTCATATTTGCTGCGTTTTGCCATTTTTCATCATCCTCTGTGCCGCGCGGCGGGCATGACATCACCCGTCGGCGTCGGAATTTTTTAATTAATTATGAGAACAGGGAGCTGCCCGAGAAGCCGGAGAACGCGAGCGAGAGCAGCGCGACATAGACAAACGCCGCCGGAGTGCCGCGGAAGGCTTTGGGCATATCCTGATTCTGCGAGATTATGTGCAGACCCTTGCATATGAGCGTCGCCGCGAGAATGAACGCGAGACCCGCGCCGATGCCGGAGCCGATGCTCTCGGGGAGGGTGTAGGCCGCGCTGCGGTTGAGTAGGGGAGTTGCGAGCACAAGGGTGTTGAGCGCCGCCATGCCGAGCGTGCCGAGGAACTTCTCGGTCGCGCCGAGGGCGAGCTTGAGTATGAGTCCGGTTATCAGGAAAACTACGATAAGCACGCCGCTGAACATTGCAAAATGCAGCGCCGAGGGCAGAGTGCTGAGCACCGGTATCATTTCGAGCGCGCGGCA
>OMAL01001355.1_pt1 | contig 10193 bp, 8 predicted proteins | sample 1644711 | NCBI WGS metagenome assembly OMAL01 (sample SAMEA103958122, study PRJEB25191) | human gut metagenome | biome: human-associated habitat [ENVO:00009003]; feature: intestine environment [ENVO:2100002]; material: feces | place: Germany | collected 2013/2015 | reverse complement strand
TAACGTGCTGCGTAAGCTGCGCTGCGGTCTACTTTCGTGGGGTCTTTGCCGGAGAAAGCACCACCGCCGTGACGGGCCATGCCGCCGTAAGTATCAACTATAATTTTACGTCCGGTAAGGCCGCTGTCGCCCTGCGGGCCGCCGATAACGAAACGGCCGGTCGGGTTGATGTAATATTTGGTTTCGTCATCAAGCATTTCTGCCGGTACAACCGGTTTTACAACAAATTCCATAATATCGCGGCGGATTTGTTCCAGAGCAATTTCCGGAGCATGCTGCGTGGAAATAACAATCGTATCAATGCGTACAGGTTTGCCGTCGTCATATTCAACGGTTACCTGGGTTTTTCCGTCCGGGCGCAGGTAAGGCAGAACGCCGGTTTTGCGCACTTCTGCAAGGCGGCGGGAAAGTTTATGTGCCAAAGAAACAGGCAGCGGCATGTATTCCGGTGTTTCGTTAGTGGCATAACCGAACATCATGCCCTGGTCACCGGCGCCTACTTCGTTTTCATCGGCTTTGCCTTCTTTGGCTTCCAGAGATTTATCAACACCAAGCGCAATATCCGGCGACTGTTCGTCAATGGAAATCAAAACGCCGCAGGTATTGCCGTCAAAGCCATATTTAGCACGGTCATAACCGATATTGATAACGGTTTCGCGTGCGATTTTAGGAATATCAACATAGCAGCTCGTAGAAATTTCGCCGACAACATGAATCTGCCCGGTTGCGACTACGGTTTCGCAGGCAACGCGGCCATGCGGGTCCTCTGCCAGAATAGCATCAAGCACAGCATCAGAAATCTGATCGGCAATTTTATCAGGATGCCCTTCCGTAACAGATTCGGAAGTAAATAATTTTCTCATTCTGTTCCTCCTTATGTAAATAAAAAAGCGCCCTCTGTGAGAGCGCCGCTGATTGTACCGACATTCTCATCTCTCGATTAACTCGCAGGACTTAGCACCGTTTGCACTAATGCAATGGTTGCTGCGGTTTCATTGGGCCAATCCCTCCACCAGCTCTTGATGAGTAATATTAAGTTACTATGATATTATATCCAATTTATGTAAAAAAGGCAACAATTATTTCCTTAAGCGCAGAACGGTGTTCAAAAGTTCTTCCGCAACGTCGTACTTGCTCATCTGCGGCAGTTCTTTAATGCTGCCGTCCGGGAAAATCAGTTTTACAATATTGGTTTCGCTGCCAAAGCCTGCTCCCTGCATTGTTACATCGTTGGCAACAATCATATCAAGGTTTTTCTTGGTAACTTTTTCTTTGGCATTATCAATAAGGTTCTGGGTTTCTGCTGCAAAACCAACGAGGAACTGCCTTTTTTTGCGTTCACCCAGCGTTTTTAAAATATCCGGGTTCTTATCCATTACAACCGTTAAAGCATCATCGGTTTTCTTTTTAATTTTCTGCGCTGCCACATCATGCGGGCGGTAATCAGCAACGGCCGCCGCCTTGATAACAATGTCGCATCCGTCATAAACGGCAAGGCACGCATCCATCATCTGCTGCGTTGTTTCTACATTTACAACTTTAATGTTCGGCGGCGGTGTAAGCGCGCTTGGCCCTGTAACAAGGATTACTTCTGCTCCGCGTTCTGCAGCTGCCTGTGCAATGGAATAACCCATTTTGCCGCTGCTGCGGTTGCCTACATAACGCACCGGGTCAATGGGTTCACGCGTACCGGCAGCAGTCACCAAAACTTTAAGGCCGCGCATATCGCCTTCCGTTTTTGCAAAAAAGTCCTTCACAAAATTAACTATATCCGCAGGTTCAGGCAAACGCCCTGCACCAATGGCACCGCAGGCCAGTACGCCGCTTGCCGGAGGCATCACCACAATGCCGCGGCTTTTAATTTTGGCAATATTTTCCTGCGTGGCAGGGTTTTCATACATATGCGTATTCATGGCAGGGCACACAATAACCGGTGAATGTGCCGCAAGCAGCGTTGTCGAAAGCAAATCATCGGCAATGCCGTATGCCATTTTGGCAATGATGTTGGCCGTTGCCGGCACAACCATAAAAAGGTCGGCCCAATCGGCAAGGGCAATATGTTCAACGTTAAATTCCTGATTGGCATTCCACATGGAAACAGCAACTTTATTGCCGCTGATTTCCTTAAAAGTCAGCGGAGTTACAAACTGCTGGGCATGTTCTGTCATAACGACACGCACTTCTGCACCCTGTTTGCGCAGTTTGCTCACCAGGTCAACGGCTTTATAAACGGCAATGCCGCCTGTTACACCTAAAACAATTTTCTTACCCTTCAACAAGGCCGGCGCCTCCCTTATTTACCCTGATTGCGCTCATAAGTAATGGTATCGTTTGCAATTTCCTTCAAGGCAATGCTTACTTCCTTTTCCGGAAGGTTCTGCCCGGGCACAGTCAGTTCGCGTGCGCGTTTGGCAGCCAGCATGGCCAGAGTATATTTGCTGTCAACTTTTTCTGTTAAATAATCGATGGAAGGATCTACCATAGACATTAAAATCACTCCTCTTTTCTGCAATGGCAAATTTCGTCAATAATAAAATATGTACGGGCGGCGCGGTAACGTTCTGCTTCCATAACGGTCAGAACCTTCTGCGTAGCCCTTTCGGCAATGTCATTAACTATAATATAATCATATTCACTGGCGTAAGCAAGCTCGCCCGTGGCGGATGCAAGGCGTTTTTTGATAACCTCTTCACTGTCTGTGCCGCGTTTGTAAATACGCGAAGAAAGCTCATCCAAAGAAGGCGGAACAATAAACACAAACACACCGTCCGGGAAACGCTTTTTAATCTGCAAAGCGCCCTGAATATCAATTTCCAAAATTACATCTTTGCCCTGATTAAGCAAATCCATAACATAATCGCGCGGCGTGCCGTAATAGTTGCCGTATACTTCGGCATACTCCAGAAGGCCGCCCTCGGCAATCATGGCTTTAACTTCTTCAACAGTTTTAAAAAAATAACTTACGCCGTCAACTTCGCCCTCGCGCGGAGCGCGGGTGGTTACAGATACCGAATAGCCAATATCCGGCAGCTTTTCACGCAGCATCTGGCAGATTGTACCTTTACCGGCGCCGGACGGCCCCGACAAAACCAGCAGCAATCCTTTTGGTTTCAAAATAAGCCCTCCCCTGCTCAGCCGTTATTCTTCATCTTCGTCATCGCTCTGTACAAGCCTGTTGGCAACGGTTTCCGGCTGTACGGCCGACAAAATAATATGGCCGCTGTCAGTAACAATTACCGCACGTGTTCTGCGCCCGTAAGTTGCGTCAATAAGCGTACCGTTATCGCGCGCTTCCTGAATAATTCTTTTTATCGGCGCAGATTCCGGGCTGATAATAGAAATAATCCTGTTGGCAGCAACTATATTGCCAAAGCCTATGTTAATAAGCTTAATATCCATAAAGCAGCCTCCTTTTATTCGATATTCTGTATCTGTTCCCTGATTTTTTCAATTTCTGCCTTAATGTCTACCACCAGCTGGGCAATGGTGTAATCATTGGCCTTGGAAGCAATGGTGTTGGCTTCACGGTTAAATTCCTGCACCAGAAAATCAAGCTTTCTGCCCACCGGCTGATTAAGGTTAATAATTTCGCGGAATTGTTTGATATGGCTTTTCAGCCTTACAATTTCTTCCGTAATGCTTGTACGGTCGGCAAAAATGGCAACTTCCTGCAACAAGCGTTCCGGCTCTACCGTCTGGTTATATTTTTCAAGCAGGTCGTTAATGCGTTCGCTCAAACGTTCCTGGTATTCTTCCACAACCTGCGGCGAACGTGCTTCTATCTGCAAAAGTTTTTCTTCAATCAGCGCGGCGCGCTTGATAAAATCGCCGTAGATATTGCCGCCTTCCGTTTCGCGCATGGCAACAAGGTTGTTAACAGCCTGCTGCAAAGCCTGTTCAAGCTGCGGCCAGATGGTTTCCACGTCAAAAAAGCCTTCTTTAACGCTTATAACGTCCGGGCAGCGCGCAAGGTACAATACTTCTGCCTGCTCGGCCAGCTTGCAGCCGCCGATACCGGCAGCTTCGGCAACTTCCTGCAAAGCGTTATGGTACGCCGCCGCCAAAGGCCTGTCTACTTTAACGGTGCAGAGCCCGTCATTTACATAATCTGCTGTGATAAATACATCTATGCGCCCACGGTTAATACTGCGCAAAATAGTTTTGCGTATCCTGTCCTCCAGGGGATTCAAAAAGCGCGGCAAACGGATAGCCACTTCATTATAACGGTGATTTACCGTTTTCATTTCTACCGTTGCCGAAAACTTTTCATCCTCATATTCGCCGCGGCCAAAACCAGTCATACTTTTAAGCAAAATAAAACCTCCCGCCGCATTTCTAAATTAGTAAAATTGTTGTATACTTATTCTTGAAATAATATTATACCCTATTATGACTTCATAAGCAAACGAAAAACGCAAATTTTTAAAGAAAAAAGGAGAATTTCCATGAATTTGGAAGGTATCACAATAAATATTCTCACAAGCCAGCTGCAGAAAAAGCTGCTCGGCGGCAAAATATACAAAGTTTTTATGCCTAACAAAAGCAGCCTTCTGCTGCTTGTTAAAACCGAAAATGCCGTTATACCTTTAGCTGCCGATTTTTCCGGTGCTTCGCCCTACTTATATATGCCTGATAAAACGCCGGAACGCCCTGAAACCCCGCCTGCTTTCTGCATGCTTCTGCGCAAGCATCTGGAAGAAGGGCGCATTACCAAAATAACGCAAAGCGGCCTGGACCGTGTTGTTACAATGGAAATAAGCAGCATAGGCAGCGCAAGGCAAATTATCAGCAAACAGCTTATTTTTGAACTAACCGGCAAAAACGCCAATATTATTTTTGTAAGCGAAGGCGTAATTTTAGACAGCCTGAAACATATCGGCAAAGCGTTAAGCAGTTACCGCCAGATTCTGCCGGGGCTTGCCTACATTGCCCCGCCGCCGCAGGACGGGCTGGATATTTTAACATCCGCCCCTATGGATATTGCCGCAGCGGCACAAAACCTGCCCTTGCCGCCGCAAAAAGCGCTTATTGCAGCTACAACCGGCATTGGGCAGTATACGGCAGGCCAGCTTTTAAAATTTGCAGGCATAACTGCCGAAAGCGGTATTACAAACGAAAATGCTGCCGCACTGACAGATGCCATTAGCACTTTGCAAAAAAATATTGCCGCTGCCAAAGCCGGTACTGCGCCTGTATATGCCATTATTACCCGCACCAATACCGTTAAAACAATTCTTCCGTTTAAACCTTTGCAGCTTACAGGCGGCGAAACCGTAAAAGAATTTGCCTCGCTTAACAGCGCCGTTGCTTTTGCGCAAAGCCTTACGCCTGTTCTTTTGCCGGAACAGGAGGTTTTAAACAAAACAGTAAATGCGGAAACCGAAAAGCTGCAGAAGAAAATACTGCTTTTAAAAGAAGAACTTGCCGCGGCGGAAGATGCCGAACAGCAGCGCATTATTGCCGATACCTTAATGGCAAATTTGTACCGCATTGCCAAAGGCAGCAGTGAATGTACGCTGGAAAATATTTATGACGGCACACCGCTGACCATAAAACTGGCGCCCGATTTAACTGCCAACGAAAACGCGCAAAAATACTATAAGCGTTATAATAAATTAAAACGTGCGCAGACAGAAATTAGAGAACAGCTGAAACTTACGGAAGAAGCAGTTGAATATCTTGGCAGCATCGACATCGCCCTTAAACTTGTACAGACAAGGGCCGAAGTTGCTGAAATTAAGGCAGAACTTGCTGCCGCAGGCTTTATAACCGTAAAAAATACCAAAAATAAAATGCCGCAGGCAAAATCGACACCAACAATTATTAAACTTTCGGAAGATACGGCTTTATATATCGGCAAAAACAACAAACAGAACGATTACGTTACTTTTTCAATCGGCAGCGGCAATGATTTATGGTTCCATACCAAAAACATTCCCGGCTCGCACGTTATTTTAAAAACAACTCTGCCGCAGGCAGATGAAAAAGACATTCAAACTGCGGCAACGCTGGCAGGATATTTCAGTAAAGCACGCGGCGGCAGTAAAATACCCGTAGACTGTACCCTGAGAAAATTTGTAAAAAAACCGAGCGGTGCCAAACCCGGCTTTGTTATTTACACTAACCAGACAACGTATTATGTAACGCCAGAAGAAGAAACAATAAACAAATTAATAAATTAAACAAAAAACTGCACCAAAAGCTATGATATGTTCAATAACTTTAACGGTGCAGTTTTTTACTGCAATAAATATTTATTTAACAAGTCAATATCAAAAGCATATTCTTGAGCTGTCTGTTTTGTTATCGCTCCTGTTTTTGCTAAATATGCCAGTGCGTAATCCATGCACTGCATTCCCTGCTGCCTGCCGTTTTGCATATAACTTGCAAGCTGATGTGCCTTTCCGTCACGCAAAAGGCTGCGCACAGCCTGCGTAAAGGTTAAAACTTCAAAAGCCGCCGTTCTTCCGCCATGGCAGCCCGGAACGAGCTGCTGCGCTACAACAGCCTGTAAATTTTCAGCAAGCTGCGCACGCATTTGCTGCTGTTTTTCCGGCGCAAAAAAATCCAGCATACGCGATACTGCCAAAACAGCACTGCGAGTATGCAGCGTTGCAAGCACCAAATGCCCTGTTTCGGCAGCGGAAACTGCACCGGCAGCAGTTTGTGCATCACGCAGCTCACCAATCATAATAACGTCGGGGTCCTGTCGCAGTGCCGCACGCAGGCCAAGTGCAAAACTGGCGGTATCACTGCCAACCTGCCGCTGGCTGATAATGCTTTTATCTTCCGTAAACCTGTATTCCGGCGGGTCTTCCAAAGTAACAATATGCGCACTTTTATTACGGTTAATAAAATCAACCATAGCCGCCAGGGTTGTGCTTTTGCCGCTTCCTGCCGGGCCGGTTACCAGAATAAGCCCGCTGCGCTGCATGGCAAGCTTCTCCAAAACAGGCGGAGCGTTCAGGTCTGATAACGCTGGGACTGCACTTTTTATTATTCTTACGGCAAGTGCCGGAAAGCCATTCTGCAAATATCCATGCACCCTAAAGTTTCCTGCACCAGCAATACGGCAGCAAAAATCCGCTTCTGTTTCGTTAACGGCACAAGCACCGTACTGCTCAATAAAAGATGTAATTGCATTTTCACTTACACCAGGTAAATTCTGCCTGTTTAAAACGCCGTTAATTCTGAATACCGGCACTCCGCCTGCTTTTATATGCACGTCCGAAGCGTTTTGGCGCACGGCTTCCTTTAAAATATGTTCCAGCATTTTTACTCCTTAATGCACAGCCTGCAAAACTTCCGCTAAAGAAGTGTGTCCTTTTAATACTTTTTGCACTCCGTCGCTGCGCATACTTACCGCACCAAATTTTTCTGCTTCCGCAAAAAGCGTTTCTTCCTGCGCCCTGCCCAAAATAAATTTTTTCAGTTCCGGCACAACAGGCATTACCTCCTGCAAAGCCATACGCCCTAAATAACCAGTTCCGCGGCATTTTTCACAGCCGCTGCCCTTATAAAGCGTTAAACCGTCGCCGCTGTTAATGTTTAAATAAGCCTTTTCTTCCGCATTTGCGGCATAAGTAGTTTTGCAGTGCGGGCAAATGCGCCGCACTAACCTTTGCGCAACAACTCCGCGCAGGGCAGATGCAACCAAAAACGGTTCTATGCCCATATCGACAAGCCGTACTGCCGCTCCCGCGGCATTATTGGTATGCAGCGTGCTGAATACCAAATGCCCGGTAAGCGCCGCACGTATGGCAGTTTCTGCCGTATCAAGGCTGCGTATTTCACCAAGCATAATAATATCCGGGTCCTGCCGCAAAATACTGCGCAGCCCGCTTGCAAAAGTCAGCCCGGCCTTTTTGTTTACAGCAACCTGGCTTATGCCGTTAATGCGGTATTCCACAGGGTCTTCTATGGTTACAATATTGCGTTCGCTGCTGTTAAGCTCTGTAAGCGTAGCATAAAGCGTTGTGGTTTTGCCGCTGCCGGTCGGCCCCGTTAACAGCACTATGCCGCTGCCGTAATTATAAAGCCTGCGGTAAAGCGCTAAATTTTCCGGCGTAAAATTAAGTTCATCCAAATTCAGTGCAAACTTTACCCTGTCTAAAATACGTATAACTATTTTTTCTCCTAAAATAGTCGGCAGCGAAGAAATACGCAAATCAATATTGCGTCTGTCAAGTTCAAGCTTAATGCTGCCATCCTGCGGCAGGCGTTTTTCGGCAATATCCATGCCAGCCAGCACCTTTATACGCGAAACAACAGCCTGCATAAGCGTTTTATTCATTTCGGCTTCTTTATAAAGAACGCCGTCGATACGCATACGCACACACGCATTGTTTTCCCCCGGCTCTATATGTATATCGCTTGCGCCGGATGCAGCGGCTTTGGCAATAAGGCTGTCAGCCGCCTTTACGGCATCAGCGTTTTCTTCTTTTTTAAACAATGTCCGTTCGGTTTGTATTATCAACTTTTTCTCTCCATTACAAAAATTTGCAGCTTTATTATTATAACCAGCAAAAATAATATCTTCAAGTAAATTTTTATGGTATAATATTGAACCGAAATTGCGGATACCGGAGGTTTATTGGAGGAACAGCTTCTGGAACACATTAAATTACAACACCCGCCGCTTTTTTTATGCTTAACGGCAGGCACAATGCTGATTTTAAGCGCTTTGCAGTTTACGCTTGCAGGCACTGCGCAAAAACATGTACCGGTAAACAGCCATGCAGTTTATACCCCCATTCAACTGCCGCCGGCTGCTAAAAGCCTCAAACCGCAGCGCAACCCATTTCTGGCTCCGGCCGCGCCGGATATTAAACGCCAAACCGCCGTATTAACCCCCGTTTTAAAAGGAACAGTGCAAAACGGCAGCACTACCATGGCAATTATGGAATTTGCAGGGCAAAGCAATTACTATCAGCCTGGCAGCAAAATTAACGGCTTTACAGTACGCAGTATCACCCCAAACAGCGTCCTGCTCGAAAAAGGTTCCCAAACGCTTATGTTAAAAGCCGGAGGAACAGCCCATGACTAAAATTTTTACTGCTCTTTTAACTACTTTGTTAGCTGCGGTTTCGTCTTTGGCTTATGCAAACGGCATTACGCTTAACGTGCGCGATGGCCAGGTACGCGATGTACTCGCTTCTGTTGCAGCACTTTCCGGCAAAAGCATTGTTGCCGACAGTTCCGTACAGGGCACGGTTACGCTTAACCTTAAAGATGTGCCTTTTGACACCGCACTGCGTATAATTACCGCTGCCAAAGGTTTAAGTTACCGCCTTACCGGTGATGTTATACTGGTTGGCTCTGCCGCAGGCATGGAAAAATTTAACGACACGGCCAGTATTATTAAACTGAACTACGCCAAAGCTGAAGAACTTAAAACTGCACTGGCACCGCTTATTGGCACCAACAGCAAAATAAGCACCGATACTGTTACCAACAGCATAATTTTTACCGGCACCCCCACCGACGAAATGCGCCTGCGCAGCGCAGTGGCCGCACTTGATACTGCCACGCAGCAGGTAACACTTGAAGCCAAAATAATTGCGGTAAACCGCGAAGAAAGCGAAAACCTTGGCATCAGCTGGAACTGGGATAAAATACCGCAAAACAGTAATTACTACGGCAATGATGACGATAACGATGATACCGATAACGAAAATTTTGGCGGCGTAGTACATTTTGGCGCTAATTATGAATTCCGTTTTAACGCTGCTTTAAACGCCCTTTTTGCCAAAGGCAAAGCCAAAATTCTGGCAACACCGCGCATAATAACCATACCCGGGCGTGAAGCAAGTATATTTATAGGCGACCACATTCCTGTTACAACGGAAAAAATTGAAAACTCAGTTACAACCAACACCACCGATTACGTTGACGCCGGTATTAAACTGCAATACACGCCGATAGTAAGCAGCGATGGTATGATAACCTCGGTTGTGCATACGGAAGTCAGCACCCCCACGCTTATTTCCGAACTGAAAAACTACAAAATAACCAGCCGAAGTGCCACCACTACCGTAAGAATGCGCAACGGTGAAACCCTTGTAATAGGCGGTTTAATCAATGAAGAAGAACAAAAACGTCTGCAAAAAGTACCGTTTTTATCAAACATTCCGCTTTTAGGTGAACTGTTTAAAAACCGTACTACCAGCAAAACAAAAACCGAAGTTATTATG
>OMAL01001351.1_pt1 | contig 10233 bp, 10 predicted proteins | sample 1644711 | NCBI WGS metagenome assembly OMAL01 (sample SAMEA103958122, study PRJEB25191) | human gut metagenome | biome: human-associated habitat [ENVO:00009003]; feature: intestine environment [ENVO:2100002]; material: feces | place: Germany | collected 2013/2015 | reverse complement strand
CCTCCATCGTGATCTGCTACTGCCCCTGCATCGAGCACGGTATGAAGGCCAGCATGGGTCTGAGCCAGATCGAGGAAAAGAAGGCCGTGGAGTGCGGCTACTGGCACCTGTACCGCTATGATCCCCGGCGGAAGGAGGAGGGCAAGAACCCCTTCCAGCTGGACAGCAAAGCCCCCACCGGCGATTTCCAGCAGTTCCTCATGGGCGAGAACCGCTATGCATCCCTGAAGCTGTCCTTCCCCGAGAAGGCGGATGCCCTGTATCACAAGGCCGCCAACGACGCCAAGGAGCGTTATGAAGGCTACGTCAAGCTGGCAAAGGAATAAGAAATACGGCGCTGTACGAATCCGCCATTGCAAAGGATGCCGTGACCGCTCTGTGTAGATGGTTAATATGCTGATTGACGAAGATCTAGTATTTTTCAAAGAAGTATGGGCCGATTCAATAAAACTGCCCTGACGCAAAAACTCCCTGCGCTAAGAGTGTTTGACCTCTTTGCACAGGGAGTTAGTCTATTAAGGGAGCTAAAAGCTTTCTGCTGCGATTATTGCCCCAGCTCAAGCAAATTGACAAAATATATAGTAATTATTTAGGACGGCCGAGGCAATTAGTCACCGTCCTTCCTTCTGAGTAATCAGGGCATGTTTACAGTTCAAATTATCCAATACGCACGCAATACGCATTATTTTCGTGATGTCCCTGTAATACGCATTTAATACGGAGATAATGCGTATTACTTTTTTGACCTCGTTTTCTCAAAGCACATCATTTATACTTCTCCATATTGACAACCACAATATATTGTGGCATATAAGAATTATCCAGTTATTTGTGCACCGCCCCAATGGGGTTTCCGAACACGGTTCGGATCGCACACGTTGTTAAGTTTGTACTTGAGGAGCACCATGCTCCCGTTTAAGATCAGGGCCATTGTGCCCTTGCATTTCAATGACTATGCTGCGAGAAATTCTCTCGCGGCAGTTTCCACCTGTACACCGCTTTGCCGCCGTGCTATGATGTGCCTGTACTTAAGGCATCAAGCATTTAGGTCGGAGCAGAGCAGGCACGGGTGGAAGGCTATCAACAGCTTTTCGCTCTGACTAAGAACCCGAAGTATGTCAAAATGCGCCTCCCGAAACCGGGGCGGCCATCAAAAATTGAACAATACTGCAAACGCAGGAAGGATCGTATGAAGCCGAAACGGCAGGAAGATTCTTCCTGCGTTTTTGCTTACTATTTTGTCGCGGCACTTGCCATCGCCGCGATACCGCAGGAAAAGAAAAAGGCACCGAAGTTGCTTCGGCGCAGATCAGGAAGAAGTTTTGTAAAAGCCGTTGGGACGATACGGCAGGAAAATCGTCAAGGGAGAGGCAAGCTCCCGCCCTGTATGCCGCAGTCAGAGTGCGGCGCCGGTCATACGGGGTATCGCACATCCTTCGATCCGTCACCGGGCGGATCACAGGACACCGGCGGAGCCTTCCGCAGCCGAGTTCAGCGGCATGGTGTCCGCCACCGCTCTATCGGAGCAGGGCATATTCGCCCCATGTGGCAGCGTACTGACCTGCACAAGTAAAGAGAGACAGACGCACAGGCAAGCCGCGAAAAGCACGCAATACCAAGGATTTCCGCCTGCGGCAGTCTAACAGCTCTGCGGAGATGCGCCGGAAACGGCGCTCCCTGCCAACGGGTGAAGTGCGTCCATCTGAACACGACTACGATTACAAGGAGATTTCTTTATATGACCACAAAAGGCATTTACCACACCCTCGTTACCCAGTTGGACAAGCTGGCCCGCCACAACCGTCAGGGCAGCTTCCGCACGAAAGACCGTTACTACGAGGCCACCAAACGGTTCTGCGCCTACCTCGCAACTTACTACCATCTCCAAAAGCTGGAGAACGTCAGCGGCAAGCATCTAGTAAGCTACGTTCTCTATCTACAAGAGCAAGGCAAATCCGCCAGCACCATCAAGACCGACCTCTCCGCTATCCGTTTTTTCCATGATAAGATGTCCCATCCCCGTTATGCGCTGCCGGGCAACGAGGAACTAGGCGTTGCTTTGGAACGCCGCCGCTTCGGGCAGCTGGATCGTACATGGACGAACTCGGAGTTCGGCAAGCTGATCGGCCGAGCCATGGCGGAGGAGCGGGAGGACTACATCCTCTCCCTGTATCTGGCCCGCTATGCCGGTCTGCGTATCCACGAGTGCTTTCGCATGGACACCGCCGCGGCGGAGCGTGCGCTGCGCGAAAACGCCCTCACCGTAAAGGGCAAGAGCGGCAAGGTGCGTATTGTTCCCATCGAGGACGACCGTATCACGATGATGCTAGAACGGCTGCTGGACAAAACGGAGCGCGGACACAAGCTGCTGGTGCCGGATGGCATCTCCACCGACCGGGCCATCAATGGCATGCAGCAGTTTATCCTCCGCGACCCTGACGCTATCTGTGACCCTACAGCGCCGGACAGGCGCATTACCTTCCATGGACTGCGACATACCTACGCTGCTGAAAAGTATACATCTCTCATCAACGGCGGCATGACGCCTTTGGATGCCCATTTTACCGTCTCCCGTCTGCTGGGGCACGAGCGGCCCGATGTAACGGACATCTATCTGGCATCCATAAAGGGAGGCGCTGCCCATGGAGAATAAGTATCGTGACCTGCATGAGCTGCCCGTGACACTGCGGGTGGGGGACTTGATGCCCATTCTCGGCATCGGGCGCAACACCGCCTATGAACTGATCCGCAGCGGACAGATACGGAGCGTCCGCAGTGGAAGCAGACCGGATCATCAACATCGCTGGTACTAAAGGCTCCAAAAACGGAAAGCAGTGTGCGGAAGGTATTTCTGCCGAAAACCGTTTCGATGGCGCTCACAGAGGAGAAAGATAGGCAGCAGAGGGCAAAAGAAATGCTGGACAGCGATTATCAGGACTTTGGCCTTGTGATTGCCCATGAGGACGGACGTCCCTACGAGGAAAGGCAGATTGCCTTTCTGCTCCGCAAGCTGACCGATGCCACAGGACTGCCGCCGGTAGTTTTTCACAGTCTGCGGCATTGCAGCGCCTCGCTGAAGCTGCAAATCGGCGGCGGAAACATCAAGGCGGTGCAGGGCGATACTGGCCACGCACAATCCCGTATGGTAACAGATCTGTACGCCCATACCAACAACGAGGAGCGCCGCCGGTTGGCGGAGAAGGTAGAGGCGGATTTCTTCCAGAAACGGGCTGATGTGCCGCAGGAAAAGCCGCTGGATAACTCTGCGGAACAGGCGTACCGCCTGCTGCAAGAAAATCCCGACATTGCCAAATTGATCATTGCAACGCTGCAAAAACAGACGCAGCAATAGCTTGTTGGAAGATCTGTTGGAAAGTCCAACGAAACTAAGAAACGATAAAACAAAACAAACCCTGTAACCGTTGTGGTTACAGGGTTTGCGTGGAGCTGCTGGGCGGATTCGAACCGCCGACCTCATCCTTACCAAGGATGCGCTCTACCGACTGAGCTACAGCAGCATATGGCGACCAAGATGGGGCTCGAACCCACGACCTCCAGCGTGACAGGCTGGCGTTCTAACCAACTGAACTACTTGGCCAAATGAAATTTGGTGGGAACAACTGGACTCGAACCAGTGACCCCCTGCTTGTAAGGCAGGTGCTCTAACCAGCTGAGCTATGCTCCCGTCCTTGCCGCACACATTAGTACCGCGGCGACAAGAGAGATTATACTAAATATTAGCCAGACTGTCAACACCAAATTTCAATTTTTTTACTATTTTTTTCGGGCGTCCGCGGCCAGCTGCTCCAGCTGCTGGCGGTCGAAGTCATACACCGCGTCGCAGAACTGGCAGGTCATGTGGCAGGAGCCCTGCTCCCGCAGGATGCCCTCCAGCTCGTCGGCCCCCAGGGACAGCAGCGCCCGCTCCACCCGCTGGCGGCTGCAATAGCACTTGTAGCTTACCGGGCAGGTCTCCAGAATCTTCAGCTCAAAATCGGACATCACCGTCCGCAGCAGGTGCTCCGGGTCCGGATCCCGGTCCAGGATGGCGGACACCGGCCCGGCGGCCATGATGCCGCCCTCCACCTTGGCAATGGTGTCCTCCCCGGCCCCGGGCATCAGCTGGATGAGATAGCCCCCGGCGGCCTTGACGCTGTGATCCCGGTCCACCAGCACCCCCAGGGCGCAGGCGGTGGGAATCTGCTCCGACTCCACGAAATAACCGGCAATATCCTCGGCGATCTCGCCGCCCATCAGGTCCACGGTGCCCACATAGGGCTCCTTCATGTGCAGGTCCTTGATGACGGTGATGGTGCCCTCGCCGCCCACGGCGCCGCCTACGTCCAGCTTGCCGTCGTCCCGCAGGGGCAGGTCCACCTGGGGATTGGCCACATAGCCCCGGACGTTGCCCTCGGCGTCGGACACCGCCAGCACCGTGCCCAGAGGGCCGCCGCCCTTGATCTGCAGGGTCAGGCTGGCCCCCTGGCCCTTCAGGGCGTTGCCCATCATGGACGCGCCGGCCAGAGCCCGGCCCAGGGCCGCCGTGGCCACCGGGCTGGCGTGATGGATCTGCCGGGCCCGCTCGGTAAGCTCCCGGCTGCAGATGGCCGCGGCCTGCACCAGGCCGTCGGTGGAAATCGCTCTTACAATATAATCGCTCATGCTTACAAAACCTCTTTTATTTGCGAATGCAGGTGAAATACACCCGATCCTCACCGGGTACGGGGCGGCGCAGCTTCCCGTCGCCCCAGGTGCGCACGTCGGCAAAGCCCGCCTCCTCCAGCCACCGGGTCAACTGCTCCACGGAGTAGCCCCGCTGGCGGTGCAGCTCGAAGCTGCGGTCCCAGGACCCGTCCTCCGCCAGGGTGAACAAGTCCATATAATAGGTACACAGCCCCCGGCGATATTCGGTGCGCCACACGCAGTAGGTGTCCTCCGTCTCGTCCAGGAACACTTGTCCGTCCAGGGCGGCCAGCCGCTCCGGCAGCCGCACGTCGAAGGCCAGCAGGCCCCCGGGGCTGATGAACAGGTGCAGCCGCTGAAAGGTCCGCTGCACGTCCCGGGGATTTGTCAGATAGTTCAGGCTGTCCAGGCAGCAGATGGCGGCGTCCACGGTGCCGTACAGGTCCAGCCGGGGCATGGACTGGTGCAGGAACAGGGGCGGGACCTCCGCCGGGGCGCTTTTCTCCCGGGCGGCGGCCAGCATCTCCTGGGACCCGTCCACAGCGATGAGCTCATAGCCCCGCCCGGCCAGCAGCCAGGTCATGGACCCGGTGCCGCAAGCCAGGTCCAGCACCGTGTGCACTGGGATGCGGCTGCGGCGGAACAGCTTTTCCAGAAAGTCCGCCCGCTTTTCATACCCCACGTCCCAGGTCAGCTCGTCATAGGCCCCGGCCAGCTGCTGGTAGCTGCTCATTTGTCCTCCTGCTCCTTCATGCGCTCCAGCACGTTCTCGTACCCTCCCGCGCCGTTGAGCAGGGACCGGTTCACCCGGCTGATGGTGGCGCTGGAGGCGCCGGTTTTCTCCAGAATATCGCTGTAGAGCATCCCGTCGTTGAGCAGAGTGGCCACCTCATAGCGCTGCTCCATAGAACGCAGCTCGGAAATGGTGCACAGGTCCTGGAAGAAGCTATAGCACTCCTCCTCATTTTTCAGCGTCAGGATCGCCCGGTACAGCAGGTCGCTTTTTTCCTTCTGGGCAATCTTGGATTTCGCCGCTCTTACCATAATTGTTTTTCCTCCGTTTCCAAAAAACGTAGTATTTGTTTTCCTCGGGTAGTCATTTTACCATTTTAACCTATAAAAGTAAACCGTTTATGCAAAATTTTTTTGCAAATTTTACGGTTTGTTCACACTCTCCCCTGCCGCCGTCCGGCAACGCTCCCGGGAGCGTTACCGGACGCTTTGCGTTTTAGCGTCCTAAATCCTACCAACCTACCATGCTGACAGTAACGGTTTTTGCGCGCTATTTCGTCCCGTCTTAAAAATTTCAACATATTGTCGACCCTTTTCGCGATAAATTCCGGTAAAATCGTCCGTTTTCGATTTTCCACACGGGAATCTTTACGCTATCGGGGGAAATCTTTATGAACTATTTATGAATGCGGACTATTCGTTGTCACCATTTTCACGAAATTTGTGCTATACTCACTGCGTAAACCAGAGCTGTCCGGGAGCTCTGAAAATCACAAAACGACTATAAAGGAGTGTGTGTTTGTGGCAACATTTATCATCGGTCTTGTGATCCTGTTCGGCGGCGCTGCGCTGTACGGACGCTTCTGCGAGAAAGTTTTCGGGCCTGACGACCGTCAGACCCCGGCCTACGCCAAACAGGACGGCGTGGACTATATCCCCATGAAGGGCTGGAGAAACAGCCTGATCAACCTGCTAAACATCGCCGGTACCGGCCCCATCCTGGGGCCCATCCAGGGCATTCTGTTCGGGCCCATCGCATTTATCACCATCCCCATCGGCAACGTCATCGGCGGCGCCATGCACGACTATTTCTCCGGCATGATCTGCCTGCGTGACGGCGGCACCCAGATGCCCCAGATGATCAAGCGCTATTCCAATAAGGGCATTTTCAACGTATACAACGTGTTCTGCTGTCTGCTTCTGCTGCTGGTGGGCGCTGTGTTCGTTTACACCCCCGGCGACATTGCCGCCACCTCCGTGTTCGGCTTTGACGGCAAGCCTACCTCCGTCTCCACCTGGATCATTTACGGCGTGATCTTCCTGTATTACCTGGTCGCTACCGTGTTCCCCATCGACGCCATCATCGGCCGCATTTATCCCATCTTCGGCGCCATCCTGCTGTTCTCCGCCGTGGGTGTGTTCATCGGCATCTTCGTCAAGGGCTATCCCCTGCTGAACGTGTGGGACGACTGGTCCTCTCCCATCCTGCAGCTCACCGGGGCTGACGGCGCGGTTAAGAGCTTCACCTATGCAGACTACTTCAAGGGCGGCCACTTCCTGCCGATCTTCTTCGTTACCGTGGCCTGCGGCATTCTGTCCGGCTTCCACTCCACCCAGACGGCTATCATCTCCCGCACGGTGAAGAACGAGCGTCAGGGCCGCATGACCTTCTACAACATGATGATCCTGGAGGGCTTCATCGCTATGGTGTGGGCCGCCGGCGCTATGGGCGTATACAATCTGGCTCTGCAGGAGCCCAACGCCTCCCTGGCCACCGGTACCATCGGCGTGGTCTGCAAGGACATCCTGGGCCCCGTGGGCGGCGTCATCGCCCTGATCGGCGTCATCGTTCTGCCCATCACCTCCGGCGATACCGCTCTGCGCGCTCTGCGTCTGTCCCTGGCGGAGACCTTCCACCTGGACCAGTCCACCAACGGCAAGCGTATGCGTCTGGCCATCCCTGTGTTTGTTCTGGCTGCCGGCATCATCGTGTTCGCCAAGTTCAACAAGGACGGCTTCAACATTCTGTGGCGTTACTTCGCATGGTCCAACCAGACCCTGTCTCTGTTCGCCTTCCTGTGCATCACGGTGTGGATGTTTGAAAACGGCAAGGGCAAGTTTGCGTGGATGCCGCTGATTCCTGGCGCGTTCTACGCCTTCATCTGCTCCACCTACATCGCCAATGCGCACATCGGCTTCAACATCCCCTGGACCGCCTCCTACATCATCGGCGTGGTGTTCGCCATCGCCTATGTGGTGGCTCTGTGCCTGTATGGCAGAAAGCGCGGCGCGGCTGTGAAGCTGAAAATGAACAAGTAACTCTTTTTCTCCTGACAGCATATAGGCGTAAATCCCCCGGCAGGTGCCGGGGGATTTACGCTTTTTGTCCGGTGTTTTTTTAACGGTTTTTCGACGGGATTCTCATTTCAGGGATTGAGTCGGGCGGTTCGATATGTTATACTGGACTTACTTTTTCAGGAGGCAAGCCATATGACACTCAACGAATTGAAAATCGGCCAGTCCGGGGTCATCACCGCCGTAGGCGGCGACGGCCCCCTGCGCTGCCGTTTGCTGGATATGGGGCTGATCCCCCGCACCGCCGTGAAGCTGATGAAGGTGGCCCCCATGGGGGATCCCATCGAGATCCGGGTCCGGGGCTATGAGCTGACCCTGCGGGTGGAGGAAGCCCAAAAGATCGAGGTAAAGGAGGCCGCGGAAATATGATCTTCGCATTGGCCGGCAATCAGAATTGCGGCAAAACCACCCTGTTCAATGCCCTCACCGGCTCCAATCAGCATGTCGGCAATTTTCCCGGCGTCACCGTCGATCAGAAAATGGGCGATATCCGGGGCGAGAAAAATTGCTCCGTCGTCGATCTGCCAGGCATCTATTCGCTGCGGCCCTATACCCAGGAGGAGATCGTCACCCGGGATTTCATCCTGAATCAAAAGCCGGATGGCATCATCAATATTGTGGATGCCACCAATATCGAGCGTAATCTCTACCTTACTTTGCAGCTTTTGGAGCTGCGGGTCCCCATGGTACTGGCCCTCAATATGATGGATGAGGTGCGCGCCAACGGTGGCTCCATCGATGTGCAAAAAATGAGCGCCGCCCTCGGCATCCCGGTGGTACCCATTTCCGCCGCCAAGGGCGAGGGTGTATCGGAGCTTATCACCCAGGCGCTCACCGTCGCCCGGGGCAAAATCCTACCCAAGGTCACAGATTTCTGCACCGATGATTCCGCCGTCCACCGCTGCCTGCACGCCGTTATCCACCTCATCTCGGATCACGCCGAACGGCTGGGCGTCCCCACCCGTTTCTGCGCCGCCAAGCTCATTGAGGGGGGCGACACGCTGGAAAAGGACCTGCGGCTGGATGAAAACGAAAAGGAGCTGCTGGAACACTGCATCGTCCAGATGGAAAACGAAACCGGGCTGGACCGCAATGCCGCCCTGGCCGATATGCGCTATACCTTCATCGAAGGGGTCGTCGCCGCCTCGGTCACCAAGTGCCACGAAAGCCGCGAGCACGCCCGCTCCGTCCGGTTCGATCAGATCCTTACCGGCCGGTACACCGCCATTCCCACCTTTTTGGCGGTCATGTTTCTCACCTTCTACCTCACCTTCCATGTCATCGGCCAGCGTCTTTCCGATCTCCTGGCCGTCGGCATTGATGCGCTCACCGCCCTGGTCGATGGCGCCCTCACTGCCTACGGCATCAATCCGGTGGTCCACAGCCTCATCATCGATGGCATCTTTGCCGGCGTGGGCAGCGTGCTGGTGTTCCTGCCCATCATCGTCACCCTGTTTTTCTTTCTCTCCATCCTGGAAGACACCGGCTACATGGCCCGTGTCGCCTTTGTAATGGATAAGCCGCTGCGCCGCATCGGTCTTTCGGGCCGCAGCATCGTGCCGCTGCTCATCGGCTTCGGCTGCTCGGTGCCGGCCATCATGGCCACCCGCACCGTCTCCTCCGATCGCGACCGCAAAATGACCATTCTCCTCACCCCTTACATGAGCTGCTCTGCCAAAATCTCCATCTACGCCTTTTTTACGGCGGCATTTTTCCCGCAGTACGGTGCCCTGGTGATGATCGCCCTTTATCTTCTCGGCATCCTCATCGGCATCGTGGCGGCCCTCATCATGAACCACACCGCCTTCCGCGGCAAGCCCGTCCCCTTTGTGATGGAGCTGCCCAACTACCGCCTGCCCGGCCTCAAGAATGTGGTCCAGCTGCTCTGGGAAAAGGCCCGTGATTTTCTCCAGCGCGCCTTTACGGTCATCTTTGCGGCGACCATCATCATCTGGTTCCTGCAGAGCTTCGACCTGCGGCTCAGCCTCACCACTGACCCGCAGCAGAGCATCCTTGCGTGGCTGGCCAGCGGCATCGCACCGCTGTTTGCGCCGCTGGGCTTTGCCGACTGGCGGGTGTCCACGGCTCTTATCACCGGCTTCATGGCCAAGGAGAGCGTCGTTTCGACCCTCACCATCCTCTATGGCTCCTCTGCGGCCTTTGCGGCCGCGCTGTCCCCGGCGGCGGCTGCACCCCTGCTGGTGTTCTGCCTGCTCTATACTCCCTGCATCGCGGCGGTGGCCTCGGTCAAGCGGCGCTTATCATGGTGGCAAATCAGTGCATCGTAGCATGGCTGGCGGCCTTCGGCACGCGGCTCATCATGATGCTGTAAAGAAAACGGAAACAGGGAGCGGCCTTGCGCGGGCCGCTCCTTTTTTCTTGACATTCCGGCGGCGCTGTGCTATCATTACTTCAAATTTGAATGATACAATTTTGAATCACAAGGAGGCAACCCATGAACAC
>OMAL01001331.1_pt1 | contig 10395 bp, 7 predicted proteins | sample 1644711 | NCBI WGS metagenome assembly OMAL01 (sample SAMEA103958122, study PRJEB25191) | human gut metagenome | biome: human-associated habitat [ENVO:00009003]; feature: intestine environment [ENVO:2100002]; material: feces | place: Germany | collected 2013/2015 | reverse complement strand
GGAAAGGAACATCACGTCCCATGGGCCGTAGTCGTTGCCGTAGTCGTTGCCGTAGCGGGTGTAGTGGCGCACGGTCTCGCCGTCGGCATCGTAGACGCCGATTGTGTAAAAGCCCGCGGCCTTCGCGGTTTTCAGGGCGTAGAGACTGTCCTCAAAGACGAGCGTTTCCGCCGGCGCGGCGTGCAGGGCCTCGGCGGCCAGCAGGTAAATTGTCGGCTCATGCTTGCTGACGCCGACCTCTGCCGTAGTGAAAAGCCGGGTGAAATACCCGAGCAGCCCCAGCCGTTCCAGCGCCCGCGTGACGTGCTCCCGCGGACTGGACGTGGCCGCCGCCAGCTTCACGCCGCGGGCGGTCAGGGCGGCCAGCAGTGCCGCCGCACCGTCCTTGGCGGGGACCTCATAAAAATAGAAGTCCCGCAGCATGTCCGCAATGCCCGCGCCGACCTCGGCGGCAGACTGCGGCAGTGCATAGTGCGTGTGCAGATACTTCGCACCCTGCTCCATGCTCATCGAGAACAAAATCTCGTTGAGTCCCTCCTCCGGCGTGACGCCCAGGCTGCGCAGATACCGCGCGCCAAGGTCGTTCCAGATGCCCATGGAGTCGAGCAGCACGCCGTCCAGATCAAAAACAGCAGCCTTAGTCATGCAGCATTTTCTCCGTGGCGGCCTTCAGGTCGGCGGATGCCTGTTGGATGTTCTTTGCCGCGTAAATCGCGCTGATGACCGCGACGCCGCAGATGCCGCTGCCCGCGAGCTTCGCGACATTTTCCTGCGTGATGCCGCCGATGGCGACAACGGGGATGGACACGGCCCCACAGATGGCCTTGAGCGTCTCATAGCTCACATCGTCGGCGTCGTCCTTCGAGCCGGTCGGGAACACCGCGCCGACGCCGAGGTAATCCGCGCCGTGCTTTTCGGCCAGAACGGCCTGCTCCACGGTCTGGGCGGAGACGCCCAGAATCTTGTCCGGGCCCAAAATCGCGCGGACGTCCTGCGCCTCCATATCGCTCTGGCCGACATGAACGCCGTCCGCATCCATCTTAGCTGCGATTTCCACGTTATCGTTGATGACGAAAGGAACATGGTATGCAGCACAGAGTTTTTTCAGTTCCAGTGCCTCTTCCATAAAGTGATCCTGGTCAAGATTTTTTTCGCGGAGCTGGATAAACGTTGCGCCGCCCTGCAGAGCCTTTTCCACCTGGCTGTACAGTGTCTCGCCGTTCAGCCAGCTGCGGTCTGTCACAGCATATAAAAGCAGGCCTTTTTTATCGCACTTCATACTTTGCGCCTTTCTCCAGCTGTTCGGGGGTTATGTTGTAAATGGCATCAATGATGTAATTGCGGTAGGTGGCGTTGCCATCCTGCGGGGTGAGCCGCTGGTGGGCAATCTCACCCGCAAGACCCATGGCGCACACCGCCGCAGCGGTGGCCTCCAGCGGCTGGTCGGGGTTGGCGGTGACAAAGGCCGCCGTCAGGGCAGAGAGCTGGCAGCCCGTGCCGGTGATGCTGCTCATCATGGCGTTGCCGTTGCGGATGCAGTAGGCTTTTTGTGCATCGGCCACGATGTCAATAGCACCGGTAATGGCTACCACCGCACCGGTGCGGGCGGCAAAAGCCTTTGCAAAGGCCACAGCGTTGTCCAGATTCTCCTCAGTCACCTTGTCGGCCACGTCTGCATCCACGCCTTTGGTGGTGCCTGCACCGGAGGCAAGGGTCTTGATCTCCGAGATGTTGCCCCGGATCACTGTGAACTGCACCTCCCGCAGCAGGCGGAAGGCGGTGTCGGTGCGCAGATGGGAAGCGCCGGCACCCACCGGGTCCAGCACCACAGGGTGACCCAGCTGATTGGCCTTTTTGCCCGCCAACAACATACTGGTGACGGTGCGGCTGTTCAGTGTACCGATGTTGATGTTCAGCCCGCCGCAGATGGCGGTGATCTCCTCCACCTCGGCGGCATCATCGGCCATGATGGGGGAGGCACCGCAGGCCAGCACCATGTTGGCGCAGTCGTTCACGGTGACGTAGTTGGTGATGTTGTGGATGAGAGGGCTGCGGCTGCGCAGGTTCTCAAAGGCGGTTTTGAGCATTCCCGGCACCTCCGCTCAGGAAAGGCTGTTCTGCATGGAGCGCAGAGCGCCGGAGCGCTGCAGGCTGAACACCACAGCACCGGCGATCACCGCACCCACGGCGGTGGAGATGAGGAAGGGCACGATGTAGGCGTAGAAAGCGATGTCCGCAGCGCTCTTGCCCATCAGGAAGATGGCCACGGGCCATGCGCACAGGCCGCCCAGAATGCTGGTGCCGAACACCTCACCCACCACGGTGGCGATCAGGTTTTTGGTCTTGTGGTATGCAAGGCCGCACAGCAGCGCACCGAACATACTGCCCGGGAAAGCCATCAGGCTGCCCAGACCCAGCAGATTGCGCAGCAGGGAAGCCACAAAGGCCACGCCCACGCCCCACCAGGGCCCCAGCAGAACGGCGCACAGCACGTTGACCATGTGCTGCACCGGGGCACACTTGCTGCCGAACATGGGAAAGCTGAACACGCTGCCCACTACGCACAGGGCACAGAACATACCGGCGAGGGCAAGCTTTTTGACAGAGAGATTTTTCATAATAAATTAGCTCCTTTTCAACCATCTGCGGCAGCGCAGGACGAATGCCGACGCTCCCGCAACAAAACAGCCCGTGCCCGCAACAAGGCGGGAACAGGTACGGAAGGTGCGGTCGAAGCTTACTGGCTTCCTCTCACGCCGGAACACGGCTTCCCATCGCTGCATTCATCCAAGGCTCAGGGCGCTCCCCCTCAGCTGGCTGCGGAACCTCCGCAGAGGCACAAAAAAACAGGAGGGGCCCGGCACGGCTCCTCCTGCAAAAAATCATAAAGGGTATGACTTCCTACGGCGGCATTATCCGCATCAGGTAAAAGGGTCGAAGCTTGCTATACTTCCTCTCAGCCCGCTGCACGAGCTCCCCTGTGTTTGATTGTGACTGTATTCTACACCTCTTTCCCCAAAAATGCAAGAGGGAAGGGGACGATTTAGAATGGCCTCCGCTTATGCTCTGGCCATCTTCAGCGGAAAGATTATTTTTATTTCACGTTTGTCGCGGCCTGCGGGAACTTGTCGGGGCAAAGCCCCTCCATCTGCTCACGCAGACCGCTCCGCCGCTTAAAAGCCCCACTGGGGCTTTCATTGCTACGCAACCGCGGCCTACTCCAAACGCATTTTCACAAGCGGGGTCGCAGAGGAAAACAGCATTTGCAGTCTGAAAGCGCTATTTTACCATTACGACCCCTCCCGTGAAAAAGCATTTCAGCCAAGCCCGCAGGCTTGGCTGAAATGCAAATTAAAATAATAATTCCGCTATCTATGCGCAGAGCGAATGCGGAGCGCATTTTCAATCATTAAACTGTTTCATTATAAACCAAAGCCGCCGTGCAGGGGTCTGCGCGGCGGCTTTGGTCACAGAAAGGAGAATAATATGAAAAAGCAGAAAAAGTCGGGTTAACCCATGGTCACCTGCACCGTTACCTCAGTCCCGGCGGCAGCCAGCGGCAGAACGTTGCCGGAGATGGCCTTGCCGTCCACGGTAACGGCCTTGATGCCGTGCTGCACCCCGGCGGCGTTATCCACCGTGATGTGGTACACCGCACCGCGGAAGCGGCGGGTCACGGTGAAGCCGGACAGGGTGTGAGGGATGCAGGGGTCTACCTTCAGGCCGTCCAAGGTGGGCTGGATGCCCAGAATGTACTGGCTGATGTTGAAGAAGGTCCATGCCGCCGTGCCGGTCAGCCAGCTATTTTTGGCTTCACCAAAGGTGGGGGCGTCCTTACCGGCTACCATCTGACTGTAAACGTAGGGCTCGGTGCGATGAATCTCGGAAATGTCCTCGATGTAGGCGGGGCAGGTCTTGCGGTACACCGCAAAGGCGCGGTCACCGTGGCCGAGCGTTGCCTCGGCGCAGCTGATCCACGGGTTGTTGTGGCAGAAGATACCGGCGTTCTCCTTGTATCCCGGAGGATAGCTGGAGATCTCGCCCAGATTTAGCTGGTAGCTGGTATAGGCGGGCTGCAGCAGCACCACGCCGTATTTGGTGTCCAGCCGCTCCTCCACGCTGGCAAGCGCCTGCGCGGCCTGTCCGCTCTCCTTGCCGATGCCCGCCATGACGCACATACCCTGCGGCTCGATGAATATCCGGCCCTCTTCACATACCTGGCTCCCGACGGGCGCACCGAAGGCATCGTAGGCGCGGCGGAACCACTCACCGTCCCAGCCGGCATCCAGGACCGTCTGCTCCATGGCGGTAATGGCGCTCTCGGCATCGTCTGCCTCGGCATCCAGACCCAGATGACGGCAGATATCCGCCCAGACGCGGCCGTATTTCACGAACATACCGGCGATAAACACGCTTTCCGCCACCGGCCCCTCACTGGGTCCGGTGGTCTGAAAGCTCTCGCCGGGATGGGCGGAGAAGCAGTTGAGGTTCAGACAGTCGTTCCAGTCGGCGCGGCCGATCAGCGGCAGACCGTGGGGACCCAGATGGGTGCAGGTAAAGTTGAAGCTGCGGCGCAGGTGCTCCATCAGAGTCTGCGCCTTGGTGGCGTCGTTATCAAAGGGTACCTGTTCTTCCAGAATAGACCAGTCGCCGGTCTCCCGCAGGTAGGCGGCGGTACCGGCAATGAGCCACAGCGGGTCATCGTTGAAGCCGGTGCCGATATCCCGGTTGCCCTTTTTGGTCAGGGGCTGATACTGGTGGTAGGCGCTGCCATCCTCAAACTGGGTGGCGGCGATATCCAGAATGCGCTCCCGGGCGCGGGAGGGGATGATGTGCACAAAGCCCAGCAGATCCTGACAGCTGTCCCGGAAGCCCATGCCGCGTCCGGTGCCGCTTTCGTAGTAGCTGGCAGAGCGGCTCATGTTAAAGGTGACCATGCACTGGTACTGGTTCCAGATGTTGACCATGCGGTTCAGCTTTTCCTCGCCGGATTCCAGATGGTAGGTGGACAGCAGCTGCTCCCAGTGGGTGCGCAGGGCGGCGCGGGCGGCATCGACCTGTGCATCGGTGGCGTAGCGCTCCATCATGGCGTGGGCGCGGGTCTTGTTGATGACGCCCGGGGCAATGAACTTCTCCTGCTGCGGGTTCTCGATGTAGCCCAGACCGAACAGGATGCTGTGGCTCTCGCCGGGGGCGAGGGTCAGGTGGATGTGCAACGCACCCACTGGTGCCCAGCCGTGGGCAATGCTGCCGGAGCAGTGCCCGGCGCGGACGGCCTGCGGGTCTGCCGGGCCGCCGTACACGCCGCAAAAGGCATCCCGGGTGGTGTCGAAGCTGTCCACCGGGCAGTTTGCCCAGAACACGGCGTAGTGGTTGCGGCGCTCGCGGTACTCGGTCTTGTGGTAGATGACGCTGCCCTCTACCTCTACCTCACCGGTGGAGTAGTTGCGCTGGAAGTTGGAGCCGTCGTCCACGGCATCCCACAGGCAGAACTCCACATAGCTGAACAGATCCAGCTCCTTGACAACGGTGCTGCCGTTGCACACTGTCACCCGGTCCAGCTCACAGGCATCCCCCTTGGGGACGAACAGCTCCTGCCGGGCGGTCACACCGTCCTTTTTGCCCTCCAGAATGGTGTAGCCCAGACCGTGGCGGCAGCTGTAACTGTCCAGCGGGGTCTTGGTGGGCTGCCAGCCCGGGTTCCATACGGTTTCGCCATCCTTGATGTAGATCCGGTGGCCGTCCATGTCCAGCGGGGAATTGTTGTAGCGGTAGCGGGTCAGGCGGCGCATCCGGGCGTCCCGGTAAAAGCTGTAACCGCCCGCTGTGTTGGAGACCAGACTGAAGAAGTCCTCACTGCCAAGGTAGTTGATCCAGGGCAGGGGCGTCTGCGGGGTGGTGATGACGTATTCCTTATTCTGGTCATCAAAATATCCGAACTTCATAATGCTTCCTCCTTAAAACTGCGCCTTGTCGGGCGGGCAGTGTGTCGATGAACGAAAACGATTAAGACACCGCGAAAGAAGCAATCTCATCACGCTAAGCATACCGTATCCCACCGAAAAATGCAAGAGCTTTTTGCAAAAATATCAACGGAAATTTTAAAATAATCTGCGAAGCCCCGGCGGTTTTCGGCAGCTTCCGGCGCTGTGTGCTCCGGCGGAACGCCGAACGAAAGACCCGAAACCCCATTTTAAAAGTAATATATACATACGGTCTCCGGCACCGAAAACCATAACGAAACTGCAACGAAAATTTTTTCATTTTAATCGAAATGTAACGAAAGTGAATCGAGATGCACAATTCTTACAGGTTGTATTGGAACAAAATGCCAAAAGTGATGCAGTTGAGCTAAAACTTTTGCGTTTCCACTTGATTTTTGGTACAGAATGCGATATATTGAGGTTGCGAAAACGATTAAGGAACTTGCGAGAAACATCCCGCTGCTCCTATCCTCGGAAGGGGGCTAAAAGATGCCGTCCCTGAAGGATCTGGCGAAAGAATGCGGCGTATCTGTCGCAACCGTCAGCAAGGCTTTAAACGACCAGCCGGACATCGCACCGGCCACGCGGGAGCGCATCCGTGCAGCAGCCCGCCGCATGGGGTACCTGCCCAACGCGGCGGCCCGGGCGCTGAAAACCAACCGTACTTACAACCTTGGCGTTCTGTTTGTAGATGAAAAGCAGAGCGGCCTGACCCACGAGTACTTCTCCGCAGTGCTGGACAGCTTCAAGGTAGAAGCGGAAAAGCGCGGCTATGATATCACCTTTATCAACCACAACATCAGCGGCAAGTCCATGAGCTATCTGGAACATTGCCACTACCGGGGCGTGGACGGCGTGGTGATCGCCTGTGTGAACTTTTATGATCCGCAGGTGGTGGAGCTGGTCAACGGCGATGTGCCGGTGGTGACCATCGACCATGTGTTCAACAACCGGATGGCGATCCTTTCAGACAACGTGGTGGGCACAAAGGCTCTGGTACAGCAGGCATGGGCCTGCGGACACCGGCGCATCGCCTTCATCCACGGCGAAAAGACCGCCGTTACCGAGAACCGCTTGGCAGGCTTCTATCAAGCCTGCGAGGAGCTGGGGCTGAAGGTGCCGGAGGAGTACGTCCGCTGCGGTGTGTACCACGATGTGGATCGCTGCGCAGAGGAGACCCGGGCGCTGCTGGCACTGCCGCAGCGGCCCACCTGCATCATCTTCCCGGATGACTTTTCCGCACTGGGCGGCTACAACGCCCTGACCGAAGCGGGGTTGAGCATCCCGGAGGACATCTCGGTGATGGGATACGATGGCATCTATCTCTCCCGGGTAGTCAAACCCTCGCTGGTGACCTACCAGCAGAACACAAAATCCCTTGGCAGGCTGGCAGCGGATAAGCTGATCGAGCTGATCGAGCATCCGCGTGTGACTCTGCCGGAGCAGATCCGGGTGTCCGGCAAACTGCTGGACGGCGGCTCCGTCCGCATCCTTTAACAAAGACCCATGACTCCCAGCGCGGAGTTTTTGAGAATGAATTTTTTAATTGGAAAACCATGAAGGAGGTTTACCCTTATGAAAAAGATCTCTCGTCGTAATTTCCTGCTCGCTTCCGGTGTCGTGACTGTTGGTGCTGCTCTGGCAGCCTGCGGCGGCAGCACCGCCTCTTCCTCCGCCGCTGAAAGCACCGCTTCCTCCACTGCCGAAAGCACTGCATCCTCTACTGCAGACGCTGCTTCCACCGGCGATGAAGAAGTTGACCTGCGCATGGCATGGTGGGGTTCTCAGGACCGCCATGACCGCACCATCAAGGCCATCGAGCTGTATGAATCCCTGCACCCGAACGTAAAGATCGAGTACGAGTATTACTCCTTTGATGACTATTTCACCAAGCTCAAGACCCTGGTTGCTTCTGACCAGGTGTGGGATATTTTCCAGCTGGGCGGCAACTTCCCCATGTACATGGACAAGATCTATCCGCTGGATGACTACATCGCTTCCGGTGTTGTGGATGTTTCCGGCATCGGCGATGCCAACCTGAAGACCACCCAGGATACTGAGGGCCATCAGCTGGGTATCTCCAACGGCCTGAACTCTTACGGCATTGCTTACGATCCCGACATGTTCGCTGAAGCCGGCGTTGCCGAGCCCACCGATACCTGGACCTGGGATGACTACGCAAACGCTGCCAACACCATCCATGAAAAACTTGGCATTTACGGCTGCTCCTCCATGCTGACCTCTGAATTCATCGCTGGCTGCTCCGTTTACGTTGCACAGTATGGCGATGTTGGCCAGTACAGCTTCTTTAACCTGGATCTGACCGGCATGGGCTTCGATGATCCCCAGATGCTGACCCCCTACATCCAGATGCGTGCTGACTCCATCAAGAACGAGGTTTACCCCGATGCCGGTGCTTCCGCTGAGATCACCAACATCGAAAACGACTTCCTGGTAACCGGCGAAGCTGCAATGGCTTGGGTTGCTGCCAACCAGTTCCCGACCATGTACAACGTCTGCCAGGATCAGGGCCGCACCCTCAAGCTGGCAACTCTGCCCCGCATCACCAGCGATGGCCCTTCCGGTGCTGTCATCCAGTCCTCTCAGATGCTCTGCGTCTCTCAGGACAGCCAGCAGAAAGAAGAAGCTGCTAAGTTCATCAGCTGGTTCGAAAATGACCCCGACTGCAACAACATCCTGCAGGGCGAGCGCGGCATTCCTGTAAACGCTACCGTTCGTGAGACCTTGTCTGCCAACGCTACCGAAGGCCAGCAGATCATGTACGACTTCATGGACAAGGTTTCTAAGTTCAAGATGCCGGACAAGGTCAACGTGCTGAGCCCCGACGGCCAGGACGAGGTTGTTGATAACTACCGCAACTACATCCAGCAGGTTGTTGACGGCCAGATCACCGCAGAAGAAGCTGCCCAGAAGACCTATGACGATGCAGCTGCACTGTTCACTAAGTAAGTTTTAACACAAATTCATAATGCTCCGGGCGGGCACGGTCAGGAAGAAAGGGCTGTGCCCGCCCTTTTTGAAAGGGAGGTATTCTTTCGTGAAAGGTCAAACTTCCACCTCGGCACTGAAAAGGTTCATGAACAAAGATAATACCGTCGGCCATGTGTTTGCGTTCCCGTTTATCTTTGGTTTTGTCTGCTTTTCCCTGATTCCGGTGTGCATTTCCTTTTATTATGCATTCACCAACTACTCGCTCGGCTCCAAAACCGCAGCATTTATCGGGTTCAAGAACTTCCTGCGCCTGTTCCAGGACGAGGTTTTCCTGAAATCTCTGGCCATCACCTTAAAATACGTTTTGATCTCTGTGCCGCTCAAGCTGACTTTCGCTTTGCTGGTGGCGTACCTGCTCACCCGGCCCAGCCGCATGGTTACGTTCTACCGTTCACTGTACTACCTGCCATCCCTGGTTGGCGGCAGTGTGGCCGTTGCCCTGGTGTGGAAACAGCTGTTTGCCCGCAAAGGTCTGTTCAACAGCGTGCTGGCCAACATGGACATGAGCACCATCAACTGGTTCGGCAACCAGAAACTGGCGCTTTACCCGCTGATTTTGATGTCCGTCTGGCAGTTTGGCTCTTCGATGATTATTTTTGCCGCTGGCTTAAAAGAAATCCCTGTCAGCTATTATGAAGCTGCCAGGATCGACGGCGCACGTGGATACCAGAGCTTCTTCCGCATCACGCTGCCCTGCCTGTCTCCCATCATTCTGTATAACCTGATTATGCAGACCATCTCTGCTTTCATGGCATTCACCCAGGCTATGATCATCACCAACGGCGGCCCCAACAACAGCACCATGCTGTACGCCCTGTACGTTTACAACCAGGCCTTCAAGTACAATGATATGGGTTACGCCTGCGCCATGTCCTGGTTTATGCTGGTGGTTATGGGCCTTATCACGTTCATCATCTTCAAAACATCCAAGTTCTGGGTGTTCAGCGAAGCAAACTAAGCAGGGAAGGAGAGTACGGTTATGCATAACAGAAAAGCAGTCACCAAAGTACTGTATCACGCATTTGTCATTTTGTTCGGCTTTATGATGGTCTACCCTGTGTTGTGGATGATCAGCGGCTCGTTCAAGGGCAACGCCGAAATTCTGCGCGGCACCCTGTCCCTGATCCCGAAAGAACTGAAGCTGACAAACTATGCCACCGGCTGGAAAGGCTTTGGCGGCACCACCTTTGCAACCTTCTTTACAAACTCCATCTTCATTACGGTCATTGCAACCTTCGGCACCGTCATCAGTTCCTCTCTGGTGGCCTATGCTCTGTCCCGTGTGCGGTTCCGCGGCCGCAAGTTCTGGTTCACCTGCATGCTGGTCACCATGATGCTGCCCACCCAGGTCATCATGATTCCCCAGTATCTGATTTATTATCGCCTGGGTCTGGTTCCC
>OMAL01001329.1_pt1 | contig 10428 bp, 8 predicted proteins | sample 1644711 | NCBI WGS metagenome assembly OMAL01 (sample SAMEA103958122, study PRJEB25191) | human gut metagenome | biome: human-associated habitat [ENVO:00009003]; feature: intestine environment [ENVO:2100002]; material: feces | place: Germany | collected 2013/2015 | reverse complement strand
ATGCGGTTCTGGGTGAGCGTGCCTGTCTTGTCCGAGCAGATCACCCCGGCGCACCCCAGGGTCTCCACGGCGGGCAGCTTCTTCACGATGGCCCCCCGGGCGGCCATCCGCCCCACCCCCAGGGCCAGCACGATGGTGACGATGGCGGGCAGGCCCTCGGGAATGGCGGCCACCGCCAGGGACACGGCCACCATGAAGGTCTCCAGGATGCCGGACAGGGAGAAGTCCCCGGCCACGATCAGGTCAAACACGAAGATGAACACGCAGATGCCCAGCACCAGCCAGGACAGGGTCTTGCCCAGCTGGGTCAGCTTCTTTTGCAGCGGCGTCTCCTCCTGCTCCGTCCGGGCCAGGACACCGGCGATCTTGCCCATCTCCGTGTCCATGCCGGTGGCGGTGACCACCATGCGGCCCCGGCCGTAGGCCACGGTGGAGCCCATATAGGCCATGTTGCGGCGGTCGCCCAGGGTCACCTCGCCGGTAAGGGCCTCCGGGGACTTGGCGGAGGGGACGCTTTCGCCGGTGAGGGCGGCCTCCTCAATTTGCAGGGAGGCACAGGCCAGCAGCCGTCCGTCGGCGGGGACCGCGTCCCCGGCCTCCAGCAGGACGATATCGCCGGGTACCAGGCGGCTGCTCTCCAGCTCCGTGACGGAGCCGTCCCGCAGGACCTTGCTGGTGGCGGCGGTCATGGTTTGCAGAGCCTCGATGGCGGCCTCGGCCTTGCTCTCCTGGACCACGCCCAGGACGGCGTTCAGCAGCACCACCGCCAGGATGATCAGCACCTCGGTAAAGGGCTCGTGGGACAGGTAGTTGGTGACGGCGGACACGGCCGCGGCGGCCATGAGGATCAGCAGCATGGGGTCCCGCAGCTGCTGCAGAAACCGCTGGAGCAGGGTGGCCTTGGGGGCCTCCCGCAGGCGGTTGGGGCCGTATTCCGCCAGACGGCCCTCCGCCTGGGCGGCGGACAGGCCCTCCGGGCCGCTTTGCAGGTCCGACAGGACCTGATCGGCGGTCTGGGCATATTCCTTGTGCATACGATCACTCCTCTTAATGATTCTGCCCACCTGGGGAAATAAAAAGACTCATGCACAGGCCAAAGCCTATGCATGAGTCTCATTCTTTCAAAGCAGTCCGGGCGCGGGCGCGCCGTTCTGACGAAGCTGCCTAACCCCGAAGCCGGGGTGGAATTACTCCCTCACGGTGGTATCAATTGAAAGTATTATACCAGGCCCGGCCCCCTGCGTCAAGTAAAAGATTTGTAAAGTATGGGGAGCACAGGGGTGGGGGACACCTTTTTGATAAAATCTTTGCGTCCTGGCTTGCCTTTTCGCCGGGAATATGATATGATGCATTGCCAATAGCCCTTCAAAAATGCACGGATGGCTTTTGAAAACGATAACAAAGGAGTATTTTTAGTATGAAAAAGTTTCTCACTATGCTGCTGGCCCTGGTGATGGTCCTGTCCCTGGCGGCTTGCTCCTCCCAGAAGGGCGGCGACGTCAACGGCGGCTTCCCCGTCAGCGCCGTGGACCTGCTGACCGCCGTGTGGAACGCCTATCCCGAAAGCGAGAAGTTCTCCGTGGTGGGCGGCAGCCTGGATAACCCCGTAGACAACGCCCCCGGCGCTTTCCCGGTGGACGATGCCGACAATCTGGACTACATGCTGCACTTCCCCGCCGACAAGGCCGATCTCATTGACGACGCCGCGTCGCTGACCCACATGATGAACGCCAACAGCTTTACCTGCGGCGCGTTCCATGTGAAAAACAGCGGCGACGTCTCCGCTGTGGCCGACGCTCTGCGCCAGAATGTCCAGAACACCCAGTGGATGTGTGGCTTCCCTGACAAGCTGGTGGTCCTCACCTATGGCGAGTATGTAGTGGCGCTGTTCGGCGCCGACGACCTGGTGGACGACTTTGTCAACACCATGACCGCCACCTACACCGGCGTTCAGACCGCCTGCGACGAGCCCCTCCAGTAATCCGCCGCAGCCATGCTGTTTTCCAGTCTGCCGTTTCTCTTTTATTTTCTTCCCTGCGCCCTGGGGCTTTACTTCCTGGTCCCCCGGCGGCTGAAAAACGCCGCGCTGCTGCTGTGCAGTCTGGTGTTCTACGCCTGGGGCGAGCCCCGATTTGTGCTGTTCATGGCCGCCGCCATTTTACAGGGCTATGCCGCCGCCCGGCTCATGGAGCGGTATCCCACCCGCAGGCGGCTGCTGCTGACCCTGTCCGTCGTGCTGAGCCTGGGGATGCTGGCCTACTGCAAGTATGCCGACTTCCTGATCTCCGGCTTCAACGCCGTCACCGGCCTGTCGGTGCCTCTGCTGCGGATGGCCCTGCCCATCGGCATCAGCTTCTATACCTTCCAGATCCTCAGCTATGTCATCGACGTGTACCGGGGGGACGCCCCGGCCCAGCGGAACCTCATTGACCTGGCGGCGTATATCGCCATGTACCCCCAGCTGGTGGCGGGTCCCATCGTCCGCTACGCCGACGTGGCCCCCCAGCTGCGAAGCCGCACCCACACGGTGCAGGACGCGGCTCTGGGGGCCCGCCGCTTTGTGCTGGGCCTGGGGAAAAAGGTACTGCTTGCCAACGTCCTGTATGAGCTGGTGACGGTGTATCAGCAGAGCGGTCAGAAAACGGTGCTGCTGACCTGGCTGTACGCCGCGGCGTATATGCTCCATGTGTACTTCGACTTCTCCGGCTACAGCGACATGGCCATCGGCCTGGGCCGCATCATGGGCTTCCGCTTTGCCGAGAACTTCCGCTATCCCTTTGTGTCCGGCAGTCTCACGGAATTCTGGCGGCGCTGGCACATCTCCCTGGGCTCCTGGTTTCGGGACTATGTGTATATCCCCCTGGGCGGCAGCCGGGTGCGGCTGGGACGCTGGGTGTTGAACCTGCTGGTGGTATGGGGCCTGACGGGGCTGTGGCACGGAGCCGCCTGGACCTTTGTGCTGTGGGGCCTGTATTTCGCCGTATTTCTGCTGCTGGAAAAGCTGTTTCTGGGTCGGTTGCTCCGGCGGCTGCCGGTGCTGCGGCACGTTTATGTGCTGACGGCGGCGTTGTTCAGCTTTGTGCTGTTCGACGCCTCCTCCCTGTCCGCCGCCATAGGCGCCGCCGGATCCATGCTGGGCCTGGGGCACCTGCCTGTGTGGGACGGCGGCACCCTGTACTACCTGCACAGCTACGCCCCGGTGCTGCTGGCAGCTGCCGTGGGGTCCACGCCGCTGCCTGCCGCCCTGTGCCGCCGGATCGCCGCCGGACGGGCCGGGCGGGTGCTGGACGCGCTGGAGCCTGCGGCACTGCTGGCCCTGCTGGCGGTGTGCACGGCGTTTCTGGTCAGCGGCTCCGCCAATCCCTTCCTGTATTTCCGGTTCTGATACTGATTCTTGATTAATAAATTTAATCAAGAATCCCGTGCGCCGGGCGCACGCACAGCGTGTGAAAACACGCTGTGACGTCTCATACAAAACCTGTTAAAAGGCTTTTCAAGCTTTTTAACAGGTTTTGGTATAAGCGGATCAAGGCGCAAAAAAGGACCGGCTGCTTCGGCAGCCGGTCCTCTTGTTTTCACTTCAGCCCATCCCGGACCTGGTCCAGGGTCAGGTCCTGTTCCCGGGCAATACGGGCCAGGTCCTCATATTCCGGCTTCTGCCGCCGGACGCCCCAGCCCTGGGCCGTTTTCCGGGCCACGGGACCCCAGGGGGAGTCCACGGTGTCCTGGCTGCGGGACAGGGTATAGCGCCGGTGCCGGGTCTCCCGGACGCCCAGGGTGGTGGTATGCCGCAGCAGCAGATGTACCATGTCCTCCCGCTGCTCCTCCCGGCACAGGACGCACAGCATCACGCCGGGCCGGGACTTCTTCATGCCGATGGCCGCGGTATACACGTCCAGAGCCCCGGCGGCCAGCAGCCGCTCCATGGCGAAGGCGATGCCCTCGCCGGTCATATCGTCCAGGTTGCAGGCCAGCTCCACCACATCGCCGCTCTCCGCCGCCGTCTCCCCCAGCATGGCCCGCAGGCAGTTGGCCCGGGGAAACTCCTTCTGTCCCATGCCGTAGCCCACGGATTCCAGGGTCATCACCGGCATATCGCCGAAGCGGGTAACGAAGTGCCGCAGCAAAGCCGCCCCGGTGGGGGTACACAGCTCCCCCTGGATGGCCCCGCCATAGATGGGCACATCCCGCAGGAGATATGCCGTGGCCGGGGCAGGCACCGGCAGAACGCCGTGGGCGCAGCGGACGGTGCCGCTGCCCACATGCACCGGGGAGGCGATCACCTGATCCGCCGCCAGCTCCTCCATCAGCAGGCACACCGCCGTCACGTCCGCCACGGCGTCCATGGTGCCCACCTCGTGAAAATGGATGTCCGTCACCGGCACGCCGTGGACCCGGCTCTCCGCCTGGGCAATGGCGTCATACACCGCCCGGATGTCCGCCCGGACCCGGTCCGACACCGGCAGGTGGCCGATCAGATGGCTGATCTCCTCCATGCCGCTGTGGTGATGGTGGTGCTCATGGTCATGGTCATGGTCATGGTCACCCTCTGTATGGCCGTCCACCGTCACGGTGATGTGGGTGCCGGTGATGCCGCACTTTTCCGCCTGTTCCCGGTGATAGGTCACGCCGGGGATCCCCAGGCTGTTGAGCCGCTTCATAAACTCCTCCGGCTGGGGCAGCAGCTCCAGCAGGGCCGCCGTCAGCATATCTCCGGCAGCGCCCATGCCGCAGTCCAGATACAGGGTCCTCATTTTTTCACCTCCATGTGGTTGATCATGCTGGCCAGATACCCCGCGCCGAAGCCGTTGTCGATGTTCACCACCGACACGCCGCTGGCGCAGGAGTTCAGCATGGACAGCAGAGCCGACACGCCGCCGAAGGACGCGCCGTAGCCCACGCTGGTGGGCACGGCGATCACCGGGCAGTCCGCCAGACCGCCGATGACGCTGGCCAAGGCTCCCTCCATGCCGGCAATGGCGATGATCACCGAGGCGCTCATGATATCGTCCATATGGTGCAGGGTCCGGTGCAGGCCCGCCACCCCCACATCGTACAGCCGCAGCACTTCGTTGCCGTGGACCTCCGCCGTCAGGGCGGCCTCCTCGGCTACGGGGATATCGCTGGTGCCGCCGGTAGCGATAACGATGCGGCCGATGCCGTCAGGCTCCGGCACAGCGCCGATGATGCCGCACCGGGCATCATCGTGATAGTCCAGAGGATACGCGGCGGCAATCTCCGCCGCCGACTCCGGCGACAGCCGGGTGATGAGAATGGTTTTCTGGCCGTGCTGGCGCATGACGCCCACGATGCCGATCATCTGGGCGACGGTTTTTCCCGCGCCGTAGATCACCTCCGCCGCCCCCTGGCGGATGCCCCGGTGCATATCCACCTTGGCATAGCCGATGTCGGCAAAGGGCTCCTTCTTGATGGCCAGCAGCGCCTCGTCCACGGACATGGCGCCCTGCTGCACGGCCTCCAGCAGCTTTCTGGTATCGCTGTTCATTCTCGTCCCTCCAAATCCAGCCATACGCCGTCATAATCCGGCCCCAGGCGCTGCAAAATCTCCTGCCGGTGCTCCAGCAGCCCCGGCATCTGGGCGGCGGGCAACTGAATCTTGGCGCTGCGGCCCACCATCCGCACCCGGAAATCCGTGAAGCCCAGGGAGAACAGATCGCTCTCCGCCGCCTCGGTAACGGCCAGATCCCGAGCCGTAATGGGCTGTCCGGTGGGGATGCGGGTGGCCAGGCAGGCGTATGCGGGCTTGTCCCAGGTAAACAGTCCTGCGTCCCGGGACAGCATGCGGACATCCCGCTTGGTCAGGCCACACTCCCGCAGAGGCGACCGCACCGCCAGCTCCCGCAGGGCCCGCATACCGGGCCGGTCTCCGGCGCCGTCGGAGGCGTTGGTGCCGTCCAGCAGCACGGTGAAGCCGTCCGCCTCCGCCGCGGCCAGGATGGTGCGGAAGATCATCTGCTTGCAGTGATAGCACCGGTCCGGCGGGTTGGCCGTTACGGTTTCCGACGCCAGCACGTCCACCGGCAGGACCTTCATGTCGGCGTTCAGTTCCCCGGCCAGACGCCGGGCGTCCTCCAGCTCAAAGGCCGGCTGGAAGGCGGAATTTACATAATAGGCCCTTGCCCGGGCCCCGTAGTGCAGGGCGGCATACAGCAGGTAGGACGAGTCCGCCCCGCCGGAAAAAGCGATGGCCACCCGGGGATTTTCCGCGAAAAATTCTTGCAGGTTCATATGGATATGCTCTTTCCCTTTGCTTTATTTTGCATTGGGCACGATGCCCAGGATCACCAGAGGCTCTGTGCCGGTGTTGACGACACTGTGGCTGTGACCCCGGGGGCAGTAATGGCACAGGCCCGGGCCCACCGGCACCTCCGCGCCGTCGTCCAGGCACACCCCGGTGCCGGACAGGAAGTACATGATCTCGCAGCTGTCCTCATGGGTGTGCAGACCGATGGAGGAGCCGGGCTGAAGCGTCAGCCGCAGAATCTTCCCCATGTCGTCCTGAAAGATCCGGGTCTCGGCCTCCCCCTGGCCGCCCTTGAACCGGGGCTGCACCAGGGAGGGCATGCGGTCAAAATCCAGCGTCATGGCCCGTCACCTCAGTTCAGGAAGTCCTTGAGCTTCTTGCTGCGGGAGGGATGGCGGAGCTTCCGCAGGGCCTTGGCCTCGATCTGGCGGATGCGCTCGCGGGTGACGTTGAACTCCTTTCCCACCTCCTCCAGGGTGCGGGTGCGGCCGTCCTCCAGGCCGAAGCGCAGCTTCAGCACCTTCTCCTCCCGAGGTGTCAGGGTGCTGAGCACGGACACCAGCTGCTCCTTCAGCAGGGTATAACTGGCGGCCTCGCTGGGCTCGGACGCGCCCTCGTCGGGGATGAAGTCCCCCAGATGGGAGTCCTCCTCCTCGCCGATGGGGGTCTCCAGGGACACCGGCTCCTGGGCGATCTTCAGAATTTCCCGGACCTTGTCCACGGGCATGTTCATCTCCTCGGCGATCTCCTCGGGGGAGGGGTCGTGGCCCAGCTCCTGCAGCAGCTGCCGGGACACCCGGATGACCTTGTTGATGGTTTCCACCATGTGGACGGGGATGCGGATGGTGCGGGCCTGGTCGGCGATGGCCCGGGTGATGGCCTGGCGGATCCACCAGGTGGCATAGGTGGAGAATTTATAGCCCTTGGTGTGGTCGAATTTCTCCACGGCCTTGATCAGGCCCAGGTTGCCCTCCTGGATCAGGTCCAGGAACAGCATGCCCCGGCCCACATAGCGCTTGGCGATGGACACCACCAGACGCAGGTTGGCCTCGACCAGCTGTTTTTTGGCTTTTTCCCCGGCCTTCAGCTCCGCCTTGGCCTGGGCCAGCTCCTCATCGGTCAGGGTCAGCTCCCCGGCCTCCACATGGGCCAGCCGCTCCTTGGCGGCGTTCCCGGCGGACATGGCGGTGGCCAGCCGGACCTCCTGGTCGCCGGTCAGCAGGGGCACCTTGCCGATCTCCTTCAGATACATGCGCACCGGGTCGTCGATGTTGAAGCTATCCACCAGGGTGTTGGGGTCGACCAGCTCCTCCTCCTCGATCTCGGCGATCTCCTCCATGGCAGGCTCCATGTCCTCGGGGATGTCGTTGGTGAAATCCTCGGTGACGATGTCGATGCCCAGGTCCGCCAGGGAGTCATAGATGCGGTCCATCTGGTCGCCGTCCAGGTCCAGGGGGTCCACCACCTCGGACAGCTCCGCCGGCTCCAGGCGGCCCTTCCTCTTGCCCTTGATAAACAGCTCCCGGAGCTTCTCGTTCCCGGCCAGCAGCGCCGCCGCCGGGCACTTGGCCAGCTTCTCCTCCAGGGCCTTGTCCGCCGCGGGCTTTGCTTCCTCGGCCTTCTGGGCGGCGGCCTTTCCGGCCTTCTTCTTGTCATCGGCGGCCAGCAGCTGGTCCGCCATTTCCTTCAGCTCCTGTTGGGTATAAACTTTATCCGTCATTGTGCTTTCCTCCATAGCCCTTTTTATTTTTATATTTCTCCGCCGCAGCCGCCAGGGGGTCCGTTCCCGCCCCGGCGATGCGTTTCTGCGCTTCTTCCCGGATGACCCGGCAGTAATCCGCCAGGGCCCGTTCCCCTCCGGCAGGGGATTCCGGCTTCTGCACCACCCCGGTCAGGTGGCTCATCTCCTCACCGGTCAGCTCCCCGCTGAGGGAGGAGATGCTCAAGGGCCGCCCGGCCATGTGGCTCTCCCACAGGCTGGCGTATACCCGGCCCAGCAGCGGCGAGGAGAACGACTCCGCCGGAACCGGCGGCGTGTCGCCGAACAGGCTGTCGTCCAGCAATAGCAGCCGGATGACCCCCTCCTCCGCCAGGGCGCTGCGGAGGTTGTCGTACCGCAGGCCACGCTCCTGGGGCTGCAGGGACACCGCCGGGTTCAGCTCCCGGCGCTCCTGGGTCTTTTTCTCCTTGGCGGCCATGCGGCGGAAGGACCGCTGCACCTCCATTTTCAGGGCCTCCGGCGTCAGCCCCGCCGCCTCCGCCGCCCGGGTGGTGTAGATTTCCCGCTCCACGGCGTTTTCCAGGGTGCACAGCACCCCGCTGACCTCCTGGGCATAGGCCACCCGGGCCTGATCGTCCCGCAGGTCATACTTCCCGGCGATCTCGTGCAGCCGGAACTCGATGCCGTTGGCGCTGCCGGACAGCAGCCGCTCAAAGGCCTCCGGCCCCTGGAATTTGATGAAATCGTCGGCGTCCTGCTTCACATATTCCCCGTCCACCAGCCGGTTGGGCAGCCGCAGCACCCGAACGGTGAACTCCGACCGGTTCAGCAGCTCCAGAGCCCGCTGGGTGGCCAGTGCCCCCGCCTTATCGTTGTCGTAGCACAGCACCAGCTCCTTGGTATACCGGGACAGCAGCCGGGTCTGCTCCACTGTCAGCGCCGTGCCCATGGAGGCCACGGCGTTGTCGAACCCCGCCTGGTGCAGGGTCACCACGTCCAGGTTGCCCTCGCACAGGATGATGTTGGGCCGCTTGGTCTTTTTGGCCAGGTTCAGTCCGTACAGCACCCGGCGCTTGCTGTATGTAAGGGTTTCGGGGGTGTTCATATACTTGGGCTCGGACTTGTCCAGCACCCGGCTGCCGAAGCCCACCACGTCGCCCCGCACGTCGATCACCGGCAGGATCAGCCGGTTGCGGAACTTGTCGTATATGTGCCCGTTCTTTCCGCTGACGGCCAGGCCCGCCCGGATCAACTCGTCCTTGGAATAGCCCCTGGCGGTCATGGCAGTCAGCAGGGCGTCCCAGCTGTCCGGCGCGGCCCCCATGCCGAAGCGCACGGCGATCCTCCGGTGGATCTGCCGCCGGTCCAGATAGTCCCGGACGGCCTGGCCCTCCGGGGCCTGGAGGGTCTGATAGTACCACCGGGCGGCGTCCCGGTTCAGCTCCAGCATCCGGCGGCGGAGCTTCTCCGTGCCGTCGCTGGCCTCCTCCGGCACCGGGATGTTGGCCCGCTTGGCCAGAAACCGCACCGCGTCGGGATAGGACAGATTCTCGATGTCCATGACGAAGTTGATGACGCCGCCGCCCTTTTTGCAGCCGAAGCAGTGATAAAACTGCTTGTCCGGCAGCACATGGAAGGAGGGTGTCTTTTCGTTGTGGAAGGGGCAGCAGCCCCAGAAGCTGCCTCCCTTGGGCGTCAGGGACACATAGGAGCCCACCACGTCCACGATATCGTTCCGGGCGATCAGCTCGTCCAGAAAGCTCTGGGGAAAGGGCATGTCAAGGTCTCCTCCTTTCGGTGAGTGTTGCCAGATTTCCCGAGGGTCATACCCGAAAGCGAGGGCGTACCCAAAACGAGACATTTTAGATATACCCCGTTCTTTTGGGATTTCCTCTTTTTTTGCTGGATTTTTTCAAAAAGTTTTTGCCCAGTGGGTTTACAGACTGCCGCGGCCTGCGTAAAATGGTAGAAAAGCGTCGAAGCGGCGGAGAGGAGGCGTGAGATGTCCATCGAGCTTTGGGCGGCCCGGTTGGAGCGCCCGCTGACGGAGCGGGAGACGGAGGCCATGCTGCCCCTGCTGCCCCCGGAGCGGCAGGAGCGGCTCCTTCATCAGCAGATTGAGGAAATCACCGATGGCATTCAGGATACCAAGCTCGCAGGCGGCAACAGCTTCACCATCAAGAGCTTGGAGCGCACGAAAAAGGGGCTGGAGGCGCGGCTGAAAAAGCTGCAAGCCAGCGACCGCAAGGATGATGTGATTTACTTTGAACAGCTCGGCGTAGACAGGATGTTTGTGGACGAGTCGGACAATTATAAAAATCTTTTCCTCTATACAAAGATGCGCAACGTGGCAGGGCTTTCCACCACCGATGCGCAGAAATCCTCGGATATGTTCTCCAAGTGCCGCTACATGGATGAGCTGACCGGCGGGCGTGGTGTGATC
>OMAL01001316.1_pt1 | contig 10495 bp, 10 predicted proteins | sample 1644711 | NCBI WGS metagenome assembly OMAL01 (sample SAMEA103958122, study PRJEB25191) | human gut metagenome | biome: human-associated habitat [ENVO:00009003]; feature: intestine environment [ENVO:2100002]; material: feces | place: Germany | collected 2013/2015 | reverse complement strand
AGGCTGCCAGCGCTGAAATGTATGCTCAGAGTGGTGCACAAGGTGGCGCTCAGGCCGGTCCGGGTGCAGGTGCAGGACAACAGGCTAATCAGGGTTCTTCTAATAATAAAGAAGATATTCAGGATGCTGACTTCGAGGAAGTGAAGTAAGTATCAGTAAACAACGATAATTATAAATAAGAATATAGGGTGTAACTCAATGCGTTATGCCCTATTTCTTTTTATATCACTTTTTTTTGATTTTGCTTATTATTCGGATTTTTATTGTATATTTGTACCATAATTGTACCGACGCTTAAAAGTAGATAATGTGACACTTATAAAAATGTTGGTATTGAGAATGAGAAATATAAGTAAAAAGTGAATTATGCCAGCAGCAAAATTTGAAATAACACGTCAATGCAAGGTTTGTGGAGAGACCTTTGTGGCTAAAACCATTGAATCGTGGTATTGCTCTCCCAAATGTTCCAAAATTGCATGGAAACGACGCAAGGATGAAGAATTGAGATTGCAAAGGTTGGACGATGTGGTCAAGAAAATACCAAAGTCCAAAAAGTACATCACTGTTCCTGAAGCATACGCTTTGTTTGGCATAAGCAAAGAAACTCTTTACCGCTTGATTCGTAAGGGAACAATTCCAAGTGTGAATGCCGGAGAAAGGCAAACATTATTATCAAAAGAAGAACTGATGAAACTCTATCCTCTCCGAAAGAAAGCTCTCACAAAGCCGAAGCCTATCGCTAAACTGTATAGTCTGGAGCCAAAAGACTGTTATACCATTGGAGAAATCACAGAGAAATTTCTTGTGAATGAAAGTACCGTTTATCTCCATATACGCAAATACTCTATCCCTACCCGGCAGATTGGGAACTTTGTGTATGTACCCAAGAAAGAAATTGATAACTTATATAAAGGTGTGAAGCGATGAAGAAAGCATTAGTCAATACACGAGTGTCGGTAAAGCTCCGCAAATCTGAATATCGTGATGAATGGTATCTTTATGTGGAATCTTATCCTGTATTTCAATCCGGAAAAGATACGCCACAAAGAGTGCGTGAATATCTCAATCGTACCATTACAACACCTATTTGGGATAAGTCACGCAATGCAAGGACTAATGCCGAAGGCAAAACCACTTATAAGCCGAAGCGAGATTTGAACGGTGTCATTCAATGTAAGTCGCAATTAGACCAGGAATCATGTATCTATGCCGACAAGGTCAGAAGCCTACGACAAAAGGAATACGACAATGCAGCTTTATATGCCGATACCGATGCAGAACAGGCGGAGCAGTTGGAACGCTCCCGAAGTAATTTCATTGAGTACTTCGACCATGTGCAGCAAACAAGGCATGCCCATAGCTCTGATTCTATCATTGTCAACTGGAGAAGAGTGCATGAATTATTGAAGATTTTCGCAAAAGGTGACACCATTCTCTTTTCGCAAATAGACTTAAAGATGGTTGAATCGTTCCGGCAATTCATAATGAATGCCCCACAAGGAGGCACTAAACGAGGTACGATTTCTCAAAATACAGCAGCAACCTATTTCTCTATCTTCAAAGCCGGATTGAAACAGGCTTTTATAGACGGATATCTGACTATTGATATTTCTGCAAAAGTCAAAGGCATTCAAGAAAGGGAAAGCCGGAGAGAATATCTCACGGTAGAGGAATTGAACCGACTGGCTCAAACACCTTGTGACCCATTACTGAAACGTGCTGCCTTGTTCTCTGCTTTAACAGGAATCCGTCATTGCGACATTCAGAAGTTGAAGTGGTCGGAAGTGGAAATGTTCAATGGAGGCTATCGGTTGAATTTTACTCAGCAAAAGACAAAAGGAGTTGAATATATGCCTATATCAGAGCAAGCATATAATCTCTGTGGAGAGCAAAAAGAGGGTGAACTTTTGGTTTTTGCCGGACTTCCTGACCCTTCTTGGATAAACCGTCCTGTCAAAAAGTGGGTTGAAGCTGCCGGAATATCCAAACACATAACATTTCATTGCTTTCGTCATTCCTATGCGACCCTGCAACTGGCTGGAGGTACTGATATTTATACAGTTAGCAAAATGTTAGGGCATACCAATGTGAGAACTACCCAAGTGTATGCAAAGGTTGTTGATGAAAAGAAAGAGAAAGCTACAGAAACTATTAAATTGGATTTATCTCAAACAAAATAACCATTATTATACTTTAAAAGTATAGCCATCTGCGTAAAATCTGCGTGGGTGGCTTTTTTGTTTTTATCTATGGTCTTTTCTTCTGACCATCTTATGATTCCTTTATGATTGAAGACATTATCATAAAAATCTACTACTGATATTCTCCACTATTCATGTTGATAATCAATGGGTAATCCTTATGATGATTATGTTTCGTTACTGCTTATTTATGTGATGTATTACACTATGAAATCAGTATGCGTAATCGCTGTTATTTTGCCGAAAAATCAAAAAACAAGTAGCAATATGAGTGAGAAGAACATTACATTTGAAGATTTACCCAAAGCAATGTCGTGGTTGATGGATAAATTGAATGAGCTGGATTCTAAAATAGATGGATTAAACAATCAGAATCAAAGCGTTCCAACCGAACAATGGATGAACCTTAAGGAATTGTGTGATTATATTCCCAGTCACCCGGCAGAGCAAACTGTATATGGCTGGACGAGTTGTCATCTAATCCCATTCCACAAAAGAGGGAAGCGTATCATGTTTCTAAAATCGGAAATTGACGAATGGCTCCATGCCGGCAAAATCAAATCTGATAAAAACTTGGAAGATGAAGCCGCCCAATTCATAAAGTCAAAAAGAAATACCAAATTCTAATGGATTCAACCAATTTATGCAATGCGCTCAGAATGGAATTTGAAGGGATCTTTGAAAACAAGATTCCTTTGGATGCTTTTCCTGCCAAAATTCAAGATATGATATTGGCTCTATCCCGACAAGAGAATTATTCCATAGAATATATGATGGCTTCTCTTTTGGTGGCAGTGTCAACCGCTATCGGCAACGCTGTCAATATTCGTATTCGTGGTGGATGGATTAGTAATCCTGCCCTTTATATGATATTGGTAGGTCGTCCCGGAATGGGCAAAACCCCACCTTTGGATTTTGCATTCCGTCCTATCCGAAAGCATGATGCCAAAATCATCAAACAATTTAAATTGGATATGGAGCATTATAATAGCTTGGTTGAAAACAATAAGGCTAAAAAAGACAAGTCCTCTTCATTGCCGGACAAACCAATTTTACGAAGAACCATTATATCCGATTTTACACCGGAAGCTTTAATGCGTGCGTTGGATGACAATCAGCGAGGTGTCGTGGTATATGTGGATGAAATTATGGGAATGTTTAATGCCGTGAATCAATATAGCAAAGGACAACTCATTGAGCAGCTATTGACAGCCTTTAGCGGAAAACCATTGGATATTTCAAGATGTAGCATCCCTGTACCTATTCATATAGAGCATCCTTTTATAAATATTGTCGGCACGATGCAAACGACACGTATGCACGAACTGATAGAGAAAGGATATAAAGACAATGGGCTGATAGACAGAATAATTTTTGTTTATCCATCGTCTCAGGAAATTTCAGATTGGGGGCTGGATGAAGAATCTTCCGTATCAACTTTTGGTAAATACTCATCAATGTGGGATTCTATTATAAATAAGGTAATTAGTTTGCCATTTATAGAGAATGAAGATGACAGAGCCATACATAATGTATTGGAATTTTCTTCGGAAGCCAAAGCCTATTTTACAAACTGGCGCAATAATGCAGTTCGGGCTGTTAATCAAATCCAAGATGATGGATTGGTGGATAGCAGAGTGATTAAAGCTCCCATGATTACGGCTCGTTTAGCTTTAGTCTTGCAAATCCTTCGTTGGGCTTGCGGTGAAGAACACAAGGATTTTGTGGATATTGACTCAACCAAATCTGCTATTGCATTGAGTGAATACTTTGAGAACTGTTATACCAACATTCAGAAATATATGTTGCGAGAGAGCGTTGAACCGCAAAAAAGAGAATTGCTTGATTGCCTTTCCGCAACTTTCACTACTGCCGATGCCATTCAAGCCGGAAAAGAAGTAGGATTGTCGGAAAGGTCGGTAATGTATTCTTTGGTTAGCCTTGCTACGAATAAGGTTATCAAGAAAGTAAAGCGAGGTGAATATGAGAAGCTGCAATAAACGACACCTTTTGCAGTTTGCAGTTGTTGCAGTTTGCACTTTGCGCTGACATAGGATTTCTGCAAAACTGCAATAAGTGCAAACTGCACGGACTGCAATAACAAAATGAAGAAGTATGGCTGAATATAGATTTTCTCTTCAAAAATATAAGCGTGGGTCAAAACTTTCATGCCCGAAGTGTGGAAAGAAACAATGTTTTGTCAAGTACATAGATAGCCAAGGAGAAATAACTTTTCCTGATTATGTAGGCAGATGTGACCATGAGCAATCTTGCCAATACCATTACACTCCATCGGATTATTTTCATGATAACCCAATGGTAGTGGATTACAACAAGGATAACTTCATTGAAGCCGATAAGCCTAAGCCCAATTTACTGCCTCCAACCTCTTTTGTTGACAATGAACTAATGAAACGTACTCTTACTAACTACGGTATGAATCCATTGTACATCTACCTGTCTAGGATGTTGGGTAAAGATGAGACTTCTCGGATATTCCAACTATATCATGTTGGCACATCAAAGAAGTGGGGCGGTTCTACTGTCTATTGGCAAATTGATTGGCAAGGTAATGTACGAACAGGGAAGATAATGTTGTATGATGCAGAAACAGGACATCGGACAAAAGAGCCAAGAAGTTATGTTAGTTGGGTACATACAGAACTGAATCTCCCAAACTACAATTTGAAGCAATGTTTGTTTGGCGAACATCTGTTATCTGAGAATCCGACCAAACCTGTTGCTATTGTGGAAAGCGAAAAATCCGCTTTGATAGCTACCCATTATATGCCGGAATTTATATGGTTGGCAACAGGTGGAATGCATGGATGCTTCAAGTCTGACGTGGTAAGTGTATTGAAAGGTCGGTCGGTTATGCTATGCCCGGATTTGGGTGCAAGAGAGGTTTGGCAAACCAAGATGGCTTTACTCACTTCCGTATGTTCTAAAGTTGTATTGAGTGATAGTTTGGAACAATGCGCCACAGACGAACAGCGCAAGAACGGACTTGATATTGCGGATTTCTTATTGACGACTGAAACACCTGCGATGATACTTCAAAAGATGATAAAGCGAAATCCAAACCTACAAACTTTGATTGACTGCTTGCATTTGGAACTGGTGGATTCCGGTTAGTGATGTGTTTTTGGAGAAGCCAAACTAAGGGGAAAGTAAAACTATTGATTATCCAAATGGATATAGGTGACAATAGCCACTCTTAAAGTTGACAGACAAATGGCATAGTTCGGACAAAGACAATGCTTGCATTAAGGTATGTAATGCCCCATTTTTAATGGGTATTCTATGCAAGAAGTACCACCGTCCGACAAAATGGTTTCACTCATTTGTCGTCTTGGAGGCTTCTTGCATTACTCGCAGGCTCGCAATGGATAGAACATTTTATTAATAAATTCCAGTTATAAACGCTTATGGATATACAACAAAACAATGGAAAACAGGGTGTTCGTACTCGTCATATAGACATTCGTCTGACTGAAAATGAGTATGAAATGATAGTAGAAAAAGCTGCCGAATGTGGACTGACACTTAGTAACTACGGACGAAAATTATTGCAAAATCACCATCCAAACAAACGACTTTCAGACGAGGAAGTACAAGGATTGAACTCTTTATCGGATGCACGAGCCGACCTTATCCGCATTCAGAATGTACTCAAAGGTAAACCTGATGAGATTAAAAAACGATATTTCCGAGATGAGAATTATATGCGTGCTTGGATAGAGGCAGTAAATAGGCTTATTGTCCGATGGGGACAAATACGAGACAGTATAAATCAAATTTGAAATTATGATAGCACAAGGAAAGGCAATTTCTCATGGAGCAAGAGCCATTGAGTATTCTATGGAAAAAGATAAAGCCCAGCTCGTTAAGGTGCATGACTTGCCAGAAAATATAGAACCTTTGGCTATGTGGTCACGGATGATGCAACACCAGCATCAATGTATGAAAGACAGATATAATCCGAAGCCCATAAAGCTGAACGCACTGCGCTTTGAAATATCTCCAGCCAAAGAAGAATCGGCAGGATGGACAATGACGGATTGGCAGAATTTGGCGGATGAGTTTATTGCAGTACTTGACGGCATTGACCGAAGATGTGGCAAACCAGATAGTCATCTTAAACCGACCAATATCAAAAATAGCCAGTATGTTGTTTCGTTACACACCGACAGCAAAAGTGGCATCCCTCACTTGCATATTGTAGCTAACCGCATAGACAATATGGACAAGACAAACGATGCGCATTATATTGGTGAACGTGCCGTTCATGCTGCCAACATCATCAATGAGAGACGTGGCTGGGTGCAATCCGTGCAACGTCGTGATGAGAATATTCAGCAAATCAGTGAAGACTGCATCGCAATATTGAAAGCTATGCCAGAATTTGATTGGGAAACTTATAGCCAAATGTTAAACGCTAAGGGGTACGATATTAAGTTGATAAAGGACGATAAGGAAGTGGTCAAAGGGTACGCTATACGAAAAGGGAACTCTATTTATAAATCCTCGATATTGGGTAAAAGTCGAAAATTGATGCCATCAAAAATTGAAGCGACTTGGGTGGGATTACATGCTTCTGATAAACAAACTGCAATTCAGTCAAAGGAAGTATGTACTCAAACGATGGCGCATAATAATAAAGAGGTGATGCCACAATCAAAGCCTTCTATTTACCACTATTCCATAACAGTGGATGGAGAACAACTCGAGGTTGATATACCAGATATGGTTAAGTCTGTCTTTGACGAAGAGTTTGGAAGCCTTGATGAAGAAGTCAAACAGACCAATTTATTCAAAGTTGCCGCCTTACTATTTGCCGGATATTTGGATGCTGCTACTTCTATGGCGGCTTCAAGCGGAGGTGGTGGCAGTCCCGGTAGCGGATGGGGTAAAGATAAGGACGATGATGAGCGTAACTGGGCTGTTCGTTGTGCAAAAATGGCAAAATGGCTCTGCAAACCGATTAAACGTAGCAGGGGTAGATAGTATTTCATTTATAATCACATATAACCATGCGTAAAAGTAAATATGACCAATCTTCTTTGCCTGTGCAGGATAGCAAGAGCATAGATAGTGATGATAACATTAGCAAAATTGAAAATCGTGTTGATTTTGAAACCGAGCTTGTAAATCTCACGAATCAGATTAAGGACATCAAAGATGTTATCCAAGAATTGAAACAGATAAAAGCATTTGTAGATGCTTCAGTGTTAACTTTTGAAGAATCAGCACAGGTTCTTAATACTGCAGTGAAAACATCCGACAATATCCCTGATACTATTAGCCGTGCAATTATTCAGGCAGAGAATACTGTTATAAATGTCAAACTTAGCGATGAAGACAAGTCTATTCTTACAGAATATCGCAATAAATTGATTGAAGAAGAAAAATCTTTATTTGAGAAGCAGATAACAGAATTGAAGTCACTTCATACGAATCACTGGAAAGAAGTCCATAAATGTGTGAAATCTGAAACTTCGTTTTCTCTTAATGGCAAAATAGCCAAATGTGCCGTTGTCGGATTCTGGATATTGTATGCGTATTTCTGTTTGACATTGGGAGGATTGATAATCTATATGAAGTTCTTTTAAGGAATTGGAAGGATGGATTGACCAACCTTCCAAATACATCACCATGTTATGACCTTATCAACAATCTCTTGTTGTTCGGCACTGCTACGCCTCAAATAAATACGAGTTGTTTCAATACTTTCATGTCCCATCAGGTCAGCAAGTAGAGAAATATCGTTGAACTTCTCCAAGAAATTTTTAGCAAAGCGATGACGGAATGAATGGGGGTAAACCACTTTCTCATTCAATCCGTATTTGGCTGCGTAGTTTTTCAACTGTTGCGCAATCCCTCTTGTAGTGATACGCTCACCAAAGCGATTAAGAAAAAGATAGCCAGTTATACGGTTGGCTTTACCAAGCCATTCTGTGGCTTCCTTGCGTAAAGTTTTAGGAATATAGATACGGCGTATTTTGCCACCTTTGGTGTAGATGTCAAAATAACCCATCTGCACGTGTTCCACCTTCATTTGGATTAGTTCACTGACTCGTGCACCTGTGGCAGCGAGGAAACGAACTACGAAATACCATTCTTGGTTTTCTTCCTTTTTTAGTTTGTTTTTTAGAAAAGCGTAGTCGGCATTGCTGATTACATTTTCCAAATAACTGCGCTGTTGCACCTTGACGGATTTTAATCTCAAACGAGATTTTCCCACGCTGTCAAGATACTTGTTCATTGCCTGAATACGAAGATTCACAGTCTTAGGCTTGAATTTCTCAATAAGATAGGTTTTATACACAAGCAAATTACGCTTGTTCAGTTCCTTGTGTCGGGAATAATACTCTTTTACGGCGTAGAGATAAGCCGCAATCGTGTTCTCCGCCATATTTCCTTGACGAAGATACGTTTCAAAAATTTCAATGTTCATGTCTGATACATTATTAGTTAAACAATTCGTTATCATAATAATGTATGGTATTACCAAATTCATTGAGTTCCTATTATGAGAAGTTTCTCGCTACCGGAGAGATAAAATGTATTGATGAGGAGATTCCGTTTGAGATTCCTGCTACTTGGGAGTGGGCAAGATTCTCTACAATTGTAAATATGTCACCTACAGTATTAGCGGAAGATGATGTAAATGCAGCATTTATGCCTATGGCATTAATAAATGCTGGTTATAGTAGTGGATATTCTTATGAAACAAAAAACTGGAGTTTAATCAAAACAGGCTTCACTAAACTGGCAGTAGGTGATATAGCCTTTGCCAAAATTACGCCTTGCTTTCAAAATCGCAAATCATTTATTTTGGAAGATGTTCCCGGAAAAGTAGCGGCTGCAACCACAGAACTTAATGTTCTGCGCCTATATGGGCAAACATTATATGCTTGGTATGTTTTATACTTCCTAAAATCTGATTATTTTATCAAAGAGGCAAAATATAAAGGGACTGCTGGACAACAGAGAGTTCTATCATCATATATCCAAAACAAACTTTTCCCCATCCCTCCATATAATGAGCAGTATAGGATTGTTGAAAAAATCCGAGAGGTATTGCCTGTTGTAGATAAATATGATAAATCGCAAAAAGAATTAGACAAACTTAATGCTCTGATTGTTGATAAACTAAAGAAGTCCATTCTTCAGGAGGCAATTCAAGGGCGACTTGTCCTCCAAATTGCAGAAGAGGGCACAGCACAAGAGTTACTTGAGCAAATAAAGTTAGAAAAGCAAAAACTTGTAAAAGAGGGAAAGTTAAAAAAGTCCGCTCTCAATGAATCCGTCATCTTCCGTGGTGACGATAACAAGTATTATGAGAGGATAAATGCGCAAACCGTTGAAATTGAGCTTCCTTTTGAATATCCTAACAATTGGTCTGTGCTACGTTTGAAAGATATATGCCAACTGATAGACGGTGAAAAAAGAAACGGAAAGAGCATCTGTCTGGATGCAAAATACCTACGTGGTAAATCATCTGCTACCATTGTAGAGAAAGGAAAATTTGTCTATGCCAGAGATAACATCATTCTTGTAGATGGTGAAAATTCAGGTGAAGTTTTCACTGTTCTGCAAGATGGGTATATGGGGAGTACATTCAAACAGTTATGGCTCTCTTCGGCTATGTGGAAACCATATATTTTGGCTTTCATTCTGTTCTATAAAGAGGATTTGAGAAATTCAAAAAGAGGTGCGGCTATTCCGCACCTCAATAAAGAGTTATTCTACAATCTGCCTATTGGTATTCCACCTTATCAAGAACAGCAGCGTATTGCAGAACGGATAAATGAACTATCGCAGTTGCTCAAATAGTTTTTCTATTTGAGCAACAATGCGTTGTTGTTCTTTAATCGGAGGTAATGGTATTAATATTTCTTTTACTTTTGCTATACTTACACCACCTATAATGCCCGTTTTATTTAGGTTAAATAGTTCAAAGAACGATGGTGACTGTAGATAATAGTACATGTATTTCCCGATTCCAACAAATGGTGAGAAACAACATAACTTATTCCCAAAACATACATCTTGATTCAGTATTGCAATTTTTCTTCCGGCACTTCCACCTTCAATACACATCAATATTGAGTTATTGGGAGCAAGTCTAAAATCAGGTTCATATTGTTTCGGAATCGCAATGCCATTATCTTTTAATGCTGTCAGTGCGCCAGCGGCCATATTGTCGTTATAAGCAAATACAGCGGTTAGTTGTAGATTGCGCCCCAGCAGTTCAACCATCGCCGCCTCACCGCCCGGCATGTCCGGCG
>OMAL01001313.1_pt1 | contig 10533 bp, 7 predicted proteins | sample 1644711 | NCBI WGS metagenome assembly OMAL01 (sample SAMEA103958122, study PRJEB25191) | human gut metagenome | biome: human-associated habitat [ENVO:00009003]; feature: intestine environment [ENVO:2100002]; material: feces | place: Germany | collected 2013/2015 | reverse complement strand
TGGAAATTAATGGTTTTAAAGTAAGACCAGGATTTTTTGATTTAAATGGAGCATCAGAATTTTCATGTGGGGTGAATTTTACAGTGCATACAAGCAATGGAACATCATGTGATCTGCTATTATTTCATCCAGGAGAAGAAGAACCATATGCAATCATTCCATTTCCAGAATCATATAAGATCGGAGATGTCTATTCTATGATTGTTTATGATCTGAAATCTGAAGATTTTGAATATGCTTATCGTGTGGATGGACCATATGATGAACAAAAAGGATTACTGTTTGATAAAACAAAAGTTTTGTTGGATCCATATGCTCAGGCTGTTGCAGGACAGGAAGTCTGGGGACATAAAAGAACCAGAACGTATCATGCAAGAGTTGTAAGAGATAGTTTTGACTGGGGTGTACAGCCACAATCAAGCAGGGAGATGAGTGATCTGATCATCTATGAGCTGCATGTCAGAGGATTTACACAACATCCATCTTCAGGAGTCAAACATCCAGGAACTTTTGCAGGATTAAAAGAAAAGATCCCATATTTAAAAGAATTAGGTGTGACAGATCCCGAGCTGCCGTATGCGCTGACCGAAAGTGATCTTCCGGCCATAGCAGAGGAATATGAGAAGCTTTCAAAGATACTTATAGAGCGAAAGAAGAACGGTACGAGCTTCAACTTCTTCCATTTCATGATCGATCTTGATCAGGGACCGTGTGCTATCAAGAGACTTCGCGGATGCAGCTGCGGCAACGAGTATGTTGCCGTCACTCCGGAGGGCGATATCTATCCCTGCCATCAGTTTGTGGGTATGGATGAGTGGAAGATGGGCAGCGTGCTTGACGATTCTATCGACCACAAGATGAAGAAGATGTTCTCGAAAGCGAACATCTATTCAAAAGAAGAGTGTGCCGACTGCTGGGCAAAGTTCTACTGCAGCGGCGGATGCAACGCCAATAACATGCAGTATAACAACACTATCTTTAAGCCGCACAAGCTCTCATGCGCTCTCGAACAGAAGAGACTTGAATGTGCGATAATGATAAAAGCCGCTCTTGCGGACGAATAAAAAATATAGCCCGGGATATAAATGTCCCGGGCATGTTTTATGTACGAAAAAAATCCCTCGGAAGTTTTTACTCCCGAGGGACAATTTTTTATTGCTTAGTGGCTACTCTTCTTTGCGGTGCTGTTGCTCATTGCGAGTCTCTGCTTGAAGGTCTTGAGGAAGTCCTTGACTGCCTTATCGATATTCTTGTCCTTCTTGTTGAGCTTGTACTTGTCGGAGCCTTCAAGCTCGTCAAGCTGCTTCTCAAAGTCCTCGCTGGCCTTTGTGGAGCGAATGGCGCTCTTCCAAGCGTAGTCACTGCCCGAATAGTACATGATGTGGTAGCCGTACTCGGACTCGACAATGCCGGTGTCGCCGACCTTTCTGCTGCTATCGGTAGCCCAGTTGCGGAAGGACTCAACGTAGTTGGCGCTTGAGGTGATGCCGCTTATAAGTCCGCCGTCAGCGGCGCTTCCGGTATCCTTGGACTTTTCTTTTGCGAGAGCTGCGAAGGAATCTTCGGTCTTAGCTCCGCTCTGCCACTCCTTGTAGATCTTGTCGGCGGAAGCCTTTGCGGCCTTCTTCTGCTCGTCGGTTGCCTCGGAGGACGAGCTTGCATTGTCGGTGAACGAGATGAGAATATGTCTTACGTTCGAGGCCATGGGAGCGTAGCTGCCCTTGTTGATATAGAGGATAACATATGAGCTCACGTTACCGTCGCTGCCGACTTCAAAGAGCTTGACATCTCCTGCCTTTCTCGCGCTGTCAAACGCCCACTTTGCGGCGTCCTCGGAGACATAGGAGGTGATGGTTGACTTTGCGGCCTCGTTGAGGGCGGTTGCGGACTCCGCGTCATAGTTTTCGGTGGAGCTGTTCTTTTTCTTTGCCTGCTCAAGGAAAGCTTTTTCGCTGGTGCAGGCTTTGAGAGCGGCTTCAGCCTCAGCCTTGACCTTCGCCGCGGCGGCCTTCTGGCGGGCGGCAAGCTGCTCAGAGGTCTCGCCGTCCTTTGCAGTGAGAGTCTCTATTGCGAACGAAAGGGTTCTTGCATCAACTGCGTTATATGCGCTGTGATCCTTGTCGTAGACAGCCTTTATGTCGGCGGCGCTGTAAGAATCGGTGAGCTTCTTTGCGGTGTCGCTCTGGTATCTCGAAACGATATTTTGCATCTCGAGCTGCTTGCGCAGGAACTTCTCGTTTATACCCTTGCCGTAGCTCGCCTTGAGGTAGGCGTTGAGAGAGTATTTGTTCTCTGCGGCGGTATTCCTGAGCTCCTCGACCTGATCGTCAATTGACTTCTGCTCGTCATCTGTGAGCTTGTAGCCTGCCTTGATAGCTTCGGCATAGAGAATCTTGTAGGTCTGGAGGGCGGAGATGGTCTCATTCTTGAGATAATCGGAAAGAAGCATTTCTTTTCCGTCGGCATCGGTGCCGTAGTTCTGCTCATCCGGCGACTTTGTCGGGTCAATGCCGATGTTCATGCCGTACCTTGCGTACTGCTGAGCGTATGAGTAGATATTGTTGAGATACTGGCTGTAGTAATATGTAAACTCAACTTCCGAAACGCGGATATCGTCGCCCAAAGAGAACACGGTTGTATTCTTCTTGATAGCGGCCGTATCGTCGAGAACCTTCCAAACGATTCCGCCTGCAACTACGACGGCAAGAACGATAGCTACTACCATTTTGACTATCTTTGCCGCTGCCTTGCTCTTCTCGCTCTTCTTTTGACTCTTTTTCGCAGACTGAGCGAGGCGGGCCTTTCTGTCGTCACGGTATGACTCGGCAGAAGTCCGCTGAGTGTCTTTGTTTGCCATTCTTTTTCATCCTTTTCTTTGTTAAGGTTGGTTTGACCTGACGGTCTATAACATTCTTATTTTATACTATTTTATTAGTTTTGACAAGCCGAATTTGCAAGTTTTATAGTTAGTTCATAATCAAATCACAGCTCGCCGTTTAGAAATGCGTCTTTGAACCACACATTCCTGACTTCAAACTGATTGCCGTTGAGATAGTTGAGCGACTGCGCATCGGTGATAAAGTCGAATTTCAGCTTGTATGAATACAGAAACTGCTTTTTATATCCGCTCTCCTTGTTCATGGAGTTGCGCCCGTATTTTCCGTCTCCGAGCAGGGGATGACCTATCGAAGCGAAATGAGCCCTGATTTGGTGCGTGCGCCCCGTCAGCAGTTCAACTTCAACGAGGCTCATATTTTTGTTTTCCGCGAGCACGCGGTACTTTGTCTTTATCTCCTTTGCGCCCTCCGTTTTGCGGGACGAGACCTTGACAAGATTCTTCTTTTCATCCTTTGTCAGCCAGCCGTGCAGGATGCCTTCTTTTTCTTTCAATGTTCCGTGGACAACGCAGAGATAGAATTTCTTTATTTCTCTGTCCTTGAGCTTCTGGTTCATGATTCTCAGGGCTTCTGCGTTCTTTGCGGCCATGACTATTCCGCCTGTGTTGCGGTCGATTCTGTTTATGAGCGCGGGCGAAAAAGAGTTTTCGTCGGACGGATTATATTCGCCCTTTTCGTAGAGATAGCGCTTTATCCTGGTCAGAAGAGTGTCGTTGTATTCGCGCTCGTCGGGGTGCGAAAGAAGTCCGACTTTTTTGTCGAGCAGCATTATATTCTCGTCTTCGTAGATGACCGTGAGATTCGTCGAAGCGTGCATGAAATCGTATCTGTCGAACCGCTGCTCGAAAAATTCGTCGTTTATGTACATATCCACTTTGTCGCCCTCTTTAAGGCGCGTGGATATTTCGCACCGTTTGCCGTTGAGCTTTATGCGCTTGAGTCTGATGTATTTGTACATCAACGAATCCGGAAGATTCGGAACGGTCTTTTTTATGAATTTGTCAACGCGCTGATTGGCGTCGTTTTTCCCTATAGTAAAACTTTTCAATTGCCGTTCCTCCCGCCGGATGATTTTACGAATTTTATCGCGCTCATCGCCGCTTTTGCGCCCTCTCCGACGGCGACGCTTACTTGCAGCAGACCGCCCGTGCAGTCTCCGGCGGCGAAAAGCCCCGGCAGCCCCGTTGACATATCGGCGCCGACTTTTATCGAGTTTCCTTCAACCGGTGCGCCGACTTTCTTTGCAAGGTCGCTTGCGGCGGCGCTCCCGAGTGCGATAAACAGCCCGGAAACAGGCAGGCTCGAACCGTCTTTGAATTTAACTCCGCTGAGCCTGTTTTCGCCGTAAAGTGAATCTATCGGATCGGTTATGATTTTTATATTGCCGAAGTCTCCGTTCGGTTCGACGCCGTTTGTGAGCAGAGTAACACTTTCTGCGACTCCCGAAAGATCGCCTATCTCGTGCAGTGCATATGCGCCGTTTCCGAGCACTGCAACATCTTTTCCGCGATAGAAAAACGCATCGCAGACTGCGCAGTAGCTGACGCCTTTTCCCTCGAATTCTTTGATGCCGGGGATATTCACACTTTTTCTCGCCGAGCCGGTCGCGATTATAACGGCGGGGGAGACAAAGTTATCCTCCGAGCACGATACGGTGTAATCGCCGTTCCAACCGAGCGAAAAAACCTCTTCTCTGAATATATCTGCCCCCAGCTCCTTTGCCTGCTCAACGCCGCGTTTTACAAGCTCTGCACCGGAAATTGCTCCCGTGCCGAAATAATTCTCTATCTTTTCCGCCTTTTCCAGCGCTCCGCCGTCCTTGCCGATAACGGCGCAGGTGAGTCCGGCGCGCTTTATATAGAGCGCCGCCGACAGTCCGGCAGGACCGCTGCCGATAATAGTTATATCATAGTGCCTGTCCATATGTGCCTCCGATTAAAGTAACATATGATGATTATAGCCTATTTTTAATTTTATTAACAGTCTTGAAAGAAAAATTTTTTATTAACACGGATTTTGTAAATATACAGAAGTTTTTATATTATTGAGCTTGTGCAAATTCACTTTTCGTTGTATAATAAACTGATTAAAAATTTTTCGGAGGAGAACTGATTTGCCGCTTTCCAAAGACAGAAACATAGTTGTTCCGCAGGAGGAGCTCGACAGACAGATGGAATTCTGCGGACTTGTACATACAGTGCTTGAAACGCGCCTTGACGGGCGTAGGCCGCTCGCTTATGTCCACACTTTCGGCTGCCAGGGCAACGTTGCCGACAGTGAGAGACTCAAAGGCTTGCTTGAAAAAATGGGCTTCGGTTTCACCGAAGAGCCGGAAAATGCGGATATATCGCTTTTTAACACCTGCGCTGTCCGCGAGCATGCCGAAGACAGACTCTTCGGAAATGTCGGTGCGCTCAAAAAAATAAAAGAGAAGAATCCCGACTTCAAAATAATCCTCTGCGGATGCATGATGCAGCAGGAGAGGATAGCCGAAAAGATTCAGAAGAGCTATCCGTTTGTCGATATAGTTTTCGGCACTCATGCCGCGCATAAATTCCCTGAGCTGCTTTACCGCGCTCTGTCTACCGGCAAGCGTGTATTTGATATCGAAAATTCCGACGGCGTTATCGCGGAAGATTTGCCTCTGCACAGAGACAGCACTTTCAAAGCATGGCTGCCGATAATGTATGGGTGCAACAATTTTTGCACTTACTGCATAGTTCCCTATGTCCGCGGACGCGAACGCAGCCGCAGCAGCGATATTATAATCAGCGAGGCACGCGAGCTTGTCAGGAGCGGATATAAAGAGATAACCCTGCTCGGACAGAATGTCAATTCCTACGGAAACGACCGCGATGGCGAGATGAACTTTGCCTCTCTTCTGCGCGAGATAAATAATATCGACGGCGATTTTATTATACGTTTCATGACCTCGCACCCGAAAGACTGCACGCATGAGCTGCTTGACACCATGGCGCAGTGCGAAAAGGTTGCGAAGCATCTGCATCTTCCCGTCCAGTGCGGAAACGACAGGGTGTTAAAAGCAATGAATCGCGGATATACGGCTGAAAAATATCTCTCGCTGCTCGAATATGCCCGCAGCGTCATGCCGGAGCTTTCGGTGACGAGCGATATAATTGTCGGCTTCCCCGGCGAGACTTACGAGGAATTTCTCGACACTGTGAAGCTTATTGAAAAAGCGCAGTACACGTCGCTTTATACTTTTATTTTCTCACCCCGCGAGGGCACCCGTGCCGCAAAGATGGACGACCCCGTTTCGAGAGAAGAAAAGGGAAAATGGTTCTCAGAGCTTTGTGCCGCGCAGGAAAAAATCGCGGCGGTGCGAACTTCTGCGATGGTTGGCAGGGAATACCGCGTTCTCTGCGAATCAAAAGCCAAGAAGGACGGCTATATATCGGGCAGAACGCAGGGGAATATAATAATTGAGTTTCCGGCAGACGAGTCGGTTATAGGCTCATTCAGAACTGTCAGAGTGACCGAAGCTCTGATATGGATGCTCAAAGGCGAACTCGCCGATTAAAAATGCTATATCTCCGCTTTGCGGATAATGATATAAGATAAATTTCAAGGAGTACAGTTATGGACATCATCAAACTTACAAGAGAACTCGGCGCAGCTATCCAGCAGGATGACAGATACGCAAAGTTCCAGGCGGCTCAGAAGGCAAATGAAGAGGACAAGGATCTCAACGACCTCATGGGCAAGATCCAGCTCGTTCATATGTCTTATCAGCATGAAGCGAGCAAGGAAGACGCCAACGAGCAGAAGCTTGCTGCATACGAGACCGAGTTCAACGATCTCTACAAGAAGGTCATGGAGAACGAGCATATGCGCGACTACGAAGTTGCAAGAGCCGAGATAGATGAAATGATGCATTATATCACCGGCATCCTCGCTCTTTGCATCCAGGGCGAAGATCCCGCAACCTGCGAGCCTGAAGAAGAGCACCATCACTGCGGCGGAGACTGCTCCGGCTGCTCGGGCTGCTGATTATTGCATATCCTGCTCCGCGGGCAACTCCCGCGGAGCTGAAAGCTTTTTATTTTGCGGCACAGCCGCTGAGAGGACGGTATCGGAATGGCAGAGCTTTCTCCGATGATGAAACAGTATTTTGAAACCAAAAAGAAATATCCCGATACGATACTGATGTTCAGACTCGGTGATTTCTATGAGATGTTCTTTGATGATGCGGTAACTGCGTCGCGCGAACTCGAACTTGTGCTGACAGGCAGAGCCTGCGGGCAGGAGGAGCGTGCCCCGATGTGCGGAGTGCCGTTTCACAGCGCGGACAGCTACATGGCGCGCCTTGTTGCAAAGGGTTACAAAGTCGCCATATGCGAGCAGATGGAGGATCCCGCACTCGCAAAGGGTCTTGTCAAGCGCGAAGTCGTCAGAGTTCTGACCCCCGGTACGGTCATTGAAAACAGCATGCTCAACGAGGGCAGAAACAATTTCCTCGCGAGCGTGTATTTTACGGGCGAGTCGGCGGGTGTCTGCTTTATAGATGTCTCGACGGGTTCCGTCAACCTGACCGAGCTTGCCGCTCCCGCGCTTCCCGATAAGATAATCAACGAGATAGGCAGATTTATGCCCAGCGAGATAGTTTTCAACTCCGCATCTTCCTCTCTTACCAAGGTGTTCTCGTTCATTTCAAACAAGACCGAAGCTCTTGCACAGGAGCTCGGCGACAATTATTTCGACCCGCAGTCAAGTGCCGAAATAATACTCAGACATTTCAAAAAAGACAGTCTCTCCGAGCTTGAACTCAACGAGACGGGCGCGGCGGTTCCGGCACTCGGAGCGGCGCTCAAATATCTCACCGAAGTTCAGCGCAACGATCTTGAAAACATATCTTCGATATCGTTCTATTCTGAACTCAATTTCATGCGCCTCGATGTTGCGGCTCTGCGCAACCTCGAAATAGTCGAGACTCTCAGAAACCGCGAAAAACGCGGCTCTCTGCTCTGGGTGCTCGATAAAACCCGCACGCCGATGGGCAAGCGAATGATTCGCGCGTGGCTCGAACGCCCGCTGCTCAGCATGGCACGCATAACAAAGCGCCATAACGCCGTGGCAGAGCTTGTCTCTCAGCCTATGGCGAGGCAGGAGCTCAGCGAAAGTATGTCGGGCATACATGACCTCGAGCGCCTTATAACAAGAATATCGTTCGGCACTGCCGGTGCAAAGGATCTGCGTGCGCTTGCGCTCGCGGCATCGTGTTTGCCGGAGCTCAAAGAAAAAGTCTCGGCGCTCTCGTCCTCTCTGATGCAGGAGTGTGCCGAAAATATGGACACGCTTTCCGATATCTATGAGCTGATAGATGCCGCGATAGTTGAAGAGCCGCCGTTTTCCGTTCGCGAGGGCGGCATGATAAAGGACGGCTTCCATCCGGAGCTTGATTCCCTGCGCGATATAGTTTTAAACGGCAAAGATTATATCGCTGCCATTCAGCAGCAGGAGCAGGAAAAGACCGGAATAGCGAAACTTAAAATAGGATATAACAGGGTATTTGGCTACTACATAGAAGTGCCCAACGCTTACAAAGAGCTTGTACCCGATGAATATATAAGAAAACAGACTCTTGCAAACTGTGAGAGATTCATTACTCAGGAGCTAAAAGACCTCGAGGCAAAAGTTCTCGGAGCGCAGGACAGAATAGTCAAGCTCGAATACGAGATTTTCGACGATATCAGAAAACGCACCGGCGCAGAACTCGCCAGAGTTCAGCGCACCGCTGCGGCAGTGGCGCAGCTCGATGTTCTCTGCTCATTTGCTCAGGCTGCGCTCGAAAATAACTATGTCTGCCCTCAGATGTCCGCAGAGCCGGTTATAAAGATAAACGAAGGACGCCATCCCGTTGTTGAAAAAATGCTCAACGGCGAACCGTTCGTTCCGAATGACACCGTTCTCGACTGTGCTGACGACCGTTGTGCGATAATAACCGGTCCCAATATGGCAGGTAAGTCCACATATATGCGTCAGGTCGCACTCGTCTGCGTCATGGCGCAGGCAGGAAGCTTTGTTCCCGCCGCGAGCGCGGAGCTCGGAATAGTTGACAGCGTGTTTACTCGAATCGGCGCATCCGACGACCTTTCAGCCGGACAGTCGACGTTTATGGTCGAGATGAGTGAGGTTGCATCGATACTCAATAACGCAACTTCGAGAAGCCTTATAATTTTTGACGAGATAGGAAGAGGCACTTCCACTTTCGACGGCATGAGTATTGCGCGAGCCGTGCTCGAATATGCTGCGGACAAAAAGCGCATCGGTGCAAAGACCCTTTTCGCAACACATTATCATGAGTTGACTGAGCTCGAGGGTCAGATAGACGGTGTCAAGAACTACAATATAGCCGTCAAAAAACGCGGCGATGATATAACCTTCCTGCGCCGCATAGTGCGCGGCGGAGCGGACGGAAGCTACGGAATCGAGGTCGCGAAGCTCGCCGGAGTTCCGAAGCCGGTCGTTGAGAGGGCAAAAAAAGTTCTCAAAGAACTCGAAGAGAGCGGACTCGTGCTCGTTCGCGACCGTGAACCGAGCACAGCTGTTGAACCCGACGCCGGGCAGATTTCGTTCGGTCAAAACAGTTCAAATGAGATAGTCGAAAAACTTAAAGTACTCGATGTCAACACGCTGACGCCGATAGAGGCAATGGGCGTGCTGTATGAGCTGACAAAGAGCGCAAAAGAAATATAACAGGAGGAAACCATGCCGAAGATAAAAGTCCTGCCAAAAGAAATAGCGGAGCTTATTGCCGCGGGCGAAGTTGTCGAAAGACCCGCGTCTGTTATAAAAGAGCTTATGGAGAACGCAATAGATGCGGGCTCTTCTTCGGTCACGGTTGAAATAAAAAACGGCGGAATAACTTATATCCGCGTAACGGACAACGGATGCGGAATAAGCCGTGATGATATACATACAGCGTTTATCAGCCACGCCACAAGCAAGATAAGCACGCGCGACGATCTCTATGCCATAGGTACTCTCGGATTCAGAGGCGAAGCGCTCGCGTCTATAGCCGCGGTTTCAAATGTCGAAGTGCTCACAAGAACGCCCGAAGAAGAGACCGGGACGCGCTATTGCATCAGTGCGGGCGAAGAGACGCTTGTCGATGATGCAGGATGCCCGCTCGGTACGACAATAGTTGTCCGCGATCTTTTCTTCAACACTCCCGCGAGAATGAAGTTCCTCAAAAAAGATGTGTCCGAGGCTAACGCGGTCGCAAGCATAGTTGATAAAATCGCGCTCTCAAACCCGGATGTTTCGATAAGATTTATAAGAGAGGGCAAGAATACACTGTTCACCTCCGGCAGCGGAGATCTCAAAACCACGGCATATGAGATATTCGGCAAGGATTTTTCAGACGGACTCATTGAGGCCGATTACAGCTTTGAATCGGTGCAGATAAGCGGACTCATCTCAAAGCCGACAAAATCGCGTCCGAACCGCAATATGCAGTTCTTCTTCGTCAACGGTAGACTCGTGAAGTCGGGTACGGCCTCGGCGGCGCTGAGCGAAGCATATAAAAATTCAATAATGGTCGGCAAGTTCCCGTACTGCGTGCTCAACATAACAACAGCGCCCGGACTTGTCGATGTAAATGTCCATCCCGCAA
>OMAL01001309.1_pt1 | contig 10559 bp, 8 predicted proteins | sample 1644711 | NCBI WGS metagenome assembly OMAL01 (sample SAMEA103958122, study PRJEB25191) | human gut metagenome | biome: human-associated habitat [ENVO:00009003]; feature: intestine environment [ENVO:2100002]; material: feces | place: Germany | collected 2013/2015 | reverse complement strand
AAAAGGCATTGCAGCTTGCTGATCTGACACCGGAAGGGCAGGAACTGTTTGAGCAGCTTCGCAAATGCCGGACGGAACTTGCCGTGGAAAAAGGTGTGCCACCGTATATTATCTGTTCCGATAAGACATTAAAAGATATGTGTGCCAAATGTCCTGTGGATTCCACCGCGATGGCAGTCGTGTACGGAATGGGTGCACAGAAAATCGAAAGTTACGGTGCGCGTTTTATGCAGGTTATCACAACATTTTTGAACGAGCATGGTGGAGATACCGCCACAGCGGAGGCATTTTCCGGCATGACAGTAGATACCACGACAGCAGCTCCGGCAAGAAAAAAGAAGCTGCCATTTTATATCGCTCCGGAAAAACTTGATGAGGTGGAACTGACCGACACCTGTATGCTTTCAGAACTGACAAACCGGATCAATGCGCTCTGCGAAGAGAACGATCGAAAGAAACTGACCGCTTCATTTATCAATCAGCTGCTTGTGGAAAAAGGATATCTTGAGGAAACCGTGCAGGGAGAAGAAAAGATAAAGCGTGTGACGGAAAAGGGAAGAGCCGTAGGAATCCGGGAAGAGGAGAGACAGGCAAAATACGGAAGAAATTATTATGCACTGATTCACACTCGGGAGAGCCAGCAGATGATTTTGGAGGAACTGGGGAAATATTTGTTACAGTTTACGCCAGCAGTATAATTGTCCCCTGCTTTGTGTTATACTAAAACAAAACGATAAAGGACAGGACTATTCTATGAAAAAAACAGGAATCATGACAGACAGCCACAGTGGCATCTTAGAAAATGAAGCATCTAAGCTGGGGATTGCCGTACTGCCAATGCCTTTTTATATTGATGAAAAATTATATCGTGAAGGGGTGGATATTTCCAGAGAGGAATTTTATGAAATGCTTCGTAAAGGTGCGGATGTGGCAACATCCCAGCCGTCACCGGAGAGTGTGATGCATATGTGGTCAGCCATGCTGCAGGAATATGAAGAACTTGTCTATATTCCGATCAGCAGCGGTCTGAGCGGTTCCTGCATGACGGCACAGGCAATGGCACAGGAGGAGCCGTATGCCGGAAGAGTATTTGTTGTAGATAATGGACGCGTGTCTACGCCGATGCACCGTTCGGTCCTCGATGCCGTGGAGCTTGCAGAGAAAGGATACCGTGCACAGAAAATTAAAGATATTCTCGAAAAAAACAGAGAGCATATGGTCATTTATGTGGGGCTCAGCACGCTGACATATCTGAAAAAGGGTGGACGGATCAGTTCTGTTGCTGCGGTGGCAGCAGATGTGCTGAAGATTAAGCCGGTTATGAAATTTGGTGTGGGAAAGTTAGATGTCTATCAGAAGTGCCGTGGAATGAAAAATGCGAGAAAAGCAATGATAGACGCAATGAAAAAAGAATTTGAGACGAATTTTAAGGAGGCTTATGAAGCAGGAAAACTATATCTTATGGCTGCATCAAGTTCTACCGCAGAAGTAACGGAAGAGTGGATACGGCAGATCAAAGAAAGCTTTCCGGGTATGGATGTCATGTGCGATAATCTGTCGCTGGGGCTGTCCTGTCATATTGGACCGGACGGGCTGGGAATTGCCTGCTGTAACAAAGCAGAATAGTATTTTAGAAATTTATCCGTGCGATAAAAGCGTTAAAGAAAATGATGCGGTTCTTTCAGAAGGGAAAACGTTCGCCTGCAGGGAGTATTTTTGCAGGATATCAATATACCCACCGCAAAAAGTGATGGGTATCGTAACCGGTTTATTTGCCCCGTGATGCAAAAAAGTCATCAATTGCCGCGTGCAGTTTCTGAGGATCCATGCTCTTTAATAAATAACCATCCGGTTTTAAAGACATAACATTTTTTACGGTTTCTGCATCATTTTTTCCAGTCAGAAATATGATCGGAATATGGTGAAATTCCGGATCTTCCCGAAGCATCTGCATGATCTGGCTTCCGTCAACGATCGGCATGGCATAATCTAACAGAATCAGATCAGGGGTGTTTAAGGTCAGGTATTTGATCGCCATTGCACCGGAGTTTGCCAGTACAACCTGATAGGTGTCTTCGAGCAGAGCCTTGATTTTGCGCAGGATAATACCAGAATCATCCACAGCCAGAATCGTGTGTTTTTTCAGCTGATAGAAATCGTTCATCTGTGTGCAGACATTATCGACCATATCGCCCACCGTAATCGGGCGGATGAACACATCCATGACCATCTGCTGTGGGAGGGTTTCCCACAGCAGTTCCAGTTCATCGATGTTTCCCATGATAAATACCGGAGTTTTGTTTTTTATCGCCTGGTCAACCATTACTTTTACGCTGACCGCTTTTTTTAAAAGCTCCGGGCTTGTGCAGATCAGGTAACCACTTGGTTTTTCCGAGATGACAATGCTGCTGGCTTCTGCTATCGTTACAATTTTTACTTTGACATTTTGTTTTTCAAAAGCACTTTCTAATGATTGTGCGAGATAACTTTGTTCCTCCATCAGGATGAGAAATGGGCTTTTTATTTCGTGCATGATGTCTCTCCTTCTATTGTAATAAATTGACCATTGTATCAGTTAATTTCATAATTTCTTCCATTTCCACATCTGCAACGCAGACACGCAGCTGTTCCATCAGGTCTTTGAGCTTATCTGGTGTCTGAAACGTCTCCATGGTTTCCATGGCATGATCCACACCATCCATGTCAAACTGTTCTACACACAAATGCATCTGCTCAAGAACGGTAATCCAGTCATCAGAAGAAACTTCCTTTTTGCTGCTTTCGTTATCCTCCACATAAGGACGCAGGAGGGACTTAAGACTTCGGTACATGGCAAGCATCGGTTCTGTTTTTTCTTCAAGTGCAGCAAGATTTTGTGCATTTCCATACATTTCCAGTTCCTTTGCAGCTTCGGACAGACCGGGGGCACCGATCAGCAATGCGGAACTTTTTAATGCGTGGACTTCAATCGTATAATCCTTTATTAATTGTTCCTTTAGACATTGTTCAATCTTTTTGGATTTGCTGTCGATGGTGTTGTAAAAAATCTGTATGATCTGTTTTAATGCTTCCTCCGATCCGCAGTAGGGCAGACCGTTTTCGAAGCGGAATCCCGCAGGATTTTCCGCGGAACTTCCGGCGGAAGTATCCGTTATGGAATCCGCAGTGTCCGTTTCATCCGACAGAATCTTTTCGGCTTCTTCCCGGGTAAGTTCATGGATCATATCTTTAGGAAGCCATTTGCGCAGCTGGTTACAGATCATCTGGAAATCAATCGGTTTTGCAACAAATCCGTTCATGCCTGCATTTGCAAACTCCTTTTGTGCGTTTACCATAGCATTTGCAGTCAGGGCAATGACTGGCAGGTTTTGGTATTGTGGTTCCGGAAGTGCCCGGATTGCTTTGGTAGCTTCAATGCCGTCCATCACAGGCATCATGTGATCCATCAGTACCAGATCATAATGCCGTTCCTGTACCATAGCGACAGCATCTTTTCCATTTTCTGCGGTATCAATCTGAAGCTGCAGAGGTTTCAGAAGCTCCTGGGCAACGAGCAGGTTCAGGGAATTATCATCTACCAGGAGAATGTGGGCATCCTCTGCGGTAAACAGGCTTTCTGCTTCTTTGCTGACAACACTGTTGTGCCGCTGCTCGTAGTTGATTTCTGAAATTGGTGTCGAGTCCATAATCGTCTGGTCAATACAGAAATAAAATTTACTTCCCTTTCCGTATTCACTTTCTACACCAATAGTCCCTCCCATCATATTGACGAAATTTTTCGAAATTGTCAAGCCCAAACCGGTTCCCTGAATACGGCGGTTCTTTTTTAAATCCACACGCTGGAAGGAATCGAATAATATTTCCTGATCTTCTTTGCGGATTCCGATACCGGTATCTTCCACTTCATAATAAAGGGAAACTTTATCATAATCTTTTTTATGGACATGGACGGAAAAACGGACATGTCCATGTTCGGTATATTTGATGGCATTGCTGACCAGATTTGTAATTACCTGCCGGATGCGTCCGGCATCTCCATATAAAAGGCATGGTATGGTCTGGTCAATTTCATAAATCAGTTCCAGAGGGCATTTGCTGATCTGGTTTTCCATTGTCAGCTTCAGGTCATGGAACAGGGAGAGCGTATCATAAGGCTCTAAAACCAGCTGCATTTTTCCAGATTCAATCTTGGAAAAGTCCAGTACATCGTTGATGATGGAAAGCAGTGCCTGTCCGGAACTCTGGATGTTTAGCAGGAATTCCTGTTCCCTTGGGGAATGCCGGGAACGCAGCATGACTTCCGTGATTCCGACAATGGAATTCATAGGGGTACGGATCTCATGGGATATATTGGATACAAATGCGGATTTTGCCTGCGTGGCAGCTTCTGCCTGTGTGACGAGTTCTTTCATGCGGTGGTTCTGTTCCAGAATTTTTGTGACATCTACCAGTGTCAGCATATATCCCTGTGGGGTGTTGCAGCTTTGCAATTCCGTTTCCTCGACCTGATAGTGGTGATCCAGCCAGTCAAAATATCCCTCCGAACCCCGGAGAATATCGTAGATTTCGATGTCTTTCTGACGGTAGATGGCTTTTTTCTTCATAGAAGAAACCAGTGTTTCTGCCATAGGGTTCAAAAAGAGAAATCTTCCCTCCAGATCCGTGACGACAACAGCTTCATTTAAATTCTGAATGATCAGGTTTTTTGCGCTTTTTACCGGGTCGATCATTTTGTATTTGACGACGGCAATACACATAAACACGCAGGCGAAAAACATTCCGAGCGGTGTCGGGTCGTCCCATTTTAAAATGCCAAGAAGGCGCAGGGAGAGAAGGATCGCAGGGGAAAGCATGGAAAACAGCAGGATGATATGCAGATTCAGGCGATCTGGCATATTCTTTTTGGAAAGATACGAGGAAACAATCACACATACACTGCCTATAATTTCCATAACCTGAAAAGCCATAAATATATAATACATAGGAGCCGGGGCAATTTCGAGAGTATACCCACGTATATTCGCCTGTGACGGGTTAAGCCAGTAATCCTTATAATACCAGTGGTGAAGGTCAACGGTTGCAATCAGGATATAGAAAGCACAGTTGATAAACAACAGGGTATTGATAAACCATTTTGGAATTTTAATATTCTGCCAGCGGAGAATAAACATCAGTGCGCAGTAATTGGCAAAAGATTTTCCGAGATATTCGAGTTTTCCTATGGTAAGAAGCGTTTGCCTGGAACCACCCACAATATAAATGCTTTTTGCTACCAGTGTGACAAGGCAGCATGCGATTGTCAGAAGAAGTTCGCTTTTATAGGTGGCATCCTCTTTCTGGGAAACAATCACCAGCAGGGCAAATGTTATAAAAACACCAAACAGGTGCAGGGAAAGCCATCCTGTCGCAAATATCATAATGGGGATCTCCTTTATCTGAAAGTAAGGTAATACAATAGTACTAATTTTATTATAGATTTTCAGGGGAGATTGTCAACGCAATTTAAAGATAATACTTGACGTACCGTTTGGGTTCATATACTGTAAAATTAAAATATTGAGGTTCTTACGAAAGAGGGAAAATTATGCAATACGATAAGCTGCAGTTGGGATGTCTGCTGATTGTACTTTATGTGGCTTTTATTTATGTAAGGGAAAGATATGCATATAAAATAAAGAAAAAAGAGCCGGTGTTTGCGTGGCTTCTGGTTATGGGAATACTGGAAATCACTTTGGATGGTATTACCGCATACACCGTTAACCATCTGGACAGTGTGCCGGCTGTGGTGAATATGGTGTTACATATGTGTTTCCTGTGCAGTCTGGATATTATGATGTTTCTCATGTTTTTGTATCTTCTGGATATTACAAGAGGAATTCCAAAAAATAGGAAAAAAAGGATATTGCTGATGGCTCCATTGGTGATCAATCTTGCCATTGTTATTATTTTTATGCCGCAGCTTTCCTATCTGCACGGGAATATTACGAACTATTCCATGGGAATTTCTGCATATACCTGTTTTATCATGGTGGCCGTATATATTCTTGCTGCGATTGTTATTTTATTTACAAGCTGGCATCAGCTTGGACATCATAAACTGATTACGGTATCAACCTATGTATTTGCATCAATTGTTGTGACCTGTTATCAGATGTTTCATCCACAGGCACTGATTTCATGTATTGTGCCGACACCGGTAATTGTGGGAAATTATCTGAATATGGAAAATCCCGTGTTTACAAAGCTGCAGGATTACAGTAATGAGATGGTCATGGGATTTGCGACGCTTGTGGAAAACCGTGATGACAATACGGGCGGTCATATCAAGCGGACCACCGCGTATGTGCGTATGCTGGCAGAAGAGCTCCGCACACGTGGATTGTACAAAAAGCAGCTTACGGGGGATTATATTAAAAATCTTGTCATGGCTGCACCTATGCATGATGTCGGGAAGATCGCCATACCGGATGCTATCCTGCAGAAACCGGGAAAACTCACCAGTGAAGAATTTGATATTATGAAAACCCATGCGGCGCGGGGCGGAAAAATCATCCGGGAAGCATTTGGACATCTGGGGGATGATGAATACGAAAAAATGGCGTATGAAGTGGCCAGACATCATCATGAAAAGTGGAACGGAAGAGGCTATCCGGATGGACTTTCGCAGAAGGAAATTCCATTATCCGCGAGAATTATGGCGGTAGCGGATGTGTTTGATGCGGTATCGGCAAAGAGGTGTTACCGGGATGCGCTTCCGCTGGAAGAGTGTTTCCGTATTATAGAAAACGGAAGCGGACAGGATTTTGATCCGGTGATTGCAGGGTGTTTCTTGACATGAAAGAAAAAATCAGAGAGGTGTACAGAACGAATGAAGACCGTAATCATTAATGGGCAGAACCACAAGGGTTCCACCTATCATATCGGAAAACTGCTGGCAGACAAAATCGGTGGGGAAGTGACAGAATTTTTTCTTCCGCGGGATTTCTCCGACTACTGTATCGGCTGTGCGCAGTGTTTCAGTGTGGCAGCAGATAAGTGTCCGCATTTTGAAAAACAACAGCCCATTTTAAAGGCAATGGATGAGGCGGATCTGATCATCCTGACCAGCCCGGTCTATGTGTATCATGTGACCGCTCCGATGAAAAATTTCCTGGATCATCAGGGGCACCGCTGGATGGTACACCGCCCGAGACCGGAGATGTTCCACAAGCAGGCGGTGTGTATTTCCACCGCCGCCGGAGCAGGTATGAAAAGCACCAACAAAGATATGCAGGACAGTCTGTTTTTCTGGGGCGTGCCAAAAGTTTATAAAATCGGAATTGCCGTGCGTTCCGTAAACTGGGATACCGTTTCCCCGAAGATCCGGCAGAAAATTGATCAGGCAGTAGACAAAACTGCCGCAAAGATCTTAAAAAACAACGGTAAAGTGAAACCGGGAATCAAAACAAAAGGATTCTTTTCAGTGATGCGCATGCTGCAGAGCAAAGGCGGTCTTTCAAAGCCGGATGCCGAGTACTGGAAAGCGATGGGCTGGACGGGCAATAAACGGCCGTGGAAGTAATGGAGAAATAAAAAATTATGCATTTTGTACAGGCAAAAGGAATTTTATCGAAAAATAACGGTATGAACATTTACCGTGGTTGTTCGCACGGCTGTATCTACTGTGACAGCAGAAGCAAATGTTACGGATTTACTCACGCATTTGAGGATATCGAGGTAAAGGAAAATGCACCGGAACTTCTGGAAAAAGCGCTTCGCTCCAAACGGCAGAAATGCATGATTGGAACAGGTGCAATGTGTGATTCCTATCTTCATATCGAAGAAACGCTTGGCCTGACGCGAAAGTGTCTGGAACTGATTGACAGATATGAATATGGTGTTGCAATTCAGACGAAATCCAACCGTATACTGCGGGACCTGGATTTACTACAGTCGATCAATGAAAAAGCAAAGGCAGTTGTCCAGATGACGCTGACCACTTATGATGAAGAGCTATGCAAAAAGATCGAGCCAAATGTATCGACAACAAGACAGCGCTTTGAAGTGTTGATGGAATGTAAAAAAAGAGGAATTCCTACGCTTGTATGGATGACACCGATTTTACCGTTTATCAATGATACTGCGGAAAATATCCGGGGGTTACTGGAATATTGTCTGCAGGCAGAAGTAAGGGGAATCATGTTTTGGGGAATGGGAGTGACGCTGCGGGATGGAGACCGGGAGTATTTTTATCATGCATTGGATCAGAAGTTTCCAGGACTCAGACAAAAATATATACACACATATGGGAATGCATATGAACTGCCAAGTCCACATACAGAGGAATTGACACAGATGATATGGAATACATGCCGGGAACACGGGATAATGTGTATGCCAGAAAAGTGTTTTTCATATCTGCATCAGTATCCGGAAAAATATGTGCAGCAGTCGTTGTTTATGAGTTAAAATAACTTTATTAAGAGTGGGAGAGGTTATGATCGAAGGAAAAAACATATCAAAAGATTTTGTATCCCGGAAGATTTTTTTGCTTTTGGCAATCGCTGTCATACTGATTCTGTTGGGAATTCATTTTTGGATAAAATTGTCTTCGGACATTTCTGTGAAGGATGCAGAAAAACAGATAGAAGAGAATCTGAGGGCGGCAGGAGTTTCAGAATATGAAAAAATAGATCTGCAGGCATATGAAAAACAGGCGGGAGTGGATCTCTCGAAGTATGTTTCCTATCGCTTTTTTTATATCAGCGATGATTTAAAGATTGAGGCGTTTCTCAGCGCTCCGATAGATCTGCTTGGGAAAAAGAAGTCACCGTGTCTGATTTATAATCACGGAGGCAACCGGTCATACGGGGCATTAAAAAATGTGGAGACGACATATTATGCCTATCAGTTTCATACGATCTGTGTGGCATCCAATTATCGTGGCTGTGGAAAAAGTGAGGGAACCGATGCTTTTGGCGGGGATGATGTCCACGATGTGATCCATCTCCTGGATTTGTGCGAAAAACTGAATTCTGTTGATACAAAGAATATTAATATGTTTGGAGTTTCCCGTGGGGGAATGATGACCTATGAAACATTGCGCGAAGACCGGCGCATCCACAAAGCGGTTGTTGTTGCCGGAGTTGCGGATTGTACCATGAACTACGAAGAACGCGAAGATATGAGATCGCTGCTTACGGAGCTGATCGGGGGGACACCGGAACAATTGCCGGAGGAATACAGCAGGCGTTCCGCGGTTGCATGGGCAGATGAGATTAATACACCGCTTTTGATTTTCCATACGACAGGAGATGATAAGGTGTCGATCAAACAGGCGGATAAGCTGGTAAAACAGTTAAAGAAAAATCAGAAAGATTATGAGTATGTAACGTTTGAATCCAATATTCATGGGGATCTGCGAAAAACGGATGTGGAAAAAATCCGGAAATGGCTGCAGACGTAGATATTTTATAACCTTTTTATCTTTTTTGTATATGGCAATGTCATTTAATTTGCTGGTTAACTGCGGGGTCTGGCGCCTTTGGGGTTTGGCAAGTGGGACGGATTTGCGGAGATTGTTCTAAATATAAGTTTTTTCGATGTGACGTAAGAAGGGGGACATTTCTTCCTGTTGATTGAAGAAAATATAATTGAAAGACATACCGTTAAATCAATTAATGATAAGAACCGGTATCTATAGATGAAAAATTAAAGCCTAAGGTGACGTTTTCCCGAAATTTTAATGCTAGAAATCTGGACATGTCACCTATATGGTAAAAATTGCTTCTCCGGATACCGCTTTTTTCATAAAAGTGGTACCTGAAGAAGCAATTTTTGATCTATAGAGACTTTCCGGTATCTAAATATTTAATTTTCGGTATATAGGTACCACAACGGTATCTTTTACATGAATTTTATTGGCATAGAGACCACGCCGATATCTTTCCGATGAATTTACCGGTCCATCTTTTCCACAAACATAAGCAGAAAACTGATCAGAAGCAGTCCGCTCGATACCCAGATCATATGATATCCAAACCGGATAGAGAGATTTCCTCCAATACCAGCCCCGAGTCCGAAAAATAAAATAATGCCAAAATAATACAGTGCCTTTTTTAATTTTTCTGTGTCATGGGTCTGCAGATAACCGGTAAATGCTTCTGTTCCGCTACGAAGATTTCCGATGCACATTGTGCTTGCATAAGAATATCCGCTTACTTTCCGGAACGTCTGTACCTGGATTGCACATGCAAACGATACCAGCACGGTAGCCAGCAAGAAAACACCCGATGCAAATGCCAGAAGCGGTAATAAGTATCGTAACACATCCAGCCATTCTCCCATCATCAGGTGCGTACTCATCAAAACAATATTTCCCGTCTGTGCGTTGGAAAATACTTCCTCACGCGTAAAGTATGTATACGCATCCTGAAAACCTCCGGACAGTGCCAAAAACACACTTGTGACAAATGCTTCCGACATTTGGACGTCCGCATTTGTCTTAGGATTTCCTAGTTTCATCACTTCACATCCTTCTTTTTAATATATAAACTCTATATATTATAGTGTGCTTTTAT
>OMAL01001302.1_pt1 | contig 10601 bp, 9 predicted proteins | sample 1644711 | NCBI WGS metagenome assembly OMAL01 (sample SAMEA103958122, study PRJEB25191) | human gut metagenome | biome: human-associated habitat [ENVO:00009003]; feature: intestine environment [ENVO:2100002]; material: feces | place: Germany | collected 2013/2015 | reverse complement strand
CAATAAACGCACAAACTATTCGAACGCCTGCTACATCATTGAGATATGTCTGTATTCTCGTCTGAGTTGCTTTGTACATTGGACAGCTCCGGTTTGCGGGTATGCAGCCGCCGTTCGATTGATTCGTGTAGAAGCTGAGATACAAGAGCCATTAACGGAATAAAGAAGATCATGCCAAGGACACCGAACAGTTTACCGCCCAGCAAAACCGCCAACAACGTCCAGAACGGGGATAGCCCTACACTGTTTCCCACGACGTGCGGATAGATGAACTGATTTTCAACAAACTGAGTTGCCTGATAGACGATCAAGCATAGGAGCGCCTTGTTCGGAGCCGCCAATAAAGTAAATAAAATGCCGAAAGCGCAGGAGAGAAATGCTCCAATATAAGGAACGAATGCAAAGGCGGCAGTTAAAACGGCTGTTAGCCCCGCATATGGAATCCCTGCAACAGAAAACGAAAGAAAGATCAATGTTCCAAGAATCATAACCTCGACACACTGACCAGAAAGAAACTTCGCATAGGTGTCATGTGCAAGTTTCGAAATATGGCAAATTCTATCTGCAACGGATTCCTTACAGTAGGCATACAGTGCCCGTTTGCTTTGACTGCTCAACTCACGCCATCCAATTAGCACATAGAATGTGATCACAAGTGAAATTGCAACATCAGCAATCGCAGATACCGTAGAGCCAGCAACATTGGCAACTGAGGAAATCACTGTGTTCATTTCGCTCGAAATGCTTTGCAGAATAGATTTCCAATCGAGCGCAGCAAAATGTGCCGACAGTTTCTCTGTGTCAATGCCGTATCTTTGCAATAAGCCGACCCAGTCAGGCCATTTTTCTTGAACAAGAGCAGCAATGCTTTTTACAGATGCAGTGAGCTGTGGAATCGCAATTACACACAGAAGAGCAATAATCGCAATAACACATATCAGCGTCAGTAACAGGCTTATCATGTCTATTTGCCGATCTGTAGCTTTAGTCAGCTTTCGTCGAAGCCTCTTTGCCAGTCCGCGCACGGGTACACTCAGAACAAAGGCCAGCAAAAGGCCTGATAAAATCGGAGCGAGCAAGCCAATACACGATTTTAGAAAGTTGGCAACATAGTTTAGATTGTTGAATGCCGCAAATAAGATCACCCCAAACGTGATTAGTAGAAGCGGCTTTTTGTAGGATTTATCCATGATTACATCCTCGTAAGAAATCGGTTTGTTTTATTATTGGGGAGTATCTTATAGGCAATCCACCAACCAAAGAAACAGACTGGCAATGCAGCGAGAACATCCATGATAGAATGCTGTTTCATAAAAACGGTGGAGAGACTGATACACACGGCGATTGATGTAGCAGCGATTTTCCATCCGACGCTTTGGAGCGCCTTGCAATCCCATAACCCAAACATCGCGGCAACAGAGCCTATTACATGAAGTGAGGGGCAAACATTTGTATTGGTATCGAAACTATAGAATAATTCAATAAAGCGTGTAAGTAGATTATTGCGTACAAATGCTTCTGGCCGCAAATTTTGGCAGGTTGGAAAGAACAGGTAAATCAAAACCGTGATCGTATAGGTGACTATCACAAAATACATCATACGCCGAAATGCAGGTACATCGACGAAAAAAGTATAAACCAACGTACCGATTAGAAAGACAAACCAAAATAGATACGGAATCAACGCCCATTCACAAAATGGTATTATATCATCGAGTCCACAATAGACGGGATAGTAATTTCGTTGCGGTTGCAACCGCTCAAGAAACAAAAACAGCAAGCCGAAAATTGGCCAGTAAAGCAATAGCCTGACGTGAGAAAATTCAGGTGTATTAAGTTTATGGATGCGGAACTCACGGTAATTAACTTCCGGCTTTATATGATTACTTTGCATGACTGTATATCCATTCATAGATTTTATCGGCTGCCGTACATTCCGTCTGCGACCGCATTGCCGCGCGCATTTTAGAAAGAAGCACTGGGGCATTTAGCGTTTTTATTGTGGTGTCTGCGATTGCTTTTGGCGTATTGGCTGTGACGGCCATTCCATTACGCAGAAAAAAATTCAGATTATGTGTCTCGCAGCCAGCCACTGCATCGATAAGCACCATTGGTAACTCTGCCGCCATTGCCTCAGATGTACTTAGACCTCCGGGCTTTGTCAGGAATAGGTCTGAGGCTTGCATGAGCTGCGGCACATTATTGACGGTTCCCAGAACATGAACTTGAGAATACTTTTCTGTTCTTTTTTGGAGTTTTTTGCGTAAATCATCATTTGTGCCGCATACAACACTAAGTTCTTGTTCTGTTGTGAGGTAAGGGCAGAGATACGATATAATCTCCTCCATTGGACCGCAGCCCATGCTACCGCACATCATTAAAATATGCTGATGAGCAGGAGAGATTCCGGCGTTGGCTTTTCCTGCTTCTTGTGACACACGCTGGTAGAATTGCTGCCGCACAGGGATTCCACTGGCGATCAGCTTTTGAGGTTGAAGTCCACATTGTTCAAACTCACCTAACAGCGAAGTGGACGGAATGAAATACCAGTCCAGCGCAGAATCCGCTGTGCAGGGAGCGCAGGTATAGTCTGTAGAAATGTGGCTCGTTACAAGCTGTAAGCATGGGTGCTGTCGGCGCATTTCTGTCAACGCCAAGGCTGGGAATACATGAGTACAGATAATATTATCGTAGCCTGCAGAGCGGATGTATTGATACATCCGCTCTGCGCCGGAGGAAAGTAGCTTATAGATCGGCGTTCCCTCACAAAAAATATCTTCGTGAGATTCCGCACGCTGATACCCAGCATCAAAAAGCCTTGGAGCATGGCGGTAAATTCGGGTATGCCAATTAGAAATAAACGTGGATGCTTTTTCTGAAATAAACTGCAAAGAATCTGTAATATTGCAGATTTCTCCGCGAGAGTGGTAGGCTTCCTGAACTGCTTGCGCACAGGAGTTATGCCCTGCGCCAGTGTTGCAGCTTAGAATTAGTGTTTGCATTTGAATCTCCTATTTTTTCCTTTGCTGCATAGCAAACAGCTTTTGCAGGCGTGGGCGATTATAGCGCTGGACAACAATAAACGGCAAATTACCCAGCACAATGTAGATAATCGTTATACATACCCCGCCAACACCGGACCATATTTTCAGCAGTCCAAGACCGGCGATAGACAACAGAATATGTGTCCACTCTGCCACGCAAGTTTCTTCTATCATGCGCGGCAAGTTCTCATAGTTTTCCTTTGTCAGTTTCTTTTCCGGCATGATTTTAACGAATATGCGGCTCATATCGGGGATCTTTGCCTGCCATTTCCGAACATGAAGCCGCTTCCATAGTTTTTGCTCTGCCGGGTGGCAGACCCAAGGAAAACGATCGGCGTGAAACCAATGCTTCGGGATCAAGCGCCCCACTACAAAGGAGAGAACCCCTAACGCCGCGATATATAGCAGACACATAAGAAAATGCTTCATAAAAACCTCAACATAGCGGTGCGAAAATACGAAGGACACCATCTACGACCCAGCGGCGCGAATAATGTTTCATATCATAGGGCTTTACCTCTTTACATTTTGCCTGTGTAGCGATGAAATCGTCCTTTATTGCTGCAATAATACTGGAACGATAAAAGAACGAATTGTTTTCAAAGTGGAGAAAGAGACTGCGGTAGTCCAGATTGACAGTTCCTATCGTCGCAACTTTGTCGTCTGATACAAAGCTCTTTGCATGAACGAAGCCGGGAGTATACTCATAAATCTTGATGCCGCCAGTCAGCAACACCTGATAAAAGCTCCGAGACATACGGAAAATCAGCTTCTTATCAGGGATGCCGGGCATAATGATCCGCACGTCTACACCACGTTGAGCAGCGGAAATCATTGCATCCATCAAGTCATCGCCAAGCATAAGATACGGTGTAAAAAACCATGCGTAATCCGTGCTTTGAGAAAGCAAGTCAATAAAGAGCTGATTACTGGTAGCTTCATGGTTAAGGGGCGAATCGTAGTAACTAAGCACATAACCATCAAATGTGTGCGGCGGCGCAGGATACCTTTTGGGATATGTGGGCATTGCAAGCTGTCCTGCTTCTTTTTCCAGCGAAAATGCGTTCCAAAAGGTCAAGAACATATGGGTAAAATTTTTTACTGGCTCACCAGTAATCCGAAAGCCTGTGTCCTTCCAGTGTCCATAGGGATGTTCCAAATTGATATACCGATCTGCTAAGTTGATACCTCCGCTATAAGCAACTTCGTTGTCAATAATCAGCATTTTGCGATGATCGCGATAGTTTGCAGTTCCTTTTAAGGCAAGGAAAGGATTAAAAGGAATACATGGAATGCCTTTCTTTTTCAGTTCACGGACATTACTGAAATTGAACGAAGAAATACTGCCAAGATCATCGTATATCACACGTACATCAACGCCCTGCTCCATTTTTACTTCCAGTTCGTTCACGATTGCGTCCCACATATGCCCCGGCTCAATAATGAAGTATTCTACGTAAATCGAGTTTCTTGCATTTTTCAAATCGGCAAGCATATCAGGGAACATATTATCGCCCAACGGATAGTAACGAACCTGCTCAACTGCACACATCGGATATTGCGTTTTTTCTTCCAGCCACCGCACTGTTTGCCCCATGCGTTTTTCGCCGTCAAAGGGCGCTTCTTTTATTGGAAGAGGCTGCGGATTGCAACTCTTTTGAACTTGCTGCAAGCGCCTTTTTAGAGGGCGGGCCGTCCGTTTATTTCCAAAGAGCAGATATAGTAACGCTCCTACCAAAGGTAGTGACAGAATAACCAGCAGCCAAAGCAATTTATAAGCGGTTTCATCTCTCTTTATAATAATAAATACCACCAAGAAAAACGCTGCAACGGAAAGCAGTGACACAATAATCGGTGCGTAAGGGGTCAGCCATTTCATCAACAGCAAAAGCCAGAGCGATTGTAAAGCCACCGCTGGAATAATTGTTAGAATGCGTCGAATGATTTTTCCCATATGTTTACCCCCCTCTATGTTATTTCTCCTCCGAAGATGCTTCCCAATCGCAAACTATTTGTGCCATTTCCTGTGGGGTTTCTTTATAGCCTCGTAATACCCACGCATTCATAAGCCCAAACAATCCATATGTAATAAATTGGATAAAGTAGTGCGTTTTGGCATCGGCATTAGCGACAATGGATGCCGCTTCTTGTAAATAGAAGTTTAGAATCACATATTGGCGATCAGCTGAGTAGAGCAGATCACAAATAGGACGAGTGGAAAGGCAAAATTCAAAAAACAGCCTGATGCCGTCATAACTACCAGTGGCGAAGTTGGTAGCACCGTGTTCGTCGGAAAAGCGCTTCCACAGACATGTGATTTTGAAAGACAGAACTTCATCTTTACTTTTGAAATAACGGAAATAAGTGGAGCGACCTACATCTGCCTTGGCAGTCATCTCCTCAATACTGATTTTTTCAATGGGTTTTTCTTTCATTAGTTCCAGCAACGCTGTACCCATACATTCTTTCAGATAGTCTGTTGTAGCCGTTGTCCTTCGCATAAGAAACGTCTCCTTTAATTGCGTATCATTGAAACAAGGATTGTCATTTGTTCCACTTTCGCTCGGACTATTGACAACGCCTGCTTCTGTGATATTCATAGCATCTATGATACTATCGTTTCATTTATACTATCATTTGCTATTTGCCCTGTCAAGCTAAAATGCGAGTACGACGAGCAGAAAGGAAAACTATGGGTACGATTTTTTCCCGTGTAAAACTCAGCGGAAAGCATGTGGCCGCCCTCTTGGCGCTGATGCTGCTCTCCGCTGTGACAGCCATGCTGCCTACTGCCCTGGCCAGTATGATTGACATCGGAGTGGCCGGAGAAAACCGAAACACCATCCTAATCATTGCGGCGGTGATGGCAACCCTGGCCATTCTGCGGCTCTGTGTTTATTATATCTGAGCTATTCACAGTAAAGTTGGACATTTGTATTCAGCGGGAGAAAATAACCTTGACAAATCTCGTCTCAGAAGCGTATCCTTGAAACCTATGCAAAGCAGAACGGCTTTTCCAATCTGCGCTGGTACACGGACGACGGTTATTCTGGTGCGAACTTTCAAAGACCCGGTTTTCAAGCCATGCTTGCGGACATTGAAGCCGGAAAAGTCGGGACAGTTATCGTAAAGGATATGTCGAGGTTAGGGCGAAACTACCTGCAAGTGGGAATGTACACGGAAATGATTTTCCCACAGAAAGGTGTCCGCTTCATCGCTATCAATGACGGAGTGGACAGCGCACAGGGCGACAATGACTTTGCCCCGCTGCGGAATATCTTTAACGAATGGCTGGTGAGAGATACGAGCAAGAAAATCAAAGCAGTAAAACGCTCAAAAGGCATGAATGGCAAGCCCATCACAAGCAAGCCTGTGTATGGCTACCTCATGGACGAGGATGAAAATTTCATTATTGACGAGGAAGCTGCACCCGTAGTCAAGCAGATATACAACCTCTGCCTTGCCGGGAATGGTCCGACCAAGATAGCCCGTATGCTCACAGAGCAGCAAATCCCCACGCCGGGGACGCTGGAATACCGCAGGACGGGCAGCACCCGCCGCTACCACCCCGGCTATGAGTGCAAGTGGGCGACCAATACCGTTGTGCATATCCTTGAAAACCGGGAATACACAGGCTGTCTGGTAAATTTCAAGACAGAAAAACTTTCTTACAAAGTCAAGCACAGTGTAGAAAATCCCCCGGAAAAGCAAGTGATTTTCGAGAACCACCACGAGCCTATCATAGACACCCAAACATGGGAACGGGTGCAGGAGCTTCGCAAACAGCGCAAACGCCCAAACCGCTATGATGAAGTGGGTTTGTTCTCCGGCATACTGTTCTGTGCGGACTGCGGCAGCGTGATGTATCAGCAGCGATACCAGACGGACAAGCGCAAGCAGGACTGTTATATCTGCGGCAACTACAAGAAACGCACCCATGACTGTACGGCGCACTTTATCCGCACCGACCTCTTGACCGCTGGTGTACTCTCCAATCTGCGGAAAGTGACCAGCTATGCGGCAAAGCATGAAGCCCGGTTTATGAAGCTCTTGATTGAGCAGAACGAGGACGGGGGCAAACGCAGGAACGCCGCCAAGAAAAAGGAACTGGAAGCCTCCGAGAAACGCATAGCCGAGTTATCCGCTATCTTCAAGCGGCTGTATGAGGACAGCGTGACCGGGCGCATATCAGACGAGCGTTTCACAGAGCTGTCGGCAGACTATGAAGCAGAGCAACGGGAGCTGAAAGAAAGAGCCGCTGCTATTCAAGCGGAGCTTTCCAAAGCACAGGAAGCCACCGTGAACGCAGAAAAGTTTATGAATGTTGTCCGGCGGCATACCAGCTTTGAAGAACTTACCCCTACTCTGCTGCGGGAGTTTGTAGAGAAAATCGTTGTGCATGAGTGCAGCTATGACGAGAACAAGACCCGCAGACAGGACATTGAGATTTATTATTCTTTTGTTGGCAAGGTGGACTTGCCCGAATAACCGCCCGACCTATCCGACACAATGCGCAAGTGCCGGATAGGAACGGCAAAATTTTTTACACTTCTATTGCTTCTTTATCACACATCAATAAATGCATGCCGCTTACCGCAGCAGGTGGGTGATATCCTTTGTGGCGGGATCCCGCAGGATGGGACCATCCGCCAGCAGGATATGGCCATTGACATGGCGGAGGTAGACCGCATACCGGGGGATGATCTCGTGCGGGATCTGATAAGCCGCCCGGACCTGAAAGTGGCTATCAAAGATGACAGCGATGAGAAAATCAAACTGGTTTTTCTCCAGACTGCGGATGACCCCCAACTCCCGGCTTTGCGGGGTGGGAAAATCGGTGCGCTCCCAGCGGCACTTTATTTGATAGCGCAGGCCATCGCTCCCGGTGGCATCCAGCCCACGGGCGGAGTTTTTCTCCAGGCGAAGGCCCAGCTTTTGCGAAACCAGCCATTCCGCAAAATCCCCTACGGGGCTATTGTAGGTGCGGATGACCCCGCGCTCGTTCAGGGTGATAAGCACCGCAGCGTACTGGTTCATCAGGGCCAGGATCTGCTCCATTTCGGCATTCTGCACGGCTATCGCCTCCTCTCCCCTTTACCATACCATTTTGGCGCCCGGCCGTAAAGGGGCTTTCCCCCAAAAACGGGAAAAGCACCTGCCGTGTGACAGGTGCTTCTATTGATAGAGTGGGAATCAGCCGCGGTTGCCGGGGCCGCCCACACCGCCCTGCGGGGGCTGCTGGCCGCCGCCCATATTGCCGGGGTCGCCCATACCGCCGAAGCCGCCCATACCGCTGCCGTAGATGAGGCTTTCCATGGTGACGGTGGTGCTGGCGCCGCCCGCGGCGATGGTATAGGTACCGCCCTGTGCCACGCCGGGAGCGCTGACGACCACGCAGCCGAAGGCCTTGGCGGGGGTGAAGCTGGCAAGAATGTTGCCGTCGGAATCCTTTAGGGCGATGGTCTGGCCGGCGGAGCCGGAGAGATTGACCAGGATGCTGCCCTGGGTGGAGGCGGTGCCGAAGTTTTCCGCCATGCCGGTGGAGCCGGCCGCGACCACGATGCCGCCGGTGATAGTAGCGCTGCCGTCGCAGTCGATGGTGCCATCGCCATTGGAGGTGGGGCCGCTGATATACAGTTCCCCGCCGGTCACTTCGATATCACCGTTGGAATCGATGCCGTCGCCGGAGACATTGACAGTGACCACGCCGCCGGAGATACGGATGAGGTAATCCCCGGAGCCGCCGAAGGCATCCGGCGCAAAGCCGAAGCCGCCAGAGCCGCTTTGATCGCTGCCGCCCGCGGCATTGATGCCGTCATCGCTGGCGACGATGGAGATCTTGCCGCCGGAGATGAGCACCTTGGCGCCCTCCAGGCCCTCGTAGCTGCGGGTGATATCAATGGTGCCGCTGGAGATGGAGAGGGTATCATCGGCATGCATGCCGTCATCGCCGGTGGCGATAGTGAAGCTGCCGCCGGAGATGGTGACATCGCCATTGGAGTGGATGGCGTCATCGCAGCAATTAAGCTGGAAGGTGCCGCCGGTAACGGTGACCTGCGTCCCGGCCTTGAGACCCTTGGCACTGATGTCATCGGAGATGCTTTGACCCGCGCCGCCCGCGGTGGTCACGGTGGCGGTGCCGCCGCTGATGGTCAGAGTGGTCTCCGCCTGGATGCCGTCCTCGCCCGCGGTGAGTTTGAGCGCGGAGCCGGTGATGACGAGATAGCCCAGGGTGGTATCGCTGTCATTGGTGGAGCGCAGGGCATCCCCGCCGCTGGTGACGGTGATGTCAGCATCCTTGATGGTCAGACTATCCTTGCCGTTGATGCCGTGATTGACGGCGTTGACGGTGACGGAGGCCTTTTGGATGAAGAGGGTATCCTTGCCGGTGATACCATTATTATAGTTGGCATTGACCGTCAGGCTGCCGCTGCCCGCAATCACCAGGTCGGACTTGGAGTAGAGGCAGGCGTTGGGCTCTTCCTCCTCCGCCGAAGAGTAGCTGTCGCTAAAGGTGTAGTCCGTGCCGTCGGTCAGGGTGGAGGCGGTGCCTTCCGTCAGGTAAAGTGTGGTGGCCTTGGACTTATAGACATACAGGGGGCTGCCGGTGGAGCAGGTGATGGAAGCATCCTGCAGCACCAGGGTCACTTCCTCTTTGGGGACATTTACAAGGATGCGGCCCTCGGTCATGGTGCCGGTGACCACATAGGTGCCGCCCGCCGTGATGGTCACCATGCCGTCTGTCACTTCCGCGCCGGTGCCGGTAGCGGTCGCCGACTGCCCGGAAAGGGCGATGGTGGTGGCACCGCTTACATCGGGGGCCTCCACATCGGCGGTGGTATCCGGGGTGGTAACAGCGGCCGCTGTGTTTTCATCGGAGGAGCTGCCTCCGGTGGTGCTGCTTTCGCCGCAGGCGGAAAGGCACCCGGCCAGCAGTACGGCGCTTATGATAATGGATAGGATATGGTATTTGCGTTTCATATTTGGTTCCTCCCTTCAGTCAATGATACCATAATAAAGCCGGGCGCTAAAGAAAAGCTAAAGAAAAAAAGTTTTTTCCTTTAGTCAATCTTTAGGCGGCGGCTTTACACTATGGGCATCCATCACAGAAAGGGGTGCCCGATATGGCAAACGGAACACAATACAGCTTCCAGCGCATCGAAAAGAAATACTTTATCTCCCCCGCGCAGGCGGAAACAATGCTGGGTGAAATGCGCCAGCACATGACCGCCGACCGCTACGGCGAATACGCCATCGGCAACATCTACTGCGATACCGATAATTTCCGGCTCATCCGGGCCTCGCTGGAAAAGCCCGCCTATAAAGAAAAGCTGCGCATCCGCTGCTACGGCGTGCCAAAGGCGGGAGATAAGGTCTTTGTGGAGCTGAAAAAGAAATGCGGCGGCGTGGTGTATAAGCGCCGGGTCACCGCACCCCTGCCCCAGGCGGAGCGTTTCCTGCGCACCGAAACCGCCCCGGCCGAATGGGGGCAGATCGGGCAGGAGCTGCAATGGTTCCAGCGCTTTTACGATACCATGCCCCGCATGTATATCGGCT
>OMAL01001301.1_pt1 | contig 10603 bp, 9 predicted proteins | sample 1644711 | NCBI WGS metagenome assembly OMAL01 (sample SAMEA103958122, study PRJEB25191) | human gut metagenome | biome: human-associated habitat [ENVO:00009003]; feature: intestine environment [ENVO:2100002]; material: feces | place: Germany | collected 2013/2015 | reverse complement strand
GTACCTGTCTTAATGTTCTTAAAGGATTTATGGCAGTCAGTCTGTTTACGAATTTGCCCATTACTCTGTATAAGTTTTGTATTACGTTACAGACGACGTTTTCTCATGATTTGATCGCTTCATTTGTCGGAGCAAACCAATCGGTTGATCTGGGAACAATGGCGGAGGTTGTTTTAAAAAGTATGGGTGGATTTTCCGGACTTCTCGGAATATTAACGATGATCGCTTTTGCATACTGTGTCGTAAAACTTTTCTTTGCAAACATCAAAAGAGGCGGAATATTACTTTGTCAGATAGCAATAGGAAGTCTGTATATGTTCTCGATACCGAGAGGATATTCAGACGGATTTAACAGCTGGTGCAAGCAGATTTTTGCCCTATGCTTAACTGCTTTTCTGCAAACTACGCTGCTGTTTTTGGGACTGCTTACATGGCAGACAAACACGCTGTTAGGATTGGGCATAATGCTTTCTGCAAACGAAGTTCCCAGAATTGCTCAGCAGTTCGGACTGGACACAAGTATAAGATTTAATATGATGAGCGTAACCCATACGGTTAATACTGCGGTTCATGCCGGAAAATTTGTGGCATCAAAATTTGCGTAGGAGGTATTTATGAAAACATACATTTATCCGCAGAATCTGAAAGCGGCGTCAAGACTGTGGCTGTGGAGCATAAAGGACTTTCTGATTATCTGCATAGGACTGATATTATCAGTTGTGATATTAACGCAGATCTGGACGTTTATACCGTTCGGAATAACGGCAATGTTTGCGTTTTTGTCTATACGCATGGAGGAAACAACGATAATGGATTATATATTCTGTGCGTTTAAATTTTTTGTAACGTCACAGCAGTTATTTTATTGGAGGTAAAGGTCTATGAAGGAAGTAAAAAAGCAGAGGAAAAAATCAACACAGGCGTTATTAGGTTTACAGACCTTCGGCAAGTACGGACTGAAAACAGAAAAAGGAGAGCTTGTTTTTTACAATGTGCAGCCTACGAATATATCGGTGCTGTCAGACGAAAGTATAAATGTTAAAGTGCATCACTTAATGTCGCTGTTGTCGATGATACCCGATCTTGAATTGATATGTCTGGACAGCTGTCAGTGTTTTGACGCAAACAAGCAGAATATTATTCAAAGAATAGAAGAAGAAAAGAATCCTGAGATAAGGAAGATACTGAAATCGGACTTGGAGTTCTTGGACAGCATTCAGGTAGAAATGTCTACGGCAAGACAGTTTCTGTTTTCATTGAGAATCAAGGATAAAAAAGAAGGAAACATATTTCAGCAGATCAACCGTTCGTCAAAGCTGATAGCCGAACACGGATTTGATGTCAGACAGCTGAAAAAGGAGGATATCAAGCGAATGCTTGCCATATATTTTGAGGTATCAATGAACGGAGAAGATATATCGGATACAGAGGGAGAAGCATATTTGGAGGTAGCGGTAAATGAAAATATTTAAGAGAAAGCCAAAGGTTTTGACGGCGGAACAGGCAGAGGAAATAAGAGTACAGGAGTTTTTTGACAGAATATCACCAAGTACGGTCAAGTTTTTTGCCGATAAGTTCATATGCGGAAACAGTTACAAAAGTGTGTGGGCGGTAAGGGAATATCCGCCGTCAACGGAAGAACAGGCAATACTGTCACACTTAGCAGACCGAAGCGGAGTAACACTTAGAATATATAATAGACTTGTAGACAGCTCGGAACAAAGGCAGATAATACAGCATGCGGCAAGGAGAAATAAGCTGATGACAACTGTAAACGATGTGACCGATTCAATAGAGGCGGAGAACAATCTGAAAGATGTTGTTCAGCTTATAGCAGACCTGAGAAGAAATAAAGAACCTCTGTTGCATACGGCTGTGTTTATTGAACTGAAAGCAAGTGATGAAGAAAAACTGAAGGTACTGCAGTCGGATATTTTGATGGAGCTTACCCGTTCAAAGATCATGGTGGATAAGTTGATTTTAAGACAGAAAGAAGGAATGCTGTCAGCATTGCCGTTTGGTTACAATGCGTTCGGAACTTTGTTTGAAAGAGTACTTCCTGCAAGCGCTGTGGCAAATTTGTATCCTTTAAATTATTCAGGCAAAACCGATGAAAAAGGCTTTTATATCGGACGAGATAAATTCGGCACGAATATTCTTGTGGATTTTGATAAGAGAAGCGATGACAAGACAAATGCCAATGTTCTTATTCTAGGAAACAGCGGACAGGGCAAGTCGTACCTTATGAAGCTTGTGCTGACAAATATGAGGGAGTCTGGGAAATCGATAATTTGCCTTGATCCCGAAGCCGAGTATGAGGACTTGACCAATAATCTAGGTGGTACTTATCTCGATCTAATGTCGGGAGAATATATGATAAATCCGTTAGAGCCGAAAAGCTTCGGCGAAGCACAAAAGGGGGATAATGAGCCTGAAACTTTCAGAAAAGTAACAAGGTTAAGTCAGCACATCTCATATCTCAAGGACTTTTTCAGAACTTACAAGGATTTTACTGATGCAGAGATCGATACAATTGAAATTATGTTAATGAAGCTGTATGCGAGATTTGATATAGATGAACTGACAGACTTGGATAAGCTGAAAGTCACTGACTATCCTGTTATGGAGGATTTGTATAACCTTATTGAAAAGGAATATATGATATTCGATCATGAAAAAAAGCACCTGTACACAGAAGAAAATTTACAGAACATCTGTCTGGGACTGCATTCCATGTGCAAAGGAGCGGAAAGCAAATATTTTAACGGTCATACGAATATAAAGGACAGTGAGTTTTTATGTTTCGGTGTGAAAGGCTTAATGGACACAAACAAAAAGCTTAAGGATACCTTGCTGTTTAACATTCTCAGCTATATGAGTAATCAGCTGCTGAGCAGAGGCAATACCGTTGCGGCAATAGACGAGCTTTACCTCTTTTTAAGCAATCTGACTGCTATTGAATATATAAGAAACGCCATGAAACGTGTTCGTAAAAAAGAGTCCTCGATAGTGATAGCTTCACAGAATATCGAGGACTTTCTGCTGCCTGAAATCAAGGAATTTACAAAGCCGCTGTTTTCGATTCCAACGCATCAGTTCTATTTTAATCCCGGAAATATCGAGGTACAGGTGTTTATTGACACACTGCAGTTAGAAATGTCAGAGTATGATTTAGTTAAATATCCTGCAAGGGGTTCGTGTTTGTATCGGTGCGGAAACGAGAGATATCTGTTACAGGTAATAGCTTCCGATTATAAGGCTAAGCTGTTCGGTAAGGCAGGAGGAAGATAATATTTGTGAAACTACGAACATGCTGACTATTTAAGACAAAAATATTTGCGGAGATAAAAAAGAAATTTCAAGAACTGACTGTTGAAAAAACGGTCAGTTTTTATATTTAAGGGAGGAAAAAGCAATGAGTATAACAGCAGGAGCAATAGCCAAAAAGGCAGCAGTGATATTGGCAAAGGATAAGCGGACATGGAAGGTAGTTGGATTTCTAGCAGCGATGATAATAGTCATAGCCTTGCTTCCTGTGATGCTTTTATTGGCAATAGGAAATCAGCTTTCATCAGCTCAAACGCAGAATATAGATTATTCTGCATATGTTCAGAATCTGAGTGCTGAGCAGAAATCTCAGCTTTCACAAATGGAATCGGACGGTAAAGCAATTGCAGATGAGCTGTCAAAGCTCGGTCTTAAAACACAGACCGTAAAAGCACAAATGATTTACCTCACCTATTTTGATTCTGTAAAGCAGGGTGAGAAGTTCTTTACAGATTACTGTGCCTGTTTTAAGGAGAAGGATAATAAAAAGCTGATTGAAAATTTGAATAGAAAATACGGATTAAAAATCAGCTATGAAGAATTTATGAGGTCATATTCTGTGATTGCAAATGTCAGTATTGACAGCAGTTTGTTTTTAAATCTCGATGTGAAAAACAACATTGACTTAGCGAGGTGGGCAGAAAATGCATATACAACTCAATGGGGGTATGTTCCTTATACAGACGGAAATGTTCTGACAGAAGAAAAATACAAGGCTCTGAAAGAAAAATACCCAAAGGATATCACAGAAGAATATGATAAATGGCAGAGCCGCAGAACGACAGATAACTATAACTTACTGAGATCATATCTGTGGTATGACAGCAAAAGCAAAACGATATCAAAGGATAATTATTCGATTTCCGATATGACTGTTCAGGAACTGTATAACTCGGCATCAGTCAAAGGAAGTATGGACAAGCTTCCCGAAAGGTTAGGAACTGCTGTTATAAACGGAGATATCATTGGAATATATATCGGCGGAGGTAATGTGGTATATGCGAAATCTGTTACGGACGGAGTGGTAAAAGAGTCTGTAAAAAATTCATTATGGAAAGCGTGGTTTGAAATACCGTGGATAGAGTACGGGGAGGAAAAGAATTTTAATAATGAAATTCAGTTTGATGAATATGACAAAGCCAAGAAAAATAATCTGGGACTTGTCCAATGGGCAATTCAGGCTCACGAAAACGGCTGGGGATATGTCTATGGTACATACGGAAATGTTCTTACCGAATCAATTCTGCAGGACAGAGCTTCAGTGTTTGGGGGAGAAGTAACAAGCTACATGGACTTTATCCGTTCAAACTGGCTTGGAAAGAGGACAGCGGACTGCGTTGGATTAATCAAAGGATACGGTTGGTATGACAGTAAATCAGGTAAGATAACGGTTGGTTCTAATGGCATGGCAGATGTGGGAGCAAACGGAATGTTTGAAAATGCCAAGGTAAAAGGTACGATAGACACCATACCGGAAGTTCCCGGACTTGCTGTTTGGAGTGACGGTCACATCGGAATCTATATTGGAAACGGAGAGGTGATCGAAGCCATGAACACGCTGAGAGGCGTTACCCGTACCAAGCTTGTAGGGCGTGAGTGGACTCATTGGTTACAGATTCCGTACATCAGTTATGTTGAGGAAAAGGAGAAGAAGTAATGAAAATATATTTAAAAGACGGCAAATATACTGCTTATATAAAGGATTTTCCTATGACGGTTTTTGAATTGCAGGATACATTAGATCAGATGAAAATTACGAAAAATGATTCAAAAGTTCTGTTTAAAATTTCAAAATATGATAATACGACATTGCCCCAAAACCTTTGCGAACAAGAATTTTCTGCGGATATATATGAGATCAATCTGTTTGCGGAAAGATATGAAAAGCTTGATGAGCTTAACTGTGCGGTATTCAAAAGTCTATTAGCAGCTTATCCTGAAAGCAGTTTTGAAGATTTGTTATTGATGACTTATGGATTGGACAGTGTTCCTGTATATCGGTGTTCTTCATTAGAAGAATTAGGTGAAGCAATGATAGAAAATGATATGGTTGAAGAACTGAAGGAGCTTCCCGTTGAATACATAGACCTCATTGACCGTGAGAAAATCGGCAGTTTGTGTCAGGACAGAGAGAAAGGAATGTTCATTGACGGCTATTATTGTGTGCCGTCTGTATATGAAAAACCGGACATCAATATTGAGATAGGCGAGGGTGATAAATGTTTTTTCCGTCTGCTGATTGCGCCTGCGCCTATTGATGAAGAATCTACAGATAAGCTTGCACAATGGATCTCACTTCCTTGTGACAGAGAACAGCTTGATGAATTTTCAAAATCCTTTGGGACAGACAGGATCGAAGATATGGTTTATTATGATTTTCAGTCAGCTTTGCCGATGATTACCGAAGAGCAGTTTGGTGATATGGACAGGATAAATGAACTGAATTTGCTTGCGGAAAAACTATCAGAGCTGTCTGATTATGATTTTATAAAGCTGAAAGCTGTAATGGAGAGTCAGGAGTTCAAAGAAATTTCCGACGCTGAAGAATGTATAAACTGTCTTGATGGATATGGTTTTGATATGAATATCAGACATGAAAGTGTATTTGGAAAGGAATATTTATCAAGAAATCTGCCGACTGATTTTAATTTATCTGTACTTGAAGATATAGATTTATATGATTTCGGAAGTAAAATTTTAAAATGCAAGGGAACGATTTCAACTTCCTATGGAGTAATATACGGAAAGGATCAGGACTTGTATTCAGCAATCACATTACAGCAGGAACAGAAGATTGCAGAGGAATGTGAGGAAGAAATATCGGAAGATGAATCACAGGATTTTAATATGGGAATGGAGATGTGATAAACCATGTTTTATTCTTGATTAAAGATATATAATATGGTATAATAATTTTAAATTAATTCTGTAAATTTAGGGTTGGCGGTGATTAAAATGTCTGATACGCAAGAACTGAAAAATGAACGAGAACGCTCATATGAATATGGTTTACCGGATTATCTTGAACATGATCTAAAAGAGTTTAAGAAAGCGATAGAAACTCATTCTTCATTAATTGATTGTTGGTGGGGAGAATTATATGGCAGTATCAACATGGCAGAAATAAGTGATGGGTTAATCACTCATGAACAGGCAGAATACCTGAGAAGAAAATATTTATGGAATCAGATCAGGGACTGACAATGAAATATTAAATTATAAGAGTCGTTAATCGGCTCTTTTTTATTTTAAAAAGAAATGGAGAAGGCATATGAAAAAATCAGTAACAGTAAGCATTGAGAGTGAAAAGCTCTCAGCGCTTGAAATGTATTTAGGACAGAAAAATCTGAAGTTGACAGAGGAACTTGATAAATGCATAGAAATATTGTATCAGAAAAATGTACCGTCAAATGTCAGAGAGTTTATTGAAATGACAACCGCAAAAAAGCCTTCAAGGAAATCGAAGAACAATGCGCATGATGAATTGAATAATCAGTCTGAGTAATAACTGACAATTTACAGAAGATTATGCGGTCGAGCCTTATAAAAAAATCATTCTGAAAGTGAAAAACGAATTGTCCTGTCGAGACACCGACTAACTCGCCCCGTGTCGCACGACAATGCCTTTTGTAAGGCTTTTACAAGGTAGGTGGGGTAAGTTACCCCATAGGTTTGTCGGGGCAAATTTCGGGTATTTGTCGCAGAGTTTGAGAAAGTGAAAAGAGGATAGGTTTGATGGAAATCGAACCTTTTTTTATTTGCTGGTTAAAGTTTGGTCGCTTTGGGGCGACCAAACATTCACATCGTCGAGCAAAGCTCGCCGAATTTGCGAAGATTTATAAGCTTTAATAAGCAGTCGCATAGATAGGAGGTTTTGAAAATTGCGGTCGGATAATATTAAAAATACAGAAGAAAAAGCAGAAATTACAGAGGTTTCGGCAGTCGACTCGGATGTTAAAAAGCAAAGATTCGGTCTTAAGATATTTCCCGAAACATTGGAGATGGTTGACACGCTTTTTGAGCATGATAACTGTAAGTCACGCTCTGAATTCATTGAAAAAGCAATTAGATTTTACTGCGGTTATATTTTGAACAAAGAGAATACTGCAACAGAGTACATTGCACCGCAGCTTGCTTCAATAACAGAAGGTATAGTCAAAGGTAGCGAACAAAAATTATCAAGGTCATTATTCAAGTTAGCGGTTGAAGTCGGAGCATTAACTCATATGGTAGCGGCGATAAATGAAATAGATGACGATACTCTTCATAAGCTTAGAATTATGTGTGTTGATGAGGTAAAGCGTATCAACGGTGTAATTAATTTTGAAAAAGCAGTTCGGTATCAAAGGAGTGATGAGTAATGTCACAGATAATAGTAACAAGCCGATATTTAAAAAGCGGAACTGAAACCAAACGAAAAAATTATACAAGATACATTGCGACTCGTGAAACAGTGGAAATCCGTGAACAGAATATAATTGACAGGGAAGCTCCTGCAACAGAGAAACAGCAGGAGCTTCTATCTGATTTGCTTAAAGATTTTCCCGAAGCAAAAAAGTATTTGGAATATGAAGATTATAAAAATAACTCAACAATTGAAAATGCAAGTGAATTGATCTCGATGATAATAGAACGCAATGCAGATGTTATCGGTAACCGTCAGAACTTTGTAGGTTACATGGCAATGCGCCCCGGAGTTGAAAAGCGCGGCTCCCATGGTTTGTTTAACGACAAAGACGAACCTATAATTTTAAATCAGGCGGCAAATGAGATTGCAAATCATCCGGGAAATATCTGGAGCCATGTTGTGTCGCTCAGACGAGAGGATGCAATTCGTCTGGGTTATGATAATTCAGATAGGTGGCGTGACTTAGTGAAAAGACATATATCGGATATATCAGAAGCACAGCGTATCCCTTTATGCAATCTGAAATGGTATGCCGCTTTCCATGACACAACACACCATCCTCATATTCATCTGCTTGTATATTCTACAAATGTAAAACAGGGATTTTTGACTAATCAGGGAATAGATAAAATCCGTTCGGTATTCGCAAACGACATATTTCATGATGATCTGCAGTCTATATATCAGGCGCAGACAATCAGTCGTGATGAATTAAAAGCAGAATCGAAAAAGTATGTGGAAAATTTACTTAAAAAAATTTCTGAGGGAAGTTTTGAAAATGCTGAACTTGAGAAGCTTATTAAAACTTTAAAGACACAGCTTAAAAACTGCAAAGGCAAAAAGGTATACGGATTTCTTCCGCCGGATGTTAAAGAAACGGTCAATGCAATTTTTAAAGAGCTTTCAAAGGACAAAAGCATTCAGTCCTTATATGAAAAATGGTGCGAGCTTGAAAGACAGAAGTACAAAACCTATACACAGAAAGAAAAAGAATTTCCACCGCTGTATGAAAATAAGGTTTTCCATTCGGTAAGGAACAGTATAATAGGTCAGGTTTTAAATATGGATTCACTGACCGGATTTGTTGATAACATAGACCCCGAACCTACAGAGATTACAACCGATGAAGATATTCCTCCGCCGATTGAAGATTACATAACGGAAGAAGATTTCAAATGGAATGATGACGGAGTTGAGTATGATACTTCTGATTTTGAGTCAGACAGTCGATACTGTATCAAGTGGAGTACTACATACAAAAAAGCCTGTAAAATTATTTACAATAAAGAATCCGAGAAAAAGGATTATGAGAAAGCCGAACAGCTTTTGATAAAAGAAGCTGATTCAGGCAATGTGCTTGCGGTACATGACTTAGGTAAACTGTACTCAACTAATAAATTAGGTGATAAAGATGAAATAAAGTCATATAAATACTATGCCGAAACCTTGCAGGGATTTGCGGAGATAGAACCCAATGCGGACTTTATGTTTCCCTATGAAAATGCATATCAAAAACCGGTGGATATGCGGTCATATATCCGGTATAGAATAGGCAAAATGCATTGCTATGGTTTAGGAACACAGCAGGACTATGAAAAAGCGTTTGAATGGTTTTTAAAATCAGCAGAGGAGGGTAACAGGTTTGCACAATATAGTTTGGGCAACCTATATTATTACGGCAACGGAACAGATAAGGAATTGTCACAGGCGTTTAACTGGTATATGAAGTCTGCTGAACAAGGTCAGCCTTATGCTGCTTATGCGGCAGCTCAGATGTACAATAAAGGTGAATATGTATTTAAGGATGAAAATCAGGCTCAGGAATATTACAAACAGGCTTTAGCGGGATTTCTTGAACTCGAAAGCAAGAATCAGGCTGACGATAATTTGTTTTACAAAATGGGAACTATGTACAAAAACGGTTTGGGCACTCAAAAGGATATGATAAAGGCAATAGAATACTTTAAGCGTTCGGCGGAGCTGAATAATACAAATGCAAAGAGGACATTGGCGCTTGAATATTTATCAGGAGAATACTTGGAACTGGACATTGAAAAGGGACTTGAAATGCTCACAGAATGTGCGGACAGCGGAGATACGCTTTCCTGTTACAAGCTTGGGAAAATATATTTTAAAGGAGAGATAGTGTACAAGGATTTGAATATGGCTGAAAAGTATCTTTTAAAAGCTGCTGAGAATAAAAATGAATATGCACTATACTCACTTGGAAAGCTGTACCTTGAAGAAAACAGCCTTGATAAAGCAGTTGGGTATTTTGAAAAAGCTTTGCGGTATGAAGAAATAAAGCCGTATGTCGAATATTCTCTTGCAAAGATCATGTTGGATAATAACCCGTACCACGATTCAGAAAAGGCTGTAAGTCTTTTGGAATCAGCTGCTATGGAAAATGAGTGGGCGTCTTTTTTATTAGGCAGATTATATTTATACGGTACAGACGATATTCAAAAGGATAAAGAAAAAGCGTTGGAATGGCTTGAGCTATCAACGGAACAGGGGAATGAGTATGCACAGTATATGCTTGATAATATTCATAGCTTTGAAAATGCTGTAATAGCCAATACAATATTCGGTTTATTTGTAAATTTAAGCAGGTGCATAGCCGATGACTATAACCGGAAATACAAGTCAAACAGAATGTCTGCCGACAGAAAGCTAAGGCGTATTATACAGCAGAAAAAACAAGCTCTCGGTCTCAAAGAAGAACATCTTCAAAACCAAGAGCAGTATTAGTGTAAGCGCAATAGGCCCTGCGTCACTGTGACACGGGAAAGTTAAGTAGAAAATAGAATATATATTACAGAGAGAAGAATAATAGTTTTGTTTTTAACTTAGATTAATTTTTACTGT
>OMAL01001293.1_pt1 | contig 10713 bp, 10 predicted proteins | sample 1644711 | NCBI WGS metagenome assembly OMAL01 (sample SAMEA103958122, study PRJEB25191) | human gut metagenome | biome: human-associated habitat [ENVO:00009003]; feature: intestine environment [ENVO:2100002]; material: feces | place: Germany | collected 2013/2015 | reverse complement strand
GCGATTCTGACCGCAGTCCGCCGGTTTGTCTACCGGGGTGGCGGTTTCATCGGCGTGGGCGAACCGGCATCCTGCCAATGGCAGGGGCACTTCTTCCAGCTTGCGGACATCCTTGGCGTGGAAGAAGAAACCGGCTACACGTTGAATGTGGACAAGTATAACTGGCAAGATCATGCGCATTTTATCACGGAGGACAGCGGCGATGCGATTGATTTTGGCGAGGGCAAGAAAAACATATTCGCGCTCGAATCCGCGACCGTGCTACGCCAGATCGACAAAGGTGTACAGCTTGCCGTGAATACGTTCGGGCAGGGCAGGGGTGTGTATATCAGTGGCCTGCCGTACAGCTTTGCAAACAGCCGCCTGCTGTACCGGGCGATTCTGTGGGCGGCTTCGGCGGAGGGGAAAATTCACCGCTGGTTTTCCACAAATTACAATGTCGAAGTGCATGCTTATGTAAAAAACGGCAAATACTGTGTCGTCAACAACACGTATGAACCGCAGCAGACGACCGTTTACCGGGGGGACGGCAGCAGTTTTGCGGTCGACCTTGCGGCCAATGCGATCCTCTGGTACGAGATCTAGGAAAGAAACTGTCTGCGGTAGGCATCGGGGGAGAGCGTGGTTTCCCGACGGAATGCCTGCGAAAAATACGACTGGGAAGAAAAGCCGACCGCCTGGGCAATTTTTGCGACCGGAAAGTCGGTGTGTTCTAACAGGGATTTCGCCTCTTCAATGCGTCTGGTAATCAGATAATTGATGGGCGAGATTCCTTTGTATTTGGTGAAGGCGTGGGCAATGTAATATTTGCTGTGGAATGTTAAGGCACTTAGTGTATCTAACGTGATTGTTTCCGCGTAGTGCGCATTGATGTACTGCTCGATCATGCGGCATTCCTGTGAGGTTTTGCCGACGGAGACGGCCTCCGGCGTGACGCGGATCTCCCGCCGGATCAGATAGAGCAGATTTTCGAGCAGATTCTGTGACATTTCTACATAATTTTCTTTGCGGTCATGCAGTTCCTGTATGAGCGATCTGGTATAAAACAGACAGGCAGGGCGGATTGTCTTTACATTTTTGCAGAGGCAGGTTATGGGCGCGTGTCCGTCGGTTTCAAACGTATGCCCTCAAATCCGAGAACAACATATTCCAAAGCCGCATCGCCGTTGCTGAATTCTGTGTGCATGACATGGGGATTGATGAGGATCAGGTCATCTGCCGCAATGCAGAAGGTTTGTGTCTCGGTCTGGAATGTGCCGGTTCCGTTTAAGACATAAAACAGCTCGGTAAACGGGTGGGAGTGCAGCACGCTCGGCCAGGTCTTGTCGTAGCTGGAATGGCTGATATAAAGCAGGCGCAGATCCGGCCGTTTCTTTTGCGCGTCAAAGGTTTGTGGTTTGAAGTTGTACTGCTGGTATGGCATAGGCATCCCCTCCTGAAAATAGCATGTGCATTTGCACCTGAAATCTGTTATAGTAATTATAGCGCAAGATTTATAACAATGTAAACAAGATCCCGATAGCGGAGCGGCAGCACGCGCCTTATCATGAAGTGGTAACAGACACAACACATAAGGGGGAAAACAATATGAGAGCGATTACAGAACAGCAGAAACAGGAAGCCATTGCAGCATTTGCATACGAGGGAACACTGATTGCAGATACGGTGTACGGGAGCGGACATATCAACGACACGTTCCGCCTGACGTTTGCAGTCGGCAATATGGGGAATCTGGATGTGATCTTACAGCGGATGAATGCCGATGCCTTTCCACATCCGGAACAACTCATGGAAAACATTGCGGGTGTGACGGGGTTCTTAAAAAAGAAGATTATTGCGCGGGGCGGCGACCCGGAGAGGGAGACGTTAAATATCATCCCGACCGTGGACAACAAACCGTACTACCGTGACACAAACGGGGACTACTGGCGGTCGTACCGGTTTATCACCGGGGCGAGCAGCTTTGATCAGGTGGAAACGCCGCAGCAGTTTTATGAGAGCGCGGTCGCATTCGGCAGCTTCCAGCGGCTTTTGGCGGATTATCCGGCAGAGACACTCCATGAGACAATTCCGGGGTTCCACGACACGCGGGCGCGGTTTGCGGCATTTGAAAAAGCCGTCCGGGAGGATGTTGTGGGGCGGGCCGCGGAGGTTCAAAAGGAGATCGCTTTTTTCTTAGAGCGGAAGGAGACGGCCTGCTATTTTGCCGGGCGGCTTGACCGCGGGGAGCTTCCGATCCGCGTGACGCACAACGACACGAAATTAAACAATGTCATGCTCGACGATAAGACCGGAAAGGGGGTCTGTGTCATTGATCTTGATACGGTCATGCCGGGGCTTGCCATGAATGATTTTGGCGATGCGATCCGCTACGGGGCGAGCACTGCGGCGGAGGATGAGCGGGATCTCTCCGAAGTCTCGTGCAGCATGGAGCTGTTTTCCCTCTTTACCAAAGGATTTCTGGAGGGCTGCGGCGGCAGCCTGACTCCGGAGGAGACCGCGCTGCTTCCGATGGGGGCAAAGGTCATGACGTATGAGTGCGGCATGCGGTTTCTTATGGATTATTTACAGGGCGATCGTTATTTCAAGATCCACCGGGACGGACAGAATCTCGACCGTGCCCGCACGCAGCTTACGCTTGTGGCAGACATGGAGCGCAAGATGCAGCAGATGCAGGACATTGTAAGAAAGGCAGCAGGGTAATGGCAGAAAAGAAAAAGAAGAAGATGGAGTTTAGGTACTACCAGTTACCGCCCGGAAGTCCGATTCTTGCACTTCTGGGAGAAAAGTGGGTGCAGAATTATGGTGACCGCACGGCAGACAGGCTTCATTTCCACAATTACATGGAACTTGGCTATTGTTATTACGGGGCAGGCGACGTGGTACTGGGGGATGACACCTACCGTTTTTCGGGGCAGCAGTTTACCGTCATCCCGTCGAATTTTCCGCACACGACAAACAGCGATCCGGGCAACATCAGTCGCTGGGAATATCTGTTTGTCGATGTGGAGGTGGTACTTGACGGTATTTTCCCGGACAATGCACTCCGCAAAGAGCGCGCACTGCAGCGGCTCTATGAAAAGCCGTGGTTTTTGGAGGAAGCAGAGTATCCGAAGGAAGCGGCAAAAATTAAAGAAATCTTAAACATCATGCGAAAAGGCGATGAATTTTATCTTGAGGAGGCAAAGGCACTGCTGGGCTGTCTTCTTTTGGAGATCACACGGTTAAACTACACGAACAAAGAGACGCGCGCGGATGCCGAGCAGGGCAGGATCACCTGCATCGTCTCCCGCGCCATGGACTATATCTCCGATCACTACATGGAACCAATAAGGGTAGAATAACTGGCGAAGTACAGCCATCTGAGCGAGACACATTTCCGGCGTGTGTTTACCGAATATATGCATATGGGGCCGCTTGAATATATCAACACGGTGCGCATCCGCACGGCGTGCGAGCACTTAAAAAAGACCGAGGAACCGGTGGCGGACATCGCCCACAAATGCGGATTTACGACCAACTCCACGTTCAACCGCAATTTCAAGCAGATGATGGGGGTCACACCCGTGGAGTGGAGGAAGCGTCCGGAAAATTACGAACAGCGGCTGCTCAATTATGAGATCCACACAGAGAAAGGATGGTAACAACCGATGCAGGGGGCAAAACTGATACAACAGGTAAAGAGGAAACAAAAGAAGATGACGGGGGTTCTGCGGAAGCTCATGGTCGTATTAGCGGGCTTTCTTCTGGTGGCACTGTATTTTGTATTTGATGTGTTAAGCCGGAAAGAGTACGAGTACATCCTCGACGGGAAAACACTCACAATTGATGTGATCTATGGGAAGCGGTACCGTAAAACGGCACACATCATTGACATGACCGAGATGGAAGTGACCGCGCCAAACCGCCACGAGGCTGTGGCAAAGTACCGCAAAGACGGGGGCGGGGTCCGACTGCCGAAGTTTGATTATACCTCCTATGAGGATGACATTCCATACTACACGATGATCGTCATTGAGGACCGGGAAAAGAAAAAATTGTTGCTTGATCTCAATCAGGAACTGCTGTTTGCACTCAAAAAACAGTATCCTTCTAAGGTTTTTGCATAAAGTGGTGAATAAAATATGAACAGTTGCAAACAAATCATGAACAACAAATGTGCGCAAAATCAGAGAATCCATCATTTCAACGAAAAATTGCAGGAATGCAAGCGGTTGTAATGGTGGATTTGTTGCATCACATGGCACGCATAATGGCAATATGAATGGAAATAACCGAAAATATGCGAAAAAATAGTGCAAAGCACACAAAATGATTGAAATTGCACATTATACGGACAATTATGCAAACTAGATATATTCAAGCAATGCTATAATACGTTCATCAGCAAAAGTAACAAATACTCTTAGGGAGAAGGAGGAAATTTATATGAAAAAGAAAATGATTACAGCATTACTTGCAAGTGCAATGGTATTGTCACTGGTTGCTTGCGGTGGAGGCGGAACAGACAGCAACGGTGGCGGGGATACATCCTCCAGCGGAAGCGGTACTTCTTCCTCATCCGACAGTAATAAGCTGACCGTATGGGCATGGGACCAGAACTTTAACATCAAGGCAATAGAGACCGCAGCCGAGCAGTACAAGAAAGACCATCCGGATTTTGAACTCGAAGTGGTTGAGACCTCTTCTGATGACTGCCAGACCAAGCTGACAACCGCAGCAAATGCCGGTGATTACAGCACACTGCCGGATATCGTACTCATGCAGGACAACAGCTACCAGAAATTCTTAAAAAGTTATCCGGATGCCTTTACCGACCTGACGGATATGGGAATCAACTGGGATGATTTCGGAAAATTAAAACAGTCTTACTCTATGGTAGACGACAAGCACTACGGTGTTCCGTTTGATAACGGTGCTGTTATCGCATGTTACCGTACCGACATCTTAAAAGAAGCCGGATACACCATCGACGACCTGACCGATATTACCTGGAGCGAATTTGCAAAGATCGGAAAAGATGTTCATGATAAGACCGGCAAATACTTACTGACCAGTGAGGGAACTGGCGGAGACACTATGATGATGATGATCCAGTCCTGCGGTGCAAACTTTGTCAATGAAAACGGAGATGCTTACATTGTAGGAAATGACATCGCTGAGAAGTGTGTCGACATCTACACCGAACTCGTACAGAATGATGTTGTAAAATTAGTAAACAACTGGGATGAGTATGTATCCACCATCACAAATGGTGAGGCAGCAGGCGTTGTCAATGGTAACTGGATCACTGCAACGATCGCTTCTACCGAAGACCAGAAAGGCCAGTGGGCAATCACCACAATGCCAAGTGTAGATGGTGTGGATTCCGCTACTCATTATGCAAACAACGGTGGATCTTCCTGGTATGTTACCGCAAACTGCCAGAACAAAGATCTTGCAGAAGATTTCTTAAAGAGCACTTTTGGTTCCAGTACAGATTTCTATGATGCAATCCTTCCACAGACCGGTGCGATTGCCTGCTACTTACCAGCCGGAGAATCGGATGTATACAACGAGCCAAACGAGTTCTTCAACGATCAGCCGATTTACTCCACGATCGTAGAATACTCTTCCCATATTCCGGAGTTTACAAAGACTCCGTATCACTATGAGGCAAGAGAGTGCATCAACACAGCAGTTGTCAATATCGTAAATGGAACAGCTAAGGCTGATGCATTACAGGAAGCACAAGATACCTTACAGTTTAAGATGACGGAGTAATCCGGTACATAAAAAAGAATGACAAGTTTGTATAGCGGGGGGCGACCTCCGCTATATGTGAAAATGACCAGAAATGCGAAAGGGGGAATTTGTTGTGAATTCCAAGAAAAAAGGGATGTCACTTATTGCAAAACAAAGAGCGGCAGGATGGACATTTCTAGCACCGGCATCGATTCTGATTGCGATCATGAGTTTTTATCCGATGGTGCGGGCATTTATCATTTCCCTGCAAAAGGGAACGGGTGCCAATATGCGCTTTACTGGATTTTCCAATTATCAGAGAATCCTTGTTGATAAGGTGTTCCAGCAGTCCATCGGCAACACATTTTTCTACCTGATTATCCAGGTGCCAATCATGCTTATACTTGCAATTCTGCTGGCACAGTTATTAAACAACAAACATTTAAAATTGCGGGGATTGTTCCGAACCTGTGTCTTCCTCCCATGTGCGACTTCACTGGTTTCCTATTCGTTGATCTTCCGTTCGATGTTTGCAACAGACGGACTGATTAACAGTATCCTCATGAAACTTGGTATCTTACATTCCGGCTATAATTTCCTGGGTCATTCCGGAAGTGCCAAAGCGGTCATTATCCTTGCTTTGATTTGGAGATGGACTGGTTATAACATGGTTTTTTATCTGGCTGGTTTACAGAATATCGAGTATTCCGTATACGAAGCCGCCAAGATCGACGGTGCAAACGGCTGGAAAACATTCTGGAGGATCACCGTACCGCTGTTAAAACCGACGATCATCATGACCTTTATCATGTCAATCAATGGTACGTTGCAGTTGTTCGATGAGTCCGTCAACCTGACAAAGGGTGGACCTGCCAATACGACTATTACCATGTCACATTATGTTTACAATACCTGTTTTGTCAACGTGCCGAACTTCGGATATGCAGCAGCAATGTCCTTTATTATCTTTATTATGGTAGCAGTTCTGGCATTTATCAACTTGAAAGTAGGTGATACGCGTGACTAAGCAGAAAAGCAAATCAATGATCCAGAGAAGATTGATCCCGACGTATATCTTTCTGGGGATCGTGTCCTTTATTTCCGTATTCCCGCTGTATTGGATGATTTCCGCAGCCACGAATACATCCACGGACGTATCCCGTGGTCGCCTGCTTCCGGGTACGCACTTTATGGAGAACTTTAAGAACTTAATGTCCCAGCAGCCACTGTGGAGAGCCCTCGGGAATTCGTTCCTGTATGCGATCCTTACGACGGTGCTGTGTCTCTTGGTCTGCTCCATCGCCGGTTATGGTTTTGAGATCTACCATGACAAATGGAAAGACCGCCTGTTTTCCATCCTGCTTCTTGCCATGATGATACCACAGGTTGCAACAATGGTTCCGTTGTTTCAGATGTTTTCCAAGGCAAAGCTGTTAAATACAGCGGTTGGATTTATGCTTCCGATCATATCCACACCGTTTATGATCATGATGTTCCGCCAGAATGCCCGTGCATTTCCGGTTGACATCATCGAAGCTGCGCGTATTGATGGATTAAGCGAGGTACAGATTTTCTTCCGGATGTTTATCCCGACGATGAAATCGACCTATGCGGCAGCCGCTGTTATCACATTCATGAATGCATGGAATGCATACTTATGGCCAAAGGTAATCATGTCCGATAACCGTGCGATGACTATGCCAATGCTCATTGCCAACCTGATTACCGGATACAAGACGGATTACGGTATGCTCATGTGTGGTGTATTGTTCTGCTCAATCCCGACGATGATCGTATTCTTCGTATTACAGAAGCAGTTTGCAGAAGGTATCACCGGAGCGGTTAAATAAAAATGGTAAAAAATGTCTTCCTTTTTGGAGGGCATTTTTTACCATAACAGGAAAGGGGTATATGCCTATGAATACATTTGATTATAAGAAAGTAAAAGATCCTCAGTATTTTCGTGATGCGCGCATGGATGCGCATTCTGACCACATATATTACCGGACGAAAGAGGAGGCAGAAGAGAAACAGAGTTCCTACCGCGTCAGTTTAAACGGGCTGTGGAAGTTCCACTATGCAAAAAACTATGCCGACGTAGTTGCCGGATTTGAGAAGGAAGACTACTGCTGTGTAGGTTGGGATGACATCAAGGTTCCGGCTCATATCCAGATGGAGGGTTACGATGTGCCGCAGTACGCTAACGTGCAGTATCCGTGGGAAGGCCATGAGGACATCCATCCGGGCGAGATCCCGGAGCAGTTTAACCCGGTGGCAAGCTATGTCAAATATTTTACCGTGCCGAAGCAGATGCAGGGGAAGCGGCTCTTTGTCTCGTTTCAGGGCGCGGAGAGCGGACTTGCAGTCTGGTTAAACGGCACATTCATCGGTTACAGCGAGGATTCGTTTACTCCGTCTGAGTTTGAACTGACCGATGCGGTAAAAGACGGGGAAAACAAACTGGCGGTACAGGTGTTTAAGTGGACAGCGAGCAGCTGGTGCGAGGATCAGGATTTCTTCCGGTTTTCCGGAATCTACCGCGATGTATACCTGTATACTGTGCCGGAAGTACATGCCTATGATGTAAAGGTGCGGGCACTGCCGGATGCAGCACTTACCGCTGCCGAACTGGCACTGACTTTACAGATGTGGGGAAGCGGCAAGGTGAAAGTCGTCCTCAAAAAAGACGGACAGACTGTGCTGGAAGACGAATCGGCTGTTACCGAAGGGGAACAGATCCTGACCTGGAACGTGGAGCGGCCTGTTTTGTGGAGCGCGGAAGACCCGCAGCTTTATGACCTTACGGTTGAAGTCTGCGATGGCGCGGGAACTTTACAGGAAGTGATCCCGCAGCGCGTCGGGTTCCGCCGGTTTGAGATGAAGGACGGTATTATGACATTAAACGGAAGGCGGATCGTCTTTAAGGGCGTGAACCGCCACGAGTTCAGTTCCGTCAGCGGACGGCATGTGTCGGAGGAAGAGCTGCGCAAGGATCTTCGCACGATGAAGCAGAATAACATCAACGCGATCCGTACCTGCCATTACCCGGATGCGGTCGGCATTTATGATCTGTGCGATGAATACGGTATTTACATGATTGCAGAGTGCAACATGGAGTCCCATGGAACGAGAGATACGGATGCCGTACGGAACGGGGATTTCTCCGGTGTCGTACCGTGCGACCGTCCGGAGTGGATGGACTGCATGCTGGACCGTGTCAACTCGATGTATCAGAGAGACAAAAACCATCCGGCGATTCTGATCTGGTCCTGCGGAAATGAATCGTTTGGCGGAAAAGTTATTTTTGAAATGTCCCAGTTATACCGGAAAATGGACCCGACCCGTCTCGTTCATTATGAAGGAGTTAATGACGACCGCAGATACAACGACACCAGCGATATGGAAAGCCGGATGTACACCACGGTCAACGAGATCCGGGAATTTTTAGCGAAAGACCGCAGAAAACCGTACGTCTGCTGTGAGTATGCCCATGCCATGGGAAATTCCTGCGGCGCGATGAAGAAATATATGGATCTGACCGAGGAAGAGCCAATGTTCCAGGGCGGCTTTATCTGGGACTATATCGATCAGTCGATTTATAAAAAAGACCGCTACGGAAAAGAGTTCCAGGCGTACGGCGGTGATTTTGACGACCATCCGTGTGATTATAACTTCAGTGGAAATGGTATCGTATACGGCGGCGAGCGCGACGCGTCTCCGAAGATGCAGGAAGTAAAATTCTGCTATCAGAATATTTCCATTGACGTGCAGAAAGACAAGGCGGTTGTAAAAAATAAAAACCTGTTTGTGAATACCGATACATTTGCATGCGTAGTACTTCTCGAAAAAGAAGGAAAGAAACTGAAAGAAGTGCCGATGGAAGTTTCGGTGGAGCCGCTTTCGGAAAAAACGGTGGAGCTGCCGATCGCGGTACAGACACTTCCGGGAGAGTATGCGGTGACCGTTTCCTTCCGCCTGAAAGAAGATACCGTATGGGGCAAGCGCGGCCATGAAGTTGCATTTGGACAGGGCGTTTATGAAGTGGAAGCACCGGCGAAAGCAGAAAAACCGGCGAAATTTGAAGTGATCCGTTCCAACCATGATTTTGGTGTGCGCGGCGAGAATTTCGATGTGATGTTCTCCGATCTGAACGGCGGACTCGTATCGTACCGTTACGGCGGCGTTGAGATGATCAAAATGATTCCGAAACCGAACTTCTGGCGTGCGCCGATCGACAATGACTGCGGAAGCCTGATGCCGATGCGTTACAGCCAGTGGAAGATTGCTTCGATGTATCTGTCCCACAAATATCCGAACGGCAGCCATTATCCGGGACTGTATGCACCGGAAATCGAAGTACACGAGGACTGCGCAGAAGTCAGCTACCGCTATGTAATGCCGACCACACCGGCGAGTGAGTGCCGTCTGACCTACCGTGTCTTCGGCGATGGAAGCATTCAGACGACGCTGACGTATGATCCGGTGAAAGAGCTCGGCGATATGCCGGAATTCGGCGTGATGTTCAAACTGGATGCCGATTATGACAACGTTACCTGGTACGGCATGGGACCGGAGGAGACGTATGTGGACCGCTGTGCCGGAGCAAAGCTCGGTGTTTATAAGAATAAAGTCGAAGACAATATGGCGAAATATCTCGTTCCGCAGGAGTGCGGCAACAAGGTTGGTGTACGCTGGGCAACCGTGACGAACCGCAAGGGCCGTGGTATGATGTTTAGCGGCGACAAGATGGAATTTTCCGCACTGCCGTACACACCGCACGAGCTGGAAAATGCGATGCATCCGTATGAACTGCCGCAGGTACATTACACCGTTGTGCGCGTGGCAAAACAGCAGATGGGTGTCGGAGGAGACGACAGCTGGGGTGCACAGACCCATCCGGAGTACCTGATTCCGATTGATAAAAAACTGGAGTTTACCTTTACGTTTAAGGGAATCTGATGTAAGATGTTCCAGAAAGCCGAAAAGCAG
>OMAL01001279.1_pt1 | contig 10876 bp, 7 predicted proteins | sample 1644711 | NCBI WGS metagenome assembly OMAL01 (sample SAMEA103958122, study PRJEB25191) | human gut metagenome | biome: human-associated habitat [ENVO:00009003]; feature: intestine environment [ENVO:2100002]; material: feces | place: Germany | collected 2013/2015 | reverse complement strand
ATAAGTAATATCTTCATTAACTGATATGAAAAATGCTGACTGCAACTATCATAACAGTTGGTAGAATTTATTCGTTTTTATCATTGACTATATATTTGTCATTAATTACATAACCCAAATCAAAAACAAAGTAATAAATACTTTCACCAATTGAACTTGGAACTATTTTGCTAAACTCCGTATTTGTGTAATTATAACTTTTTTTAATTTTCCCTTTTGAATCAAAATATATAGTATCATTTAAGGAAAACATTCTTTTTTCATAAATCAAAGTAATATTATCCAAAACATAACTCTTTTTATCTTTATCAAAAGTACACATCCATAAATTACATAATTTAGACCCATCCTTGTCAAAATACTCTATTGATAATTTATCAACTAATATATTATTGTTATCTACTTCTTCAACTACCACCCATCTATTCATATCTAAATTACCATAGTCCTTTTGCGCTTCTGCATATGTATTAGGCATTACAGCAAAAACGGCTATCAATAAAACACAAATAAATCCTAATAATTTTTTCATAATACTTACCACCCTATTCTTCAATACCAGCAGTGTCTTTTAATTTATCGGTAAAATCCCCAAATCCGCTTTTTATAATTCTTTCAAAAACTTCTTTAGGTTTACTGTTGCCGAAAAGTTCATCTCCTTCACGTTCTCTATTATCTATACGCGTCCATACGTTTCCTTTAGTTTTAACATCATCAATTATGAATTTTACTGCGGTATATGTCATAGGGACATTTTGAGGTGCCACATATTGCTGTTCTGTTGTATGCGTTGTAACAATCTGCCCTCCAAACATCCCGTTGCTGACATAATGAGATTCTGTTTTAGGTACTGTTCTATAATAACCTTCTTTATATTTGCTGCCAGTTGAATAAGTAAGTAATTGCACATTTACCAATAAATCAACATTTTCATTTATATATTTTTCAAAAATTTTCTCTGCTTCAACAGTACTATTTTTAATTTGTTCAGTAAAATTAACTCCGTACAACAATTGAATATCATCATTGACATCAGTTAAAGTTTTAACCTTATATCCCAATGGTGCTAATTTATCAGTAACTTTATCCTGCAAAACCTCAAAAAATATTTCTTCCGTTTCTTTTTCCGTAATACCGTTTTTCAATTCATCAGGAACAGAAAAACTAACTAATATTCTTTTTGCCTTTCCAAAATCATAATTTTTATCAATCCATTCCTGTTTATCAGCGAAAGCAGAAACAGTTATCATCATTAACATAATTACAAATAATAAAATTCTTTTCATCTCATACACCTCTTTCCCTTTATATTAAAATTATACCATATCGTTATTTTATTTTAAATTGAAGTTTTAACAGTGCCTGCAATTTGCCACGCATAATAAAGCGGTATTATAATAAATATGTACGTTACTTTAAGGAGGCTTTGTTATGCGGCATGTTTTGGGTTCAGCAGCCGGTGCTTGATATTATTATCGCTTTTTTTGGCAAATATTTAAAAAATTAACTGTTTTAAACGGCATGTTTCCCTGCATGCCGTTATGTTTTTCTGTATACAGAAATACTTACGCTGAAACCATTGCAATTAGTAACTTTTTTTAATAAAATAGGTACAGTGCTATCCGAAGGAGGGTATACTATGCAAAAAATTAAGTCTGTACTGGTTGCCAACCGCGGCGAAATCGCTATCCGCGTTTTCCGTGCCTGCAACGAACTCGGCATCCGCACAGTGGCAATTTATTCAAAAGAAGACACACTTTCACTGCACCGCAACAAAGCTGACGAAGCCTACCTTGTCGGCGAAGGCAAGGGCCCTATCGATGCTTACCTTGATATTGAAGACATTATCCGTATCGCGCATGAGCACGATGTAGACGCCATCCATCCCGGCTACGGCTTTTTAAGCGAAAACAGCGACCTTGCAAAACGCTGCGCCGAAGAAGGAATTATCTTTATCGGCCCGCGCCTTGAACACCTTATTATGTTCGGCGACAAAGTTAATGCGCGCGAACAGGCCAAACTTGCCGGCATTCCGATGATTCCGGGCAGCGACGGCCCGATTGACAGCGTTGAAGACGTTTACCGTTTTGTGCAGGCGCACGGCTTCCCCGTTATGCTTAAAGCCGTTAACGGCGGCGGCCGGTGCTTATCAAGGCTTCGGCCGGCGGCGGCGGGCGCGGCATGCGCATGGTAAACAGCAACGAAGATTTGGAAACCGTATACAACATGGCTAAATCCGAAGCTATGAAGGCTTTCGGCAGCGATGAAATTTACCTTGAAAAATACCTTGAAAGCCCGAAACATATCGAAGTTCAGATTTTGGGCGATACGCAGGGCAACATTGTGCATTTGTTCGAGCGCGACTGCTCTGTACAGCGCCGCCACCAGAAACTGGTGGAAATTGCCCCGGCCTTTTCGCTTAAACCCGAACTGCGCAAGGCAATCTGCGACGCAGCCGTTAAGCTGATGAAAAACGTTAATTACCTCAGCGCCGGTACGGTTGAATTCCTCGTTACCCCGGACGGCAACTTCTACTTTATTGAAGTTAACCCGCGTATTCAGGTTGAACATACCGTTACCGAAGAAATTACCGGCTTTGACATTGTGCAGACCCAGATTAAAATTGCCGAAGGCTATTCCCTGCACAGCCCGGAAATCGGCATCCCCGAACAGGACAAAATTACCAGCTTCGGCCATGCCATTCAGTGCCGTATTACCACCGAAGACCCTGCCAACAACTTTATGCCCGATACCGGCAAGCTGATTGCCTACCGCAGCGGCGGCGGCTTTGGCGTGCGTCTGGACGGCGGCAATGCTTTTACAGGTTCCGTTATTACCCCGTATTACGATTCGCTTTTGGTTAAGGCAACCACCCACGGCCTTACCCACGAAATTGCCATTACCAAAATGCTGCGCTGCTTAAAAGAATTCCGCATCCGCGGCGTTAAAACCAATATTCTGTTCCTTGAAAACGTACTGGCTCACCCCAGTTTCCTTGACGGCAGCTACAATACTTCGTTTGTTGATGAAAATACCGAACTTTTCATCTTCCCGAAAACGCTGGACCGCGGCACCAGGCTTTTGCACTACATTGCCGATGTAACCGTTAACGGCTACAACAATGTAGGCGTACAGCCCAAACCGGAATTTGCCCCGCTCAGCCTGCCCAAAGCATTTAAAGGCACCCCTGCCGACGGCACCAAACAGATTTTGGATTTGCAGGGGCCGGAAGGGCTTTCCAAATGGGTTATGGACCAGAAAGAAGTGCTGTTTACGGATACCACCTTCCGTGACGCGCACCAGTCGCTGCTTGCAACCCGTATGCGCACCAACGATATGCTGAAAGTTATCGGCACTACCTCAGCCAAGCTGCCTAACCTGTTCAGCTTTGAATGCTGGGGCGGCGCAACTTTTGATGTTGCTTACCGCTTCCTTGACGAAAGCCCGTGGAAACGCCTGCGCCAGTTCCGTGAAAAATGCCCGAATATTTTGTTCCAGATGCTGCTGCGCGGCGCCAATGCCGTTGGCTACACCAGCTATCCGGACAATGTTGTTAAAGAATTTATCCGCCTCAGCGCGAAAAACGGCGTTGATGTGTTCCGCGTATTCGACAGCCTTAACGGCATTGAAAACATGCGTCTTTCACTGGACGCTGTACGCGACGCAGGCAAATTTGCCGAGGCTGCATTATGCTACACCGGCGATATTTTAGACCCGCGCCGTGATAAATACGACCTTAAATATTATGTAACCATGGCGAAAGAACTGGAAAAAACCGGTGCCAACTCCATCTGCATTAAGGATATGGCAGGCCTTTTGAAGCCGGAAGCAGCTTACCAGCTTGTTTCTGCCCTTAAAGAAGCCGTTAACGTGCCTATCCACCTGCATACGCACGAAGGCAGCGGTAACAGCATTTACACTTATGCCCGCGCTATCGACGCCGGCGTAGATATTGTTGACGTAGCCATGAGCGCTATGAGCGGCGGCACTTCCCAGCCGAGCGGCGCAAGCCTGTACTACGCACTTTCCGGTCATCCGCGCCAGCCGCACCTTGACATTAACGCTCTTAACGAAATGTCCCGTTACTGGGAAAGCGTGCGTCCGTATTATAAAGCAATCGACAACACCGTTTCTTACCCCAACCCGGAAGTTTACATCCACGAAATGCCGGGCGGCCAGTACAGCAACCTGCAGCAGCAGGCTAAAGCAGTAGGCCTCGGCGAACGCTGGGAAGACATTAAAGATATGTACCACCGCGTTTCCATGATGTTCGGCGATATTATTAAAGTAACGCCGTCTTCCAAAATGGTTGGCGATATGGCACTGTTTATGGTGCAGAACGACCTTACCGAAGAAGACATTTACGCCAAAGGCGATTCGCTCAGCTTCCCTGCTTCCGTTGTAGAATTCTTTGAAGGCCGCCTGGGCGTACCGTATCAGGGCTTCCCGCAGAAATTGCAGCAAATTATTCTTAAAGGGCGCAAACCTATCGAAGGCCGCCCCGGTGCTGCACTGCCCCCGGCAGATTTTGAAAAAGTACGCGCCAGCCTTGCGGAAATGGGCGCGCCTACCAGCGACGAAGCTGTAAGCAGCTACTGCCTGTACCCGAAAGTATTCAGCGACTGGGCAGTACGCCATGCCGAATTCGGCGATGTTTCCGTACTTGATACGCCTACCTTCTTCTTTGGCATGAAAACCGGCGAAGAAATTAAAGTTGAAATCGAACAGGGCAAAATGCTCGTTATCAAGCTTTTGCAGATAGGCGAAGCAAACGAAGACGGCATCCGTACCATCTTCTTCGAATTCAACGGCCTGCCGCGTGAAATTGATATTAAAGACAGAAATGTTAAATCCACCAACGTAACGCGCAAAAAGGCCGATAAAACCAACCCCGGCGAAATCGGCGCAACCCTTTCCGGTTCCGTTGTTAAACTGCTGGTTGAAAAAGGCCAGGCTGTCGAAAAAGGCACCCCGCTTATCGTAACCGAAGCCATGAAGATGGAAACCACCATCGCCGCACCTATCAGCGGCATTGTATCGCAAATCCATGTAGCGGCCGGCAGCCGTATCGAAAGCGGCGACTGCCTGATGGAAATTGAAATCAAGGCATAAAAAATAATAAAGCTAAACTAACAGCGAACCCGCCCGCAGGCAAACTGCGGACGGGTTTATTATTTATAAATTCAGTTTTTTAACAATTATAACTCTGGAGTTTTTCTCATGTTTGCAGCTTTTTCGTAAGCCCTTGCAATCATAAGCAGCCTTTTTTCAGACCATGGCTCGCCTATAATCTCCATTCCGGCAGGTACGCCAAGCGGCGCGTCACCGTCAGGGGCTGTAAAGCCTGCCGGCACAACCACCGAAGGAAATCCTGTTACAGAACAAAGTACGCCGTTTCTTTGTTTTTGAGAATCGCCTATCTTGCATACCAATTGCTGCTGATGCGGGTAAACAATGCAATCCAGCCTGTTATCCGCTATCAGCTTCATAATTTTATTTTTTACTTTTTGCTGGCGCAGAAGTTTTTCGTTATAATGGGCTGAATGAGTCGACAATTTAAGTGCGTCTTCCATATTGCCCTTATCGACAGGATGATACTTGCCGCTCTCGTAAATTTCCCTTAAAGAATGAACCGGGATTTTATCAGCAGGAAAACTTTGCAGATATGCCGTCAAATGGTCGTTAAAGTCATCTAAATGTACGCTTACTTCGTTTGTCAGCCAGGCAGAATCAATATTTTCCGTAATCTCCACCAGTTCTGCCCCGGAATTTTGCAAAACACCAAGAGCATGTTCCATAATTTTATTAACCGGCTCATTAACTTTTTCTTTGCCAAAAAAGCTTCTCAAAACACCAATGCGTTTTCCCTGCAGCGAACCTTCATCAAGTCCTTCTTCAAAAAGCGTTATTTTATTATAAGACCATGCCGTAACATCATCATCCTTATCGTAACCGGCAATTACGCTTAAGGTACGGGCAGCATCCTCAACAGTGCGGCAAAGCGGGCCTGCTGTATCCTGAGTTAAAGAATACGGCACAATGCCGCTGCGGCTTACCATGCCGATAGTCGGGCGTATGCCTACAAGATTATTTGCCGAAGACGGCGACCTTACAGAATTAATGGTATCAGTACCGATGCCAATAATGCCAAAATCAGCTGCAATAGCAGCGCCGGTGCCGCCGGAGGACCCGCCCGGCGTTCTTGTTAAATCGTACGGATTATACGTTGGTCCCAAAATAGAACTTACGGTTTCGCCCCAGATAGCAAACTCATGTAAATTTGCTTTTGCAAGAATAAGCGCACCAGCAGCTTTAAGCTTTTTTACAATAAAGGCATCACGGTGCGGCTCAAAGCCTTTTAGTGCGATAGAGCCTGCCGTTGTCGGCATATCGTTTGTTTCAACATTATCCTTTAAAATAACGGGTATTCCATGCAAAGGACCAGAAAATCCATCTTTCTTAAATTTTTCATCAAGCTCCGCTGCTTCTTTTTCCGCATTTGGATTAATTAAAATAATGCTGTGCAATTTGCCGTCATATTTTTTAATCCGTTCCAGATAATACTGCACCAATTCCAGACAAGTAAGTTCACCTTTTTTCATAGCCTCATGTACACTGCTGATAGTCCATTCTTTCATAAAACTTCACTCCTTACACCGGCAAAAAAGTTACAGCCAAAATAAAAATTAAACCACTCATCAGCATAATTGCCATAGAATAACCCATAATATCGCGCGCTTGCAATCCGGTTACGCCCAACAGCGCGATAGCCCAAAACGGCTGCGCCATATTGGTCCAGGTATTGCCATAAGCAACAGCCAGACAAGTTTTAATAATGTTAGCGTCCATCATTAATGCTGAATCAATAGCAATCGGTCCCTGAACAACCCACTGCCCGCCACCTGATGGTACAAACATATTAACCAGTGAAGCGCTTAAGAAAGTATACAGATAAAAAGTAACAGGCGTACTGATTGACACCATTGCTCTCGACAAAATATCAACAAGCCCTGAATACTGAATCATACCCATAATACCAGCATACAACGGAAATTGGAAAATAATGCCCGATACACCGCCGGTAGCAGCTTTAACAGATTTTAAATAGCTGGCCATTGTTTTGTGCATTAAAATACCGGCAAACAAAAAGATAGCATTAACAAGATTAATATCAAGATTAAAACCAAAATTATAAAAATGATAAATAATATAAACAAATCCTAAAATGCCCAACGCACCTGCAACAATTTTACTGTTATTCAAGCGGTCGCCAACAGTAGGATTTTTAGGCAGAACCGCTACCGAATCAGTTTCCAGTTCAATAGCTTTAATACTTTCCTCTGAAAGCGGAGTCACATGTTCTGCTGTTGGGTGCAGCATAGAAGCAAAAAGAGGTGGGAAAACTAAAAGCGCAATAGTTACAGCAATATTCATCGGATTAAACATGTAATCATACATGGAAATAATACCGATTTTATCTTCCAAAAAATGCCCCGGTGTAGCAATTAAAAGCCCTATGGATGCAGAAAACATACCATGCCAAGTCATCTGCCCAACGTAAGCACCGGCAGCAATAAGCCCATATTCAAATGGAATTTTCTTCATACGCAGCTCTTTAGCAAGCTCTTTGGCAAGCAAAGCACCAACAATTAAGCTTAAGCCTCAATGAATATAAGAAACAAGTACCGACACAAAAGTTACTAACCATGCAGCCTGTTTTGCGCTTTTAACACTTCCTGCAAGCTGCTGGATTTTGCGTTTGGTAAAAGGTGCATCAGCAACGGCAGAACCAGTAATAATAATTAAAGCCATCTGCATTGCAAAAGAAAGCAGGCTCCAAAAACCCTTATACCAGTTTACCACCATCTGCATTGGCGAAACGTCAGCCACAAAAACGCCCAGCAAAAACGCAATAAAAGTAAGTACTACCGCAAAAATACTTGGATCAGGCATGTACTTCATAGATAGCCTCGTCAGAGTTGAACCTATCTTCATAATGCCGTTTTCTTTTGCTTTTTCCATAAATTTCGAACCTCCTTTGTCATAATATTTGTTGTGATATATCTTCGATATTCTTTTTTGATTTCCTTTAAAATTTTTACTTTTCACATTAAATAAGCCTTGCAAACTCATTTTTAATCTTTCTTCTAAATATTAAAACGGCATATCATAAATGTGATATGCCGTTTTGCATTACTTATTCACTTTTTAATTAACCCTTACTCATCCGCTTTATACCAGAACGGACGGATAAAATGCAGATAACATACTTCGCCCGTTTCCGGACCGGGGTCGCGGCGGCCAATCTGTACACGAACTTCCTGGTCGCCTATTTTTACAAGGTAGTCGATAATTTCGCCAAGGAAGGCTTTGCGCATTACAACGCCGCGTACTGCGTTGATATCGTTTTCATTTGTGAACCTTATTTCAGTCGGGCGGCTGGCAAGGTTAAATACGGATTCACCTTGCATGCGCGCCGGAACAACAAGCCCCTGCGGCAGCTGGCGGTTATCGCCTTTGACATAAGCAGCGCCGTTTTGCCATACCACATCTGTAAAGCTCGACACGCCTATGAAGCTGAATACAAATTTATTTGCCGGATTGTTATATACATCAAGCGGCGAATCAATCTGCTGCATAACGCCCAGCTTCATAACAAGGATGCGGTCCGAAAGCGCCATCGCTTCCGACTGGTCGTGCGTAACGTAAATAATGGAAAAACCGTATTTACGCTGCAAGTCTTTAATTTCAAAGCGCATTTCCTCGCGCAGGTGCGGGTCAAGGCTCGAAAGCGGTTCGTCAAGCAGCATAACGTCAGGATTAATGGCAAGCGCACGCGCCAGTGCAACACGCTGTTTGCCGCCGCCGGAAAGGCTTGCCGGGCTTTCGTTGGCTGATTTTAAAAGGTTTGTTGCCGTAAGCGCGTCTTTGGTACGCTGCTCAATTTCTGCCGCAGGCAGTTTGCGCAGCCTCAGCGGAAAAGCAACATTTTCATAAACGCTCATATGCGGCCATACGGCAAAAGCCTGAAACACCATGCCGAAATTGCGGTTTTCGGGCGGTGTGTAATGATGCTTTTTAGGAGATGACAACAGACGGTCGCCAACCCATACTTCGCCGTCACTTAAATCCTCAAAGCCTGCCACCATACGCAGGGTAGTTGTTTTTCCGCAGCCGGAAGGACCAAGCATGGAGAAGCACTCGCCTTTGCCGATTTCAAGGTTCAGGTTATCTACGGCAGTAACATTGCCAAAGCGTTTTGTAACGTTAACTAAGCGTATATAAGACATGACGGTTACTCACTCACTTTCTTGGTAAAATGGTTAATCAGCATCTGCCCGCAGACGATGATGATAAGGGCGATACCAGCCAGCGCGGTACTCATAACGGTTTCGCCGTCCTCGTTAAGAGTATAAATGGCAACGCCGATAGTTCTTGTGGTAGGCGCATACAGCATAATGGATACCGTAAGTTCACGCAGTGCCGGCAGGAAGATTAAGAAGAACGCGCTAATCATACCCGGGCGAACCAGCGGAATAACAATATCTTTTAAGGACTGCCACATGGTAGCGCCGCAGGAACGCGATGCTTCCATTAAAGAATCGTGTACCTGTTCCAGTGCGGCACTGTTAGCCTTTAAGCTGAAAGCCATATAACGGGCAATATAGGCAACGAGGATAATCCAAACCGTGTTATACAGGTTAATTCCGAATTTACCGCTCCACGCCAGGATAACGCCCAGCGCGATAACGGAGCCCGGTACGGAGAACGGCAGCATGCCGAGGAATTCTAGAATGCCTTTGCCGCGTACTTTCATCTTAACAATAACGTAAGAAATCATTACGCCTGCAAACATGGTAATAACTGCTGCTGCAAGGCCTAAAGTTACGCTGTTGAAGATAGCGTCTTTGGTTACTTCGTATTCAAACAGAATGTATTTGTAGTTATCAAGCGACAGGTTTTCCCAGGTAAGAGGCAAACCGTAAGTGCTTACGCCGCCAACGAGGAAGATAACCACGGTAGGCAGAAGAATGGTAAAACCAATATAAGCCAGGCAGAAGAACAGCAGCGGATAACGCAGCCCGCGCAGTTTCAGTTCCATCGGGCGGAAGCTCTTGCCGCCGATAATCTGATAATGGCCGCGGCTCAAAACCTTCTGCTGTGCCCAGATGATAAGCGCAGCCGTTACAACAAGCACCGTTGCAAGTACAGTACCGGTACGGATAGAATCGAAGCTGCCGCCGCTCTGGTGAATCTTTTCATAAATAAGCGTCGGGATGTTGTAAATGCCCTGCTCAATGCCAAGTACCGCAACCGTGCCGAAATGTGCCATGGAGTACAGCATTATCAGCAGCGCGCCCGACATAATGGAAGGCAGCACCAGCGGAATGGTAATTTTGCGGGTAATGGTAAACAGGCCTGCACCGGAAATACGCGCCGATTCTTCCAAAGTCGGGTCCATGCGTTCCAACGCACCGCAAACCTGTATAAATACAAACGGGAATAAGTACATAACTTCTACCAGGCTGATGCCGAAGTAGCTGTAAATATTAAATACAGGTTCCGTAAGGCCAAAGGTTTCCATAAAGAACGTATTAATATAGCCGGAGTTCGGAGAAAGCAGCATCTTCCACGCCAAAGCGCCGATAAAGCTCGGCAGCATAAACGGCACAAGGAACAGGCTCTTCATAAAAGTTTTGTACGGCAGGTCGGTACGGGTAACCAGCCACGCAAAAAACGTGCCTACAATCGTACTGCCAATCGTCGTCATGCTGGCAATAATCAGCGAATTTTTTAGTGCCTGGAAGGTTTCAGGCTCTGTAAGTACAGCGTAAAAGTCGCTGCTGTTAAAAGTGCCGTCAACAAAAAAGGCGTT
>OMAL01001275.1_pt1 | contig 10909 bp, 8 predicted proteins | sample 1644711 | NCBI WGS metagenome assembly OMAL01 (sample SAMEA103958122, study PRJEB25191) | human gut metagenome | biome: human-associated habitat [ENVO:00009003]; feature: intestine environment [ENVO:2100002]; material: feces | place: Germany | collected 2013/2015 | reverse complement strand
CTATAAGAGTGATATCTATTCCCTTGGCATCACCATGTACGAGATGGTAACCGGAAGAGTGCCGTTTGACGGCGACACCACCGTTGCCATCGCAATCAAGCATCTGCAGGAGGAGATTGAATCTCCATCCAAATATACCCCGAACCTTCCGTTCGCACTGGAGCAGATCATCTTAAAATGTACCCAGAAGAGCCCGGACCGCCGTTACAATAACATGGCGGAGCTGATCGACGACTTGAAGCATTCGCTGATGGAGCCGCAGGGCAATTTCGTAAAAGTAACTCCGTTAAGTTCTCACGCCGAGACTGTTATGGTATCCGCAGAGGAGTTAAGCCAGATCCGTTCCGGCGCAGCAGCAAAGGCAAATGCGCAGACGGCAGAGGAGCCGGCCCGCAAGCGCTACAGCAAGATCGAGGATGAGGAAGAGGACGAAGATTACAGCTACGAGGACGAAGAAGACGAGGATGAGGACGAAGAAGAGGATGACCGCGATTCCTACGATGAGGATGACGACGATTCCTACTACGACGATGACGACGACGATGACAAAGCCGGAAACAAACTCGAAAAGATCATCACAATCGGCGGTTTTGCGATTGCAGCCATCATCATCTGCATGCTGATCTACTTTATTGCACAGGCAGCCGGCATTGTCGGCGGAAAAGGACCGACCGCAGCTTCTTCCAGTTCCGCATCATCTTCGAGCAGCACGGAAGTTGTTTCTTCCAGCAGCAAAGAAGACGAAAAAGTAACCGTTCCGGATCTGACCAACAAAACCGAGGCAGATGCCGTCGATCTGGCAAACAGCCTGAACCTTGGTGTAGTCAACGGCGGAACCGAGGCATCGGATGTCATTGAGGCAGGAAAGATCTGCCGCCAGGATCTGAAACCGGGAACGAAAGTCGATAAAAATGCAACGATTACGTATTATGTAAGCTCCGGAAAAGAAACCGTAACCATTCCGACCGGCATTGTTGGAACACAGAAAGACGCTGCAAGTGCTGCACTGACTCAGCTGGGACTGCAGGTTTCCACAACAGAGGATTTCAGCGATACCGTTGCAGAAGGCTTGGTTATTTCCGTTGACCCGTCAGAGGGAAGTCAGGTTGCGCCGGAATCTACCGTTACGCTGGTGATCAGCAAGGGATCCAAGGACGCGGAAGAAATTGCAATCCGTGATGTAATCGGCCTGGATGAGGAGACAGCAAAATCAATCCTGAGCGATTTCAATATTATTGTGAAAACAGGAACCAGCAGCAAGGTGGCCGAGGGCGAAGTCATGGAGGTTGACCCGGCAATCGGAACCAAAGTAAAGAAAGGTTCTGACGTTACGATTTATGTCAATAGCCCGAGTGCACAGCCAACGACGCCGGATGAGAATACACCGACCCCGACACCGGCAGAGCCGGGCGCAAATACCGCTACGGATGTTACCTGGTCCTGCAGCCAGACCTTAAGTGCGCCGGATCAGTATCAGGGTGGTATTGCAAAAATTGAGCTGATCCAGGATGATGGGAACGGAAACGAGACCTCCATCACCATCATGGACGGACAGGCCATTACGAGCTGGCCGTATTCTGTCAACACCAACTGGAGTGCTTCATCGTCTGCTTCTTCTACCGGAAGAATCGTCTTCTATGAGATGGATTCGAGCGGAAGTTATCAGGCAATTGCACAGTACCAATCGGTTCCGTTGAGTGAAGGGTGAGTATGACAGGAAAGATTATGAAAGGAATTGCCGGATTCTACTACGTAGACGTAGAAGAATCCGGCATTTATGAGTGCAAAGCAAAAGGAATTTTCCGAAAGGAAGGCCAGAAACCGCTCGTCGGAGATCTTGTGGAAATCGAGATTCTGGATGAAGCGGAAAAAACAGGAAATATGACCCGGATTCTGCCGCGAAAAAATGAACTGATCCGTCCGGCAGTGGCCAATATCGATCAGGCGCTTGTGATTTTTGCGTTGGAAAATCCGACCCCGAACCTGACGCTTCTGGACCGTTTTCTTGTGATGATGGAACAGCAGAACGTTCCGACGGCAATCTGTTTCAATAAAAGAGATCTTGCGGGGGAAGATTACACAGACCATCTGCGAAGCGTCTATGAGAACTGCGGTTACCGTGTCTTTACGGTGAGTGCAGCGAAAGAGCAGGGCATGCAGGAAGTGGAAGCATACCTGAAAGGGAAAACAACGGTGGTAGCCGGTCCGTCCGGCGTCGGAAAATCTTCGATCACAAACCGGATGCAGAAAGAAATCCAGATGGAGACCGGAGAGATCAGCAAAAAGCTGAAAAAAGGAAAACACACGACGCGCCATTCCCAGATGATCCCGATCGACCATGAGACGTATCTGTGCGATACGCCGGGGTTCAGCTCGCTTTATACAACCGATATGGAAAAAGAGGAGCTGAAAAACTTTTTCCCGGAATTTCATCCGTACGAAGGAAAATGCCGTTTCCTCGGCTGCATCCACGGAAAAGAGCCGGGCTGTGCCGTTAAAGAGGCACTGGAACAGGGAAATATCAGCAAAGAAAGATTTGAAAATTATACCATGTTCTATGAAGAACTAAAAGAACAGGAAAAGAGGAGATACTAGCATGAGCCGAGTATATCAGTTGGCACCTTCTATTTTATCCGCAGACTTCAACCGTCTCGGAGAACAGATCCAAAGGGTAGAGAAAGCAGAGTGCCGGTGGCTTCATATCGATATTATGGATGGAATGTTTGTACCATCCATTTCGTTTGGAATGCCGGTGGTAAAGTCGATCCGAAAAGAAAGCAGTCTGTATTTTGATGTTCATATGATGGTAAAGGACCCGGAGCGGTACGTAGAAGAATTTCAAAGCTGCGGGGCGGATATGATCACGGTTCACGCGGAGGCATGCCGCGATCTGGCAGAAACCGTGAAAAAGATTCATGAAACAGGCGCAGATGCCGGAGTTGCCGTAAATCCGGATACGCCGCTTTCTGCGGTTACGGACGTGATGGATCAGGTAGAAATGATTCTGATTATGAGCGTTTATCCTGGCTTCGGCGGCCAGAAGTATATCCCGGAGTCGACGGAGAGGATCCGTACGCTCCGCAGAATGCTGGATGAAAAGGGACTGGAGCATGTGCACATTCAGGTCGATGGCGGCATCAACCGCGCGACCATCGATGAAGTCCTTGCGGCAGGTGCCAACATCATCGTGGCAGGCTCTGCTGTATTTGGCAGCAACATCGAGCAGAACGTGCGCGAGCTGCAGGAAAAAATTTCTTCATACAGCAAAAAGGCAGAATAAGATACAAAAAGACAGAAAAAAGAGGCAGGGAAACGTGAGAACATGTATTATTTCGGGAGGGATGATCGAACCGGATTTTGCCTTCCCATATCTTCAGAAACAGCAGTTTGATATTATCCTGGCAGCAGACCGGGGACTGGAGTTCTGCTACCATTACCAGATTATACCGACGTATATTCTGGGAGATTTTGACAGTTTATCTCCGGAGATTTTAAATTATTACAAGGAGAACCATGTCGCACCGATCCGGGAATTTAATCCCATGAAGGACAATACGGACACGGACATCGCATTTCAGCAGGCGATTGTTCTGGGAAGCAGTGAAATCACGATCCTCGGAGCAACAGGGGGAAGACTCGACCATTTCTTAAGTATTGTGCAGAACCTGAAAACGGCATGGGAGAAGAAAATTCCGGCTTACATCGTGGACAGCCGCAATCTGATTACGATTCCGGTGGAAACTTCGTTTGAAATCCGGAAAGAAGAGCAGTTCGGAAAGTACGTTTCGTTCTTCCCGCTGGAAAAGGAAGTCGCATCCATCACCCTGGAGGGCTTCGCCTACCCGCTCGACCATCACTGTCTGCCGAATACTTCGGGTGGTCTGTGCGTGAGCAATGAGATCGTCGAGGAGACCGCGCATGTATCGTACGAGGGCGGCATTCTTCTAATGGTACAGTCAAGAGATTAAAATCCATTGAAATCAAAGAGCCCGTGTGCTATAATTTATAGTTGCATTGGGCTCTTTTTGTGCATAAAAAGAACCCGAACAGAAAAAGAAGCGAAAAATAAAAACAAAGGAGATATAGATTACTATGAAATTAGGTATCGTGGGCCTTCCGAACGTCGGAAAAAGTACACTTTTCAATTCCCTGACCAAAGCAGGAGCAGAGAGCGCAAACTATCCGTTCTGTACCATTGACCCGAATGTCGGCATCGTGCCGGTTCCGGACAAGCGTCTGCAGCAGCTCGGAGATTTCTATCAGTCCAAGAAAGTAACACCGGCTGTCATCGAGTTCGTTGACATCGCAGGTCTTGTAAAAGGTGCATCCAAAGGAGAGGGACTTGGAAACCAGTTCCTTGCCAATATCCGTGAGGTAGACGCTATCGTTCACGTTGTCAGATGCTTCGAGGATCCGAACGTTATCCACGTAGACGGCAGCATTGATCCGCTCCGTGATATCGAGACCATCGACCTTGAGTTGATCTTCGCCGACCTTGAGGTACTCGAGCGCCGTATTTCCAAAACTGCAAAATCTGCAAGAATGGACAAAGAGGCAGCAAAAGAGCTCGAATTCCAGGAGCGTCTGAAAAAACTGCTCGAGGACGGAAAAGATGCCATCCTGATGGAGCTGCAGAACGAGGACGAGGAGAAATGGATCGCAGAGTACAACCTGCTGACCAGTAAACCGGTCATCTACGCAGCAAACGTAGCAGAGGATGATCTCGCTGACGACGGTGCAAACAACTCCTATGTACAGTCCGTCCGCGAATATGCAAAAGAGCACAACAGCGAAGTATTCGTCATCTGCGCCGAGATCGAGGCAGAAATCTCCGAACTCGAAGAGGATGAGAAAAAAATGTTTCTCGAGGATCTTGGTCTTACCGAGTCCGGTCTGGAAAAACTGATCGCAGCAAGCTACCGTCTGCTCGGCCTCATGAGCTTCCTTACAGCAGGAGAGGATGAGACCCGTGCATGGACCATCAAAGTCGGAACAAAAGCACCGCAGGCAGCCGGAAAAATCCACACCGATTTCGAGCGCGGATTCATCAAAGCCGAGGTTGTCAATTATCAGGATCTGCTCGACTGCGGTTCCTACGCAGGAGCAAGAGAGAAAGGCCTTGTGCGTATGGAAGGAAAAGATTACATTGTCCGCGACGGCGATGTCATCCTGTTCCGTTTCAACGTTTGATAAGTAATAATAAGAGAGAATATAAGTTATGGATATGGAAATTAATTTTCCCAATCTCGGGATCTATCTCGACCATGTGGGAAAAAACATCAGTATTTTCGGATTTTCCATTGCCTATTACGGCATCGTGATCGTAACCGGTATGATGATTGCGATCTGGATTGCCCAAAGAGAGGCAAAGCGGACAGGGCAGAACCCGGAGCAGTACCTCGATCTTGCGATGATCGGCATCGCAGCCGGTATTCTCGGGGCACGGATTTACTACGTTATATTTGCCTGGGACTATTATAAGGATGATCTTTTGAGTATTTTCAACATCCGCCAGGGCGGACTTGCCATCTACGGCGGCATCATCGGTGCCTGCATTGCGGTGGTGATTTACAGCAGAAAGAAGAAACAGAACTTCAGCCTTCTGATGGATACCGCGAGCATGAGCATCGTGTTCGGTCAGATTATGGGACGGTGGGGAAACTTCTTTAACCGTGAGGCATTCGGTGACTACACTAACAACCTGTTTGCAATGCAGCTTCCGGTTTCCGCGGTCCGTGCCAATGAAATCACACAGAAAATGTGGGATCATGTGGTGACGGTAAACGGCGTCGAGTATATTCAGGTGCATCCCACCTTTTTATATGAAAGTTTATGGAATGTGGGTGTCCTGCTTTTTCTTTTCTGGTTTCGGAAAAGAAAAAAATTTAACGGCGAAGTGTTCCTGATGTATCTGATAGGATACGGCCTTGGAAGAATCTGGGTCGAGGGACTCCGCACCGACCAGCTTCTGCTTCCAGTGGTGGGACTTCCGGTTTCCCAGCTCCTTTCGGGGTGCCTTGTGGTGGGATGTACCATCCTGGTGGTATGGAAACGAAAAAAATTATCATCCGGTGGGGAGACAGCCCATTCTTAAGGATAAAACCAGTGAAAAAAACAGAATAAAAATACAGAAAAAGGGAAAACCGGCAAAAAAGGTTTTCTTTTTTTTGATACAAAATTGGTATAAAAAAGGCGGAAAATGCGCATAAAAATGTTGCATTTTGGGGAAAATCTTAAAAATGAAATAGAAAAAAGACCTTGCTATTTTCCCTGAGTTGATATAGAATAAAAACATAAGTGGTAGAAAGTGGTGAAAAGTGGTGCGTTGTGGAGCGGATGTGGCAGTCCGGCTGCGGCGCGATACATGAAGTGGTGCGTGGGGAGACCGCCATTTCAGGTGATAAGAGGGTTTTCATTATGTTCATGGGAGAGTACAGTCATACGATTGACGCGAAGGGAAGATTGATCATACCGTCCAAGTTCAGAGAACAGCTGGGAGAAGAGTTCGTACTGACGAAGGGATTGGACGGATGCCTTTCCATTTACCCAAACGACGAATGGGCTGCCTTTGAAGAGAAGCTGAGAGCCTTACCACTTACAAACAAAAACGCCAGAACTTTTTCCCGTTTCTTTGTAGCAGGTGCTACGTCATGTGAACTGGACAAGCAGGGGAGGATTCTCGTACCGGCAACGCTGCGGGAATTTGCTGGTCTGGAAAAAGATGTAGTCCTTACCGGAAATATCAACCGGATTGAAATCTGGAGCAAGGAAAAATGGAACGAAAACAGCAATTATGATGATATGGATGCCATCGCCGAATCAATGGAAGAGATGGGCATTGTGATCTGATCTGTTTCGTTGGGATACAGGAGATGACCATGGAATTTTCGCATACATCAGTATTACTGAATGAAACCATTGAAAACCTTAAGATAAAACCGGACGGAATCTACGTGGACGGGACGTTGGGAGGCGCTGGACATTCCAGTCATATATGTGAGCGCTTATCTGCCACGGGGAGATTAATAGGCATAGATCAGGACGAAGCTGCGATAGCTGCTGCGGGTAAACGCCTGGAACCATTTCAGAACCAGGTCACGATTATCCGCAGCAATTATTGCGATATGGTTCCGCGTCTTGCCGAAATCGGAGTCACCGGGGTAGACGGAATCCTGCTGGATCTTGGAGTTTCATCCTATCAGCTGGATAATGCAGAGCGTGGATTCACATACCGTGAGGATGTTCCGCTGGATATGCGGATGGATCAAAGAAATGCTCTTTCCGCGTACGAAGTCGTGAACGATTACAGTGAAGAGAATCTTTCGCGTATTCTCCATGAATATGGAGAAGAGCGTTTTGCAAGAAAAATTGCACACAATATATGCGTAAGCCGGCAGCAGGCGCCGATTCGAACAACTGGGGAGTTAATCGAAATCATCAAGCGCTCGATTCCGGCAAAAATAAGGGCGACGGGCGGCCATCCGGCCAAGAGAACCTTTCAGGCAATCCGTATCGAAGTGAACCAGGAACTTACCGTTCTGTCGGAGTCACTGGACGGCATGATTGATCTCTTAAATGACGGTGGAAGACTTTGTGTCATCACCTTTCATTCTCTGGAAGACCGTATCGTAAAAAACATTTTCAGAAAAAACGAGCATCCATGTACGTGTCCGCCGGAATTTCCGGTCTGCGTATGCGGAAAGAAGTCCAAGGGAACCGTAGTAACTCGGAAACCGATCTTGCCGGGAGAAGAGGAAATGGAAACAAATCCCCGTTCCAAGAGCGCAAAACTGCGCGTCTTTGAACGAAAAGTGTGACGGCTCGGCACGAAGGAGACAGAGAAGTTATGGCCAGACGGGCAGATGGAAGGGTAAATTCGACAGATAGAACGAAACGTTATACGCCAGATACGTTTGAGGACGGAAGTGCGGTACGGCGTCTTGCAGCACAGCCGCAGGAAGCACCAAAAGAAGCACGGCCTCTGAAATCGGGTGTGAGCAGCCAGACAAGAAGAAACCGGGCACGGGCGACACAGATCAGCGCGGGCTACGCTGTTTTTCTTGCCATTGTCTGCACACTGTGTATCGCGGCGTGTGTTGCGTATGTCAAGTTGCAGACCGTGGTTACCACGCAGGCGGAAGACATTACCAGCAAAGAAAAAGAATTGAGCGATCTGAAGGCGGACAATGACGCCTATTACAATACAACGGTTGCCTCCGAAGATCTTGAGGCAGTCAAAGAAGCAGCACAGAACCGGCTCGGCATGAAATATGCAGATGAGTCCCAGGTAATTTATTTCAATGATTCAGAAAACAGCTATGTGAGACAGTATCAGGATGTTCCGGATGCGAAATAGGTGAAAACGTGAGTAAACAGAAAAAAAATAAAAAACGAAGCGGGGCATTCCGGAGACGGAAGACAAGTGGGCGTATGAGTAGAAAACTGGTAGCACTCTTTTTGGGAGTGATGCTGGTTTTTGTTGCTTTAGCGATTGACATTACGTATGTGAATGCCACAAAGGGAGAAAAATACGAAAGACAGGTTTTAAGCCAGACGCAGCAGTCCTACGACAGCAGGACAATTCCATTCCAGCGGGGAAGTATCACCGACCGGAACGGAACGATTCTGGCAACGAGTGAGAAGGTTTACAACGTTATTCTCGACTGTAAACTTGCCAATACGACGGTAAAAGATGAAGAAAAGAACGATACCCATCCGTACGTCGATCCGACCGTAGCAGCACTGGTCGAATACTTCGGACTCGACGAGACGGATATCCGGGATCGTCTGACCGGCGAAACGACAAAAGAAAGCCAGTACCAGGTTCTCGCCAGAGAGGTCTCGATGGACGCGAAAAAAGCGTTTGAGACCTATGTGGACGAGTACGCGGACAAAAAGAACAAGGAGCTCGATGAGAACGAGCAGGCGGAAAAAGCATACCGTGCCAACATCCGCGGCGTCTGGTTCGAGGAATCCTACCACAGAACGTATCCGTTAAATTCACTTGCCTGCGATCTGATCGGCTTTACGTATTCAGGAGACACGGCAGACTGGGGAATCGAAGGGTATTATTCCAGTATCTTAAATGGCGTGAATGGCCGCCAGTTCGGCTATTACAACGAAGATGCGGATATGGAACAGACGATCATCGAGGCGCAGCCGGGCAAAAACGTGGTTACGACGATTGATGTAAATATTCAGAAGATCATCCGCACGGCGATCGAGAATTACAATGAGCGGATTCATGTCCAGAACGGCGCGGACGAATCGGACACTGGGACGAACCGTCAGACAAAAGCAGCAAAGAATATCGGCGTTGTCGTGATGGATCCGAACAATGGAGAGATTCTTGGTATGGATTCTTCCGACTGGTATGACCTGAACAATCCAAGAGATCTGACACCGTTCTATTCGCAGGAAGAAATTGATGCGATGAACGATAACGAGACAATGGAGGCTTTGAGTGCCATCTGGAAAAACTACTGTATTTCCGATGCATACGAGCCAGGTTCCACGGCAAAACCGATGAACGTGGCGGCGGCATATTCCCTCGATGTAATCGATGATGATACCCTGTTTGACTGTGAGGGGTTTGAGACGATTGCAGGGCAGATGATCCGCTGCGGAGCTTATCCGGGAACACATGGCGTACAGACACCGGCCGATGTACTGAAAAACTCCTGCAACGCTGGTATGATGCAGATCGGACAGAAGATGGGAGCAGCGGAATTTCTCCGCTATCAGGATATTTTCGGTTTCGGCAGTCTGACGGGAATTGACCTGCCGGGTGAGGCGTACGGCCTGGTTCACACGGAGGATACCATGGGACCGACCGAGCTTGCAACGAGTACATTCGGACAGGGCTACACCGTGACGATGGTACAGCAGGCAGCTGCGTTTTCCTCTCTGATCAACGGAGGCAATTATTACCAGCCGCATGTGATGAAGACGATCACGGACAGCACAGGAGCCGTTGTTGAGAGCAATGATCCGAATCTGGTGCGTCAGACGGTTTCCGCGGAAATCAGCGATAAAATGAGAAGTTTCCTCCAGGGAGTCGTGACCGATGGAAGCGGCCAGAGTGCAAAGGTTGCCGGTTACACGATGGGAGGAAAAACAGGTACTGCACAGAAGTATCCGCGAGGCAATGGAAAATATCTCGTTTCCTTTATCGGATTTGCACCGGTAGAAAACCCGAAAGCTGTTGTTTACGCGATTGTGGACGAGCCGGATGTAGAAAATCAGGCGAACAGTGTGCTGGCACAGGAGATCGTAAAAGAGATCTACACAGAACTGCTGCCGTATTTGAACGTATTCCCGGATGATACGGACGGTGTGACGGGCGAAGGCTCCGAGACCGGAACGGATGATCCAAACGTAGCGGCACCGGTACAGGAAGACGATACGGAAAACAGTGCTGAAAACAGCAATATCGAGAACGGCGGTTTGACAAATGCCGAGCTGGATCTCATCAATGAAGAGTAAAAAAACATAAAAAACAAAAGACATAACCCCATAGCAGTTTCCATATAGTGTTATCATAATGGATTCGGCTATGGGGTATTCTATGCGTAAAAACAAAACGTATCACCGGAAAAAGACGGTTCTTCTGTGGGTACTCTGCATGGGAATGATGGTCGGACTTGCCGGGCGGCTGGTGTATCTGTGTGTGTTCCGGTCCGTCTATTATTCCGAGAAGGCGGATGATCTGCACGAGCGGGAGCGCGGGATCAAGGCGGCGCGCGGCCGGATTCTTGATGCAAACGGGGAAGTTCTCGCGGCAAACCGCACGGTCTGTACGATTTCCGTGATCCACAGCCAGATCGAGGAGCCGGAGGCGGTGATTGCGATGCTGGTAAAAGAGCTTGGAATTTCGGAGGAGACGGCGCGGAAACGCGTGGAGAAGCGG